>ERZ1108170.4-NODE-4-length-180258-cov-7.107928_pt1 | contig 180258 bp, 157 predicted proteins | sample MGYA00403705_ERZ1108170 | MGnify/ENA primary metagenome ERZ1108170 (study PRJEB35170, sample SAMEA104062422) | human gut metagenome | biome: human gut; feature: human-associated habitat; material: faeces | place: Denmark | collected 2012-06-15 ...
TAACTTTTAAAGAAGTCTGAGATGGCGGGTATGGAATCTCAGATTACAATTGACGATGTGATATTATGTAAAAAATGACAGATTATTTATGTAAAAGTAAATAGATTTGCGAAGGATAAAACATTTAGGAGAGTGTGTGCAATATGGTTGAAAATAATGTGGAGTCAGTAAGGGAAAATGACCGTTATTTGGAGGCAATTATCAATCGGAAAAAGAGGACAATCCCGATTGCATCTATAGAATATGTAGAGAGCAGAGGACGGAAAATCGTCTTGCATCTGGGGTGTGGAGAGATGACATTTTATTCGAAGATTTCCGAGATTGAGGAGAAACTGGTCAATAATGGATTTGTCCGTGTGCATCAGAGCTTTATGGTTCGCATGGCAGATATATCGAAGATGAGCCGGACAAGTATAAAGTGTGGGAATGTAGACATCCCTGTGAGCCGGAGATATTATGGAGAGTTGAGGAAGAACCTGGAGTGATAAAAACAAAGGAGAGAATTCATGCATGATAAGGAACAAATAACAACGAGAACTTATAAGATCAAGGCAATTGTAATTGGAATTCTGGCTGTGATGGTATATATAGCAAGTCAATATGTGATGTTTTGTAATCTCCCGATTTTAGAATCTACAGGGGAACGTGTGGAGACTGACTTTCTCAAGTGGGCAATAAATATAAACATAGGTTGTATTGTTCTTGGAATCATCCTTATGCTTATCCCATATGAGTGGTTGGCAGATAAATTCATAAAGAGTCATGAAAAAAAGTTAAAAAAATCAGTGGCGTATAGAATCTGTACGATTATAGGCGCAGGCATTTTGTTACCAATCGTAGCAACATTGTTAGCCATTGCAATTCCCACAGGTCATCCGGATACGGCAATCATTTGCTGTGCAGGCAGTGTGATTGCTCTTGGTGTTTTTGTATTTCCGTTATTTGAAAATAAAATAAATTATCAAGGATATCTTGCGTTAGTAGGCTTTATCAGCATGGTATTAATCTATGTATTAACATTGTATCAAAAACCGGAGTTTACAAATGATTTCTATAGATTCCAAATGCCTGAAGACAGATTACAGTATTTATTTATATTGTTTATTTTTCTTTCGATAATAATTGCTGCATTTGTACAGTGCATTACTAAAAAAGAAAGTTCTCTAAAATATAATATTTTAGTATTTATATGGATAGCGATCATAGCAATCTTTTGTTGGGGTATTGTGTTTAATCTTCTCGGTATGGCGGGGGAAGATGGATTTACTTTGAAACTCCATAGCTTATATATGCAGTACGTGGATTCTAGTATGTCGGGGTTTCATTCCTCTTCCTTTATGATTTTATTGGGAATGCTTGCTGTGAATATTGTCTTTTCAGCAGCCCAAGTAAAGTGTACATCGAAGTATTCGACAGGCAGAGCGAATATTTTACGCTGGGTAACTATTGTGTTTGTAATGTTAACTGTATGGCAGATCGGAGTAGGATGTACGAAGCCGTATGACAGATGTGATTCTCTTGTAGCGGATCATACCTATGCATTACTAATATTTATGTTGTTGCGAGCAATGATCATTCCAAGAAAAACAGAGTCAGAGATTGCATGTGACTTTGCCCCAGAGGAAGATGTAAATATATGGAATATGAAAGATTCAATTGATACTTTGGAAGTAGATACGCAAAGTCTGAACGAAAAGACGGATCTGTTAATTAATTATATACGTATGCTTGAAATACGTATCCGCAAATTAGAAATAGAGTGTAATCAAGAAAAGTCTTCTGTAAATAAAGAGTCCGCAGAGGAAGAGATAAAAGCAATTGAGGAACTTCTTCATAAGAGTGAAGAGGCGGGAAGACCGACAGAATATCAACAATTCAGAGCGAAAGCAGAGGCTATTAATGACAGGAGACGAAAGAAGTTTAGAGAGGTAATGGGGATAGAGGAAGAGAGGAGTGATGAGTAATAGAAATATTTTGATGACAAAAGAAATATATGACCAAATATTGGATACAATTGCAGCCCAGCCTCCTGAAACAGGTGGAGTGTTAGGGAGGAAAAATGGAATAATATGCAAATATTTCTATGATGGTAATGCAGATATAAACCAGTATAGATATGTCCCTAATGTAGAAAAAACTAATACAATTTTAGATCAATGGTTAAAAGATGATATTGAGTTTGCGGGGATAATACATAGTCATTCAGAAGATGTAAATGCGTTATCATATGCGGATATACATTATGCAAGAAAAATATTACAAGAAAATAGCCTTGAGTATGTTATTTTTCCGTTAGTAGTCAGAAAAAACATTTATATGTATTTAATTAAACGTAACAGTATTTATCAATGTGGGATAAGTGTTATAAATAAAAAAAGTTAGAGGATATGTGGCATGTACAAAGATTTTTGCAGATCTTTGTTTATGTATAAAGTACAAGAGAAAGGAGAAAAAAGTTATGGAGCAAAAGAAAACAGTAAAATTAAGTGAGGGAACATGCTGTGCGTATTGTTGTGGAGACTGCGGATGGTCTGAACCTGGTGGAGACAGCAGTGGAAAAATCTGGTGTACAAGAAATAAGGCATACTATTATCCTTACGAAAGTTCTAATGGATGTAGTGGGTACTTTACAAGAAAGTAATCCATAGGAAATATAAATGTTAAAATATTACGTTGTACTTGTGTATAAACGCTAAATAACAGATTTATGATAAACAGAACATACCAATTATGACGAAAGAGGAACCAATTTTGCATGAATGCAAAAAATGATAAAAATATATGATATAATGTTCCAACATAATAGTACTATTTATATGATAAGAAAGGATTCATAAAAATGAGTTATAGTGTTATAGATTTAAAATGTCCTAATTGCGGTTTCCCGATAGGCATTGGTCAAAAAGAATGCCCGGCAGGGCACCCTATTAATATTACATCATTTAATAATGTGAGTTCAATGTCATCACCAATAATTAATCGATATATGAATTTTTATAAAAAGGGATTGGCAGAAGATCCGAATAATCAGGAAATAAATAAATCAATGGGAATATGTTTCTTGAAATTACGGTTATATGAAAAAGCGTTAGAATCTTTTGAAAAAACGATAATTGATAATTATGATGACTCAGAATTGTATTTCTATGTAGCTGTGTCTGCATTAGGAGGTAAAAAAGCTTTTTTAAATTCTCGAGGAAACATTGATAAAGCACTACAAAATTTAGATGCTGCATTAATGATAGAAACCAAAGGAATATATTATTATTTTATGGCGTATATAAAATATGATTATTTTGAACGAAAAAGTTATGTTACATCTCCTAATTATAGAGAGTGTTTAGACTATGCTCAAAGTGCCGGAGTATCAAATGCAGATATACAAATGCTGTATGAGATGTTAAATGTCAGCAGACCAGATTGTGTATGATGATAGATGGATAAAGAATTTTGGCAGAAAAATACATAAAATAACAGCCATGAGTGAGCTGATTATATAAATAATAAATATACAGAAAAACACCTGTATATAAGTATCAAATGAAAAGGAGAGTAGAATGATATGTTAGCTTTAGTGTTTATTATTTTAGTAGTAGGGGCGGTTGTTTATTATAAACAAACAGCGGGATCAGATAATGCAAAGATGGTAAAAGAACTGACGCGAGGAAAAAATCCAGTTCAAACGGATGTTATTACGTATTTTACTCGTTATGGATGTGGTGCGAAAACAATAACGGATGATCAATATTATGGCATTGTTGCAAACGCACGTTCACAGTATAATTCAATGCAGAAAGCGCTTAATAAAATTGGCCTTGATGAAGATGAAGTGAGAGAAATCCCACCAGTATATTTTGAAGGTTTTAGATTTAATAATGCCTATGCAAAAAAAACTGTTAATGGTAGGTGGGTTAGTTCTACATATGAGTTAACATGGCTGTTTTTCAGTGATTCACAGGTTCATGTCTACAGATGTAGATTTAATTTAGATGATGATAATAAAAAGGAAATCACAGATGAGTATTTTTATAAAGATATTACATCATTTACTACAATATCTGAAGAAGAAACAACAAGAGATGGTCAGAAAATTCCAACTGATACGTTTAAAATGAGAGGGGCAGGAATAGATTTTGAATGTTCATTAACTGAAATGCGCGATTTCGAAACTTCAATTAGAGGTATGAAACAGAAACTTCGCGAAAAGAAAAATGCGTAATATATAATATGGATTGTAAGTGTCAAAGAATCTGTTAGATAGAAAATGGTTCTTTGGCACTTTTAGGATAGCATGAAAGAAAAAAGAATTAAATATGAGGAAAGATATAATAAAATACAAATTATTCATCCTATATATGACAGAAAATTAATAAGACCAGAAATTAATTGGAGAAAAAGTTTTAGCTGTTTCCTAGTTGTTGTATTGATGGATGAAATGGTGGTTAGAGGAATATTTTCTTATTTGATGGGATATGTAGAAATTCGTAATATATATGATTTGAAAATATATATATTACTTGTATTTTGGTGTATGGCTTGCCAAGGAATTATTTGTTCTAGAGCAATAGCGATATGGTGCATAAGGGTTTATCAGAGATATGCATCAGCGAAAACTAGATTAATGTGTTGTTATATACCGAGTTGTTCAGAGTATACAATATTGGCAATTGAGAAATATGGTGTTTTTTATGGGGGTTATAAGGCTTTATGTAGGATAGTAAAATGTGGTTCTTATGGTGGAATTGATTATCCCTGAGAAAATAGTAGTTTGGGAAGGTGGCATTTTTGAATATGATAAGTTTGATTGAGGTTAACAGTGGAGAATATATTGGTGTTAGTTGTATGGAAATAACATCAATTCCAGATATATCAGTTATAAGATCTGGATATTCGGAAAGTGTTGATATTGAAAAAGAATACATAAATTATTTTGAAAATTTATCTTCAGAAATATATCAGAATTATAAATATATAATTTCGCAAAATCAAAATGCAGAAATAGTGATGGAATTATTGTGGATGACGGAGCCTGTAAGTAATCAGTCTTATAAAGCGCGGATCAGACCATTTATAATAATTAGAGCAGTTTCAGGCGATGAGATCTCAGTGAAAGCGATAGTCGAACAGGTATATGGGTTGTATGAATCAGCTTTAAAATTGGGAAAATATAGTTTTGAAGAAAAACAATTTAATAAATTGGAAGAACTTATTAGCAAAGTTCAGATAGATGATTGTGTTGCAGTTGTCAAAGAAGAAAGGGAAGAAATACTAGATAATCAGTTATTGCCAACCGTTTATTCCATTGATGTATTTGATTCATATGCACGGGATATGAGTTCATTTATTAATGAATTAACACAGCATCCATATAGTATGGTTTCATTTCAATTATTCCCAACACAAATTAATATAGAAGAAAAAACAGGAATAACAAGAATTGCACAACTGCTAGATACCTTGAGTAAGGGGATCATGACACAGGGATTAGGTAATGTAAGCATTTCGGCAGCAGGGCATTTGGCTGAATTGTATAAATATTATCAGACTGCAAGCGTAGGGGCAATGTTTGGATATAACATAATTGTTTCAGGACATTATGGCGAAATAGATAGGATTGCCTCTAAGATACAGGGATATTTATCTTATGTTCCAGAAAAAACAGTGTTGTTGAAACAAGTGCATGTGAGCAGTTCGGAACTACAAATTAAAGAAAATTATTGTGCATTTCCTTGGATAGCAAATGAAACAATTATGAATTTAGATAGAGATCCAAGTATCTGGAATAGAGATAATCCATATCAGTTTTTGTATAGATTTCCGTATGTAATAACAGCGAAAGAAACGGGTGGGTTATTTAGATTACCATTGGGGAATGGTAGAATTTCAGCAGGATTGCAAATAAGTGAATCGGAAAATATAACAAAAAATTATGCAGATAATCTTATCAATTCTGGAGATATAGAGATAGGTATACTAAAGAATTCTGCAAAAGATAAGATAGGAATATCATTAAATGATCTTACAAAGCATATGTTGATAGTTGGAACTCCTGGTTCGGGAAAGACAACATTTTCTGTAAGTCTGTTAGATAGATTATGGAAAGAATTTAATATACCATTTCTTGTTATTGAACCAGCAAAGAATGAATATAGGGCGTTGATACAGAGTATTCCAGATTTGCAGATATTTACACCTGGAAAAAGTTTTATATCACCATTTGTATTTAATCCTTTTGTCCCACCTGAAAATGTTAAATTGGAAACATACAAATCAACTTTGAAAACAGCATTTGCAGCAGCTGTATCAATGTCGACACCGCTAGATAAAATTTTTGAAGAGGCTATAAATAATTGTTATTCTGATTTTCGGTGGTTGGATACATACACATCAAAAGATAGAGGGGGAATATTTAATATTGCTGATTTTATCCAATGTTTTCAAAATACTTTTGATGAAATTGGATATACGGGGGATGCAAAGAATATAGGGCGAGCCGGAGTTGTACGATTGAGAAGTCTTGAAAATCTATTCGACAACTATTATTCGATCCCTATTCAGGACTTGTTACAGAAACCTACAGTTATAGAACTTGCTGCTATAGAAAATAGTGATCAAAAAGCATTAATTATATCATTATTATTGTTATCAATATTAGCCTATGTGAATTCAAACTATGTGGGAATAGGGAGTCTGAAGAATGTAATCCTTCTTGAAGAGGCTCATGTGTTGTTAGATGCAACATCAAATGTTGGACAGGGAGATGCAAATCCAAGTGTAATAGCTCGGAATTTGTTGAAACGTATGTTAGCTGAGATTCGATCATATGGAGTTGGAATAATAGTTGCAGATCAGTCACCAAGAAAAGTATCTACTGATGTAGTAGCTCTTACAGATATGAAAATGGTGTTTAGATTGGTTGAGGCAACGGATAAGCAGATAATTGCAGACAGTATGAATATGAATGAAATGCAGGAAGAGAGATTGGCGAGGTTAAAACCAGGAGAAGCTTTTTTGTTTTTTAATAAATTGGATAGCCCTGAGGAGGTAATTACACCAGATTATCGTATTCAAAATAATATTGATGTCACGTTATCTGATCAAGATATTAGTGAATTAATAACCTATTGGAATGACAAGATGGAAAAATTAAAACCATATCCTGAGTGTGAAGAAATAGTTTATTGCAAAAAGTGTTGTTGCTATGAAAGGAGAATACTGGCAAAAGAAATTGCTAGAAGAATTTTTGTGAAAAATTTTAATAAGGGTATGAAAGATTTCGAAGTAATAAAAGGAGTTTTTGCTAAAATTAGTAGATTAACGAAAAATGAATTAAATGATGAAGAATTTTCACAAGAGTTATTAGCGTGTGTAAAGGTTCATTTATGGAGAAGAATAGTATATGGCACAGGGATTGGTGTTAATAAAAGGATTATTCATAATTCTTTGAGAAAATCGTGAGGAACATATATATGGGATATGAAATTAATGAAACAATAGAAGAGGATTTCGAGTCAGCGGAGAGTGTAGGAGATTTAGATACAGAGGAAATAGCAGAAGATGTAGAAGAAAACTTCGAAACAGAGGGGAATGTAGAAGAAGTAACAGAGAGTATAGATGGAGATTTCGTGTCTACGGAAGAGATAGAAGAGAAATTTGAATCAGAGGATGATTTAGAACAATCAGACATAAAAGGGGGTGAAACAGAGATAAATGATAGCGATGAATCAGAAGAAACAGAATCTGTAAAAGTGTTAAAACGCAATGGAGACACAAGTACATATGTGCATCATTATGAAGATGAAATTGCTGATTTAGATAAGGGAATAGAAAATGCGAAACAACCATATATTGAGGCGGAAAAAGATATTTGCAAGCAATGTGATGTAATTGTAAATGATAAAAAAAAGACTGTAGAGGATAAAATATCTGCATTAGAGGATAAGAAAAAGCAGTTGTCATTGATAAAAAGTGAATGGGAAAAAGAAAGTTCTGAATGGTATGAAGAAAAAAATAGGCTTCGACGGAAGCAAATGAAGAATGATGTTGGACAAGATATTAATTTAAAAATAGAAATAGATGATAGTCAAAGTGGTGTGAATAGTGAAGAAATCCGAACATTTGCGGATCAAATTAGAAGTATTTATAGTGAGGATATCGCAGATTCTCTTAGTACAACTAGAGATGTGAAGGATGAGATTGATTATAGCTTTAATGTAGGTGTGCCTAAGCCCATTGATGGGATGGAAATCATTGAACCTATTGTGGATATATTTCCCTTAGAAAAAACAAATCAATCAATTAATATTGTGGAATTGAAAGATGGAACAAAACAGAAAGTTTTTGACCATCCCGATAGACTATTAGAGCGATTACCCTTTTCACAAGGAATAAATGATTTTAATAAAGAAGGGACGTGTGCCTTAGCTAATCTGGGAAGCTGGCTTGAAATAGGAGGAAGTAGCAACGTGGAAAATGATATTGTTAGATACGCCTCGACACATATGGATAGACATGGTGATTCGTTATGTAGTGAAAGCGGAGGGGTATTACCAGAAAATATACCTATAATATGGAAACAGTTTGGTGTTGATGCGTATTTAGATAGTTCAAAAAATCTTGAAAATATAGCGGAAGCTGTAGAGTGTGGACGGGCGGTTTCGGTAGGGGTTAATGCTGGTCGATTATATGAAAATGATAATGTTGAAAATATAAATCTTAATGATTGCTATGGAGACGGTGGAGCAAATCATGCTATAGGTGTAATGAGTTGTGCTAGAGATGCTATGACAGGTAATCTTACACATTTTTATATAAATGATACAGGTAGAGATTTAGCACGTGATGCATGTAGAAAGATAAATGTTGTCGATTTTTTACGTGCTTTAAATGTGAAACGCGGAATTGCGATAATTTCTAAAAAACCAATTTGGTAAAGAAGAATATAGACTTAAGGAGAATGGCGTATGATGTCAGTTAAAAGAATTGTTGATTGGGTAAATGCATATGGTTCACCAATTCATATTATGGATAATGAGATGTTATCCATTCCATTTGTTGCAGACTTGGATGGGAAAATGTATTTGTCTTTTTTTGTTTATTATATAGCGGGGGCGTATGGTAATGGAGAAAAGAAAACTATGATTAGATGTATATATTATGTAAATCCTAGGAAATTAGATAAAGATATAGTTTGCAAAGATGTGAAACATTGTGAATATATTCCAGACATAAAATTATTTCAAAGATTCAATATACCAGAAAACATATTGAAAGATATGGATAAGTATGATTCACTGGTGGATATTACAGATCAAATCTTAAATAATTCTGAAGATATGAAAAAACAAGTAAATAGATATGCTGATTACTTTTGTGCATGTGTAAGTGATCAGTTAAAAAGTTATTATTGGAAGTATGGAAAGAAGTATTTTACGTGGCTTAATAGCTTGCTGTGATAGGAGGAGATAGTATGTCGTTATTTGGAAGAAATCCTAATGAAAAATTTTATAATGGAGGGAAAAAGCATTGGACAGATGTAATAAAAAATAGTGCATCAGGAGAACTGCTAATATGGAGGCAACCAGAAGAGGATTTTAATACTAATTCTACATTGGTTGTAATGCCAGGAGAGCAGGCGATTTTTATAAAAGAGGGAAACATTGAACAGGTTTTTGAAAATGGTACTTATAGATTGTCAACAGAGAATTATCCCTTTATAAGTAGATTGAGAAATGCTTTTACAGGAGGGGTAAGTACATTTAATTGCGTTGTTTATTTTGTTAGAAGTGCAGATAGTCAAGAAATAATATGGGGAACCGATTCACCTATACAAATAAGAGATAAAGTATGGGGAGTTAGGACAGAAGCAAGAGTTCGGGGTGCATACAAAATTAGAATAGATAATCCTGTCAGATTTTTAGAGAAACTTATTGGAAATAATGTTCAGTATCAGACTCAAGATGAATTAAAAAAATATTTTATAAATGAGTTTCAAGGGAAAATAAAAGCAGAGGTATCAAGATTTTTAAATTCATTGGAGCAGGAATTAATAGGTATAGATGCCTATATAGATGAATTATCAGAGAAAATACAACCTGGCATAGATTGTATTGTTCAAGATTATGGTCTTAGATGTATAAGATTTTCGTTATCAGGTTTGGATATAGATACATCAAAGTATGATACTATAGATGAATCCCAAATAGCCGCTTTAGGTAAAATTAATCTTGCTAGAGGAGATAAAACTTATATGAATATAATGGGAGAAGATTGGGCAAGACAGCAAGCGGCGAATATTTTAGGTGACCTCGCAAGAAATCCGGGAGCAGGCGGAGTTGGCGCAATGGGGGCAGGGGTAGGTATGGGAATGGCTGCGGGGAACGTATTTGGTGATATGGCAAATCAAATGTTTGAACCAATGCATAGAAATCAAACATCAGAAAATGTTATACCTAAAACTCCAAAATCTAGCAGATTTGCACCCAAAAATAATGCAGTGAACACAGAAAATAGTAACGAAGATCCTGTGGAGGTGTTAGGAAAATTAAAGAAAATGTTAGATGCTGGATTAATAGAACAAGTAGAGTACGATACTAAAAAAATGGAAATATTAAAAAGAATGTGAGGTGATTTATAATGAAAAAAGAAACTATACTGCATGTAGTTTTGCGTATAATTTTTTTGCTTGTTTTTAATGTTTTCTTTTTTGTGATTTTTGGAATTCATCATCTGGTATCTGTATGGATTGCCTATGGATTTATACATTTTTCATATATTATGTTTGTGTTAATATCAAAAATTTTTGATGATGATTTTTCAACATATGAATTAAAGCTGTCTAATAAAGCAATTTCGTTAGTATATTTTATATTTACAGTTACGGAATGTATAATATTTATTATATTGAAAATGACAAAATATAAGTTGTGTTTGTTAATCAATGTGTTTGTTACAGGTACATATTTTATGATACTGATTATAAATACATTAGTTAATAATCAAACAGCTATTCATGCTGATATTCATGAAAATGAATTAAAATATATTAAAGATAGTACATCTAAATTACGATTTCTAATGGAGATGAGATTTGACAAAAATATTGAAAGACAATTGCAAAATTTGTATGATTTGATTCATTCTAGTCCAACAAAATCAGATGAATCAGTATATTATTATGAACAAAAAGTTTTAACCTCAATAAATATTTTGAGCGAGGAATTGCGTTCAAATAATTTTAGTAATATTGATGGTTTGATCGAAAGCATAAGGATAAATGCAAGTGAACGTAATAGAATATTAGGATTATTAAATAGAACATAAAGTTTTTCTGCGTTTGAGGGAGCAGGAAAAGTTTGTAGTTACTTTGGTTTATGTGTACCATTGTAGGTTCAATGGAAACAGAACGAGAATTATATAGGCAATGGAAACATCTAAGTTAGGAATATCGGTTAAAGAACGTAGAAGAATTGTTGCAGTATTGAAATGGATAAATAATATCCATCTAGTTATTTTCCTGCACTTACGTTATAATAAAGATAATTTTCAAATGAATAACATAATCGAGGTTAAAATTATGAATATCAGAAAATGTGAAAATGGTCATTTTTATAACGGAGACAGATATAAAATCTGCCCATACTGTGAGGAAGCAAAACTCTTGCAGAATCCAGACACAGAGAAGCAGGAGAATGCAAAAAAGGAAAAAACAGACAAGAAGAAAGAACCGAAGGTTCGTCCAGTCAAGAAAAAATATGTGGAGAAGGATATCCGGCAGGATTATCGGAATCTCACAGAGCAGTTGATCGAGCGGAACATATCGATTACAACAATGGAGAGTGCGACTGCCGGACAGATTGCGTCTCTGATTACGGATACAGAAGGGGCATCTGCCATCTTCAAAGGTGCGAGCATTACATATAGCAATGAGACGAAGATCATGCAGGGTGTGTCCGCTGAGGTGATTCATAAGTATACGGTGTATTCGAAGGAGACAGCGGAAGCCATGGCGACCGCCTGCGCGAATATGTATGGTGCGGACATCGGAATCGGTGTCACCGGAACGATGGGAAATACGGATCCGGACAATGCGGATGCATCGGTTCCCGGACAGGTTTATTTTGCGATAAGCCTGAAAGGTACTGTTAGGTCCTATGTTGTCGAGATTCCACAGCAACCAAGCAGGTTAATGTACAAACTGGCGGTGGCGAAGGAAGTCTATGATGTATTGATGAGATTGTTTGAGTAAAAAGAAAGACATGATATACACATCAAAATGTATGTCATGTCTTTTTGGTTGCGCAAAACACAAACAATTCACAAAACAACGCTTGAAAAATATGGATATCCATTATAACATATTATTAGAAGTCTGTACCGCGGGGAAACTTCGGAATCAGGCAGATGATTGGAGACAGAATATGAAATATTACATACCAACAAAAGTATACCAGGAGATAGATGCAGTAAAGGTACATGCAGAGGAATTGGCAGGCTATGGAAGCTACGCACTGATTGTGACAGGAAAATATTCCGCACGCGCGAATGGAGCGCTTGCAGATGTGGAGGCAGCACTTGATGCATATGGAAAGAAACATGTGCAGTATGATGGGATCGAAGAAAATCCCTCTGTGGAAACGGTTATGAAAGCGACCGAGTTTGGAAAAAGAAATGGCGTGGATTTCGTAATTGCGATTGGCGGTGGTTCACCGATGGATGCGGCAAAGGCGATTGCGATTATGCTTGCCAACCCGGAGAAGGATGCGGAGTATCTGTATGAGAGTGCAGCACATACAAAGGCACTTCCGGTTGTGACGATTCCGACGACCTGTGGAACCGGATCAGAGGTGACGGGCGTCGCTGTGCTTACTGTCCATGCGAAACGGACAAAGGCATCCCTGCCGCACCGCGTATTCCCGGTGCTTGCATTGGCGGATCCGAAATATCTGAAGACTGCATCGAAGAAAGTCATTGGACAGACCGCGATTGATGCGCTTGGACATATGATTGAGAGTTATCTGAATACGACCGCGACGGATTACAGCCGGATGTTCGTTGATCAGGGCCTAAAGGTCTGGGCGAGAAGCAAGGATGCCCTGCTTGGTATGAGGGAGATGACAGACGAGGATTACAGCAATTTCCTGTTGGCATCGACACTCGCAGGTATGGCGATCGCACAGACGGGAACGACGATTCCGCACAGTTTAAGTTATGCGATCACTTATGAGCTTGGCGTGCCGCATGGCATTGCAATCGGGTATTTCCTGCCGGGATATATTCGTGAGGCAGATGCAGCAGATCAGGAATATCTGTTATCAGCAATTGGATTTGCTTCAGTGGATGAATTCGCAGATTTCTTTCAGGTGGTGAGCGATTGTGGTATCCTGCCGGAAGAAAACATCCGTCAGGTCGTTGACATTGTAGCCGATAATAAAGCGAAGCTTGCGCTTTGTCCATATCCTCTTGACAAGGAAGTGTTACTTCGAATCGCAAGCTGGGGAAAGTAACATCAGTTATATATAATTGCAAAATAGAATTGGATATGATTGAGATATAACATGATTGTTCACCTTCAATATATCATTTCATGAAGCATATGATATGTTTGCAACTTAGAAATACTTGATGTTCCATAAATAGAGCCAAGGATGGCGAATTGGCAGCGGCTGCGGAAGCATGAGAGATTGTAGATTGGAACATTTAGTATTTCTTGGTTGCAATACATTATATGCTTCGTGAAATTGATATATCGCAGGGAAACAGTATGTTATACTCAGGTATATCGAATTATTTTGCAATTATCACAGATAAATTAGAAAGGAACACGCAAATGAGTTATGTAGAGTTTAAGAACGTAAGCAAAACCTATAAGACCGGTGATGTCAGTGTTGAAGCCTTAAAGGATGCATCCTTTGAGATCGGGAAGGGTGAGATCTGTGTCATCGTAGGACAGTCGGGGGCAGGTAAGACCACCCTGCTCAATATCCTTGGCGGTATGGATCGCCTGACTGAAGGAGAGGTGTATCTGGATGGCACAGCGGTTTCGGATTACAACAAGAAACAGCTCGCGACGTACAGACGGCGGGATATCGGATTCGTATTTCAGTTTTATAATCTGATCCCGAACCTGACTGCACTGGAGAATGTCGAGATCGCGTCTCAGTTGTCCAAGGATCCGATGAATCCATCGGAGGTGCTTGCCCATGTCGGATTGGAAGAACGTATGAATAACTTCCCGGCACAGCTATCCGGTGGAGAACAGCAGCGTGTGGCAATCGCACGCGCACTCGCAAAGAATCCGAAGCTTCTGCTCTGTGATGAACCGACCGGTGCTCTCGATTATGAGACGGGAAAGGCAATTTTAAAGCTGCTGCAGGATTGCAGCCGGAAGCGTGGCATGACCGTTGTGATCATCACCCACAATCAGGCACTTACGGCTATGGCAGACCGGATCATTAAAGTAAAGAGTGGTAAGATTGCTTCGGTGAAGATGAATGAACAGATTGTACCGGTAGAAGAAATTGAGTGGTGATAGAAGATGCGGGCATATAGAAAAAATATACGTAGAACAATTGGACAGAGTATGGGACGGTACCTGGCAATTCTTGCAATCATTGCGCTGGGCGTTGGATTTTTCTCCGGACTGAAGGTGACAAAGCCGGGCATGGTGGAAACCGGAAATAAGTATTTGCGAGAGCATAACTTCTATGATTTCCGGCTGCTTTCTTCGATTGGATTTGATGCAGATGCGGTAGAGGAAATGCGGAAGCAGGAGCATGTGCTGGCGGCAGATGGCTCTTACTACGAGGATATGATCTATGAAGATGCGGATGGTAAGGAGAAGGTGTTGCGCGCACAGTCCATTACGGAGCATGTGAATACACTGGAACTGCGGGATGGTCGTATGCCGGAAGCAGACGATGAATGTGTGGTGGATGCATATCAGTTCAAGGGACAGGATATCATCGGACAGGAAATTGAGATTGCGGACAGCAATACGCAGGATACAAAAGATGCATTTGCACACAAGAAATACAAAGTTGTCGGTACGGTGAATTCGCCAATCTATATCAATATCGAACGTGGAACGACGGATCTTGGAAATGGACGGATCAGTGCATTTATCTTTATTCCGGAAGGCGGATTTTCCTTTGATGCATATAAGGAAATCTATGTGAAAAGTCAGGATTCCTATGATATTTACACGGATGCTTATGATGATTTTATCGACGACGTCACCCCGGATATGGAAACAGCGTTGAAGACGGTTACGGATAACCGGTATGACCGGCTTGTGACAGAGCTGGGCAGGACACTTCTGGAGGACGCGGTTGAAAAGCAACAGCAAGAATTACAGGCGATGATGCAGGATGCGCAGAGCGGAACGCTCACACAGGAGCAGATAGCCCAGATGGAACAGTTACAGCCTCTTACGCAGGAACAACAGGATGCACTCGTACAGGAATATGGAGAACAGGCGGCGAAGAATGCATTTGGAGATGTAAAGACGTATGTGCTGGATCGTTCGACGAATGTCGGTTATATGTGCTATGACAATGATACGAACATCGTCGATGGCGTAGCAAAGGTATTCCCGATTTTCTTCTTCCTGATTGCGGCACTTGTCTGTTCGACGACGATGACACGTATGGTGGATGATGAGCGTGGACAGATCGGAACATACCGGGCACTTGGTTATACGAATGGACGCATTATGGCGAAGTATCTGATTTATTCCGGAAGCTCGGCGTTCCTTGGCTGCGTGATCGGATTTTTCGGAGGAAGCTATCTGTTCCCATATGTAATATCTGAGGCGTATAAGATGTTGTATGACTTCGGAACAGGCATTGAATTTTATTTTTCACCAGGACTTCTGGTAATCTGCCTGATTGTGTCGCTGCTTTGCTCAATGGGAACGGCATTCCTTGCCTGTATCAATGAGCTTCGGTGTATGCCGGCAGAGCTGATCCGGCCGAAGGCTCCGGCAGCAGGAAAACGTATCTTACTGGAGCGGATTCCATTTATCTGGAAGCCGATGAAGTTCTTACATAAGGTAACAGCACGAAATGTATTCCGATTCAAGAAGCGTATGTTCATGATGCTGCTTGGTATCGCCGGATGTACGGCACTTGTCCTGACGGGGCTTGGAGTGAAGGATTCAGTATCAAATCTGGCGGAATTCCAGTATGGAGATATTGATACTTACGATATGGAAGTAACCCTGAATGGCACATATAACGAGGATATACAGCAGGAGGTGGAAGATGCCGTCGGCGATGGCTTTGAATCATCTACGGCAATCCTGAAAAGCACGGTGGAATATCATGCAGCTTCTGCAATTAAAACAGTGTATCTAATTGCTGCAGAGCCGGAAGATTTAGAAAGCTTTGTGAAGTTTGACATGACAACCAGCAATGGCACTTATCCGGGAAACGGTGAGGTGATGTTGTCAAAGAAGATTGCGGAGATTGCGGATGTGACGGTTGGCGATCCGATTACCCTGCATGATACGGATGCGGGAGATGTGACGCTGACCGTATCGGGAATCTTCGAAAACTATGTATGGCACTACGCATATATCACACCGGAATGCTATGAGCAGTATTTTGACAAAGCATGCGAGGCAAATACAATGTATTTGCATGTCGATACAGACAGTACCGCTTATGAGGCAGGCGGGAAATTATCTGCACTCTCCAATGTGATGAGCGTCTCAGTTGTTGCAGACATCAAAGACCGTGTGGAGAATATGATGAAGATGATGGATGCGGTTGTCGGACTTGTAATTGGCAGTGCGGGTGCGCTTGCATTTATCGTGTTATTCAACTTAAGCAATATCAATATTACGGAGCGTGTGCGGGAGATTGCAACAATCAAGGTACTTGGTTTTTATCCGCGAGAGACAGGATCGTATGTTTTTCGGGAGAATTTCATACTGACGCTGATGGGAATCGTTGTCGGACTTCCACTTGGCTGTTTGCTGCATCGGTTTGTTATGTCCCAGATTCAGGTCGATATGGTGGCATTTGCAACGAGAATCATGAATATCAGTTATCTGTATAGCGTTCTGATTGTACTGGCATTCCTGATTATTGTGGATCTGGTGATGCGCCGGAAAATTGATAAAATAGATATGGCGGAATCATTGAAGTCTATTGAGTAAGTATGTTATAATATAAATTGTGTCTGTGTGTGCAAGTCAGGCTGTGTATGCAATAAAGCAGCTCAGATATGTATTTACGAATATTGACAAAGACGCATAAGTAATATTTGGAGGAAAAAGAAATGGGTTTACATATGGTAAAGGCGGTTCCAACGCCGGAAGAGATTCGCGCAGCGCATCCGATGGACAAAGAGTTACAGGAGATCAAAGCAAAAAGAGATGCTGAGATCAAGAAGATATTTACCGGTGAGTCTGATAAGTTTATTGCGATCATCGGTCCTTGCTCCGCAGATTATGAGAATTCCGTACTTGATTATCTCTGCAGACTGGCAGCTGTTGCAGAGAAGATCAAGGATAAGGTTTTTGTAATTCCTAGAATCTACACTAACAAACCACGTACAAATGGTTCCGGATATAAGGGCATGCTGCATCAGCCGAATCCGGAGGATAAGCCGGATTTCATCGAGGGTGTGAAGGCAATCCGAAAGATGCACATCAAAGCAATCCGTGAGACAGGACTGACTGCAGCCGATGAGATGCTGTATACGGATAACTGGCCATATCTCGAGGATATTTTATCTTATGTGGCAATCGGTGCAAGAAGTGTGGAGAATCAGGCACATCGTCTGACATCGAGCGGTATTGACGTTCCGGTTGGAATGAAGAATCCGACAAGCGGTGATTTCGCTGTCATGCTCAATTCCTGTGTGGCGGCACAGGCAAAACATACATTCCTGTTCTCCGGTTATGAGGCAAAGACCGATGGAAATCCATTGGCACATTGTATCCTACGTGGATCTTTGAGCAAGAGCGGACGTTCCATTCCAAATTATCATTATGAGGATCTGAAGTACCTTGCTGAGGCGTATGGCAAGTATAAGCTTGTGAATCCTGCATGTATTGTGGATGCAAATCACAACAACTCTGGTAAGAAGTGGGATGAGCAGCCTCGTATCGTAAATGAGATTCTGCACAGCAGAAGACACAGTGATGAGGTAAAGCATCTGGTCAAGGGTGTTATGGTAGAGAGCTACATCGAGGATGGAAATCAGCCAATCGGTGGTGGATGCTATGGCAAGTCAATCACAGATCCTTGCCTTGGATGGAAGAAGACAGAGAGACTGCTTCTGGAGATGGCAGAGCAGCTGTAAGCAAAATGAGACTTATGGATAAGCTGCTGGTTCGAATCAATCAGCAGCTTATTTTGAGCCAGGAGGTTACATATGAATATATTTAGTATTTTGATTCCGAAGCACACATTGACGTACTTAAATGCAAATGATCCTCTGGATCAGGCAGTTGCATTTCTGCTTGGTGCCACATATACGGCAATCCCTGTGGTGGATGACCAGGGACGGTATGTCGGGATCGCCAGTGAGGGTGATTTCCTGCGTGCGGTCATGGAACACGGACGTGAGAACCTCGCAAAGTATAAGGTAGCAGATATCGTCAACAAAGACGAAGGCGCGAAAGTATTAAATACTGTAGAAAAAGATGAGATTATGGAAAGGATTCTGGATCGGAATTTCCTCTGCGTGGTAGATGACCGGGATTGCTTTATCGGCATTATCACACGAAAGAGTATCATTCTGTACCTGAAGAACTGATATGTATAAGTATGTATTTTTGGATCTTGATGGGACGATTACGGAACCGGAAGAGGGCATCATCAATGGTGTGTTGTATGCGCTTTCGAAGTTTGGAATTACAGTAGAAGATCGGACGACGTTGTATCCTTACATTGGACCCCCACTTCGGGATTCGTTCCGGGAATTTCATGGACTCTCGGAAGAAGAGGCAGAACAGGCGGTGTTGTATTACCGGGAATATTACAGCACGAAGGGTATCTACCAAAATGGTATTATGCCGGGGATGGAAGCTGCATTTCAGACGCTTCAGGAGCGTGGTTGTCATCTGTATGTGGCAACGTCGAAGCCGGAGCTTTATGCAAAACAGATTCTGGAACATCTGAAGTTGGATGGATATTTTGATATCATTGCAGGCAGTACCTTTGACAAATCAAGAGATACAAAGGCAGCGGTGATTGAGTATCTGCTTGCCGGGATTGCGGCAGATCAGGGAAAACCTTCGATGGACGATATCATTATGGTTGGTGACCGGGAGTTCGATGTAATCGGTGCCAGAGCATTTGGAATCGAGACGATCGGTGTACTGTTTGGATATGGCAGTAAAGAAGAGTTTGAAGCCTGTGATTGCAGATATCTTGCAGAGAATGCGGAAGAGATGGTGCAGATCATCCTGCGATAATACATGAGAATACGGGCGGTTATGTTTCTGTATAGTGTTAATACTGTTGGGGATGATCGATGTAACATAGGAAAGAGGTTATAATAAATGGATTTTCAGATTGGACAGATCATTCGAATGAAGAAGCCGCATCCGTGTGGTGGAAATACATGGGAGATCCAGCGTGTTGGCATGGATTTCCGGTTGAAGTGCCAGACTTGTGGACATATGGTGATGATTCCAAGACGTGTTGTGGAAAAAGGCTTCCGTGGATTTGTAGAGGAATAAAGAAAAAGTAGAGCGGTTGGCTCTACTTTTTTTGCTTTTCTTTCTTCGCTTTCTTTTCGATGTACAGTTTTTTATCTGCCTGTTCCAACACCTCTTCGATATCCAGATCTTTTGTACAGGCAACTTCACAGATACCGATACTCATCTCAATCCGGTATGGCTTTTGAACCATCTGATTATGGCGTTCTGTGATTTCTGCGATACGATGCTTCATGATCTTTTCGTAGTTTGGAATACCAAGCAGTGCGAAAGCTACAAACTCGTCTCCGCCGAAGCGGGAGATAACATCGGTATTTCGGAATGCTTCTTTTAAGATCATACCGATTTCCCGGAGGGCAAAATCACCTTCGTCGTGCCCGTATTTATCGTTGATCATCTTCAGGTTGTCCATGTCTGCATAGAGAACAAGTACCTCTCGGTTCTGGTTCATCGGATTCTCAATGATCGTCTTGACGTAGTCTAAGAATCCCCAGCGGTTGTATAAGCCGGTCAGCTGATCGGTCTTGGAGATCTCCTTTAAGATCAGATTATGCTTGGACATCTGCTCTAAGTTTTGCTGCAGATGTTCACTGATTTCTTTCTGCTGTTCTAACAAAAGCATCGTCTTTAACGCGGCAGAAATATGGATGCCAAGGGATGGAACCATATTGAAATAATCAAGCTCCGTATCACAGACAATCAGACCAAGCAACTGTTCCTGTGAGAACAGCGGTGCAAGGATGTAAGTTCTCCGTTTATCCTGCTGCATCTTTGTGTTGTTGAAAATGCTGTTAATTGTTACAAGCTGTTCGTTCTTCGGTACACCGAAGGACTGGTTTTCAATCGTATAGGCACGTAACAACAGCGAATCCGGTTTGCGGAATACTGTGTCGTGTGGATGATTGATCGGCTGTTTGAACGTATATAAGAACGAAGAGTGGATACCAATCGCACTCATATTTTTCAGGATGGATTCAAATGGAAGATCCATCAGTCTGGATTGTGACAGGTTTGCGCTGATTTCGTCCACCAGATGTGTGATCTGTGCCATACTGCCGTACTGCTTCTGGTAGGTACGGAAGTTGGAGATGGAAAGCTGCTGATACATCGATGAAAAGACATCGACGAACGTAATCCGCTTCTCTGGATCTTCAATCTGACGCTCCAATACAAATTGTAAGGAGAACAGCAGATTCACAAAAAGCTCTACCGAAGTATAGGAGAAAATCGGCTGTTCGATAATCTGTGTGAACAATGTCTGGACATCCATTCGATCTGCTGCAATATCGTTTGATGTTGTCAGATCGCAGATCAGACGGAAAAATACGGACAGGTCATCCTTTAACTGGAGGATGATGTTTGTGTCAGCGTAAGTGCTGAACAGATAGTTCATAATATGTTTCAGAATCTCTGGACGTTTCTTCTCGTCGAGAAGTCCAACCAATTGCAGTTTTGCTGCCAGAGAATCATAATCGTAGTTCGCACAGCCACAGGAGCAGCGGTGAATATAATGGGTTGCAACACGCTGTGCGACAGGTGCTGTATTCTCATCTAAGAAATCCGCCATATGGAGGATTGCCTTGTATGCAAGCTCAGCTGCGTTTGCCTCGACGGTTGTGAGAGGTGGATTTAATGTGGACGCGTAAGGCGCATTATCAAAGCCGATTGCTAAGATGTCCTTGCCGACCTTCAGTCCAAGCTTGGCAAATACACGATATCCGCCTTTTGCCATTTCATCATTTGCAAATACGACGGCATCTAATTCCGGATGGGTTGAGACGAAAGCTCCGATCAGCTTTTCACTACTATCCTCGAAATTGCCATAGACAACATAGTTTTCGTTATATGGAATATTCTGTTCTTCCAGAACCTTGCGATAGGCATTCAGACGTTCCATCGCGTCAATATTGGTCTTTGGACCGCTGACGTAACCGATGTTCTTCGCACCGTGATCGACGATCAGATGCCGGATGCCCTGCATGAAGGCGCCCTGATTATCAAAAATCATAGATGGATACCCTGGCATATCGGTGTAGAGGATGACAACCGGAATTCCAAGAAATTGTGCAAGGAATCTGCGGCGGGCGTCAAGATCAATACGACAACCGATCAGTCCCATCATAATATATAAAATATCCAGGTGATTATCATTTGCAAACTGGAACAGGGTATTATACTGATATTCGTACTGTAAATGGTCATCAGAAATAAGGGTATTATCAAGATACATACCCGGAAAGATATACATATTTGCATCGATGACACGTGCGCCAAGCTCGGCACCTTTGACTGCCTCCGATGTAAATGGAGTATTCAAATCATTGATTAGCAATCCTATATTTTTTCGCAAAGAAAATTCCCCCTTGTTCCATAAAACAAACCACGAACCTTATAATTTCATTATCGACATTTTAACCGAAAATTCAACATAATTTTCAAAAATTGTAAAATTTGTAGCATACTATTGTGAAAAAACACAAAAAAATAGGAAACTATCTTTGCAAAAGTGCTGAAAATCTGGAGATTCAGAAAAACCGACTTACGATTTGCCTGAAAAAGTGATATTATAAATAGGTAGAATATAAGAGGGTTTAATAGAAAGATGGAGGCGAGAGAGTGTTTCATGTAGGCGATTATATCGTATATGGAAGCAATGGTATATGCCGGGTGGAGGAGATCACACATCCGGATATAGCGGGAATTGATGAAGACAAATTGTATTATGTGTTAGTGCCGGAAAAGACAAGGGACAGTCGGTTGTTTTGCCCGACAGACAATAGCCGGGTTGTGCTTCGGAGTGTGATCACAGCCGATGAGGCGGCAGCTTTGATGGAAGAGGTCAAGGAAATCGAACCATTGCAGGTAGAGAGTGAGCGGATGCGGGATGACAGTTACAAAAAGGCAATGAAAAGCTGTGATCTGCGCCAGTGTGTCAAGGTAATCAAGGCACTTCTGATCCGGAAAGAAGAGCGTGAGTCACATGGCAAGAAAGTGACGGTAACTGATGAACGGTATATGAAGCTCGCCGAGGAGGGCTTATACAGTGAGCTTTCTCTGGTTATGGGAAAAGACCGGGAAGAAATCAAAGAGAAATTTTTAGATTATTGTAAGCAATAGTCTTTTATTTTTTCGGATAGTATAGTATAATATGCTTATCTAGGATAAAATTAAAGAAAAATGGAGGAATTACAAATGTTAGTTTCAGCTACAGAAATGTTGAAAAAGGCTAAAGCTGGTCATTATGCAGTTGGTCAGTTCAACATCAATAACCTTGAGTGGACAAAGTCAATTCTTTTAACAGCACAGGAGCTCAACTCCCCAGTTATCCTTGGTGTATCTGAGGGTGCCGGAAAGTATATGACAGGATTCAAGACAGTTGCAGCTATGGTTAAGGCTATGGACGAGGAACTTGGAATCACAGTTCCAGTAGCACTTCATTTGGATCATGGAACATACGAAGGATGTTATAAGTGTATCAAGGCTGGTTTCACATCTATCATGTTTGATGGTTCTCACTATCCATTCGAAGAGAACCTTGCTAAGTCTACAGAGCTCGTAAACGTAGCTCATCAGCTTGGTCTTTCTATCGAGTGTGAAGTTGGTTCTATCGGTGGAGAAGAAGACGGCGTTGTAGGTATGGGTGAGTGTGCAGATCCTGAAGAATGTAAGACAATCGCTGATCTTGGCGTAGACATGCTTGCTGCAGGTATCGGTAATATCCATGGTAAGTATCCGGCAAACTGGAAGGGACTTTCTTTCGAGACATTGGATGCTATCCAGCAGAAGACAGGCATTATGCCTCTCGTACTTCACGGTGGTACAGGTATTCCTGCTGATATGATCAAGAAGGCAATTACACTTGGTGTATCTAAGATCAACGTAAATACAGAGTGTCAGCTTTCATTCCAGGAAGCTACAAGAAAGTACATTGAAGCTGGTAAGGATCTCGAGGGTAAGGGATTTGATCCACGTAAGCTCCTTGCACCTGGTGCAGAAGCTATCAAGGCAACAGTAAAAGAGAAGATGGAACTTTTCGGATCTGTTGGTAAGGCTTAATAAGTAACTTCTTTAAAAAAGACTAGATGCGAGTCGCTCTACATCATGTAGGGCGACTTTTTTCAACGTTTTTCTTCTGTATTTCTCTTGTTTCCTGTGTCTGCATGTATTATAATTATTATAATTATGCGGCAGTATGCCCATTTATGTAAACTACTGCCGAACCAGGAGAAAACGCATGGCTTTAAAACACGTAATGATCAACGATATAATTGCAGAACATAGTGCGCGGATGCAGAATCTGAAAAAGTACTATCCGTTTTTCGTGTTGAATGAGACGACTTTTACACAGTACAAGGAAGGTAAGTATGCGTTTTTAGATATGGGATATATCACGATGGCGTCCTTGCGGTTTTTCATCAATGAAAACAATTTCCACGAAAAGGACGTCACGTATGAAGAATATGAGGATTTCCTGCGGGAACTTCTGACGCGGGATTTCAAGCTGGAAGAGGAACTGGTAGAGCTGCGCGAACTGATCTCCTATATTTTTGATAAGATTAAAAATGACGGGCGGGCGTTTGAGTTTCATTTCTATGATCCGGAAGTGCGGGAAAACAAGGTCGCACGCGTGAAGCTGATTGACAGTCATATCGCGCAGGGGACGGTTTATTATACGATTACGCCAGAGGGCATTGAGTTCTATCTGGATACGAAGGAAATCAAAGACGAGAGCAAGATCAATGTATCCCAGTTGTTGCTTGAGAAGATGATCAATGCGAACAACTTCAAGGGCGGTATCGATGTGGTTCGTCGGATCAACAGTCAGGTGATCTCGCTGATTGAGCAGAAGGAGCAGGTCGTAAAGCTGCTTGGAGTGGATGTGTTCGAGGGTGCAAAGGCGTATGAACATTTCATGGACACGACGGCAAAGTGGTTTACCGAAGAGCAGAAATTATTTGTGAAGAACAAGGCGCTGGTCGATAAGGCGATTGAAAAGGCAGAGTTTGAACGCGATACCGATGGAGGTTCACCGACCCTGCATTCGAAGGCACTCTCGGAGATCAGCCAGTTGGAGACAGAGTTAAAGAAAACAATCTACAATCATAGCCGCCTGATCGGTGAGACAACCGAGCTGTCACAGTTGTCCGATCAGATCATCAACCGGGCGAAATTACGGAAATTAAGACCAGTCTTTGATTTTAAGCAGGCGTTAAATACGATCATGAAGCTGGATCAGCCGGATCTGCTGGCACATGTGCTGGAACCGCTGTTTGCGCCGCGGATGGATAAGTATTTCACGATGCGGAACATCGACAATATCCTGACGCTTCGAAGTGATGAGAAGCAGGAGACAGAGAAGATTGAAAAGCGGGAACTGACACCAGATTTCAAGTATGAGGACGAGATTCTGGAGGAGAAGATCGGACGAAACTTCGCCCACCTGTTCTACGAGCTCTGCGATCAGTTGAAGAAGTGGAATCGTGTTACCTTGAAGGAATACAATGGAATCCTTGAAATAAAATTTGGCGAGGAAATCTATACAAACCGCGATTACTATGCGTTCCTAGTACATTTATCCGGGAAGCGGTCGTATCGGGTTGATGAAATGCTCGAGAAGCAGGAAACGATGTTAGAAGAGATGGTCGTCGAACATCTGACAGAGGAAGAAAAGGAACGCATTCGAGATATTCGATTCACAATCACATTTGGAACGGATGAGGTAGAGATCAAACCACAGATGCAGGATATAGAAGCCGTCGAGCCGTTTGTGGTAACGGATATGAATTTTGAAAGGGAGGCAGCCGAGTAATGGAACAGCGAAATCTGGAAAAAGCATTGGATGTATATGCCGCGTTGATTACCGGGCAGGAAATCTCCAGAAGCAATCCGGACACACGGGATCTGTATGAAGAATTTTATGCAAATGCTGCTGTGTACGACATTGTAACCAAGATGATGAAAAAACTGAATTTGAATTTATATGAATATCAGGATGCGGTCTATCTGACTGCCGGTGAGGGAAACCGCGTGTTTGGATATACAAACGATGATATGAAGCGTCTGCTTGGGCTACGGTTAAACCGGGAGCTGTATATGGTATATTTTATCATGTACAATTTCCTGTTACTGTTCTATCAGGATTCCGCATCGTATCAGGTGAAGGAATATGTGCGGCTCGAAGATATTTTAGAGCAGGTAACAACGTATCTTGCGTCAATTACAAAGGATCTGTCTGTGTATTCCATGAGTGATGTGGAAGCGGACAGTTTCAAGTCACTGGCGCTTTTGTGGGATGAGCTTCCACTTGTGACTTCCGATGAGAAGGACAAGAACCGTGCCAGCCGTGCGTCCCGTACCGGATATGTGAAACTGACGTTTAATTTCTTACAGGAACAGAAATTATTTATCGCGGTGGAAGACCGCTATTATCCAACTGACCGTTTCCATGCGATCGTGGAGAACTATTTCGAGGAGTACAAAGGAAAAATCTACAAAGTACTGGGAGGAGAGACAAATGCCTAGTATCAACCGTATTCGTGTCAACAATGTAAAATATAATTTTGGAACGCAGTACTACGATGATTTTACCATGCGGATGTATGGAAAGAACACTTTGTACGATCTGGCAAATGGTGGTGGAAAGAGTGTGCTGATGCTGCTTTTGATGCAGAACATGATTCCAAACTGTACACTCGATGAGAAACAGCCGATTGAAAAGCTGTTTCGTACCGGAAATGGAAATACAACCATCCATTCTCTCGTCGAATGGAAGTTGGATGAGCAGGATCGCAAGGAAGGCTATCGCTATATGACGACGGGATTCTGCGCGCGCAAAGCGAAGGATGTCGAGGGCGAGACGGCGAAGAAGGATGTGGCAGCGATTGAGTATTTCAATTACTGTATTTTCTACCGGGAGTACAATAAAAATGATATTATCAATCTGCCGTTGTCGAAGGACAAAGAGCGCATCACGTTTCAGGGATTGCGGAATTATCTGAAAGAGTTAGAACATCGTGATATGTCACTGAAGGTCTGCATCTTTGACCGGAAGGGTGAATACCAGCGGTTTATCAGCGGATATGGTCTGCATGAGAGCCAGTGGGAGATCATCCGAGGAATCAATAAGACCGAGGGGCATGTGCGTACCTACTTCGAGACGAATTATAAGACGACGCGAAAGGTCGTGGAGGATCTGCTGATCGAGGGCATCATCGAGAAAGCGTATGCAGTAAAGACGATGCGTGACGGCGAGGATTCTGACACAATGGCGAAGATGCTCATGGATATCAAGGAGCAGCTTACGATCCTTGCTAAGAAGAAAAAGGATATTACAAGCTATGACCATCAGGCGGAGCTGATCGAGGTGCTGCGGGATAAAGTCGCGTCATTTATGAGTCTGTATCAGGAGCAGACGAATATGGAGAAGCTTCTGGCGGATATCTGCGTGACTGGAGAAGAGTTTGTAAAAAATGATGCCGAGACGCTGGAAAAGCTGGAGCAGACGCGCAATGGGAAGCGTGCGGCAAAGGACGACCAGAGAAAACGGATGGAATGCCTGAAGGTTGCACGGGATAAACGATATCTCGAACAGCTTTACGGACAGATTAAACAGGCGGAAAAACAGCTTGAAATGGAACAGAGCCGTCTGGAGACTGAGCAGGCGGAGTTCGCAAAAAAAGAGAGTATTAACGAGTATCTCGAATATGTGGATGACCGCAGGAAAAAGGATGAACTGGAGGCGTGGGTAAAGGCGCAGATGAATGCGTCAGCCTTTGATGAGACACAGTTATATACCTATGCCTATAATATAAAGATGCGCATGGATGTGCAGATGACGAACCTGCGCAACCAGATTGCAGCCGATACGGAAGAATTAAAGCGTGAGGTCGCAAAGCAGAAATATAATGAGAAGATGCTTGCTGAGATGCAGGTGCAGCAGGCAGTGTATGAGCATAGCAAGCAGGAGGCTGAGACGCAGATCCGGCAGTTATCCGAACAGCTTTCCGCAATCCGTATGGAGATGAATGAGATCCGGTTTACGAAAGTGGATGAGCAGCTTGCAGAGTCCAAAGAGTTACTGGCATCTTTGCAGGAACAGCAGACACAGGAGGAAGCGCTTGTCGCAGATTGCAGGAAACAGGAAGAAGCGCAGAAGGAACGGCTGATGCAGCTTCGCTTGCAGCAGGCAGAAAATGAGAAGCAGCTTGCGGAGCTTCTGACGAAGGAACAGGCATTTGAGGAAGCAGCAGAAAAACTGCATAAGATACAGACAATTTACGGGGCATCCGAGATGGAAGCACTGTCGGATGTGCTGGCAGATCGTATCCGTGATGCGGTGCTCAAGATAGAGGCACTGAAAAAGCAGGGTGTGGAATGCGCCAAGAATGCGGAGCGACTGGCGGAGGGCAGATTGATCGGAGTATCCGAGGCTGCCAAGAAGGTATTGGATTATATTGAGACACGGCATGGAAGTGCAGCTATGTACGGAATGGATTATGTATCGGCTCTGCCGGCGGACAAGCAGGCGGCGGTACTTTCAGCAAATCCACAGCTTGTTTATGGGATTGTGGCAGAGGACTACGATACCCTGGCAGAAGATCCGAATATCCGCACAATTGATACAGGAGAAGTTCCAGTCTATATTTATGACCGTGACCGGATGGAAGAGATGGCGATGCATCTCGGAGACAATGTGTTTGCGGTGTCGGCAACACCGGAGTATCTGCTGGATGCCGAGACGATCAGCACACTGGTCGCAAAGGAGCGGCAGCGGGAAAAAGAGATTGGCGATCAGCTTGCCATGCAGGAGGAGATGCTTTCTGCATACCGGGAGGATCAGGCATTTTTAATCCGTCTGTCTGACCGGGATCTGTTGGAGGCAGGAAAACGTCTGGCAGATGCAAGAAAGACGGCGACGGAATTAGAGACGCAGCTTACCGCATGCATGGATGAGCTCGAAATAATCCGCAAGAAGATTGCGGCATCGAAAGAAAAACAGGAAAATTGTAAGCAGGAATACGAAGCATGCATACAGGATGTGAACCGGTTATATACCGTGGAGCAGTTAACCTCTGTGATTGCTACACAGGAACAGCGGCAGGCAGAGGCAGAAAAGGCACTGGAGCGTCTGGAAGAACAGAAAGCATCGTTCGTGGCACAGGGCGGAGACAGCCGGCTTGATACAGAGCAAACAGAAGCGAAAATACGTTTCATGCAGGAACAGCTGGATACGCTTGTACGTGAATGGAAAGATAATTATGAGTCTTATTATAATGTCGATCAGGAATACGAAGTATTAACGATTTCGGATGAGGATTTACGGGCGAGATTCCGGACAATGGTTGATGAGAACCGCGGCGATATGCGTGCGATGGAAGATAAGCAGCTCGTGATCGCCACATTGCTTGCTTCGATGGAAAAATCCAGAAAATCAATCGAGCGCAGAGGTGTTGATTTTAAAGAACTGGCAGATCTGGAAAGCCGGAATCTGCTGTATTTCTCGGATGATGCGGTGCTTACCGTATGCCGGGAGAATATTGCACAGACGAAGGAACAGTTAAAGAAAGAGGAACGGCAGCTTTCCGAGATCCGCTCCAAAGCAGATAAGTTAGATGGAAGCATTCAATATGCAATCGAGAATATCCAGAATGGATATGGTTCTTACGAGGAAGTGGATGCAAGTGAGTCAGAGATCATTGCCAGTCTTGAAAGCGGGCAGACATTGCTGGCACGGCTGGAGGCGGAAGCAAAGGCGTGCGACGAAGAGTATCGTACCTATGAGAAACGGCAGCGGTATATGACAGATCTGTATAAGGATGTCAAGCGGATCGTAACGACACATGAGATCAGTCTGGAAGATGCGACACCGATGTTAGAGGATAAAGAGACATTACGGGAGATGTTTGAATCCCAGCTTATGAATTTCGACCGGACATGCAAACAGCTTGACCGTGCGAAAAATGAGCTGCTCAAATTTAAGGGCAATACGGCACAGGCGTTTGATGAGATGCATGCGTATGAGCTTGCGGGAACGATCCGGGACGATGTGCGGATTCCAGAGAATTATGCAGAGGCAAAGGCATTGGTGGACAATCTGGAGTCTATGGTTGGATATGTGCGTCTGGAACGTGACCGTGTGGAGAAGAGTCTGACCGATATGGAGGGGCTCAAAGCAAACTTCGAGGAGCAGTGCCTGCAACGGTGTTTGGATGTGCGGACGGAGCTGGATAAATTACCGAAGCTTTCCCGGATTATCATGGAGGATGAAGTGATCCAGATGGTAGGCTTACAGGTGCCATATGTGAAGGATGAGTTTTTGAAACAGCGGATGTCGGATTATGTAGACCGCATCGTGGCACAGGCAGATGATTATGAGCAGGATCGCGACCGGATGAAATTTATTCGGAACAGTTTGACTTTAAAGAAATTGTTCAGTGTGATTGTAACCGATATGAATGCGATCAAGCTGAGTCTGTATAAGCGGGAAAGAATCAAAGAACAGAGCCGTTATCTGAAATACGAGGAGGCCGTTGGAAGTACCGGACAGTCGCAGGGTATTTATATCCAATTCCTGATTTCCATCATCAATTACATTTCCGGTATGTACCGGATTGGAAATGAGGATACAGGAACAAAGACGATCTTTATTGATAACCCGTTTGGTGCGGCGAAGGATGTGTATATCTGGGAGCCGATCTTCGCATTGCTTGCGGCAAATCATGTACAGCTGATCGTGCCGGCACGTGGGGCAACACCAGCAATCACCGGACGATTCGATGTCAATTATATTTTAGGACAACAGATGGCAGGCGGAAAGCAGCTGACCGTAGTTGTCGATTATACAAGCAAAGTCGAGCAGGAGGAACTTGTTTATCAGGATCTTGAATATGAACAGGTGAGCTTCGATTTTATATAGTAGGGAAAGACAGAGGATAAGTTATGCATTACAAGGAAGTAAAAGCAATTTTATCTCCGCAGAATGGTCTGAATATCTATCGGGGATGCAGTTATTCGTGTGTGTTCTGCGATGCACGCAGTACCTGCCACCGGATGGATCACGAATTTGAAGATATCGAGGTAAAAGCCCATGCTGTGGATATGCTGGAGTATGCATTGAAGAAAAAGCGGACAAGGAGCATGATACAGATCGGTTCTTCGTCGGAGCCGTATATTCCGCTCGAAGAGGAATTGCAACTGGTGCGGCGGTGTCTGAACCAGATCGAGCGGTTTGATTTTGGATTGGTATTACATACACATTCAATGCTTGCACTGCGGGATATTGATATCTTAGATAAGATCAACCGTAAGACCAAATGCATCGTGATCGTGCGGCTGAGTACCTATGATGATTCGCTCGCGAAAAAGTTAGAGCCTGGAACGTCGCTTCCATCAGAGCGGTTTTCGCTGATGCAGCAGCTCACGGAGCGGGGCATCACAGTGATCGTCAACCTGGCACCAATCCTGCCGTTTATCAATGATGACATGGAGAACATACAGGGGTTGTTGTCGTACTGTGTGAAAGCGGGCGTATATGGAATCCTGACGGACAAAATGTGTCCGGTTTTAAGAGAGGGAAACCGGGAGCGGTTTTATCAGCAGCTCTATAAGAATTTCCCGGATATCTACGATCAGTATGAGGCAGTTTACGCAGACGAGAAGACATTGAAGACAAAAAATTATACCGAGATTATGGCGTGCATCCGTGAGACCTGCGAGGCGCATGGAATCCAGTATGATAAGGAAGAACTGCTTCGGTTCACGCGGGAGTATAAGAATAAGACGATTGGAACACAGCTCAGTTTGTTTGACATGATGTAAAAATGGTAGATATATGAGGAGATGGAGAAGATGAGTAAGAGCAAAAAAGAAAGACAACAGGAAAAAAAGGAGCTGAGACAGGCACAGGAGAAGGCGCAGCCAAAACAGCCGCAGGCAGAGAAAAAGCCAGAACCGAAACCAGTAGAAGCAAAGAACGCGCAGCCGGAGACAGCCGCAGATGTGAAGATGAATTTCTATTCCGGCATGTCTATGATCATGACGATTATGGCAGCTGCTTCCGCAGTGGTTGCGATGATTGTAGCAGCAAGAGGATTTTATTATATTCTGCAGACTCTGTATGATGAGACTCAGACCGATATCGTGCTTTTGAGCGATAATCTGGTTGCGGCGGATTTCAGTCCATCGATCCGCATCTTTCTGTATGTGATGGGACTGCTGATGGCGGTACAAGTGGTGTTATCTCTGGTAGGTACGGTAACAGCAATCAATCCAAAGAAGAAACCACTCTTCCCAATCTCCGTTGCGATGACGATACTGGCGGTAGCAACACTGGTGCTTTATTTGATTGGACATTCGAAGACCGGAGATATCGCCAATATGTTCTCCAGAGTGGAGATGCATAAGCAGATCGGACTTTATACGATTTACCTGTATGTGCTGATTGCAAATCTGGTTTGTGCAGTGGTAAATCTGTTTGGACAGATGTATGGTTTGAAGTTGTATAAAAAGACAGGCAGTACCTGTTAGTAAAATAGAAAAAGTGTAGGAGGGTATGAAAATGGCATTTAAGGATTTTGTAAAGACAGTGAAGAGTGAAGCTGGTGACGCAGTGGAGGTTACAAAGCTGAAAGCAAAGATCAGCAAGGAAAAGGCAAATATCAAGGAGACATATGAGGCAATCGGTGAGATCTTCTACAATAAGGTAAAAGAGGGTGCGCAGATGGATCCGGAATTTTCACCGTTGGTAGAGAAGATTGACGCTGCAAAAGAGTCAATCAAAAACTGCAATGACGAAATTGATCATGTAAAGATGAACTAAAATAAATGAAATAAGAAAGCAGAGGGAAACAAAGATGGACTATAATCAGATGAGCTTGAAGATGCATGAAGAAAATCACGGAAAGCTGGAGGTTGTCTCCAAGGTCGCAATCAATGACCGCGATGACTTAAGCACCGCTTATACACCAGGTGTTGCAGAGCCATGCCGTAAGATTCATGCGAATCCGGCTGACGTATACAAATATACCTGCAAGGCAAATACCGTTGCTGTTGTATCCGATGGTACGGCTGTACTTGGACTTGGCGACATCGGACCGGAGGCTGCGATTCCAGTTATGGAAGGAAAGTCTGTGCTGTTCAAACGGTTTGCAGGCGTGGATGCATTTCCAATCTGTCTGGATACAAAAGATGTCGATGAGATCGTGGAAACAGTAAAGCGGATCGCACCGGTATTCGGTGGTATCAATCTGGAGGATATTTCTGCTCCACGTTGTTTTGAGATTGAGAGCCGTCTGAAGGAAGAGCTGGATATTCCGGTATTCCATGATGATCAGCATGGTACAGCGATTGTTGTATCGGCAGGATTGATCAATGCATTGAAGCTGGTTGGAAAGCCATTTGATAAGGCAAATGTTGTGATCAATGGAGCTGGTTCCGCAGGTATTTCTATCTGCAAGCTGTTGCTCGCACTCGGTATCGGGAATGTTGTACTGGTCGATAAAAACGGAGCACTTTGTCCGGGTGAGGACTGGATGAATCCGGCACAAGCAGCGATGGCAGAGGTGACAAATAAAGATAAGCAGACTGGGGCACTTGCTGAGATCATGAAGGGCAAGGATGTCTTTATCGGTGTGTCTGCACCGAATATTGTAACTGCAGAGATGGTCGCATCGATGGCAAACGATCCAATCGTATTCGCAATGGCAAATCCAACACCGGAGATCATGCCAGAGGAAGCAAAGAAGGGCGGCGTGCGCGTGATGGCAACCGGTCGTTCTGATTATCCAAACCAGATCAACAACGTGCTTGTATTCCCTGGTATTTTCCGTGGTGCGCTGGATGCGAAGGCAAAGGCAATCACAGAGGAGATGAAGATTGCGGCAGCCAAGGCAATTGCTTCGATCGTAACAGATGAGGAATTAAATGAGGAGTATATCATTCCGGGTGCTTTTGATGAGAGAGTGGCAAAGGTCGTTGCCAAGGCAGTATCGGATGAGGCAAAGAAGCTCGGAATCGTAAAGGAATAAGATAGTTGTAAAGATGCGGGAGGTGTGCAGATGGACGGAATGAGTCAGAAGCTCGAACAGGTGCAGGCGGAAGTAAATAAAGTGATCAAGGGCAAGGAGGATGTTGTAAAGAAGGTTCTTGCTGCCGTGATTGCAGGCGGACATATTCTGATGGAGGATATTCCGGGTGTAGGTAAGACGACGCTTGCAACAACCTTTGCAAAGAGTATGTCAATGCACTATAAGCGTGTGCAGTTTACGCCGGATGTACTGCCGAGTGATATCCTGGGATTTTCCATGTATAACTCTGCCACCAAGGAGTTTGAATACCGGGAAGGTGCGGTATTTACGAATCTGTTCTTAGCGGATGAGATTAACCGAACCTCGCCGAAGACACAGTCCGCATTGCTTGAAGTTATGGAAGAAAAAACGGCGACGGTTGACGGTGTGACCCGGCCGTTGCCAGATCCATTTGTCGTAATCGCAACAGAGAATCCATATGGTTCTTCTGGTACGCAGATGCTGCCGGAATCCCAGCTTGACCGTTTTATGGTGTGTTTGTCCATGGGGTATCCAAGTCATGCAGATGCAGTGGCAATTCTGAAAGGAAATGCAGGGAAACCACTTTCGAAGGTGCAGGAAGTCATCTCGATGGAAGAGGTGCTTGCGTTGCGTGCGATGACAAATGATCTCTATGTGAAAGATGAAATCTATGAGTATATTGTAAATCTGGTGGAGGCAACCCGGACGATGGAGATCTTTTCGATGGGAGCCAGCCCGCGAGGTACGATTGCACTTTTGCGTATGGCAAAGGCAATGGCAGTGATCGACGGCAGAGATTATGTCTGTGCCAAGGATGTGCAGGATGTAGCGCGTGATGTATTAGGACATCGAGTGAAGCTGTCAGCACGTGGAAAGGCACAGGGTATCACAATGCAGCAGGCGATCGGAATGGTGATCGCAAATGTTACAGCACCGAGGGTATAAGGATTGGCAGAATATATTGTTCGGATAATTGGATATGGGTTATTGCTCTTTGTAAATGGGATGATCTACTATTTTCTGCATAGCCAGTTTTATTTTCTGGTGCTTGTGCTGATGGTGGCTGGACCAATCCTTTCCGCAATGTCGGTGTGGGTATTGCGGCATTATTTGCAGGTAGAGATTCATCATGCGCAGGATTCCTATGGGGTACAGGGGGAGACTGCGTATTTTACGATACAGATCAAAAATCCAACGTGGTTTGTCTCGCTGGATACGAAGCTGATCGTAAATGTGGAGAACACTCTGATGGAGACGATCGGGCAACAGGTATTTTCAGTGCCGGTACATGCGGGAAAAGGATATACCCTTACGCTTCCGGTTGTGGCGACGTATCCGGGACTGTTAAAGATCAGTGTGTCACGTGTGTATATCAAAGATCTGATGGGATTTTTTCGATTGAAGAAAAACGTGGAGCAGACGGCGGAGCTTAGTATCCTGCCGCGGGCTGTGACGGATATCGCATATGAAAAGACGGCACTTGAACAGGGCATGTTGGAGAGCGAGGAAAGCTTAAAACGGGGCAATGATTTCTCTGACGTGCAGGAAGTCCGGGAGTATATTCCGGGCGATAAGCTGATGAGTATCCATTGGAAGCTGTCGGCAAAGCGGGATATCCTGATGGTGAAGGATCGCGTGAGTATGTCGGATCACCAGCTTGTGATCGTGCCGGAGCTTTTTATCGATCAACCGGTGAATCTGGCGGCGATTCTGACGATGACGTATTCCGTGATTCTGGAACTGATACAGGAGCAGACGACCGTGCGGCTTTTGTATTGGAGTACAAACCGCTATGAATATGAAGATGTGAGGATTGATTATAAGGAAGAACTAGATGCGGCGTTTGCCCGTTTGTATTATGAGAAGGCATATAAGAATCCGAGTGAAGCGGCAGATCATATGGCACTGGTGTACCCGGAAATGCATGCATATCTGCATGTATTTAGTGATGGACAGGGTGCGCAGATGCAGGTGCGGGAAAATGAGTAGGTTATAATATGGCAAAAAAGAAACATGCAGATACAATTGAATCGATGGAACTGTGCGAGGGTGTGTACCTGCAGGAGGAATTCTTCGAGAAGAAGGAAAACCGGGTGCTTACTCTGTTGTTGAAGGGCTTCATTGTCTATCTTCTTTCGATGGGAAGTATCGGTTTTTATCTGACGGCATTTGACATTTCGTTTCATGTCGGGCTTTGCCATGCTTTGATTTTACTGACATCGCTTGGCTGTGCAATGTTGTATTACCGATTGATGGTGGAAAACCTCGGTTATCTGTTTTTGTTTGTCACCTTTGCATTTCTGGTATTTACATTCCGCGATTACATCAACAGTGGATTTTATGCGATCGTGAACATCACGGTCGATAATGCAGCCCAGTATTTCGATGTGGATATTCAGAGGTTATATGAGGAGAAAATTGGCAACCGGTATGTGACAGTCACGTTTGTGGCACTCTTTATCGGTATTGTGCTTGACATCTTATTAAATGTCTATATTTCCCGACGGATGCAGTATGTGACGGCAATCGTGATTATCATGTGTCTGAATCTGATTCCGCTTTATCTGACGATGGAGCCGGATCTGTTGTATGTGCTTATGATGCTTGCCGGTGTGGCTATGGCGATTATATTTAAGGCGGGAAAGCATTACAGTCCGCAGGTATCAGTCAAGCGGAGCAATGCACAGTTTCAGGTGCAGGGAAAAAAGAAAAAAGAGGTTGCCTATGTCTATGACGTGAAAGCAATGGTGCAGGCAGGGGTACTGGCGGTAGTTACTGCAATACTGGTCGTGACGGCGGCAAGCAGCTTTCGCCCGAAGGAGTCATTTAATGTCGGATACACCGGAAACAAATATAAAGATCTGACAATGGCGGCGATGTCGACGTTACTGGTCGACGGTTTTGAGGGCTTGTATCACAGAACTGGTACCAACGGCGGTGTTGGAGGTGGAAAGCTGGGAGAGGTTTCTACGGTTTATCTGGATAACCAGACCGATCTGGTTGTGAAGATGGCACCATATACATCAAACCGGATCTACCTGAAATCTTTTACTGGCGTCCGATATAACCCATATGCGAACGAGTGGACACCGATGAGTGAAATCCGGAATTATGATGGCATGGACACGAGTGCGGAGGTAAGATCGCTGAAAGAACAATACGAGGAGAACCGTGAGGGCAGTGCCAAAGCAACGATGGAGATTCAGTGTGTGGGTGTGTATCCTCAGTTGTATCAGCCGTATTATACTGCGGACGCAGAAGCGATACGGAACGGTTATACGATCACCTATTATCCGCGTGTGGCAGGAAACCGTGCATCCGTGACGTCAGAGTCTGTGGCGTATAATGATATGGATCTGTATGTGCCGGAGGAGAATTTAGAGGCGGTGTCACAGGTTGCATCGGAGCTTGGAACAATCGGAACGACAGATCATGTGATCGAGGAACTGAAAAATTATTATCAGGAGAATTATCCGTATACCGTCCGTCCGGGAAAGACACCAAAGAAAAAGGATTTTGTCAACTATTTCCTGTTGGAAAATAAGAAAGGCTATTGTTCTTATTTTGCAAGTGCGGCGGTGCTGATCTTCCGATACATGGGAATTCCGGCACGGTATGTGGAAGGTTATGCGATTGATTACGATCAGATATTAAGTGGCGAGCTGGTCGATGGCGCGGATTATGCAGATTATTATGATGGCTATTCTGAGATTGGTGAGACTGCATATGTAAAAGTGGATGTGACTGATGCCGATGCACATGCATGGGTGGAGGTGTACGATCCGGTAATCGGCTGGTATCCGGTGGATGTGACACCGTCGTCAAGCGACGATGAGGATATCACGAATTTCTGGGATGAGTTTGCAGATTTCATGGGCGGCGACGAAAGTGGTTCCGATACGGTTACAGAGAATGGAAATGCACTGACGATTCCGGACAATCTGATGCGGAATATCGTGTATGGACTGGCTGTGATCGCTGCTGGATTTGTTGTATTTCTGCTTGGAAAACAGTTTGTACTATGGATGTTATTCTATATCCGATTTGCCAAAGCTTCCTATAATGATAAGCTGATCTTATATTACAGCCGGATGGTGAAACGTTACGAGAAACGGCATACGGAGTTTGCAACATGTAAAAACTATGAGAATCAAATCCAATATATGCTTACCCATATGGCACAGGGAGAGGCGAGAACAGAGTTGGAACCGCAAGCCGGAACAGTAATTGAAATCTTGAATATCGCGGGCTTCTCGAATCAGTCCGTGGAAGAAGCAACCTATAAAAAGACGCAGGAATATCTGAAGAAACTGCGGCGGGCAGTGGGGAAGTAGACGTACAATAAAAATGTGCGTCTTTTTTTCTAAATTTTTCTAATTTTCCTCGAAAACCTATTGACTTTGTAGGAATTGAGTAGTAATATCTTCTCAACGAATACATACTATTCCTACTAAAGAGGTATGAAATGTAGGAAATGGCAAAAATAGAAACGAAAAAGAAAAGGAGAAAACAAAGATGAAGATTGCAAAACAGTTAACTGAATTGATTGGAAATACTCCGCTTCTGGAGCTTACAAATTACGAGAAGGAGCAGGACTTGAAGGCAAAGATCGTAGTCAAGCTTGAGTACTTCAACCCACTTGGAAGTGTGAAGGACCGTGTTGCAAATGCGATGATCGAGCAGGGAATCAAGGATGGCAAGATCAATCAGGATACGATCATTATTGAGCCGACAAGCGGTAACACCGGAATCGGTCTTGCATTTGTATGTGCGGCAAAGGGACTGCATCTGATTCTGACGATGCCGGATACGATGAGTGTGGAGCGTCGGAAGATCGTAGGTGCACTTGGAGCAGAAATCGTCCTGACACCTGGACGCGATGGCATGAAGGGCGCAATCGCCAAGGCAGAGAGTCTGAAGGAGGAATATGGAAATGCATTTATTCCACAGCAGTTTGAGAATGCTGCAAATCCAGCCATCCATAAGGCAACGACAGCACAGGAGATCTGGAATGATACAGACGGACAGGTTGACATCTTCGTATCAGCCGTAGGTACAGGCGGAACCGTAACAGGAACCGGACTTGGCTTAAAGGAGAAGAATCCTGAGGTGAAGGTGGTTGCAGTAGAGCCTGCAAGCTCCCCGGTTCTTTCCGGAGGAAAGCCGGGTCCACATAAGATTCAGGGTATCGGTGCCGGATTCGTACCGGATGTGCTTCGTATGGATATCTTAGATGAGATCATCCCGGTAGAAAACGATGCAGCATTTGAGACATCCAGAGATGTAGCAAGAACCGATGGCGTACTCGTTGGTATCTCTTCCGGAGCTGCACTGTTCGCTGCAACCGAGCTTGCAAAGCGTCCGGAGAATGAAGGAAAGACAATCGTTGTATTGCTTCCGGATACCGGGGAGAGATATTTATCGACTTCTCTGTTTGTATAAATAAAAGGAACATTATGAAAAAAAAGATAATTCCCGTTCTACTTGCATTTGCGCTGCTTTTTACCGGATGCGGAAAGCAGGTGGATGGGACAATCCGAATTACAAATGTGTCATATGATCCGACGCGGGAATTCTATGAAGCATATAATCAGATGTTCGAGGAACATTATCAGGATACATATGGCGAGACTGTGGAGGTTATCCAGTCGCATGGTGGTTCCGGTGCACAGGCGCGATCCGTCGTGGAGGGCTGTAATGCGGATGTTGTAACACTCGCACTCGAACATGATATTACACTGATCCAGAATACCGGATTGATCGATGCGGGATGGAAAGAGGAATTCAGCGATGATTCCTCTCCATATACATCGACCATCGTATTCCTTGTAAGAAAGGGTAACCCGAAGCAGATTCAGGACTGGGACGATCTGATCCGCGAGGATGTGGAGGTCATCACACCCGATCCGAAGAGCAGCGGTGGCGCGTGCTGGAATTTCTTGGCTGCTTTAAGCTATGCGAAGACCGTATATAAGGAAGAAACGGAGCAGCAGGATTTCATGCGGAAGCTATACAGCCGGGTTTCGGTCATGGATTCCGGAGCCAGAGGTGCAACAACGACATTCGTGGAGAACAAAAAAGGCGATGTGCTTGTAGCATGGGAGAATGAAGCGATTACGATTCAGAATTCTTATGCCGGTGAATATGAGATCGTCAATCCATCGGTCAGTATACTGGCACAGCCGAGTGTGGCAATCGTCGATGACAATGCGGATGCCAACGGCACGCAGACCGTGAGTGAGCGGTATCTTGAATATCTGTACAGTGATGAGGCACAGCGGCTGATCGGCGTATATGGATATCGCCCATCGAATCAGAAGATTCTGGAAGAATTTTCAGACGTATTTGACCTGAACATCAATCTGTGGAGTATCGATGACTTTGGCGGATGGGACAACGCCTATGAAACGTATTTCGATGATGGTGCATTGTTCGATCAGATCTATAACCATTCGTAGAGGAAAGAGTACAAAAGCGATGAAGAAAGCAAAAAAGACGCGTGTGATTCCGGGATATCATCTGACATTTGGAATCGTAATTACATTATTATCCCTGATCGTACTGATCCCGCTTGCATCGGTGCTTGTCTATGCACTGAAGCTTTCGCCGGGGGAGTGGTTCCGGCTTATCATGAAGGAAAATGTGAGAAATGCATTTCTGACAAGTGTTGGATGTTCCTTCCTGGCAGCTGTGATCAATACCGTGTTTGGATTGATCCTTGCATGGACACTTGTCAAATATGAGTTTCCGGGGAAGAAGCTGTTAGATGGATTCATCGAGCTGCCGTTTGCGCTTCCGACTGCGGTTGCAGGTATCACGCTTTCAAAGCTTTTTACGGACAGTGGATTTTACGGGAAGATATTCGCGAAGCTTGGAATCCGGATCGCTTATACGAAGGCAGGACTTGTGATTGCTCTGATCTTTGTCGGAATCCCGTTTGTTGTGCGGGCGGTGCAGCCGGTATTAGAGAAGATGGACGGACAGTATGAGGAAGCAGCATTCATGCTTGGCGCAAGCCGCAGGAAAACATTTCTTGCTGTGATCCTTCCGGAGTTACGACCGGCACTGCTGACCGGATTCGGGCTGGCATTCGCCAGAGGCATCGGAGAGTACGGAAGTGTCATCTACATATCGGGAAACAGCGCGAAGGACAAGACGCAGGTCATCTCGTATGTGATCATGCAGAAGCTTGGAATGATCGATTATGAGAGCGCCACAGCGATTGCACTGCTGATGTTAATTATATCGTTTGTATTGTTGTTATTTATCAATATCGTTCAGGCGAGACAATCTGCCAGAACGAATCTGCTTTAATTAGTGTCCATGGGACGAAGTCCCATATTAGGATGACGCTGACAATCTGCCGCCGAACGGATGTGAGGGGCGATACATTAGGAAGGAGGAACCAGCATGAGTGAAAATGAGAAATTAGAGCGAAGCAGACGCCGGACAAAAATCATACTGATCACGATTACGGTACTGTTTATCGTGTTGATGCTGGTTGTGCCATTACTTTCTGTAATCGTCAATTCCCTGCGGGAGGGATTCACATTTTACATTGAGTCAATCTCGACAGAATATGTGCGTCACTCGCTACTTGTGACGCTGCTTGCAACCGGCATTGCGGTTGTAGTGAATACGATATTCGGAATCTGCGCCGCATGGCTGCTCACGAAGTTTTCCTTCCGGGGCAAACAGATTCTTGCAACTTTGATTGATATCCCATTTTCGATATCGCCGGTCATCGTAGGACTTGCCTACCTGATGACCTTCGGCAGACTTGGATGGTTCTACCCGGTGCTCCGGGCGTTTAATCAGCATTTTGGAACGGATGTGAGAATCGCATTTGCAATTCCGGGCGTAGTGCTCGCCACAGTATTTGTCACATTTCCGTTTGTCTCAAGAGAAATCATCCCGGTATTAAATGTACAGGGAAAGGATGAGGAAGAAGCCGCTGCACTGATGGGCGCAAAGGGATTCACGATATTTCGAAAGATCACATTCCCACATATGAAATGGGGACTGATCTACGGCATCATCCTCTGTACGGCGCGGGCACTGGGAGAGTTCGGTGCGGTGAATGCGCTCTCGAAGACGAGAGGCGAGACATTCACCCTGCCGCTTGAGATCGATGCCCTGTATATGTCAGGCACGAAGACCTCGATCACCGCGGCATTTGCGGTATCTTCGATTCTTGTGATCTTAGCGATCATCTTACTGATCGCAAGAAATATTATCGAGCATAGAGGAAAAGAGAAGGAGCCGAAAGGAACAAGGTAGAGACTATGTATGTGGAAATGAAAAATATCTATAAAAAATATGGTGATTTCCTTGCATCGGACAATGTGAGCTTCGGCGTCGAGAAAGGAAAGCTGGTCGCTCTGCTTGGACCATCCGGAAGCGGAAAGACAACACTTCTTCGGATGATCGCAGGACTGGAGAATCCAAATGAAGGTGATATATTTATTGACGGCAAACGCGTCAATGATATCCCGGCGTCAAAACGTGGAATCGGATTCGTATTTCAAAGCTATGCGCTGTTTCGTTATATGACGGTATATGAAAATGTAGCATTTGGATTGGAGCTTCAGAAGATGCCGAAGAAACAGATTAAGGAACGTGTGACCGGGCTGTTATCGCTGACCGGACTTGCCGGCATGGAGAAGCGGTATCCGAATCAGCTATCCGGTGGACAGCGGCAGCGGGTGGCATTCGCCAGAGCATTAGCTCCGAATCCACAGGTACTGTTGTTGGACGAACCATTTGCAGCGATTGACGCGAAGGTGCGGACCGAGCTTCGGACATGGTTAAAAGAGATGGTTACAAAGCTTGGTATCACAAGTATCTTCGTCACACATGATCAGGATGAGGCGGTCGAGGTTGCGGATGAGATTATCATCACGAACCACGGCGTGGTTGAGCAGATGGGAACACCGCTAGAGATCTACAAATCCCCGGATACCCCATTTGTGGCACAGTTTATCGGACGGTCATCTGTAGTGGAAGATTATGACCGGCTGAAAGGATTTGAACGAATCCCACATGCAGACAAGGCGGTGATCCGGCCGGAGTTCGTGAAGATCTCGAAGAGTGGAAAGCTCGATCAGTATATCAGTGCTGCGGAGCTTGGGACGGTCAAGGAAGTGATCTTCAAGGGAAACCGCATGGATGTGGTTGTGGATATCAACGGAATTGAGTTAACCGGTGAGCGGTCGCTCGAAAAAGATCTCGTATCCGTCGGGGAGACGGTACATGTGCTGATCTACCGGTTATATGTATTTGATGAAGAAAAGACGTATTTGTTAGAGAATAAAGAGATGCAGGAGCAGGATGTATTCTACATCTAGTGCAAAGGAAAACTGGAAGGGAGTCGCTTATGAATATCGAGAACACAGAGCTTCTTCATACGGACGTGCTGATCATCGGTGGCGGAACCGCCGGATGCTATGCGGCACTTACCGTAAGGGAGAATTCCGATTACAAGATCATCATAGCGGAAAAGGCGAACATCAAGCGGAGCGGATGCTTAGCTGCTGGTGTCAATGCGATCAATGCCTATATCGTGAAGGGCAGAAAGCCGGAAGATTATGTGGAGTATGCGAAGAAGGACGCGGACAACATCGTGCGGGAAGATCTGCTTCTCACGATGTCCGAGGGCTTGAACCGTGTGACAGCGAAGATGGAACAGCTTGGGCTGGTCATCTTAAAGGATGAGAATGGAGAGTACGTCGCCAGAGGCAACCGGAACATCAAGATTAACGGTGAGAACATGAAACCGCTTCTCGCATCGGCAGTGGAAGCACTTCCGGATGTCACGATCTTAAACCGGGTGAATATCACTGATTACTTAATCGAAGATAATGAGATCAAAGGTGCGATTGGATTTTCCATCGAAGAGCACAAAGCCTATGTGATCCGGGCGAAGAAAGTGCTTTGCGCAACCGGAGGTGCGGCTGGTCTGTACCGACCGAACAATCCGGGCTTTTCGAGACATAAGATGTGGTATCCACCGTTTAATACCGGAGCGGGATTCGCAATGGGAATCCTCGGCGGTGCCGAGATGACAACGTTCGAGATGCGGTTTATCGCCCTTCGTTGTAAGGACACGATCGCACCGACCGGAACGATCGCACAGGGCGTTGGCGCGAAACAGGTCAATGCACTTGGTGAGGTATATGAGACAAAATACGGACTGACGACTTCCGAGCGTGTATATGGCACGGTGATGGAGAATTTGCAGGGCAGAGGTCCTTGTTATCTTCGTACAGAAGGTATTTCAGAGGAACAGAACGAATCGCTGAAAAAGGCGTATCTGAACATGGCACCGAGCCAGACGCTGAAATGGCTAGAATCCGGCAAGAAGCCGAGTGAGCAGAATGTTGAGATCGAAGGAACCGAGCCGTATATCGTAGGCGGACATACCGCGAGTGGCTACTGGGTTGACACGAACCGCCAGACGACAATCAATGGATTATATGCAGCCGGGGATGTGGCAGGTGGATGTCCACAAAAATATGTGACAGGTGCGATGGTCGAGGGAGAGATTGCGGCGAAGCATATCGTACAGATGATTGACGAGCAGGCAGGGACATTGGATGACAGATCCGCAGATGCGGCACTCGATGCAAAGCTTCAGACAGTTGTGGATGATAAGATTACCGAATATATACATTACCTGAACAATCCTTCCGGGATGTTTACGACAGAGGCACTTGAGGAAGCGATGCAGAAGGTCATGGATAATTACGCAGGCGGAATCTCCACCCATTATCAGTTCAACGCGAAGCAGTTAGAACTGGCAAAACAGAAGATCAGGCAGCTACAGGAACTTCTGTCAGATGTGAAAGCGGACGATATGCATGAGCTGATGTTTGTCTATGAGCTGCGGGAGCGATTGGTTGTATGCTTATCCGTGATCGCACATCTCGAAGCGAGGAAAGAGACACGTTGGCACAGCTTCGCAGAGAATCTGGATTATCCGGAAAAGAGCGATGCGTGGTTAAAATATGTAAACTCCAGATACGAGGACGGCGAGATTAAAATCATCTTCCGTGACTTAGTAGGAAGGGAGGACGTCTATGAGCATCTTTATTGATAAAGAAAAATGTAAGAAATGTGGTAAATGTGCAGCCGTCTGTCCGGGCAGCCTGATCGGCAAAAATCCGGATGGAACCGCATGCATGCGCTACCCGAAAGACTGCTGGGGCTGTTCTTCGTGCATCAAGGAATGTAAATTCGGGGCGATCGCCTTATACCTTGGCGCAGACATTGGCGGCATGGGAAGTAAGATGACCGTGAATGCAGAGGACGGCAAGCTTTATTGGAACATCGAGAAACGGGACGGCACGACCGAACAGGTTGTGATCAACCAGAAAGAATCGAACAAGTATTAGATCGAAAGGAAGGTACAAGAGGATGGGACAGTTATCACATCTGGATGAATTGGAAGCAGAAGCGATTTACATTATCAGAGAAGTGGCAGCCGAGTGTGAGAAGCCAGTTATGCTTTATTCCATCGGAAAGGACAGCTCCGTTATGCTGCATCTGGCGATGAAAGCATTTTACCCGGAGAAGCCACCATTTCCGTTCCTGCATGTCAACACGACATGGAAGTTCAAGGAGATGATCGAGTTCCGCGATTACATGGCGAAGAAGCTCGGAATCGAGATGATCGAGTATATCAACGAGGAAGGCGTAAAGCAGGGCATCAATCCATTTGATCATGGCAGTGCTTACACAGACATCATGAAGACACAGGCATTAAAGCAGGCACTCGACAAATACGGATTTACCGCAGCTTTTGGTGGCGGCAGAAGAGACGAGGAGAAATCAAGAGCCAAAGAGCGTATCTTCTCCTTTAGAAATGAGCATCACGCATGGGATCCGAAGAACCAGAGACCGGAGATGTGGAAGCTTTACAATTCCAAGATCAAAAAGAAAGAGGAAGTCCGGGTATTCCCGCTTTCGAACTGGACAGAGAAAGACATCTGGCAGTATATCAAGCGTGAGAACATCGAGATTCCATCGCTGTATTTTGCAAAGGTAAGACCGGTCGTATACCGGGATGGAAATATCATCATGGTAGATGATGACCGTATGAAGCTTCTGCCGGGCGAGAAGATTGAATACAAGAGCGTACGTTTCCGTACCCTTGGATGTTACCCGTTGACCGGTGGATGCGAGTCAACCGCAGATACATTGGATGCAATTATAGAGGAAACACTTTCAGCAGTTTCTTCCGAGCGTACAACGCGTGTTATCGACAACGAGGCAGCCGGAAGCATGGAACGAAGAAAACGGGAGGGATATTTCTAAGATGAGCGGATTATTAAAATTTATCACTTGCGGTAGTGTGGACGATGGAAAATCCACATTGATCGGACATATCTTATATGATTCCAAGCTGCTTTACGCAGATCAGGAAAAGGCACTTGAATTAGACAGTAAGGTCGGAAGCCGCGGCGGAGCAATCGATTACTCCCTTCTGTTAGATGGACTGATGGCAGAGCGTGAGCAGGGTATCACGATCGACGTTGCCTACCGGTATTTTACAACAGACAAGCGAAGCTTTATCGTGGCAGATACACCGGGACATGAGGAGTACACAAGAAACATGGCAGTCGGAGCATCCTTTGCAGATCTTGCCGTAATCTTGGTGGATGCCAAGCAGGGCGTGCTCGTCCAGACAAGACGACATGCACGAATTTGTGCATTGATGGGTATCCGGTACTTCGTATTTGCAGTCAATAAGATGGATCTTGTCGGTTACGATGAGACACGTTTCCGTGAGATCGAGAAGCAGATTGCGGAGCTTACAAAAGAGCTGTCACTTCCAAATGTAACGATCATTCCGGTTTCCGCAACCGAGGGCGACAATGTTACAACAAAGTCAGAAAATATTCCATGGTACACAGGTAAGGCATTGCTTGCATATCTCGAGGATATCGATATTGCGGAGGACGACAGTGAGCAGGGCTTTTATATGCCGGTACAGCGAGTGTGCCGTCCGGACCATACATTCCGTGGATTCCAGGGACAAATCGAGCATGGAAGCATACATGTGGGTGACGAGATCACAACACTTCCAAGCAACGAGACAGCGAAGGTAAAGAGCATTTACATCGGTGACAAGGACAGCGAATCCGCAGCGAAGGGACAGCCGGTTACCATCCAGCTTGATCGAGAGGTGGATGTATCAAGAGGATGCGTTTTGTCCGTTGCATCCGGCGCGAAGGTTGCTTCTTCCATCACAGCAACACTGCTGTGGATGGATGATGAGGAACTGCAAAACGGCAAGAACTTCTTCTTCAAGCTTGGCACGAAGATGATCCTTGGAGCCGTGACGGATATCGAATATGCGATCGATGTCAACACCGGCGAGAAAAAGAAGGTTAGCAGCTTAAGCAAAAATGAGATTGCGGTCTGCAAGATCTCTCTGGCAGATAAGATCGTGGTCGATGAATTTAAGAATCATAAGACACTGGGCGAGTTCATCCTGATCGACCGTGTTACAAATATGACTTCTGCCTGCGGTGTCGTAGAGCAGGTACATACCGAAGAAACCGGATTGTACGAGGGCAGAGTTGACAGAAATACAAGAGCCGCATTAAAGAGCCAGAAGGCAATTACTGTGAAGTTCGTAGAAGGAAAGACAATTAACCGTGCGTATGTCGAGGAAGTGGAGAAGGCACTGAGCATCGAAGGACGTCATACATACCTGTACGCACCGGCCGATGGCGAGGCGATTGAGACCGTTGTGAAGCATCTGCACCGTGCCGGACTTGTCGTATTGCTGCTTGTCAATGAGAAGCAGGACAAGACACTTACCGGAACCTATGATCTCGTATTTGCAGGTGATACAAATGAGGAAGAGGTCAGCAGGCAGATAAGAACCGCATCCGCATATGAGGGTACGATCGTTGCAGGAAGAGATTATATTTAGGGGGTGCCCATTATGAGGTTTAATACGAAACTTTTACATGGAAATAAAATGGGCGATGCCAATACCGGCGCGACACTCACACCTGTGTATCAGTCAAGTGCCTTTTACCAGCCATCTGCGGAACAGCACGAGAAGCTGTTTCACAATAAGGCAACCGGATTTTCGTATACGCGAATCAACAACCCGACGATCTTTGCCTTTGAGGAACGCATGACGACATTGGAAGGTGGACTTGCATCGGTTGCCTGCGCATCCGGTATGGCAGCCATCACGAACGCTCTTTTGAACATCGTAACATGCGGACAGGAGATCGTCGCATCGACGAGTCTGTATGGCGGTTCGATTGATGTGTTCCATGATTTCGAAGCATTTGGAATCAAGATGGTGTTCGTAGATATCAGCGATGTGAATGCGGTCGAGGCAGCGATCAATGAGAAGACGCGTGTGATATTCGCAGAGACGATCGGTAATCCGAAGCTCGATGTCGTGGATATCGAGGCACTCGCCGAGCTGGCACATCGACATGAACTGCCGCTTGTGATGGATAATACTGTGGCAACGGCATATCTGGTAAAGCCGATTGAGAAGGGCGCAGACATCGTGGTCAATTCCACATCGAAATATATCAATGGTAACAGCAACGCGATCAGTGGTGTGATCACAGAAAGCGGACGGTTCAAATGGAACAAAGAGAAATATCCGGGGGTTGCAGAATACGCGCGATTTGGTAAAATGGCTTATACAGCAAAGCTTCGGAATGGGTTGTTCCGCAATACGGGAGCCTGTATGGCACCGCAGACGGCATTTTACAATCTGATTGGAATGGAGACGCTGGGACTTAGGATGGAGCGTGCCTGCAGTAATGCAAAGGCGCTTGCAGAGTTTTTGAATACATACCCGGATATCACGGTGAACTATCCGGGGTTAGCCTGTAGTCCTTGGCATGAGGTGGCAGATAAGGTGCTTGCAAATGGATATGGCGCGATCTTAACAATCCGGGTAGGTTCGAAGGAACGTGCATTTTCCATTATCAACAACCTGAGCATTCCAAAGATCGTATCGAACATCGGAGACACGAAGACGTTGATCATTCATCCGGAGTCAACGCTGAATGCACATAGCACAGAAAAAGAAAAAGAAGATGCAGGCGTCTTCAACGATCTGATCCGAATCAGTGTGGGCATAGAGGATATCGAGGATCTGATCGAAGATTTCAAAGCGGCACTCGCTTAGACGTCGTGGTATGCATTACCAACAGGAGGATGAAAAGAGATGGCAGTTGATTATGCAGCATTAAAAAAAGGTGGATTTATGAGACAGAAGCAGAAGAACAACTTCTCGCTTCGTTTACAGGTAGTCGGAGGAAATCTGACAGCGGAAAATCTGAAGAAGATTGCCGAAGTAGCAGAAAAATATGGAGATGGACATGTCCATCTGACATCGAGACAGAGTGTGGAGATTCCATTTGTCAAGCTTGATGATGTGGAGGAAGTAAAGGCAGAACTTGCCAAGGGCGGCTGTAAGCCGGGCGTGTGTGGACCGCGTGTGCGTACCGTAACTGCATGTCAGGGAAATCAGATCTGTCCGAGCGGAAATATCGACAGCTACGACATTGCGAAGAAATTAGACGCACGGTATTATGCGAGAGAATTGCCGCATAAGTTTAAGTTTGGTGTGACTGGATGTCAGAACAACTGCTTAAAGGCAGAGGAAAATGATGTCGGAATCAAGGGCGCATGTGTTGTTTCTTACGATGAGCCAAGCTGTATCATGTGTGGTGTCTGTGTGAAGGCGTGCCGCGAGAATGCGATCACAATCGAGGATGGCAAGCTGACACTTGATACAAGCAAATGTAACTACTGTGGCAGATGTGCCAAGGCGTGTCCGACAGATGCATGGAAGGGCGAGAGCGGATATCTCGTATCCTTTGGTGGTTTGTTCGGAAATCAGATCTGCAAGGGAGAATCCTTCCTTCCGGTTATTACATCGGAGGAACAGTTATTCCGTGTGACAGATGCAGCCATTCAGTTTTTTGATGATTACGCAAATCCAAGTGAGCGTTTCCGTTTTACACTGGAGCGTGTTGGAATCGATAAATTTAAGGAAGTTATAAAGGAGGCTTATAATGGGTGATTTTGAGATTGATGAGAGAGTTGATATCACAGATGTTGTCTGCCCGATGACATTTGTAAAGGCAAAGGTAGCGATGGAAGAACTGGAGATTGGTCAGGTGCTTGCAGTTACCATGAACGATGGTGAGCCGGTGCAGAATGTACCACGAAGCTTCAAGGAAGAAGGACAGCAGATTTTAAAGCTGATCGACAACGAGAACGGCACATACGATCTGATCGTGAAGAAGGTCGAAGAGTAGGAGGCAGCGATGGCAAAACGAGTAGGAACCGCAGAGTTTGAAGCGGAAGTGCTGAAAGAGAAGCTTCCGGTGATTGTAGAGTTTTATTCTGACAGCTGCATCCCATGTAAGCAGTTATCACCGATCCTTGGCGGAATCGAGGATGATTACGAGGATCAGGTCAAGGTTGTCAAGGTCAATGTAAATTTCGACGCAGACCTTGCCGGGAAATATCAGGTAATGGCATCCCCAACGATACTCTTCTTCAAGGATGGCAAGGAAGTTGACCGTATCCGCGGACTGGTAAAGCGCCCGGAGCTGGAAGATAAAGTGAAAACGATATTGGAGTAAGACACACAAAGTTAATTACAAACAATAATGAAGTTTAATTCGGTAAATAGAGTTGTATATAATTACTAATTCTAAAGCAGACCATTGGAACACGCTGGTACTTAATGAATGGCAAACTCGTTTGTCATGAATTTAGTACCACTGCGTGTGGAAGTGAGCGAGAGCGGGTCTGCGTAGAATAGTAATTATATACAACTCATAGATAGGCTAAAAACTTCATAATTGTTTGGAACAAAGGAGGATAAATAAATGACAGTTGTAGTGGCAGGCGTTAAGAAGGAAGTAGAAGCAGGAACAACCATCGCAAAGCTCATCGTAGATGAGAAGGTGGAAAATCCGGATTATGTAACAGTTACCGTCAACGATGACTTTGTTGACAGTGACGCATTTGACAAGACAGAACTGAAGGACGGAGATACGGTAGAGTTCCTGTACTTCATGGGAGGAGGCGCATTTTAATGGCATTTACGAATGAACAGATGGAGCGTTACAGCCGTCATATCATTCTGCAGGAAGTCGGTGTAAAAGGACAGAAGAAGCTGATGAATGGTAAGGTTTTAATCATCGGTGCCGGAGGTCTCGGCGCACCTGCAGCAATGTATCTGGCAGCAGCCGGCGTTGGAACGATCGGTATTGTCGATGCCGATGAGGTTGACCTTTCAAATCTGCAGAGACAGATCATCCATGGTACTGCCGATGTAGGCAAAGCAAAGGTAAAATCTGCAAAAGAGACAATGAATGCGATGAATCCGGACGTCACAGTCAATACATACCGTGAATTTGTAACCTCAGAAAATATCATGGACCTGATCAAGGATTACGATTTCATCATCGATGGAACCGATAACTTCCCGGCGAAGTTCCTTATAAACGATGCCTGTGTTATGGCGAAGAAGCCATTTTCCCATGCAGGTATCATCCGTTTCAAGGGCCAGCTTATGACATATGTGCCGGGAGAAGGTCCTTGCTATCGTTGTGTATTCAAGAATCCACCACCAAAGGATGCAGTTCCAACCTGTAAGCAGGCTGGTGTCATCGGTGCGATGGGCGGTGTCATCGGAAGCTTACAGGCAATGGAGGCAATCAAGTACCTGATCGGTGTCGGTGATCTGCTTACTGGTAAGCTTCTGACCTTCGATGCATTGAAGATGGAATTCCATACGATCAAGCTTCCGGATAACCATAAGACATGTGCAATCTGTGGCGACCACCCAACGATTCACAAGCTGATTGATTATGAACAGGTCGAGTGCGACGGAAAGTAGGTAGAGCAATGTTAGTCATGACAAAAGCAGATTACGAGAAGATTCTGGGGCATTGCAAGAAGGGGCTGCCAAATGAATCCTGTGGATTGATCGGCGGTGTCGTTGAAGATGGAAAGAGGTACATTAAGAAGGTGTATCTGCTCACGAATATCGATGCGAGCAACGAGCATTTCTCGATGGATCCGAAGGAGCAACTTGCCGCAGTCAAGGACATGCGAGCAAATGGATACCAGCTGCTTGGCAACTTCCATTCTCATCCGGAATCCCCATCACGCCCGTCCGAGGAGGACAAGCGTCTGGCATATGATTCCAAGGTAAATTATCTGATCCTCTCTTTGATGGATTTAGAGAACCCGGTATTGAATGCGTTCCATATTGATGAGGAAAAAAATGTGACCAAGGAAGAACTTGTAATCGAATAAGATTAGTTGAGCGGCAGGAAGGGGATTCCTGCCGTTTCTGCGTGGTGAGCTGACAGGATGTGGGCGTAGCGAGCGGGAAACGGGCTGAAAAACCCACGACGTGGGTTTCGGAGATAGAAAACCAAGCAGAAGACCCAGAACCGGAAGCAAGAGCAATTTCTAAGGTTGATTGAAAGAAGAATGTCAATTATAATATGTAGTATGTATATGAATAAAAACAGTTAACAGGAAGAAGCACCTATGATATGCATCAGTATCACACATAAGAATTTAACAGCGGCGAAGCGGGAGTGCTTTGCCTGCAATGATGAGGAACAGATAAAACTGGCAGGTGCCGTGGCAAAGGCATATCCGGAAGCCGGGTTGGTTTTACTTATGACATGTAATCGAAGCGAGATCTATATGAGTGGCACAGACACGGATTTTGTGTGGCTGGAACAGCAGTTTGCGGATACAAAGAAATTCCCGGTCGAGGCGTTGAAAGGTGCGGCTATGCGGTATGAAGGTCGAAGCTGCCTGACACATCTGTGCCGCGTAGTCTGTGGACTGGATTCTGCTGTGCTTGGAGAGGTTGAAATTATAAGACAGGTCAAGCAGGCGTATCTTGCGGCGAAAGAGCGCGGGCAGACCGATGCGGAAATGAATATGGTATTTCAAGGGGCATTGCGGCTTGCCAAGGAGGTTGTAGAAACCTCGCAGATGACGCACCTTCCGGTATCTGTCGGAACACTTGCATGTACAGCGGCGTTGGAATTTGGTGAAGGAAAAAATGTCCTCATCATCGGAGCTGCCGGGCAGATGGGAAGCATTGTGATGCGGGATCTGCTCGATGCAGATGCAAAGGTGCAGATCGTCGGAACGAGCCGGAAGCATAAGCAGGCATTGCAGAAAATCTTCTCGCATGAGCGGGTGCAATGGGTGCATTACGACCGGCGATATGAATATCTGGATTGGGCGGATGTGATCATTAGTGTGACGGATAGCCCGCATTATACATTCCTTGCAGATAAGGTAGCGGAAATACGCAAGGAAACAAAACCACAGTTGTTCTTAGACCTTGCGATTCCACGGGATATTGATGCAGAGATTGGAAGACTTTCCAGCTGCGTCGTGAAAGATCTCGACTATATCAAGTCGCTTGCGACGGAAAATAACCGAAAGAAACTTTCCGAGGCAAAGAAGATTGAATTACTGATTGAAGAACATGTGGACGAGATGCAGAAGCTGCTTGCATTTCGTGCATTTGTCGGGACGAGGAAGGACATCACGGAGAAGCTTGGCGAGAAATCCGCGATGTGGCTTTTGTACCAGTTGAAAGACGTTCTGGATGCACAGGACTTAAATCACGTATTAAAGGGGATAGAAGATGGCGTATTTTCCATTCATGATACAACTCGATGATAAACAATGTCTGATCGTAGGCGGCGGTGCAGTTGCAGCGCGGAAGGCGGCACAGATGTGTGAGTTTGGCGCATGTGTAACGGTGGTAGCACCGGAGATCTGCGCGGAACTGCTGGCTATCGCAGATACGGAACGAATAGATGAAACAGCAGGCATAGTAGAAAATATTGATGGTAATTGCCAGAAAAAGCCGGAACGAATCCGGGTGTGGAAGCGGGAAGTCACAGAGGCAGACATTTCCGGCATGGACGTTGTAATCATGGCGACAGATGATGCGGAGCTTAATTCGCAGTATGCGGAGCTTTGCAGAAGTAAGCATATATTGGTAAATGTGGTCGATGTGAAGAAGGATTGTGATTTCTATTTCCCGGCAATCATCAAGCAGGGTGAGGTTGTTGTTTCGGTGTCTACCGGAGGCAACAGTCCGATGCTTGCATCGAAGATCAAGAAGGATATCCGGCAGACGCTTCGGACAGACTATGGTCAGATTGCGGAAGAACTTGGTGCTATCCGTGAGGAAATTCTGGCAGAGGAGCCGGATGAACGGGCAAGAAAACGAAGATTTGCAGCAATTGTGGAGGCAAAAATGCAGGAACAGAGAATCCGGATCGGAACGCGGGGGAGTAAACTTGCACAGATTCAGACAGATATGGTGATTGAACAATTAAAGAAGCATTACCCGGATGTGCGGTTTGAGAAAGTGATCGTGACGACAAAGGGTGACAAGCAGAAAGAGGCGGCAATCAGTTCCTTTGGAGGCAAGGCAGTGTTTGTAGAAGAAATCGAGGAAGCTTTGCTGGATGGTACGATCGATTTGGCGGTACACAGCGCGAAGGATATGCCGAATCCATGTAAGAAGGGGCTTGGCATTGCGGGCGTTCTGCCGCGTGCCTGCGTGCAGGATGTGCTGATCTATCGTGCGGATACGGATATCCGGTCGAAGAATACATTTACCGTGGGAACCGGAAGCTTGCGCAGACGCAGCCAGATTAAGGAGATATACCCACAGGTAGAGTGCATGGAACTTCGGGGAAATGTCACGACGCGCATACAGAAATTGCGGGATGGCTTATGTGATGCGATCATCCTTGCGGCGGCGGGAATCGAACGGTTAGGTATCGAGAAGGAACCGGATCTTGTCTATGAATATCTCGATGTAGATGTGATGCTTCCGGCAGCCGGACAGGGGATTATCGCGATCGAGGCGTGTGAGGGGACTCTTCCGTATCATATGGCAGAGACAATCAGTGATGCGGAGACAGAGGGCTGTCTGCGTGCCGAGCGTGCGGTTGTCCGTGAGATGGAAGCGGGCTGCCATGAGCCAATTGGTGTATATGCGACATGGAAAAATGAAAAGAAGCTTTGTGTGCGCGTGATGAATGCCCGGAGTGGAAAGGTCAAGCGGGAGGTGTGGGAACGAGAAAAGGAAGACGCAAATGATCTTGAATAATGGGGAGAAAGCATATAATCGTGTCAAGGAAGAGAGGTGCGGATCTATGAAAATAAAATTCGACAACATAACTGCAAAAACTGCGAAATACTGTGCACTTATATTTACGGTGCTGTTGCTTATCGGTCTGGTTTTTTCATTTCTCGAAATCCCCGGTACAGAGGTGTTCTATATCATGGCTGTTTATACAGGTGTGCTTGTAGGACTTCCGTGTTATGTTGTGCTTTTCGCTGCAAAGCTGTATTTTGCCCGTCTGCGGGCCTACGGCTACGAAATCCCGGATAATAAAAAAATATATGGGAATAATCTGAACAATCTTCCGAAGACGCGCGAGGCAGGAAGATCGCTTTTTGCAAAGCACAGCCGGATTGGGATGTGGATGTATTTCGCATTCTTTGTCCTGTTTCTGGTGGTGGATGTGATGTATCTGATCAAATGGCATTTTATGAAAGATATCTGTACATTTCTGTTCACTGTGTGTCTGGTTCTGGATATCGTCTGGCTTATTCTTGCGGTAATTATGTGGCGGCAGAGAAATACAGAGAAGTACCGGGATGATGTGGAATGTGACAAAACGCGCAAAGAGCGTCTGAATCTTGAGAATATAATTGTATTTGCAATCTTCTGGGCAATCGTCTGTGCGCTCGTGAGTAATCTGGCGGTGACGACAACAAAATATATGGATAAGGCGCAGAGGGAGAATGCACAAGTGGCTGCGTCTGAATTAAAAATGACGGATAATACGGTGGAATTAGGAAATTATGAATCATAAAGAAAAACTATATCGAGAAATTAAAAAGTTCACAAAATGGGCGGATCCATGCATTGCTGTTTGTAATAGCCAGAGATAATGAGTGTGAGGAGCTTGTAGAAGAGAAACTGGTGTTGCACAGGGACTGGTTTGAATTGCTTGCAAAAAAAAGCATTGGATCAAAATATGTGAATGCAGAGTGGCAGTTTGCGAAGCATCTTGGAGATTGCGAGGGTTGTGATCCGGAACTTATATTTTCATTTATTAAATCGGAGTATGAATATACTTCCAGAATGGCACTTCAGACGATGGCAGAATTAAAGCCGGAATGTGCGGAACGCTATGCGTTTGAATTTTGGGATCGTGGGAAATATCCGGCAGGTTCTTCGGAAGATGAATATCAAAAAATCATGGCGTTGCATGTATTGGCGAAGCTCAACTCACCGAGATTAGAAGCGTATCTGGAGCGGGCGAAGCAATCGGATTATAAGTGGTTGCGGAAAAATGCAGAGGAACTATCGGCAAAATAAAATTGAAAATCAAGATCAATATCATTGAGATATATTGCCGATAATGCTATAATTATTCCGATAAACGTTTGTTTTATGGAGGTATGTATGAGATATATTGGCGTAAAAGAAGCTGCTACAAAATGGAATATATCAGAGAGAAGTGTGAGAAATTATTGCACAAATGGAAGAATACCGGGAGCTGTTTTAGACGGGAAAACGTGGGATATACCGGAAGATGCAGTAAAGCCACAGAGGAAGAAACGGACAGAGAAGATAGAAACAGATTTACTGTCACGTTTGAGAATGGAAAAAGAATCGGGTATTTCGGGTGGAATATATCATAAGATACAGATTGAATTAACATATAATTCAAATCATATAGAGGGAAGCAGACTTACGCACGATCAAACAAGATATATCTTTGAAACGAACACAATTGGGATACAGGATGGTACCGTAAATGTTGATGATATCGTAGAGACGGCAAATCATTTTACATGTATAGATCTGATTATCGAGCAGGCGCATTATAAGTTAAGTGAAGCCTTTATTAAGCAGCTTCATGCTATTTTGAAATCGGGCACATCGGATAGTCGCAAATCATGGTTTGCGGTTGGTGATTATAAAAGATTTGCAAATGAAGTTGGTGGGAGTGTGACGACGAAACCGGAGCAGGTTGCAAAAGAAATGAGACAATTATTAAAACAGTATAATGCCGATTCTGCAAAAACATTGGAAGATATTATAGAATTTCATTATATGTTTGAAAAAATTCATCCGTTTCAGGATGGAAATGGACGTGTTGGCAGATTGATCATGTTCAAAGAATGTCTTCGTAATGGAATTACACCTTTTATCATTGAGGATGATATCAAGGAATTTTATTATCGGGGATTGAAAGAGTGGAAGAATGAGCGGGGGTATTTGATAGATACATGTTTGACCGCACAAGACAGATTTAAGGCGTATATGGATTATTTTCAGCTTAGGTATCAGGATTAGGATGCATTTTTGTATAAATATTGATTTATCTCCCAAAAACACATTGAAATTGGGAGATAAACGGTAACTTGGGAGGAGTACATGAGCGGTTTGTATGAACATTATCCAATAGCAATGTGGATAATCGACGGAGTTTTCTGGGCGATTGGCTTGCTGTGCTGGATCGCTACTTATGTTGCGGCACCGCTTGAAAGCAAGAAACGGGGATATCGTGTTTCCGGAGTGCCGGGAGTTCCTTGCGTATTCTTCTTGCTGGCAGGTTTTTCCTCACCGAATAAATGGTTGATGCTTATTGCACTGCTTGATTTTAGTCTTACATACTTGCCGGTCTTTTTGTTGAAAGAACATCTGAAAAAAAGAAAAAACAAGGATATAAAAAGGTAAAGCTGGTATTTTATTGTGATTTTTCAGAAGAAAAAAATGAGCTGCATGTGAGTGGTAAATTAAATAATTTGCAAAAAGCGGACATTGAAGAAAATATTGTTTCCTGTAATGTATTAGAAGCAAGCTCACCAATCGCAAAGGGGATATGCACAGCAATTTGAATAAATAATATAGGAATGATAATGTTTGCTATTGTTGACTATATAACGTTTAACGTTTATAATAATAAACATTGAAAAGAAAAGGATATAAAAATGAAAAAAGCAGTGTATAACATATTACCCGAAACAGAAGATATATTGAAAACAATGGGAGAGCAGATTAAATTAGCAAGATTAAGACGTGATTTGCCCGTGGAATTAGTGGCTGAACGTGCAGGAATCAGTAGATCTTCTTTGTGGAAGGTCGAGTCAGGAAGTCCGGCGGTTGCGATTGGGATTTATGCCGCTGTTTTGCATGCATTAGGAGGTATGGACAAGGATATGCTTCTTGTAGCGAAGGATGATGAAATGGGCAGGCAGATGCAGGATCTTAATCTCCTGACAAAGAAGCGTGCAACAAGGAGAAAAAAATAATGGTGATAGACGAAAAAATCATATATGTATATGATGATTTTTCAGAAGATAGTCCATGTTTAATCGGAAAGCTTTATGTTGGAGTTATTAAGGGCGGAGAAACATATTCTTTCGAATACGATGCCGACTGGTTGGCTAAAAATAAAATGAGAGTCAGCCTTGATCCGCAGTTGCAACCGTTCACAGGACGGCAATTTCCAACAGGAAAAAATATTTTTGGCATGTTTTCGGATGCGTCTCCAGACAGGTGGGGACGTGTGCTTATGAACAAAAGGGAACGCATACTTGCTGGAAGAGAACAAAGAAAACCAAGAAAACTGCATGATAGTGATTATCTGCTGGGGGTATACGACGAAACCAGAATGGGAGGGATTCGTTTTAAGCTTGATCCCGACGGACTATTTCTTTCTGATGACAAGGAAACCGCAACACCTCCATGGACAAAACTAAGGACATTGGAGGAGGCTTCCCGAAATTTTGAAAATGATGAAAAAGGAATTACAGACGAATGGTTGAACCAGTTAATAAAGCTGGGATCTTCTTTGGGTGGCGCAAGACCAAAGGCTACGGTAATGGATACAGAAGGCGAATTGTGGATAGCTAAATTTCCATCAAAGAATGATGAATGTGACACAGGGGCGTGGGAAAAGGTTGTTCATGATTTGGCAAGATTGTGTGGACTGAATGTTCCGGAATCTAAATTAGAAAAATTCTCAAAACTTGGAAGTACCTTTCTTGTCAGACGTTTTGATAGAGATGGTAATAGAAGAATACACTTTGCCTCGGCAATGACATTGCTTGGAAAGACAGATGGCGCTTCTGCTGAGAATGGGACAAGTTATTTGGATATTGTTTCATTTATTAAGGCTTTTGGATCGAATCCAAAGGCTGATTTGATGGAATTATGGAAACGAATTGTATTCAATATGGCGGTTACTAATACAGATGATCATCTTCGTAACCATGCGTTTCTATTTGCAGATAATGGTTGGAAGTTGTCACCTTTGTACGACGTAAATCCTGTTCCATATGGTGATGAATTATCACTTTTAGTAGATGACCGTGATAACAACATATCGATAGAACTGGCGATTAATACCGCAAACCGTTTTGGAATTCAGAGAGAGGTGGCGGAAAATGAGGCAGAGGAAATACTTACAATTGTCAGGAATAATTGGGAAAAAAAGGCAAAAGAATATGACCTTTCACGGGGACAAATAGAATATATGCGTCCTGCATTTGATGCATGTTATAACAAGTAGGAACGTAGTATTTGTACCAATCTAAAGTTAGAGGATATTAATAAAAGCATTCGGAGGAATGACAATGACATTTGAAAAAGCAACTGCTCAAGATACAGGTATGTTGACAGAACTTAGAATCGCATATTTGCAAGAGGATTTAGGAGAAATTGAGGCTGTTGATTTAGAATTGATAGAGTCCTTATTGCCAGGTTATTATGAAAAACATCTTAATAGGAATCTAATGGTCTATGTTGCACGCAATGAGAAGGATATCGTTTCCTGTGCATTCTTGTTGATCGTGGAAAAACCTATGAGCCCATCATTTATTACCGGGAAGACGGGGACTGTTTTGAATGTTTATACGAAGCCAGAGTATAGGAAAAAAGGATATGCTAAGAAATTAATGAACATGATGTTGGAGGACGCAAAAGCAGAAAACGTGAGCATTATTGAATTAAAGGCAACAGAGGATGGATATTCCTTATACCAATCTGTTGGGTTTGAAGATGTTGCAGCCAAGTATCATAATATGAGAATTTCGTTGTAGGATTTGGCAGGAATCTAAATGCTATGTTGGATGATGGAGACAATTTCTTAACAGTCTTCAAACATGCATTAGAGTATAGTCTGGAGTTAGGATTACCAATAGAGATAGAGGCATTGTAGATGTAAGCGTCCCTACTGTATGACCAGAAATAATCCCAATATGCTGTATAAGGATTATTGGAGAGGATAGGAAAATGAAATATTATAAATTGTCAATGGATATGAATGGGGAAAATGATATAATCTGTCATTTTGATGACAAGTTTACAATTCCGCAGAACGCATTGATTATGGGTAAGTACTTTAATCAATGGGATGATAAAACGGTTATTCGTTTTTCAATCGGAGAAGGAAGTGTTTGGACCGATTATTTGGCAAATGAAAAAGGATGGTTTTTGGTGTCCGAGAAATTGAAAAAAATCCTTGAATCCGTAGATACAGATATTCAGTTCTTGAAAGTTACTGTTGAAGAATATAATGGTTTACGATTATCCCGAAAATATTACTTCGCAAATGTATTACGGGTCGTAGATGCACTCTGTTTAGAAAAATCAAAGTATTTTGAGACCGAAATTTCGGGTATTGGAACAGTGTATACAGTAAGTAAGTATGGTATATATTCTGACAAAACGGAGAATTCGGATGTGTTCAAATTAGGAAACAGACAACAGGTACCATTGTTTGTTTCTGAAAAATTTAAGAGCCTAATGGAGGAAGAAAGTATAACAGGAATAACACTTACGGAAATAGCTGCTCAGTAAAAAATATTTGCTTTATATTTTTGAGACTCCAACAACATTAAAACTTATGTACATCATCTGTCTGACATAGAAAAACAGGCAGATCGGGAAGGTGGATGCGGAGATATTTAGGAATATTACCTGATGAAAGAAAAAATAGAAGATTAGAAAATGTACAATATATCAATTTGTACATTTTTATTATATAGAATCTTATGATATAATCTAATCAGTAAATATAAATAAACGATGGGGAGAAATCAATATGAAGAAAGGTATGAAAAAACTTGCAACAATACTTCTTGTAGCACTGCTCATGATCACGCAGCTTCCGGCGGTTGAGAGCAAAGCTGCAACATCGATCGGAATGTCCGGAAAAGCGCACGTGCAGAGCTACGGTGACACAAACGGACGAATCACTTACGAGAATGGAATTGAGACGCTTGTGCTTGGTACGAGAGGACAGGCAAAGCGGGTAGAATCAATCACTGTTAATCTGCAGAATAACACAGGTTACACAGGAACGATTCAGTACCGGGTACATCGACAGACATACGGATGGACGGATTGGACTACAAGTGGACAGCAGGCAGGCACAACCGGACAGGGTAAACGTCTGGAAGCCATGCAGATCCGGCTCACGGGAGAGCTTTCAAACCATTATGATGTCCGTTACCGTGTACATATTCAGACATATGGGGATAATCAAGGCTGGGTATATAATGGTGCGTTGGCAGGCACAACGGGCGAAGCAAAGAGACTGGAAGAGGTCAAGATTCAGATCATACCGAAGAATACAGCATCTGAGACACCAAGTATCAACTACCGCGTACATAGACAGACCTACGGCTGGGAAACAATCTGGGCGAAAGAAGGGGCGGTCAGCGGTACAACCGGGCAGGGCAAACGTCTCGAAGGTATCAGTATCGATATTAAGGGAACGAGCTATAGTGGAAGCGTTGAGTATCAGACACATGTTCAGTCTTATGGATGGATGAATTGGGTAGCAGATGGAGCTATGAGTGGAACAAGCGGACAGGCGAAGCGTCTGGAAGCAATCCGGATCCGGCTTACAGGTGAACTTGCAAACCATTATGATATCTACTATCGTGTACATGCACAGTCCTTCGGATGGATGGGATGGGCTAAGAACGGCGAAGCAGCAGGAACAGCCCGCTATGCGAAGCGTCTGGAAGCAATCCAGATCGTACTCTGCAGGAAGGGAACAGCTCCTGGAGCAAATGTAGCAGGTATCGTACCTGCAACGTCGGACAGTTACAAAGACGCGTTGAATCCGACACCAACGACGCCGACAACTCCGACAGTACCGACGACACCAACAGTGCCACAGAACCCAACACTGCAGCCAGCATTGACACAGACGGTGACATATTATCAGTGTGATAGCTGCAATAATATTTATAGAACGGAAGAAGAGTTGGAACAGCACTTCGCATTCTGGGATCCTAAATACCATGTAATCTGTAGTTGTGGAGTCAACAAAGCAGGAACCAAGCGGACAGCAACATTCACAGTCAGGGATGCATATTACAGCAATCAGGCAGTTCCGGAAACGCATAAGGTTGTATGGGTAGCGACAGAACCGGCGTATACTGAGACGAAAGAAATAGTGGAAATGGTACCATACAGATATTGTGGTAAATGTAATAAAAGATTTTACGCAGGAAAAAATCAGAAAGAGTCTGAAGATTCTGGTGGAGTAGCAAAAGACGGAGAATATTTTTGGAATCACTACTCTGCAGGTTGCTGGACAGGAGGAATAGACGGGGAAAAGGAACGTCGTGTAGTGGGAACAGAAACTGTTACAGAACCAGAATATGGTTATTACGAAGTACAGTAGCAATAGAAAAATAAATAGGTAAAGTAAAAGGAACAATCTTATGGTTGTTCCTTTTTTTGATGCTTTCTTTTAACTGTTTAGAAAGCTCTAACAGCGGGTATATAGATTCCCTCTTTGAAGAATATTATGATAAATTTATAATCTTGAAAGAGGTGGCTGTGTATGGTTAAAGAAAATGAATGTCGGCATGAACGATCATTAAAGTATGCGATTAATGTTTTAACGAAAGATTACTGGGAATATGTGCAGTGCATTTATTTATACGGCAGCTATGCAAGAAAGGATCATAAATACAATTCGGATGTTGATCTGTTCGTGTGTGTATCTGAGAATACCACGGCACGGGTGGCTGCGCACATGAGAAGTGATGTAGTACCGGATGATTATAATTTGCCGATCGTGGAGCTTATGATAAGTAAATCTGGGCTCAGAAATCCGAGTCCTCAGTTTATGAGAAATCTAGAAAGGGATGCTATCCTATTATGGAAGAAATAATGGAAATCTCTTGACAAAACAGTAAAGAACAGTAAAAATAATAAAAAAGAGTAAAGAACAGTAAAAGAGGCGCGCGATGCAAAATCCATTTACATTAGTTTTGGGTAAGAGTCCGTTGGAATCAATCTCCAGATTGGCACAGACGAATGAGATTATTGATTCGTTTTCGTCAGAGTGAATGAACCAGCAGATTTATATGATTACGGGCGTCTGAGGCAGTGGAAAGACTGTAATGCTGACAGATATATCGAAGCATTTTCGTAAAGACAAGGATTGGATTGTAATAGAACTGAATCCAGATCGTGATTTGCTGTATAGTTTTGCTGCAAAATTATACGATCAGAAAAATCTGAAGGATTTGTTTATAAAAGCAAAGCTGGATTTATCAGTATTAGGGATTGGAGTGTCTATTGAAAAATCGAATCCTTTTTTGATATTTCGAGGAAAATTGTATTGACACATGTATAAAGGATGAACTGGAAATGGTATATTTAATCGGAGCAGGTCCCGGCGATCCGGGATTAATTACATACAAAGGCTTGCAGATCTTAAAATCGTGCGATGCGGTAATCTACGACCGGCTTGGGACGGGGGAGCTTCTCGACCTTGTGCGGTCAGATTGCACGAAGATCTATGTTGGCAAGCAGGCAGGTGCGCATTATAAGAAGCAGGAGGAAATCAACCGGATTCTGGTAGAGACCGCAGAAAAATACGAGAATGTTGTCCGCTTAAAGGGCGGCGATTCGTTTGTGTTCGGACGTGGCGGTGAGGAAATCCTTACATTGCAGGAAGCGGATATTCCGTTTCAGGTGATTCCGGGTGTGACCTCTGCGATTGCGGTGCCGGAGGTGCTTGGAATTCCTGTGACGCATCGGGAGATGAGCCGGAGCTTTCATGTGATTACCGGACATACGAAGAAGGGCGAGGCAGATGCACTTGCGAACATTCATAAACAGGAGGGAACCAGCGTGTTCCTGATGGGACTTTCGAATCTGGAACCGATTATGCAGAGACTGCGCGAAGAGGGGGAATCGGAGGAGACACCGGTTAGTGTGATTTCAAATGGTATGCTGCCCGGAGAGACAATCGTGCGCGGTACGGTAGGGACGATCGGTAAGCTTGTTTTAAAAAACGAGCTTGTTTCACCGGCAATCATAGTCGTCGGACAGACAGCAGCCTGCACGATGAAGGACAAGAATCGCAGTGCAATTGATGGCTGCAAGATTGGTGTCGTTGGCACGGCGGTATTCCGGGAGAAGCTGCGCGGACTGTTGGAAGAAAAAGGCGCATCGCTATTTTCAATCTGTGATATGCATGTCAGAACGTGTCCGGATATGGAGAAGTTAGATGTGGCAATTTGGAATTTGTCAGATTACCGGTGGATCGTATTTACAAGCCAGAACGGAATCCGGCTATTTTTTGACCGGGTGCGCGCGTGTACAGTCGATCTTCGGAAGTTTGCAGATATCCGATTCGCTGTGGTTGGAAGTGGCTGTGCGCAGGCACTGGAGCAGTATGGATTTTATGCGGATTATATACCAGAGCAATATACGACAGAAAGTCTTGCAAATGGGCTTTGTACCGTTGTAAAATCAGGAGAAAAGGTTTTGATTCCGCGGGCGAAGGAAGGAAGTCCGGTCTTAGAACAGATTTTATCTGCGAACCGGATTGACGCGGAGATTCTATCCATCTACGATGTGCGTGGCGCGCGGACAGAGAACTGGAAATACTTAAATAATTACGATGCAATTTTATTTGCAAGTGCCTCCGGGGTACATGCATTTGCAGATTGCCTTGCCGAGACCGGACAGCCAGACTGGAACCCGGCACAAGGAAAGAAACGTATTGTACTCGGCGCAATCGGGCAGGTAACGGCAGATGCCCTCACGAAATGTGGATTGCCCGCGGACGTCGTTCCGGAGCAGTGCGATGCGGAAGGTTTAGTAAGGGCATTGGATGGTGCGTTTAAGGCAAGGCAAGTGTATAATTGATTGAAAGGTTGAATTTGAACATAGTTAGCGAAACGTGCGTAGATTTGTATATGCGTCTGCATCCATTTTTGAAAATATAATATGTTTGGAACTTAGAAGTTCTTGATGTTCTGTAGATTTCCAGCAATGTTTGAACACGATGTTCAAACAAGCCGCCACTGAGCCATGGATGGCGAATTGGCGGCGGTTGCGTCTGATAGAAATATGTAGAGCAGAACATCTAGTACTTCTTAGTTTCAATACATCTGGCATTTACAAAAATGGATGTAGACATTTATATACAAATCAATGCATGTTTCGTAAATATAAAATAGAAAAGAGGCATATACACACATGATACGATTAAGAAGATTGAGAGAAAATGAAGTACTGCGAAACATGGTGCGCGAGACACAAATCAGCAAATCCGATCTCGTCTACCCGGTATTCATCAAAGAAGGAACCAATGAGAAGAACCCGGTCGATTCCATGCCGGGCATCTACCAGTATACATTGGATCGGTTCGATGAGGAACTAGAGCGCATACAGGCGGCTGGCATTCCGGCAATTTTGATCTTCGGTATCCCGGAGCACAAGGATGAATGCGGCAGCGGCGCTTACGATGAAAATGGTATCACACAGCGTGCGGTGCGCGAGATCAAGAAGAAAGCACCGGAACTTTTGATTATCGCAGATGTGTGCCTGTGCGAATATACCTCCCACGGACATTGCGGATTGGTGAAGGACGGAAAAATACTGAACGATGAGACACTTCCGCTGTTGGCTAAGATGGCAGTAACACTTGCCAAAGCGGGCGCAGACATGATCGCACCGTCCGACATGATGGATGGACATATCGCATATCTGCGGAAGGCATTGGATGAAAATGGATGCGTGGATACATTGCTTATGGGATACAGCGCGAAGTTCGCGTCCGGATATTATTCTCCGTTCCGGGATGCGGCACATTCCGCTCCGGCATTCGGCGATCGCAGAACGTACCAGATGGACCCTGCAAATGGCAGGGAAGCATTGCGCGAATGTGAGGCAGATATCGAAGAGGGGGCGGATATCATTATGGTAAAGCCGGCACTTGCTTATCTCGATATCGTGAAAGCGGTGCGTGGCGAGACGAAGCATCCACTCGCAGTCTACAATGTAAGCGGCGAGTATTCGATGGTCAAGGCAGCAGCATTAAACGGCTGGATTGATGAGAAGCGCATCGTCATGGAGAACATGATTGCGATGAAGCGTGCCGGTGCGGATATTATCATAACCTATCATGCACTTGACGTGGTTAGATGGTTACAGAATGAACAATAAAATGATTCGCAGGAATGTGTATCACGATAGATGTGGATTAGATGACAGGAGGCATAATCATGCAGACAGAATCAGAACAGTTATTTGAAGAATCCAAGAAATATATTCCGGGCGGCGTGAATTCGCCGGTGCGTGCATTCGGCTCAGTCGGACGCTCCCCGATTTTTATAAAAAAAGCGAAGGGTTCCCGTATATTCGATGAGGATGGAAGGGAATATATAGATTATGTATGTTCATGGGGACCGGGAATTCTCGGACATACAAAAGAGACTGTGATTGAAGCGGTGAAGGCGGCCTGCGATGATGGACTGACCTTTGGTGCACCGACTAGAAAAGAGCTGGAGATTGCGGAGCTTATCACGGCACATATGCCTTCGATGGAGATGTCCCGTATGGTAAATTCCGGTACAGAGGCTGTGATGAGTGCAATCCGTGCGGCACGCGGATTTACCGGAAGAGATTACATTGTGAAATTCAAGGGCTGTTATCATGGACATAGTGACGGACTTTTGGTAAAGGCCGGTTCCGGCGTGATTACACAGACGGTGGCAAACAGCGCAGGTGTCCCGGAGGGCTATGCGAAATATACCCTCGTCGCAGAATATAACGATGAGGAATCTGTAAAACAGTTGTTTGATGCGCACAAGGGACAGATCGCAGCAATCATTGTCGAACCGGTTGCGGCAAATATGGGCGTGGTTCCGCCGAAGGCAGGATTCTTAGAGTTTCTGCGCGATATCACACAGACAGATGGTGCATTACTGATCTTCGATGAAGTTATCACAGGATTTCGTCTGGCACCGGGTGGCGCACAGGAATATTTCCATATCAAGCCGGATCTGACAACGCTTGGCAAGATCGTCGGTGGCGGTATGCCGGTTGGAACCTACGGGGGCAGACGCGAGATCATGCAGTGCGTGGCACCGCTTGGCGAGGTATATCAGGCAGGAACCCTGTCCGGTAATCCGATTGCGATGACGGCAGGCATTGAGACATTGAAGCTGCTGGATACGCATCCGGAAGTGTATGCAAAGCTCGAAGGAAAGACCGCAGGACTTGCACAGGCAGCAAGAGAGACATTTGGCGATCAGGTCTGTGTCAACCAGATCGGCTCGCTGATGAGCATTTTCTTCACAGACAAGCAGGTGGTTGATATGGATACCGCGATGACGAGCGACACGAAGCAGTATGCAGCGTTCTTCCGCTATATGCTTGATCATGGAATCAACCTCGCTCCATCGCAGTTTGAGGCAATGTTTATCTCGGATGCACATACAGAGGAAGATATCCGGAAAACGATTGACGTTATGAAAGAATTTGCACACAGATAGATCGTGGATAAAATAAGAAATTGAATTAGAAATAACTGAAATGAATGAAATACAAACCAGTTTGGAGGAAAACGATGAGTGATACAAGGAAAGATGTCGTAATTATCGGTAGTGGTCCCGCAGGTTTATCGGCGGCGGTCTATGCGAAACGTGCGTTGCTGGATGTGGCAGTAATCGAGAAGGAAATGTTCAGCGGCGGACAGATTGTCACAACCGACCGTGTGGATAATCTGCTTGGCTTCTACGGAACAAATGGCTATGATCTGTCAGTAAAGTTCCGGGAACATGCAGATGCGCTGGAGGTTCCATTTATGGAGGGTACGGTGACGGACATTGCCAATCAGGATGATTACAAGGAAGTGCATCTGGAAGATGGCAGTGTGATCGAGACAACAGCAGTAATTGTAGCGACTGGTGCGACCCATCGAAAGCTTGGCGTGGAAGGCGAGGCAAAGTTTGCCGGCGCCGGTGTTTCATACTGTGCAACCTGTGACGGTGCATTTTTCAGGAATAAAACGGTGGCCGTTGTCGGTGGCGGTGATGTGGCACTTGAAGATGCCCTGTACCTTGCAAATGTATGTGAGAAGGTCTACCTGATTCATCGTCGTGATGAGCTGCGCGGTGCCAAGGTATTGCAGCAGCGGATCTTCGATGCGGCAAATATCGAATTCCTACCACACACCGAAGTACGAAAGATCTGTGGTGAGAACATGGTTGACCATATCGTGATCGAGGATAACCGGACAGAAGAAAAACGAGATCTCGCATTATCCGGCATCTTTATCGCGGTTGGCATGCAGCCACAGACTGCACTTGTAAAAGAGGTCGTAGAGATGGAGAACGGCTATATCCGTGCCGGTGAGGACTGCCGCACAAATATACCATTTCTATATGCAATCGGAGATGTGCGCACCAAGACTGTCCGCCAGATCGCAACTGCAATCGGAGATGGTGCTGCTGTGATCGCGTCACTCGAACACGATCTGCTGGCATAGGACAAGCTGGCAAATCGTAATGGACGCCTGTTACAGCGGAAAAAATTGACAATCCTACCCACAAGATATATAATGTCTTGGATTTTACACAGTAGATATTGTACTTTCATACAAAAATCAAGGCAAAACAAGACAGGATTGTCTTGTGTTAGGATTTTGTATGTATAGCTGGTTTGTGATGAGGACAAAGAAATCTTCAACATATATTCAAATATAAATTCATGAAATATATATGTTTGGAACTTAGAAGTCCTTGATGTTCTTTCAGAGTGCAGCCATGTTTGAACACGATGTTCAAACAAGCCGCCACTGAGCCATGGATGGCGAATTGGCGGCGGTGGCGTATTGGATGGAAATATAGATCAGAACATTTAGAACTTCTCAGATTCAATACATTGTATATCGTATAAATCAATATTGAAATATATAGAAACAATATCGCAATTGCTGGGAATAAAAAGGAGAGTGGAAAAGCGAAATGAGCGCAGTTGTAGAAGTAAAGAATCTGACAAAGGAATATAAACAGAAAAAGGCGGTCGATGACCTGTCGTTTGAGATCCGGCAGGGAGAAATCCTTGGGCTGCTTGGTCCAAACGGAAGTGGAAAATCAACCACGATCAACTGCATCCTCTCGCTGTTAAAATACAGCGCGGGAAGTATCAAGATCTTCGGCGAGGAAATGACACCGGATGCCTATAAGATCAAGCGGGATATCGGAGTCATCTTCCAGGAGGTAGCGGTGTTTGAGGAGCTTACGGTGTATGAGAATATTGACTATTTCTGTGGCTTGTACGTGAAGGACAAGCAGGAACGCAAGAAAGATATCGAGGATGCAATTGCATTAGTCGGACTGGATGAATTCCGCAAATATTACCCGAAGCAGTTGTCGGGAGGTCTGCTCCGGCGACTGAATATTGCATGTGGTATCGCGCACAAGCCGAAGCTGATCTTCTTAGATGAGCCGACGGTTGCAGTCGATCCACAGAGCCGGAACAACATTTTGGATGGGATCAGGAAGCTGCGGGATGATGGCGCGACAATCTGTTATACGACACATTATATGGAAGAAGTTGAGATCCTGTGTGACCGGATCATCATATTGGATAGGGGAAAGATCATTGCGCAGGGAACGTCTGACGAGTTAAAGGCGCTTGCGAAGATCGAGGAGAAGGTTACGATTGAGACGAAGCATTTCAAACCGGAATTCTTAGAGAAGCTGCAGGCGGCACCGAATGTTGACAAGGCAGAATATGCCGACCATCAGCTTGTAATCACCTATAAGAGCGGTAAAAATAACGTGGCGAAGCTGATCGAGGAACTGAGTGCGGCGGGAATCACCTGTAACAAGATTTTCTCCGAGCGTCCGACGCTCAACGATGTGTTCCTGGAGCTGACCGGAAAGGAGCTTAGAGACTGATGTTTGGACATAACTTTAAGTATACATTCAAAGTTCTGATGCGGAGCCGGATGCTTCTGTTTTGGACATTTGTGTTCCCACTCGTGCTTGGCACGATGTTCAAGCTGGCGTTCTCCAACATCGAGAACAGCGAGAAGCTGAACGTGATCCCGATTGCGATTGTCGATAACGAGGATTTTCAGGGAAATGAGGCATTCCGCCAGACATTTGAGACTTTGAGTGATGAATCAAGCGATGAGCAGATGTTTGACACGGTGTATGTGTCGAAGGACGAAGCGGATACACTGCTTTCGGATGGGGATGTCGACGGTGTGCTGTACATGAATGGTGAGCAGCCGGAGATCTGGATTCACGAAAATGGTATCAACCAGACAGTGCTTCAATATGTGGTAGACGAGATCGTACATACCTCTGCAATCATGGAAAAACGTGTACAAAATGAGATTGAGCAGGGTGCGATGCCGGATATCGAGGCACTCTACAAAAATGTAATGGAGCAGGTCGCAGGCAGAGAGTCGAACCTGGTCGATGCATCCCGCAAGAACCTGAGCTATACGATGATTGAGTATTACACATTGATTGCGATGGCGTGTCTGTATGGCGGTATCCTCGGAATGACGGCACTGAGCCGGAACCTTCCGAACATGGGAAATCTCGGAAAGCGTACAGCCATCGTTCCAATCAGCAAGGCAAAGACGATGTTTTCATCCCTGCTTGCTGCATATTGCACGCAGTTGATCGGGCTTGCAATTCTGTTTGTGTATACGATCTTCGTGATGAAGGTCGATTACGGGGAGAATCTGCCATATGTGATCCTGCTGGCACTTGCGGGTAGTCTGGCGGGGCTGACGCTTGCGATTATGGTGACGACGGTTGTCAAAACCGGCGAGAACGGAAAGCTTGGGATACTGATCGGCATCACGATGGCATGCTGTTTCCTGTCTGGCATGATGGGAATTACCATGAAATATATCATCGAGAAGCACGTGCCGTTCTTAGACAAGATCAACCCAGCGGCGATGATCACGGATGGATATTATGCACTGTATTATTATGGTGTGGACAAGCGTTTCTGGATGGATGTAGCGAGTCTTGGAATCTTCTCTGCCTTCATGCTGCTTGTGTCCGCACAGGGATTAAGGAGGCAGAAGTATGACAGTATTTAAGGCATTTCTACATGTATTGAACAAATGTAAAGGCATGGTAATCCTGTATACGGCGCTGCTTCTTTTGTTCGGTGGCATCAACGCAAAAAGTGGGGATACCGCGAGCCAGTTCACTGCAGACAAGCCGGAAATCGTCATCGTGAATCAGGATGAAAATATCGGAATCACGAAGAATTTTACGGATTATATTGCGGCACACAGTGAATTGAAAGAACTGAAAAGCGAAGAGGACATAGACGATGCAATCTTCTACCGGCAGGTAGCATTTGTAATCTATATTCCACAGGGCTACCGGCAGGCGGTGCTGAACGGCGAAAATCCGGAACTTCGATATAAGAGCTGCCAGTCGGCGGATGCGAGTTTCGCACAGATGATGGTCGAAAGCTATCTTGCCATACAGCAAAACTACGTAGATGCTGCTCTGCAGACGAATCCGGATGAAATGAACATATCTCTGAATGAGGAGGAAGTCTGCAAGGATATCACGCAGACTTTGGAACAGACATCAACCGTACATGTGACGACGACACTTGATACAAACAGCATGTCGAAGGCAGCAGGTTATTATAATTTTGCAAGCTACAGTCTGCTTGCCGGTGCGATCTTCGTGATCTGTCTGGTGCTTACGAGCTTTCAGGAGCTGCCGATCCGCAAGCGTATCACGATCAGCAGTATGAATTATAAGAAGCACAATGCAATCCTGCTTGCTTCGAATCTGCTTTTTGCAATCGCACTATGGCTGTTTTACGGTCTGATCAGTTTCGTGATTGTCGGGAAGGTAATGTTTCGTGCGCAGGGAGCCATGTATCTGGCGAATTCGTTCGTATTTACCTTGTGTGCATTGACGATGGCATTCCTGATATCAAGCATCTTCAACAATAAGGAAGCGGTCAATGGAATCGTGAATGTCGTGGCACTCGGCTCGGCATTTCTGTGCGGTGCATTTATCCCGGTTGAATGGCTGCCGGATGGTGTGCTTGCCGTGGGTCGTATCTTCCCGGCGTACTGGTATATTCAGACGAATGAATATCTGAAGACACTGGAGACGGTAAGCGTCTCGGGGCTGAAACCGGTATTTATCAATATGCTGGTGATGGCTTTATATGGCGTGTTCTATATTATTGTGGCGAATATCGTGTCGGCGAAGAAACGGGTAGTGGCGTAATCTTGAAACAGGTGAAGTGGAAATTCTGCTTCGCCTGTTTTGATGTTTTTAGAAAATTTATGAAAAAAACAAACGGATGTTCGCAAAAAATCCTTGCATCCAAGAACGTTTGTTCGTATAATGAGGACATGAGTACAGAGATTACAAACAATTACATAGAAGAATATACAACACAGGAGAAGCTGCAGATTCTTGCGGATGCTGCCAAATACGATGTGGCGTGTACGTCGAGCGGATCGGATCGCCGGGGAAAGAAAGGAGAACTCGGCAATGCTGCGGCGTGTGGCATCTGCCACAGCTTTGCGTCGGATGGAAGATGTATTTCCTTGCTAAAAATACTGATGACGAATCACTGCGTCTATGATTGCAAATACTGCATCAACCGTGCAAGCAATGATGTGAAGCGGGCGACCTTTACGCCGCAGGAGATCTGCGAGCTTACGGTCGAATTCTACAAGCGGAATTATATTGAAGGCCTGTTCTTAAGCTCCGGCGTTCTGAAGAATCCAACATACACGATGGAGAAGATGTGCGAGACATTGCTTCTGCTTCGAACGAAATATCATTTTAACGGCTACATCCATGTGAAGACGATTCCCGGCGCATCGGATGAACTGCTTGCGGCAGCAGGATATCTGGCAGACCGTATCAGCGTGAATATGGAACTGCCGACGGAGGAAGGACTGCGGACACTGGCACCGAATAAGACGATGCAGACGATCTTAGATCCGATGGGAAAGGTGCGGAACACGATCGCGTCGCATCGGATGGCAATCGGGAAATCCGCACACATGGAGCGAAGCAAAGGCAATCAGTTCCTGAAGCAGAGTATCTTCGGGACAGAGTCGAAGAAGCAGTTTGCGGATGGATTGATGAAGGAGAAGAAAGCCGGGAAAATCGTTGCGGATGGAGCAGTAGTTCAGGAGTCTAGGAGTTCTTATGGAAACAAGGCTGAAGAGGAAAATTATGGCGCAGGTTCAGGTGGTTCGGTAACTGGAGAGACAGATGTGCAGAATACGATTGCGAATCTGGCTGCGAAGATGAACGGAACGGTTCTGGACAGTGCTCTCACATGGGATAACGCATATCAGCTAGCACCGCTCGATATGTCGAAATTAAAGCGGCGGTTTGCACCGGCGGGACAGAGCACGCAGATGATTATCGGGGCAACCGGCGAGAGCGATTATACGTTGCTGCAGACGACACAGCAGTTGTATCAGGGCTTCGACTTGAAACGGGTCTTTTATTCGGCGTATATTCCGCTGAATAAGGATAAAGTGTTGCCGCAGATCGGAACACCGCCACCGCTTCTGCGGGAACACCGGTTGTATCAGGCGGACTGGCTGCTCCGGTTCTATGGATTCCAGGCGGGAGAATTGTTATCGGAAGAGAAGCCGAATTTCAATGAACTGGTTGATCCGAAGTGCGACTGGGCACTGCGGCATCTGGATCAATTTCCGGTGGAAGTGCAGACTGCAAGCTATGCGATGTTACTCCGTGTGCCGGGCATCGGACCGAAATCGGCAGGGAGGATCACATACGCAAGACGTTACGGCAGGCTTGATTTCGCTTCCCTGAAGAAGATGGGTGTCGTGCTGAAACGGGCACAATATTTCATTACCTGCGGCGGCAGGCAGATGTATCACACACCGATCGAGGAAGGGTATATCACAAGGCAGTTGACCGGTGTCGATCAGAAGGATATATGGAAGGCGGAGCACGCGAATGAATCGTTCACGCAGATGTCTCTGGCGGATTTCGGAATTGGGTAGATGATAGCTATGAAGATATATACATGTAAAGACCGGTTGGAGGATATCATGACCTGCATCTATGATGCGTGGGTGGAAGCCGTGCGGATCGGTCACAATCAGATACAAGTGAAGAAAGAACCGATATTTCAACAGACGATGTTTGATGAGTACATCCATGTGGACGGTGATGCCGAAAAGGCAGAGAAGGTGATCCGTTCGATTCGGAGAGATATCTCGGATGAGGCGTATATGGATGTCTATTATGCGACACTCTCCGCGGAGGAAGATGCATTGCAGGCAATCTATAATTTCTTGCGGGTTGGATTCGCGGTTGGCTGCCGCGTGCTTGATTATTATACGAATCCGCATGTGATGCGGATATTGGAACTGCGGCGGAAGGTGGGAAATGAAAGCCACCATTTCCGGGAATTTGCGCGGTTTCAATCGTTAAACGGGAAGGTCTATGTGTGCCATCTGGAACCGAAAAGCGATGTGATCATGCTGGTCGGCAGACATTTTGCAGATCGTATGCCGTCCGAACACTGGATGATCATTGATGATACAAGGAAGACTGCGTGCGTGCATCCGAAGGACGGGACGAATTATCTGCGTTATCTGACCGATGCGGAATTTGACACGCTTCGGAAGACGGAAGAGTATGAGGATGAATATACCGATATGTGGAAGACGTTTTTCCATGCGGTTGGAATCAAAGAGCGTGAGAATTATATCTGCCAGCGGAACCTCTTCCCAATCTGGAAACGAAAACATGCGGTGGAATTCAAAGATTAGATATGGTAGTATCTTAGTAGAAAATACAGGAGGAACAGATATGATGGCATACTTCTATTTTACAAGACATGGACAGACAATCTGGAATGTAGAGAATAAAATCTGTGGCGCGACGGATATTGCACTTACAGAACTTGGACATACACAGGCAAAGGAATTGGGCGAACGGATCAAGGCAGAAGGAATCCATATTGATAAGATTCTGTATTCACCGCTGATGCGTGCGGCAGATACCGCAAAGCATATTGCGGAAGTGACAGGCGTTCCGGCAGAGGAAGAAATGCGCTTAAAAGAGCAGAATTTTGGACGGTATGAGTCCACCCCGCGAAATGGTGCGGAATTTTCTGTTGCCAAGGCGCAGTTTGTCAACAGCTATGATGGTGGAGAGTCCATGCTGAAGCTTTCCCAGAGAATCTATAATCTGCTGGATGATATTAAGAAAGAAGCGGAAAGCGAAGGAACGGTGTACCTGTTGGTGGCGCATAACGGAATCTCCCGTATTATTGAATCATATTTCCACGATATGACGAATGAGGAATTTGCAGCATTTGGGATAAAGAATTGTGAGTTGAGAAAGTATGAATTTTAAGGGAATTAGTCGGGTATTTTCGACAGAAAATGAAACATAATGAGACATATGGGGAGAAGATTTTACACAGATTGGAGAAGATTTCGAGAAATTCCATACAGTACATACCGTTCAGATTGGAAATGCAACAGTCAAATTAATGAGTCAGAGACAGATCGTTGACTATGCGGTTAAATGGATAGAAGAAAACAGAGGAAGATTATAGTGCATGTTGTTGAATGGAGAAGAACATGAAGCGAATCGGATATGCAATAGCAACTGTGATTTTGTTGCTGACCGAGGTGTTGATTGCGTTATATGTACATGATGCATTTGTAAGACCATATATTGGTGACGTGCTGGTTGTGGTTGTGATATATACGTTTATAAGAATATTTGTACCGGAGCGATGCAAACTGTTACCGCTGTATGTATTTATTTTTGCGGCACTGGTCGAGGCTTTGCAGATGTTCCATATTGTGGAAGCATTAGGCTGGCAGAAAAATCGTTTCTTAAGTATTCTGGTCGGTTCCGTATTTGATTGGAAAGATATCCTGTGTTATGCCGTTGGGTGTATATTGCTTGGCGTGTATGAGGTGTTGAAGCGAAAGAATGTAAAAGGGAGAACAAATGGCGTTTGATTTTAAGAAGGAATACAAGGAATTTTATATGCCGAAGAACAAGCCGGAGATAGTGAATGTTCCAAAGGCAAACTATATTGCAGTAAGAGGAAAAGGCAATCCGAATGAAAAGGATGGTGCGTATCAGCAGGCGATTGGCGTTTTATATGCAGTTGCATATACACTTAAGATGAGTTACAAGACGGATTACAAAATAGATGGATTCTTCGAATATGTTGTGCCACCGCTCGAAGGCTTTTGGTGGCAGGATGATGTTGATGGGATTGATTACTCGAATAAGGATGCATTTAATTGGATTTCCGTGATAAGACTTCCAGATTTTATTACGAAGAAGGATTTTGACTGGGCGGTAGAAACCGCTACAAAAAAGAAGAAACTGGATTGCTCGTCAGCAGAGTTTATCACGATAGAAGAAGGCTTATGCGTTCAGATTATGCATTTCGGAGCATTTGATGATGAACCGGCGACTGTTGAAATGATGGATACATATTTACAGGAAAATGGATATAAAAATGATCTGTCAAAAGATAGATTGCATCATGAAATTTATCTTTCAGATGCAAGAAAAGTTGCTCCTGAAAAATGGAAAACGGTTATCCGGCATCCGATAGCATTGTTAGATACCAAGTGATTAACCGGCAATTTCTGGTGTATCCAACAATATTTGGAAAATATATTAATCCCCGAAATAAATACAAAACGCTGTCAAGCGTTCTTGAAAAAGTCCTTGACATGTTCAGTTCGATTATGCTAGTCTACTACCAAAGCATAAGTTTCATATAGTAGCTTTTAGACAGTTACTTTCTACGAATAGTCAAATTATTTATTCTTGAACATTCATGCTTTTAAATTCAATTCATTTAATTTAAGATGCAGGGGTATTCAAGGAAGGTAGTTTAAGATTATGTTTGCCGATGGATTTCTCCTGCGAAAGCCAAAGGAGGACGAAATATGGCAAACAGAGAGTACAAAAGTGACGTGTTTAGTATGTTGTTGGAGGACAGGGCGAGAGCGTTGGATGTCTACAATGCGATGGCAGGGACGGCGTATACCGATCCGGAGATTATCGAGATTCATACGCTGGAAAGTGGTGTATCGCTTACGGTGCACAACGATGCATCGTTTGTGGTGAGCATGGATTCGGTTCTGAATATCTATGAGCATCAGTCAACATATAACCCGAACATGCCACTTCGGGAACTGATTTATTTTGTGACAATCATCAAGAAGTTGGTAGAGAATAGAAATCTATTTAGTCACAAGTTGGTGAAGATACCGACACCGAAATTCGCAGTGTTCTACAATGGAGGCGAAACGAGGCCAGAGCGTGAAGTGCTGAGATTGTCTGACGCATATGAAAACCAGTCGGACGAGCCGCAGTTAGAGCTGATGTGTACCGTGTACAACATCAATCCGGGAAATAATGAGGATTTGAAAAAGCGGAGCCAGACACTGCGAGAGTATATGATATTTGTTGGATATGTAAATGAGAATCTTGCAAAGGCAAAAAAGAGCGGGAAGGATTATGAGACTGCAATCAGAGATGCGGTGAACCGCTGCATTGCAGAAGATATCCTGAAAGAATTTTTGCTGGAACGCGGAGAGGATGTGCAGAAAATTATGATGTTTGATCTGACATACGAAAAGCAGATGGAGAATGCGAAGCGGGAATGGTATAACGATGGCGTGGAAGAAGGACGTGCGGAAGGGTATTCATCTGGAATTGCGGAAGGTGCAGTTCATCATTTGGTTGCTTCCGTTGTAAAAAAGGTGCAGAAGAACAAAACACTTGATCAAATTGCAGATGAACTTGAAGAATCTGTTGAAGATATCCAGCCCATCTACGATATTGTGAAGAAGCATGCGCCGGAATATGATGTAGATGCAATTACCACGGAAGTGTTGGAAGCACGGGAAAACGAAAAAGTGTAAAACGTTATGAGGTAAATAAAGGCAGGATAGCTGATAGAAAGTCAACTGTCCTGCTTTACATATATAACAGGCATTTTGTTGTTTGAAACTCAATAAGGGGCATAAAAGTGAGACATTTTATAGATTTTATAAAAAGTAAAAAACAGATGAAACCGGAGTTATTCAGCATTTCATGTGAATATGATGGTTATGATTTAGTCTTTGAGGAAGGGACTATAGATGCAAAACTTTACGAAGCATTCAATGAGATAATTACGGACAGGCGATATGATATAAATACTCTGCCGGAGTATCATGTGCTGCTTGACCGTAAAGATGAGGAACATTTCAATACTTTCTATGACTGTTGGATAAGAGAATTGGAGAAAAATGGTTTTGCTTTTTTATTGGACAATACCATCGGAATAGATAGCTTTGTAAAAGGAATTAATAGAATTTTGTTGAGTATTGGTTCAGGAATACAATTGAACGCGGAGAGGGTAAATTCTGAATATCGACGTGAAGTTATGAATTATTCTTTGTCTGGAAAAGAGATTACATCTGAAATAAACTACGATATACTGGAAGCAAATATCGTTGCCAAAGAACTTCGGGAAATCGGATATGAATTGATTTGCCTGTTTAATGGCTTCGATAATAACATAAAGACAATTATCAGGATAGATAGAATAACTGAGCTGAAAGAGATTGAGGCGAAGATAAAGCATGGGGTGGATTAGCTGCCAAGGATTACGAGAAATTATAAGTAAAATCAGGGGGAGGATACCATGAAAATAGAGTATAGAAGACTGACAGAGAAAGAACTGAATACGTTTATTGATATGCGGATAAAGCAACTGAGAGAAGAAGGTGCTAAGGAGGATATTGATTTGGTACCTGCATTAAAGCAGTATTATATACGCCATATGGGAGATGGAACATTCGTGTCTTGGCTTGCTTTTGACGGGGATAGGATTATTGGAACGAGTGGGATATCTTTTGTAGAGAAACCGCCATATTTTGGCTGCCCAAGTGGAAAGATAGGGTTACTATCCAGCATGTTTACTGATCCGGACTACAGAAGAAAAGGTATCGCAAAAGAGCTGTTAACACGCGTTGTTCATGATGCAAAAGAATATGGCTGTGGAACAGTGCAGATCACAGCGTCAGATATGGGCGTTAAGTTATATTCGAACTTTGGATTTGTTCCGAATAAAAATTTTATGCAATATAAACTTTCGTGATTCTAACCATTGTCAGTGAAAGTACAGAAAAATATATGAGTGTTAGGTGAGACCACTCATAAGGAAAGGATTATCATGGATAAAACGATAAATGATTTTATTAATCTTTGGGTTGGAAAACGGCTTGAAGGGCTTAACTGCATATGTGAAATGCTGGATTTCTGTTTCAGCGATAATCTCGTATTGCATGGATTGGGATTGACTAGAATTTTTCTTAATGATGACTTGATAATAACAACGATGGATTACAATTCTTGGGATCAAGAAGAGAGCAAACATAATGATGAATGGTTCAATACAGATAAGTTTCGGAATCAGATAATTGGTGGAAAAGTGACAAGCATATCCATTAGTAAATCCAATGATTTGTTCGTTGAAATGGATAACGGCGTGAGAATAGAATGCTATATTTCCAATGCTTATCCGCATTATGAAGAGGAATGTGAACAATGGCTTTTATTTGAACATACAGAGGATCATTCAGGAAGAATATTGACTGCATATAATAAAAGGCTAGAGAGTAACATTGGAAATAGCAGAGGGGACAAAGATGTGGTGGTATGAAAATGTAACAAGAGTTGATTTTGAAGCGGTTAAAGATATGATAGAGCAAATTATGTTTCGATTAGGCGCTTCAAAATACGAAATCCATTTAACTTATGAGGTTAAAACAACAAACTATTCAGACGATTTTGAAGAAACGCATCATTCTGTACGATCAGTATTTACATATAAAGGATTATTTTTCAGAGTGGATGAAGTCCTTTTTAGACAAAAGCCCTTTATTGTAATAGAATGTGGGGATCTGGATGAGCTAATGAACAATATTATGGAGGATGCAGAGCCATTTCCATATGATTTATCCTATGAAGAATTGTGTGACGAGGTGAAGTATTCTTTGGGAATCGAACCATATCCTCAAGAGTAAAAGTTTATTATTTCTAATAGGCGTGACTTGAGGTTTGGTACACAGATGATTAGATAAGAAAAATACAATAAATATAGCTAGGGTAAAGCAAAAATCAGCATTTGGAGGAATGAGAAATGAAATCGACAATACGAAAAGTAATTGGTATTATGCCACTTTATGATGATGAAAAAGAAAGCTACTGGATGCTGCCCGGATATATGAAAATGTTGGAGGCGGAAAATGCAATCCCTATGATGCTCCCTCTTACAGCAAATGAGAAGGAACTTGATTATTTTCTCGAAATATGTGGTGGATTTTTGCTGACTGGTGGACATGATGTGTCCCCGTCTGTGTATCATGAAAAAAAGAAATCGTGGTGTGGTTCCTGTTGTGAACTACGGGATGAAATGGAACAAATAGGAGTAAACAGTTATCACCATCAAGCAATCAGAGAACTGACACTCGATTTTCAGGCGATGGCATTTTCGGAAGATGGTTTGATTGAAAGTATCTATATGCCATCGAATAAGTTTATAGTGGGTGTATAGTAAGGGGGAATTACAGATGAAACCATATCATTTAATTTTGGATTTTACACACGTATATGATGACGAAATCTGTGCGGACCGAGAACAATTTTCGTGGATTGACTGTTCGGATATTGAAGGTAGCAACCTGTATTGTTCTCCACAGGCAGAACGGGAGATTCGCAGGAAAATAGAGCCGTATGGAGTACATGGAATCCATTTTGTGGATTCTGGCAATTATCATTATGTTACGAAGATATTTACGGACCAGATTCACAGCCCGTTTTCTTTGATTGTTTTCGACCATCATACAGATATGCAGCAACCGTTAATGGAAGGAATGATGAGTTGTGGCGATTGGGCGGGAATGGTTCTTGATCAGAATCCGGCATTGCAACAATTTATTTTGATCGGACCGGCGGAAGACGATATAAGGCAGATTCGGACAGAGTATCCAGATAAACTGATAACTTTTTCCGCAGAGGAAATCCGTAAGGGAGAAGGTGTGGAACGGTTAAAACAGATTCACGGCGGTGTACCATTGTACATTTCAATCGACAAGGATGTGCTTTCTGAGCAATACAGTGAAACAAATTGGAATCAAGGCGAACTGACGCTGGGGATGCTTGAACATATGCTTCAATATTTTCTGGAGTGGGCACCCGTATATGGTATAGATATCTGCGGGGAATGCTCTACAGCGATAGCCCTGCCGGAATATTTTCAGGCAGAGGGTGTAAATGGTAAGACAAACGTAGAGCTGTTTCGATTTTTGCGTAGTTATTGTTGTAGTTGAGCTGGATACAAATGTGCGAAATACAAGAGCAAGAAATTTGTACTAGAGATTAGGGTATGAAGAGATAGGAATCGATAAATGAAGCAAACCACACAGAAAACTGCATATTACCACCTTCCGGGGTTATTTGAATTCTATGAGTTATACGAATTATTTCTGCCGTTATTTCGTAAGCATCGGGAATACTTTTATGATTGGTGTGAGATTGGCTCCATCTATGGGGCACCGGCAGATTGTATCTGGGGCGGCGGACGGATTGGAGACGGCGATCACAGTGCGCAGGAAGTGCTGCATCTGATGCAGGAATATGGTATTTCGGCGAGGTTGACATTCAGTAATTCGTTGTTACAGGAAGAACATTTATCCGACAAGAAATGCAACGCACTTTGCACGTTATTTGAAAAAGGTGGAACAGTGCAAAATGGAGTGATTGTACATTCAGATTTATTGCTGTCGTATCTGAAGAAGCAGTATCCGGGATTGTATCTTGCCTCATCAACCACGAAGGTTCTGACGGAGTTTGAACAGTTCCGGGATGAACTAAAGCGGGACGAGTTTCGTTATGTGGTGCCGGATTTCCGGCTGAATAAACGGTTTGAAGATCTGCATTCGTTGTCGGATGAGCAAAAGGCGAAAGTCGAGTTTTTGTGCAATGAATGTTGTTGGTTTGGGTGCAAAGAACGGAAAGTATGTTATGAGGATGTGAGCCGGAAAGCACTTGGTATAAAAGCACCGGATCATAGATGCACGGCACCAGAGTCGGAACAGGGATACCGGTTCTCAAAGGCAATGTCGAATCCGGGATTTATCGGAGTTGATGCGATAAAAGACGTCTATCTGCCGATGGGATTTTCCAATTTCAAGATTGAAGGACGCGGACTGGGAAGTGCGTTGGTGTTGGAATTCCTGCTTTATTACATGACGAAGCCGGAGTATCAGATTCATGTGAGGGAAGCGATTTATCTGGATAATATGTTGGATCTGTTCTGAGGAGAAATGTGGAATAGAAGTTTCTGCATTATAAGGAGAAGCAAATATGAAATTAAGAAATATACTCATTGTCGTGAAAGACATAGCGCGTGCAAGAAAATATTATCACGACTTATTTGGACTGGATATGCTATTATTATGTTACTCTAATAGAAGTTAGCAGGAAATGAAGGGAGATAAAGAAGGATGACAACAAATAATTATTCAATAATTTTCAGCAGCGTAACCGGTAATACAAAGAAACTGGCAGACACAATCCATGAAACGCTGCCTCAGGATATGTGTGATTATTTTGGCGGGAATGAATTACAGGTACCGGAATCTGATTTGCTGTATATCGGTTTTTGGACGGACAAAGGAAACGCAGATAATAAGACATTAGAATTGTTATCGAAACTAAAAAATAAGAAGATTTTTTTGTTTGGAACAGCCGGCTTCGGTGGAAGCGACACATATTTTAACAAAATTCTTGAGCAGGTCAGACAATCTATTGATTCCAGCAATGAAGTTATCGGAGCGTATATGTGTCAGGGAAAGATGCCGCAGTCTGTGCGTGACCGCTATATTAAAATGAAAGAGAATCCGGAACATCCGGCGAATCTTGATATGCTGATTGAGAATTTTGATCGTGCTTTATCCCACCCGGATGCGGATGATCTGGAAAGATTAAAAAAGACATTATGAACAGACCGGGAAAGTTCAGGAGGAAACAATAATGTCAAAAGATGAATATTTAATTACAGATGCGCCTTTGAAAGCGTTGACCGTATTTGCAATGCCTATGATTCTCGGCAGCTTCTTCCAGCAGGTATATAATATGGCCGATTCCATAATCGTTGGTCAGTTTGTTGGTTCCTCCGCGCTTGCGGCAGTTGGTGCCTGTGCAGCACTTACCAATGTTTTTATTTGTGTGGCATTGGGCGCCGGTGTAGGTGCCGGTGTGCTTGTAAGCCGTTATTTTGGTGCCAGAAATTATGGAAAAATGAAAACAATAGTATCAACATCGTTGATCAGTTTTTTAAGCTTGAGCATACTTCTGAGTGTCCTTGGATTTTGCTTTTCCGATTTGATGATGCGGTTATTACACACACCAGCGGATATACTGGATGATGCGGTGCTGTATCTGCGGGTCTATTTTATGGGATTTCCGTTTCTGTTTATGTATAACATTCTATCAACCATGTTTACTTCCATCGGGGAGTCAAAGATTCCGTTGGTGCTTTTGATCGTATCGTCGATATTGAATATTCTTATGGATCTTTGGCTGGTGGCCGGTCTGGGGCTGGGCGTGTTTGGTGCAGCTCTTGCGACTCTTATTGCACAAGGGATCTCCGCGGTGCTGTCCTTCCTGATTTTTATTCATCGGATGCGGCAGTATCAGAGCCCTTTTCGCTGGTTTGAACGGCAGGAGCTGTATTCCATGCTTCGTATTGCCGTTCCTTCGGTTCTCCAGCAGTCCACCGTGTCAATCGGTATGATGATTGTACAGGCAGTTGTAAATCCGTTCGGTACACAGGCACTTGCCGGCTATGCTGCGACGATGAGGGTAGAAAATGTTTTTTCACTGATATTTGTATCTATTGGCAATGCGGTGTCCCCATACGTTTCCCAGAATCTTGGTGCGAAGAAACCACAGCGTATCAAGAAGGGCTATCATGCTGCATTGGTGTTAGATGCGTGTTTTGCAATCCTTGCGTTTATCGTCATTGAAACACTGCATACGCAGATTTCCTCGTTGTTCCTGGGAAAAGACGGAACTGCTTTTGCATATCAGGTATCCGGGGATTATATGAGGTGGCTTGGGTATTTTTTCATCTTCATGGGTATCAAGATGGCGACAGATGGAGTCCTTCGCGGACTCGGAATCATGAGGCCGTTTCTGGTTGCCAATATGGTAAATCTTGCAATTCGTCTGGCGGTTGCTTTGATCTGTGCACCGAGGTTTGGAATCGCATTTGTCTGGCTTGCCGTACCAGCCGGCTGGCTTGCAAACTTTCTGATCTCTTATGCGGCGCTCAGAAAATCATGGCCGAAAATCCTGCACTGAATAAACACAGTGCGTGTTCGCTCCCATGCATAAGGCGGAAAATGGCGTTTCTGGTTCCGACATTGCTTGGGTATATCGATAAGACAAAAAAACAGATGATTATAAATGAAGCTCGGGATGTCTGGGTTGCTTCGCAGGCAGCCTTGACAGAATGCTATGGATTGCATCCGGAAAGCTTTGAGGCTTCCTGTAAGTTTACTTCGTCCATAGGTGGAAGGAACGTGAAAAATCTGGGAAGAATATCGAACGGTGCCCTTGGAGCTTTGCAGAAAGATCCGGACGATACGGTGGAAGCGGGAACATCCAGCCGCAGGATTGCCTGCTATCCTGGGAATAATAAACGATCGGATGACAGTACGGAGAACAATTCGCCTGTATTACCTTTGCGTATGATTGTTCCGATAGGCTTTGGGCGTGCAACACATAATTTCTTTAAATTTGCGAATAAAATAACTGACATTTTCAAATCCGCAATCCAGTGCGATATCAAGCACTGGATTGTTTGTCGTTTCAAGCAGAATACATGCCTTTTGAATGCGGTAATTAAGCAGAAACTGAATCGGAGAAACACCTGCAATATCCTTGAAAAAACGGCAGAGGTACTGGCTGTTGCATGGGATGGTATCCGCCAGGGCCTGCAATGTGATCGGCTGGTTATAATTATGCTCCATATAAGAGATGACAGACTTATAGTTCTGTATTTTCTTTTGGTTTGTCTGTGCGTGTGCATTTTGGACTGATTGCATGAGATTGGCTGTATAAATGGATGATATAATATCGAGAATCAGTAGTTTGCTTGTCATATACCAGCCGGAATCCATTTCTGCGGCAGTATCCATAAGAGTCTTGATTTTAGGCGAAAGGGCGGCATGGATGGATGAACCGCAATGGTAGATATTTGGCAATAGAGCCAGTTGGTTTATCAGTGGTCTGATACATTTTTCCTGCATTTCATCTTCATAGGAAAAATCCAGAATACACGGGTCGAATAAGATTACGTTGTGCTTGGTATCGGAGGAATTCCCCTTGATCTGATGCAGGTCGCCGGGATTCAGGATACAGATATCTCCTTGTGATAAAGTAAAGCTCTGCAGATTGATTTCAAATTCAAAGCTCCCCTTCTCAATATAGAGAATTTCCATATAGTGGTGCCAGTGGCGCGCAACAAAGAAATATTCCGGATAGGGTGTACCGGCCCCTGTATCAAAATGTAATCTGGAAATAGGATGTTCTTTTGTTCCGTAATGAATATTTTCTTTTAGAGAAATGTCCTGGTTCATATCGTAAAATCGTTCCTTTTTTGTAAGTAGACTCGTGCCGGACCGGTGTCTGCATAAGTTCTTATAGTTAAAATAGGCTATATTTTAAGAAAAGTCAATATTGTGTCATAAAATAACGAAGATAATGCAAGAATATCAGTTTGCTTGACAATATAATGATATTAACAAAACGCAAGACAAAACAATCGGAAGGAGAATGCGAAATGATTAAAAAATATACCTATGGAACCCCATTTCCAACAGAATCAGTGACAGAGCAATTTGCAGCATCGGAAGGAATGCCGGAGTTTGGCACCATTCATTTACAGGAAGGATTTTCTTTCACTTATAAGCTTCGTGATGAGGATGTCGTATATGGACTCGGTGAAGCAAACCGTGGCATCAACAAACGCGGCTACCAGTATATCAGCAACAATTCAGATAATCCCCATCATCATGAGGATGTATATTCGCTGTATGCTTCTCATAATTTTATTATTGTGTCAGGGGAGCAGACGTTTGGACTTTACCTTGATTATCCGTCAACACTTACCTTTGATGTCGGTTACACAAGATCGGACGGGCTTCATATCTTCTGTGAAAGGGCGGATCTTGATCTGTATGTTATCACAGGCGAAAATCCATACGATATTACAAAGCAGTTTCGGAAGATGATTGGCAGAAGCTATATTGCGCCAAAATTCGCGTTTGGATTCGGGCAGAGCCGCTGGGGATATAAAACGCCGGAGGATTTTGTTACGGTGGCAGAAAAATACAGGGAAAATCATATTCCGCTAGATATGGTTTATATGGATATTGACTATATGGATAACTATAAAGATTTTACGGTAAATGAGGAGTTCCGTGATTTCCCGCAGTACGTAGAGAACCTGAAGAAGGATCATATCCGGCTTGTTCCGATTATTGATGCAGGTGTAAAAATCGAAGAGGGATATGATGTATATGAGGAAGGGGTCGAGAAGAATTATTTCTGTAAGAGACAGGACGGAAGTGATTTTGTAGCCGCTGTCTGGCCCGGATATACACATTTTCCGGATGTATTAAATCCGGATGCCAGAAAATGGTTTGGAGAGAAATATAAGCGCCTGACGGATGCCGGCATAGAGGGATTTTGGAACGATATGAATGAACCGGCGATCTTTTTCACACCGGAGGGTGTAAAAGACGTAAAGGAAGCGATGAAAGCGTTCATAGACAAAGAGGAAACCGTGCAGGACGTATGGGCAATCGGGGCGCAGGTGACCGGCCTTGCGAACAATGCGGAAGACTATGCATCTATGTATCATAATGTAGATGGCAAGATGGTGCGGCATGATCAGGTGCACAATCTGTTTGGATATAACATGACGCGGGCGGCGGGGGAAGGACTCCGTGAGATTTCGCCGGATAAGCGTTGCCTGTTGTTCTCACGTTCATCCTACATTGGCATGCATCGCTACGGTGGAATCTGGACCGGTGATAATAAATCCTGGTGGTCACATATTCTGCTGAATCTGAAGATGCTGCCATCCTTGAATATGTGCGGGTTCTTATATACCGGTGCCGATCTGGGTGGCTTTGGCTGTAACACGACACGGGATCTGCTGCTCCGCTGGCTGGCACTCGGTGTATTTACGCCGCTTATGCGGGATCATTCCTGCGAGAACACAAGAGAACAGGAGTGTTACCGGTTTGAACACATTGAGGATTTCCGGCATATAATCGGTGTGCGGTATCGGTTGATTCCATACATTTACAGCGAATATATGAAGGCTGCACTGACCGATGACATGATGTTTAAGCCGCTTGCATTTGAGTACCCGGAAGATCGGATGGCTGTAAATGTGGAAGATCAGTTGATGCTCGGAAATGAAATCATGATCGCACCTGTGTATACGCAGAATGCAATCGGCAGATATGTGTACCTGCCGGAAGCGATGATGCTTGTCCGTTTTTGCCCGGACGGAAAAATCGAACAGACGGAAATGCCGAAGGGACATCATTTTGTCGAGGTTCCGTTGAACGAGGTTATCTTATTTATCCGTCAGGGCAAGTGCATTCCGCTTGTGGATGCTGCAGAGTGCGTGGATGAGATTGATATGGACAGCCTGCAACTGATTGGATATGCGAATAGCACCTATCAGTTATATGACGATGACGGTTATACGAGGGCATATGATCTGGAAAAGTCAACCGTCTGGTTGAAGAAGGAAGAAAATAAATAAATTTATAATACCACAGCTACTTGACAATACAAAGTAGCTGTGGTATTTTCTTATCATACTACTTGGCGATACAAAGTAGTGTGGTAGAAGAAATACGAAAACTGCCCCATAATGGAGGAGCTATCATGATAGATACACAATTAATGAAAGGAATTCTGGAAGGATGCGTGCTATCGGTGATTGCGGAACATGAGACATACGGCTATGAGATTCTGCAACGGCTGACGGAATCTGGATTTACTGAGCTTGGCGAAGGAACGATGTATCCGGTGCTTACGCGGCTGGAGAAGAACGGCTATATTAAGTGCCGCAAAGAGAAATCCCCGCTTGGACCGATCCGGAAATATTATTCGGTGACCGATGCGGGGGCGAAGCATTTGAAGGAATTCTGCGAGAGTTATAAGAGCATTACGGAAAGTGCAAAGAAAATTTTGAAGATGGAGGAGTGAGACGGATGAAGGCGGAGAACCTGACACTTGCTGAGTATGTTGCAAAGGGCGGCACGGCTGAGTAAATAAAATTTAGAAATACAGATTGACTGGATCATTGGACGAAAAGAGGAACGAACATGGCGGAGAATGAACCGAAGAAGATTGTAGTACGGGGTGCAAACGTACATAATTTGAAAAATATCAATGTGGATGTGCCATTACATCAGATCGTTGGGATTGCAGGTGTGTCCGGTTCGGGCAAATCATCACTTGCGCTTGGCGTGTTGTATGCTGAGGGTTCCAGACGATATCTGGAATCGTTGTCGACTTATACAAGGCGGCGGATGACCGGGGCGGCAAAGGCAAAGGTGGATGAAGTGTTATATGTACCGGCAGCACTGGCACTGCATCAGCGGCCGGGCATTCCGGGGATTCGCAGTACATTTGGAACCGGGACGGAGCTTTTGAACAGCCTGCGGTTGATGTATTCCCGGCTGGCATCCCATCGCTGCCCGAACGGACATTATGTGCCGCCCACATTAAAGGTGGCAGCAGAACAGGAGATTTTGTGTCCGGAGTGCGGGGCGAAGGTGCAGGCACCAAGTGCGGAGGAACTGGCATTTAATTCGCAGGGGGCGTGTCCGAACTGTGGCGGAACTGGCAGTGTCCGAACGGTGGATATTGATTCGCTTGTGCCGGATGATTCCATCAGCATTGACGATGGCGCCGTTGCACCTTGGAACAGTCTCATGTGGTCTTTGATGACAGATGTCTGCCGGGAGATGGGCGTGCGTACAGACGTTCCATTTCGTGAGCTGACGGAGCGGGAGAAAGACATTGTCTATCATGGACCGGCGGAGAAAAAGCATATTTTGTATAAGGCGAAAAAATCGAATCAGGCGGGTGAACTTGATTTTACATATTACAATGCCATTTATACAGTGGAAAATGCCTTGGCGAAGGTGAAGGATGAAAAGGGCATGAAGCGTGTTGAGAAATTCCTTAAGGAAGAGGTATGTCCGGCATGTGGTGGCAGCCGGCTTTCTGAAGCGGCGCGGGCACCACGGCTGCGCGGAATTGGATTGGATGAAGCCTGTAAGATGACGCTTGGGGAATTGGTCGACTGGGTAGCTGGTGTGCCGGATTCTTTGCCGGAGGAGATGCGGCCGATGGCAGAGGCAATCTGTGAGTCGTTCCAGACCGTAGCCAGACGGTTGATGGATTTGGGACTTTCTTATCTTTCACTTGATCGTGTAGCATCTACACTTTCGACGGGGGAACGGCAGCGGATGCAGCTTGCACGCGCCGTGCGGAATCGTACAACCGGTGTATTATATGTATTGGACGAGCCGTCGATCGGACTGCATCCATCGAATATTCAAGGCTTGAATGCTGTTATGCATGACCTTGTTGCAGACGGAAATTCGGTGCTTCTGGTCGACCACGATACACAGATCTTATCGGAATCGGATTGGATTATTGAGATGGGACCAGAGGCAGGTGCCGGTGGTGGTTATGTGATCGCACAGGGTGATATTCCGCAGATTATCGCAAATCCGGATTCGATGATAGGACCATTTCTGGCGCGGAAAGCGGATATGCGTGTGCGTGAGCAGGCGCGCGCGGAGGAAAAGTTTGACTTTGGAACACTGCATCTGTCGACGGATGCGATTCACACGGTCAAACCATTGGAAGTGGATATCCCGAAGGGGCGTCTGACCGTAGTAACCGGAGTGTCTGGCTCTGGAAAAACAACGATGGTTTTAGAAAGCCTGATTCCAGGCTTGGAAGCATCTTTGCAGGGAGCCACGCTACCAGCACATGTAAAGCAGATTTCGGCAGAGGGAATCGCACATGTGAAGCTGATCGACGCATCGCCAATCGGAATCAATGTGCGGTCGACAGTCGCAACGTATGCGAATGTACACGATGAACTGCGGAAGATATATGCAAAGACACCAGATGCGAAGGAAGCGGGCTATAAGGCAGGCGATTTCTCCTATAATACCGGAAAGCTGCGATGTCCGGTGTGTGATGGAACAGGGCAGATCAGCCTCGATGTGCAATTCCTGCCGGACGTGGATGTACCATGTCCGGAATGCAACGGATCGCGGTATGGGAAGGAAGCATGGCAGATCGGCTATGAGACGAAACAGGGAGCGAAGTATTCCCTGCCACAGTTGATGGATATGGATGTGAATACTGCGTTGGAAGCAGCGGCGGAGTGGAAGGTTGTGCGCCAGCGCCTGCAGGTATTGAAGAATCTGGGACTCGGTTACCTGACGCTGGGCGAGGAGACGCCGAGCCTGTCTGGTGGAGAGGCACAGCGGTTGAAGCTTGCCAGCGAGATGGGAAAAGGACAGGCGGATTCGGTCTTTGTATTCGATGAGCCAACGATTGGGCTGCATCCGCTGGATGTGCAGACATTGCTTGGCGTATTTCAGGCGCTTGTCGATCAGGGTGCAACCGTGCTTGTGATCGAGCATGATTTAGATGTGATCCGGAACGCCGACTATGTGATAGACATGGGACCGGGCGGTGGTGTCGCCGGTGGCCGTGTCGTTGCGGTTGGAACACCGACGCAGATCGCAGCAAATAAAGACAGTATTACGGGAAAATATATTTAAAGTCATAAATTCTCCTTGACTCTGCACTTGGTGCATGCTGTATAAATCGCATATAGACCAACACTGAGGGAGGGAAGAACAAATGAAATTCATGTTATTGTTGGGATTGATCGGACATATTTTCTGTGGAGCATCGGACTGTCTGCTCACCTATGCACCGAATGGCAAGGTGAACCTGACGGACTTTAAGGATTATGAGAAGTCGAGTGTTTCGTTTCGGGGGATGCCAAGATGGGCATGTATCTTCAATCTGCTTCCGTTAGCTGTCGTCACATTGCCGACGAAGCTTCCTGCGAAGGCAAATGTAATCGGTGCAGGGATGTTCCTCGGACTCTTGTTTTTGATGTAAGATCTTGTTAAAATGGTGTTCAGAATGTGCTAGAAAAACAGGATGGAACATACGATGTTACTGGATAAAGATATACGGGAACCGTTATTTGAGTTCCTCGAAGAGCGGTACGGCAAGGTGCGCATCTTGGAGGAGAAAACCGTCGGGCGTTCGCGGGCGGATGTTGTGATGGTGATTCCTGAAAAAATCGTTGGAATCGAGATAAAAAGTGACGCGGATACATACACGCGGTTGGAGCGGCAGGTCGCAGACTATGATCTGTATTTCGATGCGAATATCGTGGTTGTCGGGAGCTCACATGCGAGTCACGTCGCGGAGCATGTGCCAGCACACTGGGGGATCGTGTCGGTAGAACAGCAAGAAGATCATGTGGATTTCTATATTGTGCGGGAGATGCAGGACAATCCGTATGCGCAGCTTCTTCGGACGATCCGTGTGCTGTGGCGCCCGGAGCTTGCCCATATTCAGGAGAAATACGGACTGCCGATGTACAAGCAGAAAAGCAAGGATTTTGTCCGTACAATCATTGTAGACCGGTTACCGATCGAGGTGGTTCATAAGGAAATCAGTGATGCGCTATTTGAGCGGGATTACACCGCGATGCTTGCGGAGATTCAGGAATTCCGTAAGGCACAGGCGGCAAAACGCGGCAAGACTGTGCGCAAAAAAAGAAAAAAGTATCGAAGAAAAAAGCGGGATGCCTAGTAAGGCAGTTCCCGCTTTCCTTGCATAAAGTCGATTACAAGCTGCTTGTCCGTCTCGTTTTCAATGACGGCAGGCTGGTAGTTGTTGGATTCCCCGGTGTAGACATAACATGGAATCAAGGTGATGTCTGTATTCGCTACGGTGAAACCACCAGTCGCTGCATCCTGTGTGATCGTCAAAGTCTGGTTATAGATCAACGTTCTGTTCTCCGGGTAATTATTTCCACCGAAGATAAAATTCCCCAGTGAATATACGATGTTCACACCGTTGTAAGTCTCCATCGGCTGTAAGACATGTGGGTGGGAACCGATGACGAGGTCGGCACCGTGGTCGACTAAGTTATGGCAGGACGCCTGTTTCCAGTCCTCGTAGGCGTGTACCTTCTCTTCGCCACCGTGGAAATATACAACCTGATAATCACTGTTTGCATTTGCCTCTTCCAGATCCACTAACATTGCCTGTTCAGCTCCGGCGGAGTACATGCTTCCGAATACAAATGCAATCTTGAAACCATTGATTTCCTTGTAGACGATCTTTCCGTCCTTGCCCCAGTCAACACCTGCCACATCTAAGGCAGCACGCGTATCCATGTTGCCATCGGTGCCGAAATCATAAGTGTGGTTGTTGTCAATCGAGACAATATCGACGCCATTTTCCGGCAGGAGCTTGGCAGTTGCAGCGTGGGAGCGGAACCAGAATGCACGGAAGGTATATTCCGGCTTCTCCATGCTGACAGTCGTTCCGGATTGCTGTGCAAGTGCAACTGCAGAGTTATATTCCGCAACCGCATTATTGTATTGTTCGAGTGCGGCGGCTTCGCCCTTATCCGTTTTCGCCAGATTGTCATTGTCGGAGAATACATTTTCACAATTCGCAATTGTGATATCATCATTTAAGAAATAATCCCGTACATTTTCGAAGAAATACGTGCTCGGCTGGCTGTTCGCCATGGCGTCGATGCTGCTGGTAGCGGTGTCGTTACCCGCGAGCATGATATCGCCGACGAAATTCATGCTGATGGTAAAGGATTGGGAAGCTGGTTTTTCATCTGCCCCGGCGTTGGTTACCGTTGCAACGCTGCCACTAACTGGCTGATAGGAATCCAGCCCGGAAAGGTCGATCGGCTGTGAGATTTCTGCCTCGGAGGTATCATCTGTATGGGACAAATCCTTCCGCAGATTGATCGCGACGAGACTGACCGTGCCGATGATCGTCAGAATAATAAAAAATATGATAATCTTTCGCATAGTAAATCCTCATATCTTCTGTGAATGCGTTTGTTTCAAATCATAACAAACGCAAAAAGGAAACAAATAACAATATATAGAATACCACATTTTTCCGGTAAAGCAAATATAAATAAATTCAAGATAGCGGCTAGTCAACCGGGATAAATGGTGGTAAACTATGCCTAGTTTAAATATGATAAAAAGGAGACATAGGATGAATTATCCATTGACTTTGGAACAATATATTGCACAGATGCCGATGCAGGAAGCAGAGCTTGCACGTATGGGTGCGCAGATTGCGGAAGCGCTTTCCGTGATCCACCAGCAGGGACGTGTGCATGGGGATGTAAAGCCGGGGAATATCTTGGTTGTGTCACCCGGAAATTATCAGTTGATCGGGTATGAGAACGTGCGGCAATATCCGGAGGGGACAATCCCGACATTTGTTGCACCGGAGCTGACACAGGGTGGCGCTTACCATGCAGGGACGGATGTGTATGCACTCGGCATGCTGATGAAATCGCTGATTCCGAAACAGGGCATCAGTGGTGTGTTTGACGAGATTATCCAGAAAGCGTGTGAACCAGATCCGGCGAGACGTTATGCGACGGCATTGGAATTTGCAGAGGAATTACAGATGCTTGCGGATATTTTGCAGGAGCCAACGGTAGGAACCGGGCAGCAGATGTATGTACAGGAAACAGAGCAACCATCGATGCAGCCAATGTACGCGCAGAAACAGGAGCAGTCATCGAAACAGCCAACTTGTGGGCAGCCATCGGTACAGCAGCCGAGGAGACAGTCACCGGCGCAGCAACCAACGGATCTGGTGAATCACCGAAGAAATGTACAGCAGGCGGATGCATATAATACACAGGAAGAGATGCATCTGCAACCGAAAAAAGAAAAAGTGACAAAGGAAACGCAGAAGGCGTCCTTGATGTTGCGGTTTTTGTTGCCAATTTTGATTGTGCTGATCATAGGTGCGGCTGTTGCAATTTATGTTGTATTGATCCATCCAGTCAATCAGGAGGAAGAAACGACAACCGCGGCGCCAACAACCACGGAGGTAACGACCGAAGCAACGACAACCGAGGAGACGACTGAAGCAACCACAGAGGAAGCGGAATGTCCATATGAATATTCCCAGAAGATTACGGTAACCGCACATGCGGGAAGCACATCTGGAACGCTGACCGTTTATAACTGGGAACATGGCGACTGGGTTAACAAATATTCTGTTGCATGTGTGCTTGGCAGAAATGGAATCGGTTCTGACTACGGAGAAGGAAAAGGTGTCACACCGATGGGAACGTTTAAGCTTGGCTTTGTGATGGCAAATGTTGATCCGAAAAATAACATGAATTTTAAACTGGCAAGTGACTCAACCGCAATCGTAGATGATGCAGAATCCGAACTGTATAACACACTTGTCGATACGAATACGGTAGGCGATGTGAGTGTTGATTATGTCGGAAGCAATATCGTAAATGGAAAGTTAAATGCAATTATCTTTATCGAACATAACGGAGATGGCTTGTCTTCGGATGGCGTGACACCGGGAAAGGGCTCAGTCATTACGATCTGTGGAAATTATAGCAATGTCAGTGAGACAGCAGGCTGTATTGATATTTCAGCAGAAAATATGACAGAATTGTTGAAACTGTTGGATGGAAACATGAATCCACATATTGAGATTACATTGAATTAGGGGGTATCTATGAAGAATTTGCGGATGTTGTTCTGTATGTTGATGGGGCTTTTGATCGGTTCAGTTCTGGGAATTGTAATCGCAAATCTCACACACAATCAGCAGAAAAAGAAACACGCACAGATGGCAGCCACGGAGGTGACTGCGACTGCAGATGCAACGGCAGGGGATGTGGCAACGCCGATGGAGGAGCAGATGCATACAGCCCAAGATGCGACTGGGACAGATGCGGCGGTTCCTGATGAGGCACAGCCGGAAGCTTTGACAGAGATTTTGAATCGGAGTCTGGTCAGCTATGCACAACTGGCGGAGGTTTCCTGCAGACAACTGGTTGTCGTAGATGCAGATCACGATAAAGCGACGATATCCATGTATATCTGTGATACGGACGGGAAATGGACGGATACCGGACTGACAACCGAGGGCTATGTCGGGGCAAATGGTGTGAGCCGGGAGTCTTATGAGGGAAGCCGGATGACACCTGCCGGGGTATTTCCAATCGGCGAAGCATTTTATATAGAAGAGAAACCGAAAACGGGTCTTTCAACATTTCAAATTACAGAAAATACATATTGGGTTGACGATGAGGACAGTGAATTATATAATCAACGCATAGAACTTGATGGAGAAAAGACCTGGCAGAGTGCAGAACGTATGATTGAATACACGGATGCTTACAAATATGGATTTGTCGTGGAGTACAATCAGAATCCGGTGGAGCCGGGGCGTGGTTCGGCGATTTTCTTCCATGTGGGGCAGCAGCCGACACTGGGATGCATTGCAACAACGGAGGATATGGTGCTTGCATATCTGGCAGAATTATCGAAAGATATGCACCCGTATATCGTAATTCAATAGAAAATTTAACATCAGGTTAAATGGATGATAAAAATAAAAAACGGAGGATAGAGTTATGGCAATGAATATTGTATGTTTAGATTTAGAGGGCGTATTGGTACCAGAGATCTGGATCGCATTTGCGGAGGCAAGTGGAATTCCGGAACTGAAAAAGACAACAAGAGATGAACCAGATTATGATAAGCTGATGACATGGAGACTTGGCATCCTGAAGGAGCATGGACTTGGTTTGAAAGAGATTCAGGAGACAATCGCGAAGATTGATCCGATTCCGGGTGCAAAGGAATTCTTAGATGAGTTGCGCAGTTTGACACAGGTAATCATTATCAGTGATACCTTTGCACAGTTTGCAACACCACTGATGAAGAAGCTTGGTTGGCCGACGATTTTCTGTAACTCTCTGGAGGTTGCAGAAAGTGGAGAAATCACAGGCTTCAAGATGCGTTGTGAGCAGTCAAAGCTGACAACGGTTAAGGCATTACAGTCGATCGGATTTGAGACCATCGCCAGTGGAGATAGTTATAACGACCTTGGTATGATCAAGGCTAGCAAGGCAGGCTTCCTGTTTAAGAGTACAGAACAGATCAAGAAGGATAATCCGGAGCTTGCAGCATATGAGACTTACGATGAGCTGCTTGCTGCAATCAAAGAGCATCTGGATTAATCGGATAAAAATCGTTCTCTTATAACGAGGAATGAATAGAAATCGCTGTGAGCAACGCCTGTATTTGCTTATGGCGATTTCTTTATGTGCAAAAACTGCCATGCACAGATGTATGTACAAGATTTGAGAGATATAATTAGGAGGAATCTGGAAGATGTCAGAAGAGAAAAAAGAAATGAAAAAATCATCCAGCCCGGCGAAAGATCTGACCGTAGGATCGCCGATGAAACTGATTCTCGGATTTGCATTTCCGATGTTTCTGGGACTGTTGTTCCAGCAGTTTTACAGTCTGGTTGATACGATGATCGTAGGAAAATATCTGGGCGTGGATCCATTTGCAGGCGTTGGCTCGACAGGCAGTCTGAATTTTATTGTCATTGGATTTTGTATGGGACTTTGCAGTGGATTCTCGGTTCCGATCTCACAGAGCTTTGGTGCCAAGGATTTTCCGCTGCTGCGGAAGATGGTGACAAATTCTGTGTGGCTGTGTACATTTTTCAGCGTTGTAATTACAACTCTGATGCTTTTGTTCTGCCGCCCGGTTTTAACATGGATGAACACCCCGGAGAATATATTTGAATACGCATATATTTACATATTTATAATCTTTGCGGGAATTCCGTGTACGATTCTGTACAATATGACGGCAGCTATCCTGCGTGCGCTGGGAGACAGCAAATCGCCGATTATCTTCCTTGCGATTTCGTCTGCCATCAATATCGGTCTGGATCTGCTGCTCATCATAGTGTTCAGGATGGGCGTCGATGGTGCGGCGCTTGCAACCGTTGTTTCCCAGGGCGTATCAGGTGTGATCAGCATTATATATATTAAGAAAAAATTCGATATTCTTGCGATGGAGAAGGGAGACTGGAAGCTGGAGAGACATCTGGCAGGAAAATTGACGGGTGTTGGAATTCCGATGGGACTGCAGTATTCCATCACGGGAATCGGTTCGGTAATTCTGCAGACAGCGGTAAATGGACTAGGTTCCATCTATGTTGCATCTATGACAGCCGGCTCGAAGATCAATATATTTCTTGCGTGTCCGTTTGATGCGCTTGGTCAGACGATGGCACCGTATGCCGGACAGAACATCGGAGCAAGGAAGCTGGATCGTGTAGGGAAAGGTCTGCGTGCCGCATGTATCATTGGATTTATCGTGTCTGGACTGATGGTAATCGTAGTGAAGTTGTTCGGAGACCAGCTTACAATGCTGTTCTTAGATGAGAAGGATCCGGTTATCATGCAGAATTCAACACAGTTTTTGATCATTGTATCGGCATTTTACTGTCTGCTTACCTTGGTCAATACGGTTCGCTTTACCATTCAAGGTATGGGATTTTCATCACTCGCCATTATCGCAGGTGTGATGGAAATGATCGCGCGCGGTATCGCGGGTATGCTGCTCGTGCCGGCGTTTGGCTATCTCGGAGCCTGCTATTCCAGCCCGCTCGCATGGCTGCTTGCGGATGCATTCCTGATTCCGGCGTTCTTCCTGTGTAAACGCAAGGTCGCGCGGCAGCTGGAAGTCGGGAAAGCATAGTCAGGACTTGAATCTGGAAATTAAAATAAGAAAGCACGGTTTGATGTGAATCAAATCGTGCTTTTTATGTAATATATCGTTATCTGAACAATATTTTCATGCGGTCATTTATGCCTGACTCATGTGATTGATGTAATGATTCTTTAACGCCTGAAATGTTTCATCGCTCAAGTCATGTTCGATTCGGCAGGCATCCTCGTAAGCAGTCTCTTCGTTCACACCAAGAGACATAAAAAGATGGGCAAGCGTTTCATGCCGCTCGTAGATCTTGGATGCGATCTTCATGCCTTCCTCTGTGAGTGATAAAAATCCTTTGTCATCGACATTTATATATCCGTTTACACGGAGGTTCTTCAGATACACGCTGACACTCGGCTTGGATAATCCAAGATGGTGTACGACATCAATCGAACGAACGTGCTCGTGTGATTTGCCGAGAAATAAAATTGCCTCCAGGTAATCTTCGGCTGATTCCTGTATTTTCATAAACCAATCCCCTTTACATAATAAGTGCTGTTAACGTCGCTATGTCTGAATACTAACACAAATTTTACAGGTTTGCAAACGCTTTGCAAAAATGCTTTATAAATAAGAAATACAAATATAAAAATCCGATGTATTTTTTATTGACAAAATAGTTAGTTTGGGCTAATATTGTGTCGACAGAAAGTTAGTTGTTCTAAACTAACCTGAAATAAAGTATGAATACTACAGAAAAGGAGTGATTTTTATGCCACTGTCAATGGTAGAAGAAGGAGAACCAAAAACCATCGTGAAAGTGGGGGGAAAAGAGGAAGTTCGTAAATTCCTTGAGAACCTCGGCTTTGTGGACGGTACAGTTGTAACCGTTGTATCTTCGCTGGGCGGAAACATGATTTTGAAGGTGAAAGATTCAAGAGTGGCTCTTGGTCGTGACATGGCAAGTAAAATCCAGGTAGCCTAGAAGAACGTATTCGTAAGAGAGGAAGTGAAACAATGAAGACATTGAATCAGGTAAAAGTAGGGGAGACCGTAAAGGTAACAAAGATCGCAGGCGAAGGTCCTATCAAGAGAAGAATCATGGATATGGGTATCACAAAGGGCGTTGAGATCTACGTGCGTAAGGTAGCTCCACTTGGAGATCCGGTTGAAATTACAGTTCGTAATTATGAGCTGTCTGTTCGTAAGGCAGATGCAGCGATTATCGAAGTAGAGTAATTCTCACATAATCGTAAATATGGTATACAGGTTGGACGTGATTGTAATTCTAAAACAGACCGTTGAAGCACGCTGGTACTTAATGAACGACAACTAGTTGGAGTGAATTTAGTACCACTGCGTGCTGAACCGAGCGAGAGCGGGTCTGTGAAGAATTACAATCATGGACAACTGTATTATATTTACGATTGCGTGAAATGTAAGAAAGATAAGGAGAGAAATCATGGCAATTACAATTGCACTCGCAGGTAACCCGAACTGCGGTAAAACGACATTGTTTAACGCCTTGACCGGCGCAAACCAGTATGTTGGTAACTGGCCAGGTGTTACGGTAGAAAAAAAGGAAGGTAAGTTAAAGGGACATAAAGATGTTGCCATCATGGACTTACCTGGTATTTATTCTCTTTCTCCATATACATTGGAGGAAGTTGTAGCAAGAAATTATCTGATCGGTGAGCATCCAGACGCAATCATCAATATCATTGATGGTACGAACCTGGAGCGTAACCTGTATCTGTCTACACAGATCATCGAGCTTGGCATCCCGGTTGTTATGGCTGTCAACATGATGGATGTAGTCAGAAAGAGCGGCGACAAGATTGATATCAAGGCACTTTCCAATGCACTTGGCTGTGAAGTCGTTGAGATCTCCGCTTTGAAGGGCGAAGGAATTAAGGAAGCTGCAGACAAGGCAGTTGCAGCTGCAAAGGCAAAGAAAGCCGTTGCACGTGTACATAAGTTTGACGATGCAGTGGAAGCTGCTATTGATGCAGTGGAAGCAAAGCTGGATGATTCAGTAGCAGAAGCACAGAAGCGTTTCTTCGCAATCAAGGTTCTTGAGAAAGATAGCAAGATTGGCGATCAGCTTAAAGTTATCCCAGATGTATCTGCAGAGATCAAGACACTGGAAGATAAGTTTGACGACGATACAGAGTCAATCGTGACAAGTGAGCGTTATGCGTACATTTCTTCTATCATTGGAAAATGTTTGAAGAAGGCAAAGTCAGGAAAGAAGCTTTCTGTATCTGATAAGATTGACAAGATTGTAACAAACCGTATTTTGGCACTTCCTATTTTTGCAATTGTCATGTTCTTAGTATATTACATTGCAATGCAGACCGTCGGTGCTGCTGCAACAGACTGGACAAATGATAACCTGTTTGGTGATGGTTTCCATTTGTTTGGTATGGAGAAGAATGACGATGGCGTTGCTTACAGCGACGATGCAGATGCTTACGCAGAGGCAATGCAGATCATCGATGGATTCATCTCTTATGGTGAAGAAAATGGTGTAGAAGTTGGCGATATTGCAGATGCTATGGATGCAGAGTCAGATGAGTTTGATCCAGCAAACGCTGCAAAGGCTGCTGACGAACTGCTGACAGTATTTGATGCCAATACAACAGCAACTTATCTTGTAGAAGATGAGGAGACACTGGCAACTGACGAGACAGAGTCTACATATGCAGATCTGCAGAGCGCAGTTGATACATACAAGTCTTATGGCTGTGAAGAGCCAGATCCTGCAGATTATGGCGTATTTATTCCTTCTATCCCTGATCTTGTATCAAGCGGATTGGAGAAAGCAAATTGTGCAGATTGGTTACAGGGATTGATCGTTGATGGTATTATCGCCGGTGTTGGTGCGGTACTTGGTTTCGTACCTCAGATGCTGGTACTGTTCATTCTCCTTGCAATCCTTGAGTACTGTGGATACCTTGCCCGTGTTGCATTCATCATGGACCGTATCTTCCGTAAGTTTGGTTTGTCTGGTAAGTCCTTCATCCCAATGCTCGTAGGTATGGGATGTGGTGTTCCAGGTATCATGGCTTCTCGTACAATTGAGAACGAGAAAGACCGTCGTATGACAATTATGACAACAACCTTTATCCCTTGTGGTGCAAAGGTTCCATTTATCGCAATGATCGCTGGTGCTATCTTCAATGGTTCCGCAATCATTTCAACCGGTGCTTACTTCATCGGTGTTATTACAATCATCTGTTCAGGTATCATCCTGAAGAAGACAAAGATGTTTGCTGGTGATACATCTCCATTCGTTATGGAGCTTCCGGCTTACCACTGGCCAAAGGTTGGCGCTGTTTTACGCAGCATGTGGGAGCGTGGCTGGTCCTTCATCAAGAAGGCCGGTACAATCATCCTTCTTTCTACAATCGTTGTATGGTTTACAACATATTTCGGATGGGTTGACGGAAGCTTCGGAATGCTTTCAGAGGATCAGATGGATTACAGTATCCTTGCAAAGATCGGTAACGCAATCTGCTGGATCTTCAAGCCACAGGGCTGGGGCAACTGGCAGGCAACGGTTGCAAGTGTAACCGGTCTTGTAGCAAAGGAGAATATCGTTGGTACGATGGGTATTCTGTACGGTGGCGGAGACGCAACTGTTTACCAGACACTGGCAAGCAAGTTTACAGAGCCAAGTGGTTTGTCATTCCTGTTGTTCAACCTTCTCTGTGCGCCATGTTTCGCAGCAATGGGTGCGATCAAGCGAGAGATGAACAGTGCAAAGTGGTTCTGGTTCGCAATCGGATATCAGTGTGGTCTTGCTTATCTTGTATCACTCGTTGTATATCAGATTGGTGTGCTCATTACAGCAGGTACATTTGGTGTAGGAACGGTTGTAGCGTTCTTGATCATCGCCTTCTTCCTGTATATGCTGTTCAGACCAAACAAGAATGCACAGTTTGCAAAGATTAAGACAAACTAATTCATAGTTTTCAAAAAAGATTGTATAGCACCGGAGCATATCCGGTGCTATATTAAGTATGTGGGAATTGTGTTTCAAACCATGGAGACAGTTGGTGTAGAAGTTGTACATAAAACACTTTCATCTACATCATTGATTTATCTGGTTTGAAAATACAATAAATATTACCTTGTAGGAGGTCGTGGAAATGAATTTAGGTACATTTTTAATATTACTGGTTGTAATAGCAATTGTTGGTTTGGTCATCCGGGGGATGGTGAAGGATAAGCGTGCCGGCAAGTCAAGCTGTGGCGGGGATTGCAGTCACTGTGGAAGTGTCTGTCATGCACCGAAAAAAACACAGAAATAGAGCAAACAAGCGGAGTAATCCACAAGGAATATCGTCCAGTTAAGAATAATTATCAACAAGTAAAAAATATGAAAAAAGTGGTTGACTTTTTAGTTAGTTTACGTTAACATACAACATGTAGTTAGCAACAACTAACCACAACGAAACATAAATTCGCGTACATGGAATTTATAATCGACTCCTTTCTCTAACAGCCCCGCGCTACTCCACATAGCGCGGGGTAAATTTTTGCGTGATAATCGCCCAAGCACATGCATCGCTGCAAGCTTGCTTGCAAGCGAATGCATGTATTTGGGGGATAACAGACACTGAGTCGGAGCGAAGCGGAGACGAAGTGCCTGTTATGTGCAGGCGAAAGCCTGCAGGATTATCCGGAGCAACAAGCCAAGCACATGCATCGCTGCAAGCTTGCTTGCAAGCAGGTTGGGGGAAAAATGGCGGAACAAGAAAAAAGCCCCAATCGGAAGATAAAATAAAGCGGGATGCAAGTTTTGGTTGCCTAGAATGGGAAGGTAGAATATAATTGTTGCAGTGTGATAGAAACAAAAGATATGCACAAGTAGAAAGGGGATGTACAAGTGCAGTTAAGAAGAGATAATGAAACGGATCAGGAGAGAAAATCAGGCCCATATTATGGCATGCCGTCGCAGAAATATGAGAATCAGAATCCATATACAAACCAGAATCCTTATGCATATGAAGATCCGTATGTGGTTCATACAGTGCCACCGGTTCAGCCCGTGCGTGCAAAGCAGACGATTCCGATTGTTACAATCCTGATTATTGTGGCGAATGTGATTGCGGCGATTATGTGTATTGGTATCGAAAACACATTCCAGCTTGCAGGAATTAACTATGAGTACATCACGATAAACCACGAATATCGTCGTTTGATCTCTTATATGTTCATACATGCGGATTTTGAGCATTTGATAGGAAATATGGTGGCGCTCTTTCTGTTTGGTAAACTGGTAGAACAAAGGCTTGGTTCCCTGCGGATGGCAATCATCTATTTTGGTTCCGGCGTTGGAGCAGGATTCCTCTCGATGGAGATTGCACACAAGCTGCATCCGGAGAGTCCACGGTTTGCCGCGGGCGCGTCCGGGGCTGTCTTCGGAATTATATGTGCAGCAGTGTTCCTCCAGATTATGGGACGGAAGAATGCCGAGCGGAAGGATATGATTATCGCTATTGCACTCGTGATTGGATATGCGATTTATTCTGCAGGCGGGAATGTGGATATCTATGGACATATCGGCGGCGCGATTGTTGGCGGTATTTTGGCGTTTGCGTTAAATGTAAAGAAATGGCAGGGCTTCATAGAGAATCAGTTCTGCAAGATCTTGGCGATTATAGCGACAATCGTGCTCTGCGTGATGGGCGTTGGTGAGGCACATATTGGCAAGGATCAGTCCTCTCTGATGGATAAGCGGGTAATGTATATCCGGGAACAGCCGGTGGCAGATTATGAGATGAAGAGCTATGGAACGAAAACCTATGGCGAAGCTTTGGATGATTACTGTACGAATACAAAATGGGAATCCTTTACCGCAGAAAGTGGAGAACAGGTCGTACAATTCAATGGAAACGCGTATTATAAGGGAAGCGAGAAGGAAGTGATCATCCAGTTTTTGATCACGGGTGACTGCGAATCGTATGAGCTGTCGTATTTTGCATTCGACGACACTGCGTGCAACTGGCAGCAGGTAGACGCATTTTACAAGACAATATGTAAGTGATTTTATAATTGTGCAACATAGTAGATGTATATGATTGTGCAGATATTACCAATTCTAAAACAGACCGTTGAAGCACGTTGGTACTTAATGAACGGCAAACTTGTTTGGCGTGAATTTAGTACCATTACGTGATGAACCGAGCGAGAGCGTGTCTGTGTAGAATTGGTAATATCTGTACAATACACATACAATTATCAGTTGCACAATTGATAATAAATAATCCGGAGGATAAGACAAAATGAGTGAAATTAAGAAGATAGCGGTACTGACAAGTGGTGGTGATGCACCGGGAATGAATTCCGCGGTTCGTGCGGTTGTGTTCAGCGCGAACAATCTCGGTATCGAGGTCGTTGGAGTCCTGCGCGGCTACGAAGGGCTGATAGACTGGGAGACGATTCCGCTTGGATTAGACGATGTGCGAAACATCAACAATCAAGGTGGTACGATTCTTTTTACAAGCAGGAGCGAACGGTTTTTAGATCAGAAATACAGACACACTGCGGCAAAAAACCTGCGGGCACATGACGTAGATGCAGTTGTTGCAATCGGCGGAGATGGTACACTGCGCGGTGCGATTAAGTTCAAGGACGAGGGCGTGAATATCGTATGTATTCCGGGCACGATCGACCGGGATGTGGCTTGCTCCGAATATACGCTGGGGTTTGATACAGCAGCGAATACTGCGATGGAGGCAATCGATAAGATCCGCGATTCATCGGTATCCCATGGCCGTTGCAGTGTCGTGGAGGTCATGGGCAGAAAGCGCGGTTATATCGCGCTCTGGGCAGGCATGGCGACATCCGCAGATGCTATCGTATTACCGGAGAAATGGGACGGAAACTTCGATTACATTATAAATGCACTGCGTAAACGGCACACCGATGGCAGAAACAGCTATCTGGTTGTCGTGGCAGAAGGTGTAACGGATGCAGGCAAGCTGGCAGATCTGATCCAGAAGGAGACTGGCATCGAGTCGCGTGTGTCCGTGCTTGGATATATCCAGCGTGGTGGGCAGCCAACGGCGAAGGATCGTATGTATGGTTCGCTGATGGGCGCGTATGCAATTGAGATATTGCGACAGGGCAGAGGTAACCGGATCGTTGCGATCAAAAACGATATTCTGGTTGACTACGATATTGCGGAGGCAATCGACCTGCATAACAACAATCTGGATTCCTTCCAGTACCAGCTCAGTCTGATGCTGGCAGAGTAATGGAGGTATTGGTTGTATTATGAATTCTGCGGAATTCAGTCGGGGTACACCCTTTTTGTAGTTTGAAGATACGGAGGAACGATGAGATAGAGTGGAATCCACAGCTCATTGCGACCTCCGTTATATTTTTTTCAGGGTCAGAGAGCAACAGGCATGCATGATAAATGCGCTGTGCATTTACATAATGGTAGAAGGTATCGCCTGCAAATTGTTTGAAAAGCCGAAGAAAATGATACTTGGAAAATCCCGTCATGGATGCCGCTGTATCAACGCATAGATTTTCTGCGTAATGCTGATGGATGTATTCACATACAGATGAAAATGCTTCGGTATAATGTCTTTTCTTGTCAGGAGATATATCATGGAAGACTGCACTTTCGTCAGACAGTGTGCGCCCAACCAGCAAAAAAAGCTGAACAAGGAAATGAAACACCGCAGTCTCACGGAACCGGTTTTCGCCGAAATACTCTTCTGCACAGGAGGAAATCAGTTGGGCACATGTATCATGAATTTCAGGGAGTGTGTTCCCGTTGATCAGTGTAACTGGAGAGAGTGCTGCCTGAATTGTTGAAAAACAGTCAGATTTAATATAATGGAAGAAATCTGCCAGAAAAATATAACGTTGACCATGACAGGCTGGAATGGAATGAACAGTTCCAGGTGCAATGATCAGGATATCCCGCTCCTTCAGATAATAGTTTGTCCCATTGCAGATGATAGTATAATCGCCTTTGACAGGCATGATGATTTCTGTGGATGCATGCCAATGTGGCACATATGTTTCGTATTGCGTGTTGTTATATAACAACACAGATTCATAATCGTGAAATTTTATCTGTTCATAAGAACCATCCAGGTTAAGTGCCATGCTAATATTTTGTCTCCATTCTATAATCAAAAAATGCTTTTGGATGTTGATGATTTTATTAAATTATAACGAAATAGAAAAAAATATCAAGAAAATTATGAAAAACAGCAAAAATATTCGTAAAAAAATAGCAATAATTGATAACTAAATAGCAATGATTCGGTAGATAGTGAAAAAAGATTACGATAAGATATAGTCAGATCAGGGCATGAGGAAATAATATCTCACTTTGCATGAATAGAACGAGCAGGAGGACAAGATTATGAGAAAGAAACAAGTGTTTAATCCTTTTTTACCTTTGAATGAGTATATCCCGGATGGGGAACCACATGTGTTCGGAGACCGCGTGTATCTGTATGGTTCCCATGATCATGAGGGGGGATATACATTCTGTATGGATGACTATACTGTGTATTCGGCACCGGTAGATGATCTGACAGATTGGAGAAAAGAACGAGTGATATATGAGGCAGATCAGGATCCTGCTTACCCGGAGCTTTGTTATATGTATGCACCGGATGTTGTGCAGGGAAATGATGGAAAATATTACCTGTATTACGCGATGTCCGGCGATTATGGCGTGGGTGGTTATACATGTCCGATCAGCGTGGCTGTATGTGATACGCCAGCGGGAAAATATAAATTTTTAGGGCATGTGCGCAATAAAGATGGAAGTCCGATGATGCGGTATGTATGCTTTGACCCGGCGGTGCTGAATGATGATGGCGTGATAAGACTCTATTATGGTACACAGTATGATTACGAAGAACAGCCAGACTTCCCGGAAAATGATGCCTATGTGAAACAGGAGATGGAGATGTTTGGGCGTACAAGAGAAGAAATCCTGTCATACCCGGACAGCATTATGGGACCTGTGATGCTGGTGCTCGAGGACGATATGCTGACCGTGAAAGAAGAGCCGAAGCATATTATTCCGTATAAGGTGAAAGGAACATCATTCGAGGCACATCCGTTTTTTGAAGCTTCTTCCATGCGAAAAGTTGGAGATAAATATTATTTTGTCTATTCATCAAAGCAGAATCATGAACTTTGTTATGCTGTAAGTGACCAGCCGGATGGTGGATTTACGTTTGGAGGAACGATTGTCTCAAATGGCGATGTCGGGCTGGATGGCAGACCATTGGAAGAGAAACTTAATATGACCGGTACGACACATGGAAGCATTATTGAAATAAATGGTCAGTGGTATGCGTTCTATCACAGACTCACACACAAATCCGACTATAGCAGACAGGCGTGTGCAGAGAAGATAAAGATCGAAGCAGATGGAAGTATTCGGCAGGTGGAGGTTACAAGCTGTGGATTAAATGAGGGACCGCTTGTTGCGGAGGGGAGCTATCCAGCAGTGATTGCCTGCAATCTGACGAATGGAAGTATGCCGCATGGAAATAACAGCATATATAAAGAAGAATTCCCCAATATAACCAATAGTGGAGAAGAACGTTTCATTGGCGAGATTGATCATGGAACGTTGATAGGGTACAAGTATTTTGAATTTAAGAATGTAACCAGAATCGGAATTGTTGGACGAATTGAGACAGAAGAAAATAAGGCGCGATTCGATACACCAGCCCGGCTCGATGCACGGAGCAGACTGATTCATAAACCAGTAGATATGCCGGTGCCTGAAAATAATTTCTTCGAATTGCGTTTGGAACCAGAAGGACCAGCCTGCGGGAAAATCAACATAACAGATGCAGAAGATGAGCATGCATGGGAATGTTTCACCGGGGACGTCCAGATTCCAGATGGTATACATGCGTTGTATCTGGTTTACCACGGAAAAGATAAATTTCAGATGAAAGAACTGAAATTCTTATAGATTGCAATTGAACAGATAAAAAGAAAGCTATGTGTATATGTCTGCGCGACCGCTGATAGTCAGACAATGGAAAACAGAAAATACACATAGCTTTTTATGTACTCTTTTTAGATATGAATGATGTAAATATAAATTATACGGTTGGCAAGGTTGCAAATGACTTTGCAAGTTCGGTACAGAAGATATGGGACAGCTCGTCCAGTGTCACAGGCTGTAACGTAGCCGGATTCAGAATTGGTGCAGGCTTTTTCTTCATGTCCGCACGCACATTGTACCACTGGGTTGGCATCTCGTTTTCTTCAAGATAGATCTTGTATGGGATTTCTTTTGCCATGTTTGTTCTCCTTTTCTTTTTTTGTATTTTCTTTGTTGTAAATAAGCTCTAAAACAAAATATAATTTGTTTTACATTATTTTTATGTGTTTTACAATATTCTCAAGTAAAAACAACAAAAGAAGTGTGAAACTACAGTGAAAATAATGACAGTACGAATAGAAATGTGCTATAATTACACTAATTATGCAATAGAACTTGAGGTGTGAACATTGAGCATAAAGAAAAGAGCCTTCTATTTCTTCTGCGCGTGCTGCCTGCTTTTCAGTCTGGTGGGATGCGGAAAGAAAGAGGATACAACACTGGCGGATGGAATGTTCCTAATGTTGTCATCGACAGTCAAAGGCGAGGCAGTTGAGACATATGAGATGTATACGCTGCATGCGGAGATCAGTGACAATGGAAATGTCCGCATTTATGCAGATGACTTTAATCGTTGGGTGCCGAGTGATCCATGCCCGGAGGAGACGGTTCAGTTATCGGCAGATACAATTCAGCAGATCAAGGATATCATAGATGAGATTGACCTGTATCATATGCGAAGAAATATCGGAAGCCGGGATTTGAAGGACGGAGAATACAAGGAACTGACGTTGTATACGGCGTCGGGCGAGCATGTATCTGGAGGTTTGAATCCATCAAATCGGGAATTCCTGAAGCTATATGATTATGTGGAAGATCAGATTCGGGAGGTGGAATACCGATATCGGACGAAGATCGCCGAGATGCAGAAGAAAGCCATCTCTATGGAACAAAATAAGAATGTGTATATTACGGATTCACAGGAAGAGACAATCGTTGCACAGGACGAGATCAATGATGTTTATGTGACCTGTGGAGCGCAGCATACAAGGTATGAGGAAACGGCTACCGCAGATGCAGAAGAACCAGTCAATTATTATGTAACATTTCTGCTTGCAGATGCAGGGGCGGAAATGCTTCGGACAGATACAAAGGATTGCAACGAAGACAATGCTATGTATTACAAGGTGTATCAGGACAATGCATATGCATTTACGTTCTGTGTACAGGAGCCTGTCATGACAACTGAGATTTATGTATACGAGACAATGGATGCAGAAGAAGCAGTTGCGAAAGCAAAGGAACTACGGGATAGTTTGTATTAAATATAGAAAAAGGTTGGAAGAAAGATGAACAAATTAAAAGCAGTAATTTTGGCAGCAGGAAAAGGAACACGAATGAATTCTGATTTACCGAAAGTCATTCATAAGTGCTTAGGCAGACCGATGGTGCATTATGTGATTCAGGCGTGCAAGGATGCAGGAGCCGGTGAGGTATGCGTGATTGTCGGCTATAAGGGCAGAGAGGTCAAGGATGCGATCTATGATGTCGTAGATTATGTAGAACAGAAAGAACAGCTTGGAACTGGACATGCTGTCAAATGCGCCAAGGATTTTATTGGTACAGAGGGCGATACACTGGTGCTCTGTGGAGACACGCCGTTGATTACTGGAAAGACATTGACAGAACTTGTCGAGAAACATCGCAAGGAAGCAAATGGCGTGACAGTATTGTCTGCAATTCTGGATGATGCAACCGGGTACGGACGTATCATCCGTGATGCAGCAGGCAATTTCGAGAAGATTATCGAGCACAAGGATGCAACCGAAGAGGAGCGGGCATGCAAGGAAGTAAATTCAGGTATGTATATTTTTAATTCCGAGGCACTTTCTGCAAGTCTGGATCTGCTGAGCAATGATAACGCCGCTGGAGAATATTACCTGACGGATACGATTGCACTGATCAAAAAGATCGGTCTCAAAGTATCGGCACTTCCGCTTACCGGAGATGCCTGTGACGAGATCCGCGGTGTGAATACGATCGATCAGCTCGAAGAAGCAGAACAGATCATGTGTCACCGTGAGGACTAGGAGGCAGACGATGAAAATAATCGTAGGACTGGGAAATCCGACGAAGGAATATGCCGGAACAAGGCATAATGTCGGGTTCTCCGTGATATATAATATCAGTGATGCATATAATATTCCGGTTGAGACGAAGAAGCATAAGGCGTTGATCGGAAAGGGTATCATTGAGGGTGAGAAGGTCATTCTTGCCATGCCGCAGACATATATGAATCTGAGTGGCGAGAGTGTGCGGGAACTGATGGACTATTATAAATGTGATCTGTCAGATCTGATCGTCATCTATGATGATATCAGTCTGGATGTCGGCAAGCTTCGCATCCGTGCGAAGGGCAGTGCCGGTGGACACAATGGCATCAAGAATATCATTGCGCAGCTTGGCACACAGGAGTTTACACGAATCAAGATCGGTGTCGGAGAAAAGCCGGCGAAGATGGATTTGGCGGATTATGTGCTGGGGCGGTTCTCGAAAGAGGAACAGCCGATTATTCGGGAGAGCGCTGACCGGGCGAGGGAAGCGGTCTGTGAGATGATCACACACGATGTGGCTTCCGCCATGAACAAGTTTAATTAGGGTAAGAAATAATAGAAAAGAGGATCAGAAAATGAAGGCATTGACACTTGCATTTCAGGATGATCCAAGGTTTGCAGAGTTAAAAAAACACCGGGATGAATCAGGCGGTATCCACCATGTATGGGGGATGGATCGCCGGATCACCCCACTTTTGATGGAGGCACTGTCAGACACGAAACGGTTTCGTCTGATCGTGACCTATGAGGAGCGACGCGCGCGGGAGATCGTCGAGGACTATCGGTTTTACAGCCGTCAGACCTTTTATTATCCGGCGAAGGACGCTCTCTTTTATTCCGCAGATATTCACAGTAACAATACCGTGCAGGAGCGTCTGGAGATTTTCAAGAAGATCGCAGAAGGGCGACCATGTACCGTTGTTACGACCATCGAGGGATTGATGGACAAAATTCCATCCATCTCGCATATCATAGAAAATATATTGACGATCAAGGTCGGAGATACCTTGCAGCTCGATACATTTTCACGGAAGCTCACAACACTTGGATATGAAAAAACTTCAATCGTAGAGACACCGGGGCAGTTTTCGGTCAGAGGAGGAATCATCGACATCTTCTCCCTGACGGAAGAGTGCCCTTATCGTGTTGAGTTGTGGGGAGATGATATCGACAGTATCCGGAGCTTTGACGTGGAAAGTCAGCGTTCGATGGAACGTGTCGAGGAGTTTGTCATCTATCCATCTACGGAGATGGTGCTCGACGATGTGCGGATCAGCAAGGGTATTGCCAAGCTGGAGAAGGAGCATAAGGCACAGGCGAAGCTTTTGAAGGAACAGTTCCACACGGAGCAATACGCACGGCTGAACAAGATGGTGGAGTCGGTATTAGAGGAGTTAAAGGAGTTTAATTCCACGATGGGATTAGACAGTATGGTGGAATATTTCTACGACGACACGGTGTCGTTTTTGGATTATTTCCCAACAGATACGGATATCTTCATTGACGATCCAGAGCGTGTGAACCAGCGTGCCGGTGCGTATGCGATGCAGTTTGGCATGTCGATGGAAGGGCGTCTGGAGGGCGGTTATGTTCTGCCGACACAGGCAAATGTGCTCTATGATGCCAAGACTGTTGTGGCAAGATTAGTGAACCGTACACCAGTGTTGCTTTCAGAACTGTATAAGAAGCAGCCAGCTTGGAAAGAACAGTATGCATTTCAGATCGATGCAAAGGGGCTTGTCAGCTACAACAACAGCTTCGAGGATCTGATGAAGGATATCGAAAAATATAAGAAGAAGGACTATCGGATTCTGATCCTGTCGCCATCCGCGACACGAGGAAAACGTATCGCCAAGAACTTACAGGATAACGATGTCATGGCGTACTTTACTGAGAACCGGGAACAGCCGCTCAAACCGGGCGAGGTGCGCATCAGTGTCGGACGAATGGAGACGGGGTTTGAGATTCCGGAGTGCCATCTGCTTGTGATCGCAGAGGGCGATATATTTACTTCGAAGGAACTGAAAAAACGGAAGAAGCTGCCGAAATATGCTGGCGAGAAGATTGCCGGATTTTCGGATATTTCCGTTGGCGATTATGTCGTACATCAAAATCATGGTGTCGGAATCTACCGTGGTATCGACAAGGTGGAAACCGATGGACGCATGAAAGACTATATCAGTATCGAGTATGCAAAGGGCAGTAAATTGTTCGTGCCTGTCGAGCAGCTCGACCGCATCGGTAAGCTCTCCGGCAAGGATGGCGCGCGTGTCAAGCTGAACAAGCTTGGCGGTCCAGAGTGGGAAAAGGTGCGTACACGTGTCAAGGGACATGTGGAGGATATCGCAAAGGAACTGATCGAGCTGTATGCGATTCGTTCGAGTACGCAGGGCTACAAATATTCGGAGGATACCGTATGGCAGCGGGAGTTTGAAGAGATGTTCCCATATGAGGAGACACTGGATCAGCAGAAAGCCATTGACGATACCAAACACGATATGGAGAGCGGTAAGATCATGGATCGTCTCGTCTGTGGAGATGTCGGATTCGGAAAGACAGAGGTTGCCATCCGGGCAGCGTTTAAGGCAGTACAGGATAACCGGCAGGTAGCCTATCTGGTACCGACGACGATTCTTGCCGAACAGCATTACAACACATTCTGTGAGCGTATGAAGAACTATCCGGTTAATATCCGGATGCTGTCCCGGTTTTGTACACCGAAGGAAGTAAAAGAGACGTTGGAGCAGATGAAGTCTGGTATGGTCGATATCGTGATTGGTACACACCGGCTGCTTTCCAAGGATATTGTATTTAAAAATCTGGGACTTTTGATCATTGACGAGGAACAGCGATTCGGCGTCAAGCACAAGGAACAGATCAAGCAGATGAAGAAAAATGTGGATGTGCTGACACTCACGGCAACACCAATTCCGCGAACCTTGCATATGAGTCTGGTCGGTCTGCGCGACATCAGTCTGCTGGAAGAGCCGCCAGTCGACCGGCTGCCGATCCAGACGTATATTATGGAGTACGATCTGGAGTTTGTAAAAGAGGCAATCAACCGGGAGCTTGCGCGAAACGGACAGGTATATTATGTGTATAACCGGGTGGAGACGATCGCGGACATCACGGGACAGCTCCGTCAGGTACTGCCGGATGCAACGATAGAATTTGCACATGGCAAGATGCCGGAGCGGGAGCTTGAAGCGATGATGCGCCGCTTTATCAAGGGCGAAATCGACGTGCTTGTGTCGACGACGATTATTGAGACGGGACTGGATATTCCCAATGTCAACACGATCATTATACATGATGCAGACCGGTTTGGTCTGTCACAGCTCTATCAGCTGCGTGGACGTGTCGGACGTTCCAACCGGAGTGCCTATGCATTCCTGCTTTATAAGCGTGATAAGATGATAAAAGAAGTCGCGGAGAAACGTCTGAAAGCAATCCGGGAGTTTACAGATCTTGGCTCAGGGTATAAGATAGCAATGAAGGATCTGGAGATTCGTGGAGCCGGAAATCTGCTTGGACAGGAGCAGTCGGGAAATATTGAGGCAGTCGGTTATGATCTGTATTGCCAGATGTTGAACGATGCAATCCGGCGTCTGTCTGGTGAGACGGTGCGTGAGGAGTTCGTGACAAACGTAGAACTTCCGCTCAATGCCTATATTCCAGACAGTTATGTGAAGAATGAATATGTGAAGCTGGATTTGTATAAGAGAATCTCAAAATGTGCGAACCGCGAGGATAATGATGCCATCTTGGAGGAGGTACGCGACCGGTTTGGAGAACCGCCAAAGCCGTTTTTCCGCTTGCTTGATGTGGCGTATCTGAAAGCAATTGCACATGAGGTTTATATTACGGATATCAAATATGTAGGCGATGAGGTGCGATTTTACATGCTGCTGCAGGCACCTGTGCAGGCGGAGCGGGTCAATCCGTTATTGAAACGGTATAAGAACACATTGCGGCTTACCGCGGGCAAGCAGACATATTTCCGTATCCGTATGTCGAAGCTGATCGAGGAAGAGATGGTATCTTCCTGTGAGAAGGTAATTGAGGATATCCGCACATTGTATAATACGGAGGATGTGAACCATGAAGCATAATAGACGTTGTCGAAAACTAATTGCAATATTGTTGTGTATCTGCCTGATGGTACCGATGATTTCCGGCTGTGGAGAGAAAAAGGAAGAAGAAACAAAGCAGACAAGCAGCGGAACACTGGTGTTTCAGTATGGAAATAATCTGGTAACAAAAGGCGAGGTATATATCTATATAGAAACCGTGCGGGAGCGGTACGAAATGCAGTACGGCAGTGATGTCTGGCAGACGGTGCTTCCGGATGGTGGTGCGGGAACTTCTATGGAGAACCTGACACGGGAGGAAGTTGTAAATGAAATTGTCCGCGTCAAGACGTTGTGTGCGCATGCAGAGGAGCTTGGAATCACACTGGGCGATGACGAGTTGGCAGAGCTAAATCAGAAGGCAGATGATTTCTGCGAGGGACTGACAGATGAACAGTTACAGAACATGGAGATCACGAAGGAAAAGGCCGAGAAAGTGATGCAGGAAAATGCAATCGCGTCGAAAGTGGAGGCAAAGATCTTAGATGACCGGAAGATTGAGATCTCCGATGAAGAAGCGCGGATGACGACTTTCTATGATATGTATTTTGCATGCTATAGTATGGATGAAAATGGCGTGATAACCCCATACACGGATGATCAGAAGAAACAGCAATATGAAAATGCGCTACAGGCGTGCAGCACACTTGCGACGGCAGACTTGAAGGACAACACAGGTGCAGCAATTGAGAAGCTGGCAGAGTACTACCAGCTGGATCAGGCGCAGACGCAGACGATGAGTCCATCGCAGATTCTGGAGACATACGGACAGGATGTGTATGATCTGCTCTACAGCATGGAGAATGGACAGTACAGCACGGTTGTGGAGACTCAGTATGGTTATCATGTATTCCAGATGATTGCTCTGACTGATCAGACGAAGACGAATGAGCAGAAGATCGTGCTTTACAATCAGCAGGTACAGGAAGCTTTATCGGATACGCTTACGAAGTGGCAGGCACAGATCGATCCGATCTTCAAGTACCCGGACAGCGTAGATATGGACGTGTATGATACAATTGTAAATGATACAGTTGGGACAAAATAAAAATGCATAGGGGATGCATACTTGGGGAGACAAAGGAAAACAGGCACAACGAAAAGTATGTGGCAATACTTTTCGTTGTGTTTTTTATTGTGAAAAAGGAGAACACATATGATAATAGCAATTTGTGATGACCAACGAAGAATGCTGGATAAGGTGTATTGTTATTGTAAAAAAATAGTGCAGAAAAAGACAGAAGTTTTTTCCTATACAAGACCGGAAGATTTAATGCAAAGTATTTATCGAGGGATCATACCGGATCTGTTGATTTTGGATATAGAGATGCCGGAAGTGTCTGGATTGGAATTTCAAAAGCAGCTACAGAGAAATAAGATGGATATAGACATCATATATCTGACTTCTCATAGCGAGATGATGCAGGAGGCATTTGGAAGAAATGTCGTTGCTTTTTTGAACAAAGATAATTATGAAATACGCCTGGCTGAGATTCTAACGAAGTATGAACAGGAACTTTCGAAGGTACTTGAAATACAATGTGAAGGGAAAATAAAGGAACTGGAATTGAAATATGTATTATATATACAGGCATCAAATAAATATAGTGAGGTGTATTACAGACAGCCGGGGGATATAAAGACCGATTATTTGTTGTCAGGATATACGCTTTCACGCTGGCAGGAGATATTACCGGAGAATCAGTTTTGCCGAGTGGCAAGAAACGTAATATTAAATTACGGCAATGTAAAAAAGATAGACAGGGATATGGTATATATGACGGATGACAAATGTTTTAAAATTCCAAAGGGGAAGGTCCGCCAATTCCGGACTGCTTACCATGCATATATGAGAAAACAGGTGGTGATTCTATGAATTTTGTGCTTCACTTTTTGGTTTTATGTATCAAGTTTACATGTATCATTTTGGTTATGCAGATTGTTTTTGGCAGCAGGACGCGGTGGAAGCAACGAGGATGGATTTTTCGTATCGTAATATGTATGTGCGTGCTACTTATAGAGACATGGATGGAATATGTGGCAATGACTAATAATGTGGCAGATATATCCCCGATTTTGCATTTGCTGAGTGCTTGGCTGGTATTGAATCTGAAACCGTTGGATTGCACGCGGAAAACGATACTTGCATATCTACTGGTGGAAGCATTTGGTACGGTCATAGCATTAGCAAGTTCGAATTGCTTTGCGATAAGGATCGATAGTTTTTATGAGAATCCATTGATAGATATGATAAATATAGCCACGGAATGTGTTCTTTTGGCGTTGATATCTTATTTATTAAGAAAAAACAGAAAAACGGTTACGATTACAATACCGACATTCATATTTGCACTGCTCGTTGAACTGCTGGTTGTTTTGCAAATAGCATTTGTGACATATGTATTGGGGAATGGCGTCAGAAATAATGTACGGGTGGAAAATACATATGTGATTATAGTTATGCTGGGTTCCTCATTTTGTATGGCGTTATATTTCTTATATATTCATAAGTCTGAACAGATAAGGGATTTGCAGAAGCAGCAGATTGCAATATACAGAAGAGAACAGGAACTTACAAAGAACTATTATACAAGATTGTATGAGAAAAATGAACAGACAAGAGCAAGACAGCATGACATGCATCATATGTTACAGACCGTCGAGGCCATGATGAAAGAGGGAGAATATGAAAAAACTCTGGCATTTATTCAAAAATGGAAAAAGTCAGAGGGAACAAAAAATAAAATTATCTATTCGCAAAATCGAATCGTCGATGCCGTGATTGATGGCGTGTTGGGAGCAGAACTTGAACGAAATGAAATTACATTGAATTACAGTGGGAAAATACCGCAACAGATTGGAATCGATGATTTAGATCTGTGTTTACTGATATCGAATCTTCTGGAGAATGCGAAGGAGGCTGTACAAAAATTAGATACGGGTGAGAGACAAATCGGACTGAAAATCGGAAGAAAAGAAAGTCTGATTTGTATCAATATAAGGAATCCATATACACAGGGCGGGGAATGTGTAAAGGAAGAAGGGTGGCATGGATACGGACTGAAAAATGTGAAAGAGATCGTAGAAAAATATGATGGGGAAATACAGGTGCAGGATATAAATAATATATTTACAGTAAGTATCATTCTTGAAAGTACTCAAAATGAATAAAAAATTCCGTTTCACGAATAAAACTTCCGTTTCACGAAGCAAACGTTGAAAGAATTAAATTCTTGTGGTTGTATATAAAATATAAGTATTTATAAAATAACCATGAGAGGAGAAAGAAAAATGAAAAAAAGAATACTATCAATAATTGTGTTAATGTTATTACTGAATTTTACCTTATTTATTGGGGATCAAAACTATATTTATGCAAATGAGGGTGTTCATACGAATACGGATGGAGAACGGCAAACGGAGAATTTATTTGAGGGTGAGAATTATTCGGTTGTGTTTGAATTAGTTGATACATGGGAGTCGGGGTATAAAGCAACCGTGACTATAAAAAATACAGGAGATGAAACAATACAAAACTGGTGTATAGCATTTCCTTTGAAAGAAAAAATAAATAATCTTTGGAATGCAAAAATCGGTGAACAATATGATGAATATTATGTTGTAAAAAATGCTGGATGGAATCAGGATATTTTGCCAGGAAAAAGTGTTTCCTTTGGATTTATAGCAGAAAATAGTTTGAAAATGTTTCCATCGTATTATACTTTATTGGGAAATAAAATACGAGTGGATGAGGGAGATTATACAATAATATATGAAATTACTGAAGATTGGGGAGATGCGTATAATGCACAAATAACGATTCAAAATAATAGAGATGTTATAATTGAGGATTGGAGACTTTCTTTTGATTTTGGACAAAATATTATTACTAATGTATGGAATGCGATTCAAGTTTCATATGAAAATAACATTTACCTACTAAGGGGGATGGATCATGATCAAAATATTGCAGCACAGGGGCAATTAAAAATAGGATTAACCGTTAAACAAGGGATGTATGATAAATCAATTAATAATATTCAATTTTATGAATATAGTGATAAATCCAATATTAAAGATAGTGATGGAGATGGATTGAGCGATGAGGATGAAGAGAATATTTTTCAAACAGATCCATTAAAAAGAGATACGGATAATAATGGCATAGACGATGGGGATGAAGATTTCGATAAAGATAATCTTACTAATTTACAGGAAATGGAACACAATACAGATCCGTTCTGCTATGATACAGATGATGATGGGTTAAGTGATAGCGATGAATTGTACATATATTTTACAAATCCTAATATTCCAGATACAGATGGCGATGGAATTTGTGATGGTGATGAAGTTAAATTGGGTTTGAACCCATTATTAAAAGATACAGACGGTAATGGAGTTTATGATGCAGATGAATTTTTTGAACAAACATATACAGAAATTATACAAGATAATATAATAGATAAAGTTTGTGTTGAGTTAAAATGCCAAGGATTGATTGATAACACTGTGAATGTGGAAAATATGATGAACATTGATATGAAATCGTCAGAGGTTGTTGGATTAATTGGTTGTCCTGTGGATATTTCTGTAGGAGTTGATTTTGATAATGCAATCTTAAAATTTTATTATGATGATACAAAATTAGGTAATGTAAATGAAAATGATTTACGTATTATGTGGTATGATGAGGAAAATGATAAATATGTATTATTAGATGAAGAAACAGAAGTGGACACTGTAAATAATATTGTTCAATATGAAACGAACCATTTTTCTACTTATCTAATTGTTGATAGAACTATATGGCTTGATGCATCCAGACAGAATATTAGCTATCGTGATTTAGATCAGTTGACATATTATGATGTTGCACTCGTAGTGGATACATCAGGAAGTATGGGAGGACAAAGAATTAAACTTGCTAAAACAGCATTAAATGCATTTGTAGATGCATTGATGGATAGAGATAGGGTTGCGCTGATTGAATTTAATACATATGCAACTGTCAAAGTTCCACTAACATCAAGTAAAGGAGAAATAAAAAATAATATAACCCAATTGAAAGCAATGGGGGGGACAAATGCAGAAGAGGGGTTAGAACTGGCAATTACTGAATTAATTAATAAGGAATCAGATAATGAAAAAATGATAATTTTAATATGTGATGGGGACGTATCCGAGTCCCTCAAAATTATAACATGTGCCAATGATAATAATATAGTTATTTATTGTGTTAATGTTGCAAGCGGAACTTCGGGAGTGATGGAAAATCTGGCATACACTACAGGTGGGAATTATTATTATGCAGCAAGGTCTGAAGATTTGATAAAAGTGATGGAAAACCTTCAAAAAGAAACCGTTGATAATATAGATATGAAGGATAGTGATGGAGATGGAATATATGATATATATGAAATTAATGGAATAAAACTATCTAATAACAAAATTGTATATACAGATCCTAATCTTGTAGATTCGGATGGAGATGGGATTAGTGATTATGACGAATTAGGAGGGGTGCCCACTCAAGAAGTTGTTTACGTGGATGGTAATTTATACTCGTGTACTATTGCGCATATGAAGAGTCATCCGGGGAAAAAAGATTCAGATGGGGATGGTATTCCAGATACTATTGATGAAAAACCATTCAGCAAAGATATAGTTGATATTGCATATTTGGGAAAATATAATTATTTGTCTATATTAGATCCTAATGGAAACTGCTTGATGGGGGGAAATCAAGGATGGTGGAAAAATGAGAATAAGAATATAGAAGACAGTGGATGCGGTCTTATTGCAATGAGTGATCTAGAGTTGTATTTGTTAGATACACGCGCTTATCAGATAAGTGATGCAGGTATCTTGAAAAAAAATGCAGGCGCATATACAAATGATAGCTATAAAAAATTTGTGAATAAAAAATTTGAAACATATAAAGTAGACAGAGTTTTTGGAGTTTTTCCAAAAACTATGGAAAAAGGACTTCGTATAACGTTAAATAATAATGGTGCTGAATATAGAGTTAATTGGGCACAAAGTTATGATGGAGATAATATAAAATATGGCATTATTAATATGCTTGATGATAATATACCAGTTGTTGCATCGTATTATGCACCAAGGGAACCGTTACAACTTTATAAAAACAATGCGGGGGCTTTATATTCTGTTAATCAGAAAATAAAATCACATTTTTTTACGATTACAGGAATATATAAAATCTATGAAGATGGCAAATATGATACATATTGTAGGATATGTTCATGGGGTGAGGAATATTATATTAAGCTTGTTAGTTTTGAAAAAAAGATTAGTTACTTTAGTAATATCTTAAGTATATATTAAACATGAAAAGAAAAATTATTTATTGTACCATAATGTATATTGTTACATATATTTTGATCGTTGGCATTTCTGTGCAGGATTATAACATATTTTCCACAGTTGTAAGGAATCAAACAACGGAAACTGTACGCTATACAATTATTCCATGGTTATGGGTGCCAAGGCTGATTAACTGGGTGCCTGTGTTGCTTGCATGTTGTATGGTTTATACAGTGATTAAAAATGTAGTTGTTTCAGAGAGCTCTTTGTTTGCAGGAATCAGCATATGTAAGATGTTAATTCGGTTGTTCCCACAGGCAGATAAAATGACTATTATAATATACCTGCATATTGCATCAGTTGTGGTATACCTGATATTGACAGGTAAGATAGAACAACGGGTAAGTGCATGGTGTTCTGTCAGGGATGCATTTGCAAAAAAGTCAGTGCGCAGAGCTGTAATAATTTTTGCAATATGTGGGATCGTATGTAATCTTGCATATATATTTGCACCAAAGAAGACGTTTTATGCATATATTCCAGAGGAAACGAGGACGACGGTTGTATGTGAGGATTTGTCTAGTTACTATCCGTATGCAGATTTAACGATAGAGCATGAATATGTAATCATCGGATTGGCATGGAATCATAAGGATTTTCAAGGTTGCGTGGTGAAGGCAGAAAAGCCGGGAACAGATGTAATCCGTATAAAACAGAGTGGGGATTTGAAAGGAAATGTAGAAGTAGAATATCCAGTGACGGTTGATGAAAAACTAAGATTCCATATCAAACCGAGTGTATCATATTTGTATCATCGGTACTGTGCCAATGTGAATTTTTGTATTGGTATGATAGTGTTGCTTGTGGCTGTCTGGAACAGTGGGGATACCTTAACAGAAACTAAGCGACGTGTGAAAATGGCATGCATTCTGTTGACGTTGATAATTTATGGTATGTGTATAGGTGTAGAAGCGGTACAAATAGGTGTTAAATATGTTGCTCTATTTATATTGTTTAGTATATATGTTTTGTTAGATTGTTTTAGATTGAGAAGCAAAAAAACAAATGGAATATTGGGTGCGGTTTTGATATGCTTATTTTTGTATAGCTGTTACTATTTGGAATTGTTGTTATGGTTATGGCTTGCTTGGCTGGTGTTTTCATATAAAAATAGTTATCGGATTTTAAAACTACATCCAAAGTAAGAAAATGTTATGTGAAGTGTAAGCTTTTATAGAGCAATTAAGAAAGGGGGTATAAATTATTTTATTGCAGTCAGATATTTGGAATTGGTTGAAGAGATTGTTTGGGTAATGAAAATATAATAGTTTAATTGTTCTTCTTAAATTCGAATACAGTCTAACATTATTTTATAACGAGCAGGTGTTAACCTGCTCGATTTTTTGTATAGATAGAAAAATAAACCACCTGCTATCTGTGTATGCAGATGGCTTCTTTTTTTATATAAAAGCAATGATGAAACATGTTCAGCATATTTTTTAAAAAGTACTTGACAAAACTGTACCACTGTATTATTATACTACTCAAATAATACAATAATACAAAAAGGAGGAACAAAGATTGGCGTGGAAGTTCAACAATGAATCTCCGATCTACCTGCAGATTGTGGAAATCATCAAGACGCAGATCGCGCAGGGCGTCTTAAAGCCGGGTGACCAGGTGCCGGCGGTGCGAGAGCTTGCAGTGACCGCGGGTGTGAATCCGAATACGATGCAGAAAGCACTGGCAGAGCTAGAGCGCGAGGGCGTGCTGTATTCCCAACGGACAGCCGGACGATTTGTAGCAGACAGAGTGGCAGGAGGTGGAAGCTTGAGAGAGGAATTGAGTAAAAAGCATATACAGACCTATGTGGATAATATGCGGAGCCTTGGATATGCGGACAGCGAAATATGTGCAGCGCTTGAAACATTCCTAAAAGAATCAACTGTGAAAGCACAATAAGCAATCAGAACCATAAATCAGGAGGAAAGGAAACTATGAGTAATTTAGTAGAAATCTCCGGTGTGAAGAAAGGATACGGGATCTCGAAAACTGTATTTGAGAACCTGAACCTGGCATTGCCGGAAGGAAAGATTATCGGTCTGCTGGGACCGAATGGAAGTGGTAAGACGACACTCATCAAGATGCTGGTTGGTCTGCTGCAGCCAGAGAAAGGAAGTATCCGCATCTGTGGACATGAGGTCGGACCGGAATCAAAGGCGGTTGTTTCATATCTGCCGGAGCGGACGTATTTCAACGAGTACTTAAAGATCCGTCAGCTTGTCAATATGTTCAAGGACTTCTATGCGGATTTCGATGAGACGCGGGCGTATGACATGATGAAGCTCTTAAATATCGACCCGGATATGACCTTGAAGAAGCTGTCGAAAGGTAACAAAGAGAAGGTACAGTTAATCATGGTGATGAGCCGCCGGGCAAGGCTGTATGTCTTAGATGAGCCGATCGCGGGTGTCGATCCGGCAGCCAGAGACTATATCATGCAGACGATTCTTACAAACTACGATGAGAAAGCGACGATCCTGCTGTCCACACATCTGATCTCGGATATCGAGAACATATTGGATGAAGTCATTTTTATCAAAGAGGGAGAGATTATCTGTCAGAAGGATGCGGATGCATTGCGGGCAGAAAAAGGACAGTCAATTGATGAGATATTCAGGGAGGTATTTCGATGCTAGGAAAATGTATAAAAAATGAATTTGTAAACCGTTCCGGATTAGTCGGAATGATATCTGCCGGTGTGATGCTTTTTGCGGCTATCGTGCTCGGGCTGGATAAATTATATAACGTGGTTGGTACGACTGCATTTGCCGTATTTGTAAAGCTTGTAGACGTGATGTTTGCTCTGGCAATGTTTGCCGTGATTGTGATGGTTGTACTGCTTCCATGCCTTGATTTCCGGAATCGCTTCTTCAAGGATCAGGGGTATCTCACCCATACCCTGCCGGTAAAGACATCCACACTCATTGGCGCGAGACTTATCTGTGATCTGGTGATGATTGCCTGGATGGTTGCTGTTTATGGGCTTGCTGTCTGCGTCGCAACGGGGAATTTCGAGGTGTTCAGTGATTTCGTAGGGTTCGTACAGCAATTCCTTTCGATGTCCGGGATGACAGTGCAACGGGGGCTGATTGTGCTGGATGGTGTATTGGCACTTCTTATGATGTGGCTCGGTGTGATGTGCAATATCTGGACGATCAATGCCGCCTATGCATTTGGTCATGCATTTACAAAGGGGAAACGCATATGGTCAGTTGTGTTTTTTGCTCTGATCCAGATGATATACGGCATACTTGTTGTTGTGTTCAGTGAGATTCTGTCAAAGCAGGATATTGACTTATTTCTGGAGCAGATCTCATCGACAGCAAAGCAGTATCTGATTGTGCTTGTGACGGTTACGATCATAGAGGTTGTCGGAATTGCGGTACTTTCCGTGGCAACGACGCTCACCTGCAAGCATAAACTGAATCTGGAGTAAAAGAAAGCCGTCCCTCTCTTTTGGTGAAATCCCTCGGAATTTTCATATTCCGGGGGATTTTTGTAAATTAGTGGTAGACAGCTGACGCAGCATGACATATAATTGGTGCGGGAACAAACGAAAAAAGCACCAAGTATATCGTAGGGGGGATAAATGATGGTGAAATATACGAAACATGCGAAGAAAAATGTCGTGATAAGATTGATTCCGCCCGTGGCGGGAGTTTTATTACTGGCATTTATTTTTTTGCTCACAACTTATATGGCGAAGCAGACGGTCAGTGGCGTGGCAGATGAGACGCTGCTATATGCACGTCAGACCTGCGAACGGTACGACAATTATGTGAGTGATGATAAGACGAAGGATCTGATCAATCTGCAGGAAAAGGCAATCTCGATTGCAATGTATGAGCAGTATGGGGTAACAATTCACAAGGACATTTTGGATGCGTATGTGGTGGATGAGAATCTTACCGGGGTTGTCGTGACAGACAAAGCGGGGAATTGCGTTCTTTCCAGTGGAGAAGATGCACAGATCCTATTTGAGAAGGAACTGAAGAATGATTCTGTATCGCAGATTCTGGAGCATCCGGAAAAATCTTATATGGAGCGGCTGCAGATAGGAGAAAAGGCATATGATTTTGCAGTCGTCGCAAGAGAGGGTGTGACCGGATTGATCCTCTGTTATCATGAGGTGGAACTCCGCCCAATGGGCGTGAATGAAATCTCCCTTGATACAATGCTTTCCGGACATCAGTTTAAGATGGATGGTATGGTAGTTATCACGAATGGTGAAATCGTGTTGAATACAAATGAGAACCATGTGCAGGGGCAATCCGTGGTTGGATGTCCGATTGACATCACAGATGATACGGTATGGAGGGAAGGCAGGATTACAAAATTAAAATATAACGGGAAACGTTGGTACGGAAGGCAGATGCGATATAAGCAGTATAGATTGTATGTGGTATATCCTTCGAGTCAGGTGTTTGCAACACGAACGACGATTCTGGCGTTTAGTACAGCCGTTTATATCTTTTTCCTGCTGGTTCTTACGTTTTTGCGAAACCGGTCGGCACAGAATACGATGCGGGAGATGCAGAAACAGTTTCGGATTATCAATGCGGTCGGAAGTATTTATAAACTGAATCTTCTGATCCACCTGGATACGGGAGAGTGGGAAGCCATCAAAATGCCAGGCGAAGTCGGCGCGGTGCTGCAGAAACAGGCAACTGCAAAAGTTATGCTGGAAAGCTACGTTCAGAATTTCGTGGGACAGGCGTATAGGGGCGCTTATCAAAAGTTTGTCAATCTGTCAGACCTGGATGAGCGTCTGAAGGGAGAATCCTATATTACATTTGTCTCAGAGAATGATTTTGGAATTTGTTCCTGTTCGATTTTGACACCACAATGCTGGGATGCAAAGGGACATGTGACCTCGGTTGTGTTTGCTGTGCGGGATGTGACAGCAGATATTCAGAAAATGAAACAGAAACAAATGGGTGCACTTGCTTAGTGCACCCATTTGTTTTGAAATAGTATCTTATCGTCCCGTGGAACCAAAACCACCGACACCGCGTTCAGTTTCTTCTAATTCGTCAACCACTGCGAAATCACCAACGATATATGGTGTGATGACAAGCTGTGCGATACGCTCCTTTGGCTCAATCGTCTGTGGCTCGTTGCTGTGATTGTGTAGAGCAACCATGAACTCACCGCGGTAATCGGAATCGACAACACCCACTTTATTTGCAGGAGCCAGATGACGTTTGGCAGCCAGTCCGCTTCTGGCATAGACAAGTCCGGCATAACCTTCTGGAATCTCCATGGCAAGTCCGGTATGAACCATCACCGTCTCATGTGGTGCAATCGTAAGTGGTGCATCGATACATGCGTACAAATCGGCACCGGCAGCGTTGGTAGAACCGTAGGTTGGCAGTACTGCGTTTTCGTGTAATTTCTTAACATTTACCTGCATATGGGTAATCATTTGTAAAATTCCTCCTCCAGACAAACTTTGTTTTCTGCAAGCGAACGCTTGACGTTGATGATTCTCTGGTTGGAGGAGCCGCGGAAGCGGAGGGACAAATCTTTCTTATCCATTTCGAATTCCCCGTCGACCAGTATATCGATGTAGCGGAGCAATTCGCGTGTCTCCGACCACATCACCATCATTTTTCCCTGTATATCTTTTTCAAAATCATAGCCTGTGTAGCACCACACATCTTTCTGTGGGTACAGAGACTTAAACCGTCGAAGCAAAGGCAGCAGTCCCTGCTGGTTGACATATTCGAAAGGTTCCCCGCCGAGTAGTGACAGTCCTTTGATATAGTCTGGTTTCAGATAATCCAAGATCTGCTCGATCTCCGCTTCTGTAAATGGTTTTCCGTAGTTGAAATCCCATGTTTCTTCGTTAAAACAGCCCTTGCAGTGATGGGAACAGCCGGACACGAACAGGGAAACCCGCACGCCGAGTCCGTTTGCCACATCAATGCGCTTGATATCCGCATAATTCATATCTATTTTCTAACCTCGACTTTACAGATGTAATACACGTGCCTTGATCTCTTTCGTCTTGCCGACATTCCAGAAATTCTCGCCGAGGTAGCCGCAGGTACGACGTGTCACATTCATCTTGGAGTGATCCTTGTTGCCGCACTGTGGACATTCCCACTCGTTGTCGTCGTTGATCATGATTTCTCCATCGTAATCACAGACATGGCAGTAATCGGATTTCGTGTTGAACTCCGCATACTGAATGTTGTCGTAGATGAAACGCACGATCTCTTCGAGTGCCTCTAAGTTGTGGCGCATGTTTGGAATCTCCACATAAGAGATCGCACCACCAGAGGAAATGGTCTGGAACTGGCTTTCAAAACGGAACTTGCTGAATGCGTCGATCTTCTCGCGGACATCCACATGATAAGAGTTCGTATAATAGCCCTTGTCTGTGACGTCTTCGATCGTGCCGAAACGCTCCTGGTCGATTCTTGCGAAACGATAGCAGAGGCTTTCTGCCGGTGTGCCATACAGACCGAAACCAAGTCCGGTTTCTTCCTTCCATGTATCACAAGCCTTGCGCAGGCGGTTCATAACACGAAGGGCAAATTCCTCACCTTCCGGTTCGGTGTGGCTCTTGCCAGTCATAAGCTTTGTTACCTCGTACAAGCCGATATAACCAAGGGAGATTGTAGAGTATCCATCCTTCAATAATGGATCAATCTTTTCTCCTTTTTTCAGACGGGCAATCGCACCGTACTGCCAGTGTACCGGACTGACATCCGAGGTAACACCAAGCAGTGCATTATGTCTGCACATCAAAGCTTCGTAGCACAGATCCAGGCGCTCGTCGAGCATGCTCCAGAACTTTTCTTCATTGCCCTTTGCCAGAATACCAATCTGTGGAAGGTTTAGGGATACAACACCCTGGTTGAAACGTCCTTCCCATTTATAATTTCCGTTCTCATCCTTCCATGGAGAGAGGAACGAACGGCATCCCATACAGGAGAATACATTGCCTTCGTAGTTTTCACGCATCTTTTTCGCAGAGATGTAATCTGGATAGAGGCGCTTGGCTGAACATTTGACCGCCAGTTTCGTAATATAGTCATATTTTCCGCCCTTTAAGCAGTTGTGCTCATCCAATACATAAATAAGCTTCGGGAATGCAGGTGTCACATACACACCCTTCTCGTTTTTGATGCCCTCGAGACGTTGACGGAGAATCTCCTCCACGATGATTGCATTTTCCTCGATATACTCGTCGTTTGGATCGAGATTCAGGAACAATGTCACGAATGGAGACTGTCCATTGGTTGTCATCAATGTATTGATCTGGTACTGGATTGTCTGGACACCGGAACGAAGCTCGTCCTGCAGGCGGTCCTGTGCCATCTGCTCCAGGATTGCATCGTCAATCTTATCTCCGAATTCCTCAACCAGTTTGTTCTTATATTTGTTGTAGCTCTTGCGCAGATATTTGCCGAGATGACGGATATCTACAGACTGTCCGCCGTACTGGCTGCTGGCAACCGAGGAAATAATCTGTGTCATAACCGTACAGGCTACCTGAAAGCTCTTTGGACTCTCAATCAATTTTCCGTTCATTACAGTTCCATTATCAAGCATATCGCCGATATTGATCAGACAGCAGTTGAAGATCGGCTGTAAGAAATAATCCGCATCGTGGAAATGCAGTACGCCCTCATCATGTGCCTTAGAAATCTTCTCTGGCAGCAGAACACGACGTGTCAGATCCTTGGATACCTCACCGGCGATCAGGTCACGCTGGGTAGAGGCAACCGTTGCGTTCTTGTTTGAATTTTCTTCCATAACATCTTTATTACGGTTTTTAATCAGACTTAAAATGGAATCGTCCGTTGTATTTGCCTTACGGACAAGCTCACGGGTATAACGGTAAATAATGTAAGTCTTGGCAAGTACAAACTTGCCGTCCGCCATCAGCTTCTGCTCGATGATATCCTGAATATCCTCCACCAGCATACGTGGGCGGTTCTTGCTTTCAATCCCCTGAACAATCTCCTCAATTTTTTCATCGGTTACTTTTTCACCTGGTTCAACCTCAGCATTTGCCTTTTTGATGGCAGTGATGATCTTGCTGCGGTCATAGGTCACTGTATGACCATCTCGTTTGATAACTTTCATAAACCCTCTCCTAAAACTATCTGTCAGTGTATTTCTTTGGTATCCAAATAAAAAACGTGAATACGGTTTCACATTATATCATCTGACTTGTGGTTTGTAAACATGAAAACACTAAATCTAGTATGAAAAAAATGCACAAAAACTAGATGTTGCGATTTTTTGAACTCTTAAAATGCCGAAAAACCGCGTATTCAAGCCATTTTTGTGCCTTATACATGCCGAAAAAAATGTGTATGCCCTGTGATTTCTTTGTGAAATATGAAAATTGCCTTTTCATTTTCCTTAAAATATGGTATAAATGCTAGGGATTTAAGTTTTTAAGTCTTATATTTTTAGGTAGAATCAGAAGGGATATGTATTATGAAGAAGTTTAAAACACTTGGGTATGTACTGAGTCTTGCACTTGGGATGACAATGCTTACCGGATGTGGAAAGAAGGTAGACGGCGTCGACCAGCAGAGCATGATTGACAAATATGCAGCGTATTGTGACCTGCCAGACTATAAGGGACTGGAATATGAAGAGACAAAATCGACCGTGACAGATGCGGATGTAAAAACAAAGATTGATTCCCTATTGCAGCAGTATGCAACGAAGACACAGGTAAAGGAAGGAACCGTCAAGGAAGGCGATAATGTCAATATTGATTTCGTTGGTAGTATCGATGGCGAGGAATTCGAAGGTGGTAATTCGAATGGTGCCGGTTATGATCTGACACTTGGCAGCGGTGCTATGATTCCGGGATTTGAGGATGGTATCATAGGCCATAAGGTTGGCGAGACGTTCAATATCAAGGCAACGTTCCCGGAGAATTATGGTAAAGATGAGTTGAACGGTAAGGAAGCAGATTTCAAGATTACAATCAACTATATCACAGAGACAGAGCTTCCAGAGTACAACGATGCATTTGTTGCTTCTTATACAGATGCAACAACAATTCTGGAATATGAGGATTCTGTCAGAAAAGATCTGGTTGAGCAGTATGACAAGTCCGATAAGAGCGCAAATGAAAGTGCTGTCATGCAGGTGCTTGTAGAGAAGACAACATACAATGAGTATCCTGAGAAGGAAATGCAGGATCTGATCGACAAGAGTATTTCCCAGCAGGAGCAGGCAGCTTCCCAGTATGGTTATTCGCTTGGTGATTATGTAACAGCCAGATATGGCTTCCAGAGCGAGTCAGATTTCCGTGAGTATGTACAGGGACTGGCTGAAGATTATATGAAGGAAAAGATTGCGGTATGTGCAGTTGCAAAGGATGCCGGAATCACGGTTGATAAAGCAGAGGTCGATGACTATAAGAAGACGATCATGGATTATTATGGTTATGATGATGAGTCCAGCCTTGAAGAGAATTATACTTCTGAGGATCTTGTTTATTATGCGCTGGCTCAGAAGGTAGTCGATTACCTGTTAGAGAATGGCAAGGGTGTACAGGCAACCGCCAGTGATGCAACCGTAGAGACACCGGCTGCAACTGGCAGTGATGCCTCTGCAACGGACGCAGAATAATTAAAAATGAAAAAGCGTTTCGAATTTATCAAATTTCCTGTTGACATTTGTGGATAGAAATGATATGATACGAAACGCAGTACGCGGAAGTGGCGGAATTGGCAGACGCGCAGGCTTCAGGTGCCTGTGGTAGCAATACCGTGTGGGTTCAAGTCCCATCTTCCGCATCAAAAGGGATAGGCAATCGCCTATCCCTTTTTTGATGCGGAAGATGGCTGCAGAAGAGGTATAGAAAACAGCTTGCCCATATAGGATAAGTTTGGTAAAATAGTAAGTACTATGGGAAAAACGATATCTTCAAAATTTCACAGGATGCGTGCGGAAGATCTGAAGCGACAGGTGGAACTCAGTAAAAGAAAAGCCGAATTTAAAATTCCACCATTTGTTGTGAAGCAGTTTGACATTGACGAGTTGCACGAAGAGGGACGGTTATGCTATCGGCTCGTGCCCAAACAGGGATTTAATGGGACTTACATTATGTATCTGTATTCCAGTAAGCTGTGTTTCCGGATGAACCCTGCAGAATGGATGTTCCTTGCGAAGGCAGCACTTGCGTGTCATGCGGGAATTTTCCTGCCGATGTATCCGCTTGCACCGGAGCATTGTTGCCGGGAAGTTTTTCAGATGCTGGAACCGGCGTATGCGAACTGTACGAAAGGACAGGACGTGGAACGCGTGGTGCTTATGGGCTGTGGCGCTGGCGGTGGTCTGGCATTGTCGCTTGCGATGGCGGCATGGCGGGAAGGCTTGCGCAAACCGGATCAGTTGTATCTGCTGTCGCCGATGATGGATACCGAGTTTTTTGATAAGAGCTTAGAGCAGGAACTGATCGAGAATTCCAAGCATGCAAAGTGGACATTTTATAATGAGCATGTCAAAGAGTTCCTGAACTCCTATTGGGTGCGTGATTATGCGGTAAAGACGGAGTATACCAGTCCATACTATGGAGACATGACCGATATCTGTGACGATGTTGTGCTGTTTTCCGGGGTGCAGGATTTGTATCACTGCTATGCGCGGGAGTTTTATAAGAAAGCGAAGAAGGCTGGCGTGAATATCCGGTTCTTTGAATTTGAAGATGAAGCGGAAGATTTCATGATCTACGATAAGACAAAGGAGTACAAGAAAGCACAGGGCTTTTTGATCGACTGTATCAACGGAACATTTGATACGTCGCTGCGTGCGATCTATCCTTTGAAAATGATGTCAGACTGGTCTAAGAAATATCCAGAATATTTCAAGGATGACTGGGCGTCTAGGTTTATATATGACCACAAATTTGATTTTACCAGACTGAATCCACATATCAGTGAATACCAGAATATCCGCATGGCAGCGGATGCGAGTGCCTGCGATACGCTGGTGCGCCGGTTTACGGAGGAATTCCCTTGTGGAACGGTTGTACATATGGCATGCCGGCTGGACAATATGTTTGGCAGAGTAGATAATGGAAGAATTCAGTGGTATAGCGTAGATTCTCATAATATCATGTCAGTCCGGCGGGCGATGTATGGCGTGCGCGAGCGGGAGAAGACGATTGGACGGCGCCTGATGGATTTTTCGTGGTTAGACGAGATCCGGTGTAAACAGAATCAGGGTGTCATGTTCGTGTGTGACGATGGATTTTCATACTTGAATAAGAATGAGGTGCGCGACCTGATTGCGAAGATACGGGCGTTGTTCCCAGGTTCCCATCTGGTATTCACTGCATCATCCACATTGGCGAATGCGACGGCGAACACATGGAAACATAGTCAGACCGTACAAAAACGGAAAAAACGGAGGTTTTCAGTAAACAATGCTGCGCAGATGTTTGGTGCATGGCGGCCAGATTACCGCATTATCGACGAACAGCCGATTTTTCGATATCTGGAGATACCAAAGAAGCTGGGCTGGGTTACAAAATTAATGTGCCGTTACAATCTGATTGGTTATAACCACAGAATCATACATGTCAAGCTTGGCAGTGAAGAATATAAGATCAATTACAAATATTAAGGCTGTCCGTGCAGAAACCGGACAGCCTTTTTCTTTTTGAAACGGAACATATAGTAATGGATGAATTGGGAAAGGAGAAGGAATGTTAGAGGCAGAAAATCTGGTAAAACAGTTTGAAAAGAATGAGAAGAAGCATAAGAAGGTATTATTTTCAGCGGTCGATCATGTAAGTCTGCACATAAAGGAGGGCGAGATCGTCGGGGTATTAGGTCCAAATGGCGCAGGAAAGACGACGCTGCTGCGGATGCTTGGCTGTCTGATGCAGCCGACGGAGGGTGTAGTCCGATATACCGATGGCGACCGGATTATCACTGATCAGACAGAGATCAAACGGCAGATTGGCTATCTGTCGGGCAATACGAAGCTGTATGGCAGACTTTCCACGCGGGAGCTGCTGACGATTGCCGGGAACATCTACGGATTGCCGGAGAATGTGATTCATGCGCGGATTGAAGAGATTGCACAGATTTTGTCGCTGGAGGATTTTATCGACAACCGGATCGAGAAGTTGTCTACCGGACAGACACAGCGGGCTTCTATTTCCCGGTGCCTGATCCACAGTCCGAAACTCTATATTTTTGATGAGCCAACTCTGGGACTCGATATTGTGAGCAGCAGTGCGATTGTTGATTTCATGCGGGCGGAGAAGGAGCGCGGAAAGGCAGTGCTTTATTCCACACATTACATGGAGGAAGCGGAACTTCTGTGTGACCGGATTTTGATGCTGGCGCATGGACGTGTAATTGCAGAGGGGACTCTGCCGGAGATCTATGCACAGACAGAAACAACGAATCTACGGGATGCATTTAAAAAGCTGATACCTGCAGGAAAGGAGGAAATGTCATGAATTTCAAGGTGATCAAACAACTGTATAAGAAAGAAATATTAGACGTCCTCCGGGATAAAAAGACGATCATTATGATGGTGATCGTGCCACTTTTGATCTATCCGCTGATGTTTGTTGGCGGTATGGTCATGATGTCAAAAGTGACAACACAGATGGATACACAGACATATGAAATTGCGGTTGATTTTATGGATACGAATCCGGAGCTCGTCGAGATGTTTCTGCATCCGGATGATGACACGCTGCATTTCAAGCTGTGCGATCTGAATGTTATGGATGCAGATATTTCGATGATCCTGCGGGGAGAAAAGATCAATGCGATCGTATATGAAAATGAAGATGGAACTGGATATAATATCGCGTATCTGTCCTCGGTTACGAATTCCAGCTATGCGGAACAGAAGGTGCGTCAGGTACTCTCAGCGTATTCGGATTCCCTGACGAATCAGAGTCTGGAGGCGGCAGGATTAGACCCAGATACGGTGTTACATCCATTTGAGGTAGAGGACGACGACCGCGCGAGTACTGAGGAGACGACCGGAAGTCTGCTCGGTGTGATCGTGCCATTTATGCTTGTTGTGAGTCTTCTGATGGGAACGATGTACCCGGCGATCGACACGACAGCCGGAGAGCGGGAGCGCGGAACGCTTGAGACGATATTGACGCTGCCGGTCACGAATCAGGAACTGATCTTCAGTAAGTTCCTGACCGTTGGAACGATTGGCGTGGCATCTGCTTTGTTAAATGTCCTTTCAATGGGTGGAATTGGTGTATATCTGTACAAACTGGCGGCACAGACGACCAGTATGGTTTCGAAAATACAGGTGTCAAAATTCGTTCCGGCAATCTTAGTCTGCTGCCTGTGTATTCTTGCTTTTGCAGTTTTGATCAGTGCGCTTTCCATGTGTTTCTGCGTATTTGCAAAGACCTACAAGGAGGCAAATAATTATATTACGCCGCTTATGCTGCTTGTGATGTTTGCATCATTTATTGGGTTTATGCCAAATGTCACACTTACCCGGAATATGGCACTTGTTCCGGTTGCCAATATCTGTCTGCTGATCCGGGATCTGCTGGCGTTTAAGTTCAGTTTTTCATCGATTACGATTGTGCTGTTCAGCAATGTAGCATACGGAATTATTGCAGTGCTTGTGCTTGGAAAGCTCTACAACAGTGAAGCGATTTTGTTTGGCGATGGAACTGGAAATGTGCAGATCTTTGAACGCCGAAGCAATATGATCAAGGGTGGTGTCCCATCGGTTGGAGATGCCTGTCTGGTACTGCCGGTCGTGCTTGTGCTGATGATTTATGCCGGCGGTTTTGCCAGTGCGAAGAGTATGCTTGTTGGATTGCTTGTCACACAGGGCATTGTCGGTGGGGTTCCGCTTCTGACGGCGTGGTATACAAAGAAGGATATGCGAAAGACATTCCGCATCCGGCTTTGTCGTCCGGGATTTCTGTTTGGCGGACTTGTGCTGATGATGGGAACAATTCTGGTAGGTATGCTCCTGACAAGTATCACAAGCATGTTGTTTCCGGAGAGCGCGGAGAGTATGACAGGATCTATGGAAGCGATCTATTCATATGGATATGGAGTCTGTCTGCTGCTAATTGCTCTGCTTCCGGCGGTGTGCGAGGAGCTTTTGTTCCGGGGATTTCTGCTATCTTCGCTGGAGCATACGATGAAGAAACGGGCGGCAATCCTGACGGCTGCGATCGTGTTCGGACTGTATCATATGAATTTGGTGCAGACACCGACGACAGCACTGATTGGTATGGCACTCTGCTATGTGGCAGTACAGTCGGAGAGTTTGCTTCCAGGCATGCTCATGCATTTTTTCAACAATGCATTGTCCGTGACAGCTGGATTTTATCCGAAACAGATTGCGCGTATCCTGCCGATTTTTTCAGAGAATGGTGTGCCGGCTCTGGTGTTGATTGTCGGCGGAGTCGGGTTGTGTGTGCTCGGCGTATATATAATAAAACGCTCGAAAAATAAGGCGTTTCCGGTTGAGTCAGATGCCCGTTTGTGATATGATAGGAAGTAGGTTAAGAAAGGTTCACCAATGAGTATGGAACAGCAGAAAAAAAGAGATTATGAGATATACTGGCCACATGTGATACTGGTTGGCGCCATTGCACTCGTGCTTGTCCTGATCGGTGTAGTCATAGGTGTCAATATCGGAAAAAGCAAGAAATATAAGCCGGTTCCTGTGACGGGACAAGGGTATACATGGACATTGCAGCCGGGCGCAGAAGCGCAGATGATCTACACGAACTTTTGGCAGTTTGCGAAAGCCAGTTATGTGTTGGTTGGCGATATTCCGAATTGTGAATTTTATAAGATTGTAAAGGAAGTGCCGCGCAACGATTTCCAGACAGATAATTTCTACATGGAGGACGGCGACAACACGATCATGGCATACCATGCCGGAGATGGCAGCCGGCTGTCTGAACTTGCTGTGGATGTGTCTTCCTATCAGGCAGAACTGGATTGGGATGCGTTGAAGCAGGCAGGCGTTACAATCGCATTTATCCGGGTTGGATACCGGGGCTATGGCTCGGAAGGCAAACTGGTGGCAGATGAGATGTTTCAGACGCATATAGAGGGCGCCAAAGCAGCCGGAATCAAGGTAGGAATTTATTTTTACAGCCAGGCGATCAGCTACGAGGAAGGTGTGGAGGAAGCACAGTTTGCGCTGAATCTGGCATCTGCATATACGCTCGATATGCCGGTTGTGATTGATACAGAGGAGGTCTATGCGGACGGAGCGAGAACCGCTGACCTCTCTAATGATGCACGGACGGATGGCGTTGTCGGATTCTGCGAGACCGTGAAGAGCGCAGGCTACACACCGATGATTTATTCGAACCGGAACTGGTTTGTACAGAAGCTGGATATGACAAGACTGGGAGATTATAAGCTGTGGCTGGCACATTATGCGAATCAGCCGGATTTCCCATATCTGTATTCTGGCTGGCAGTATACAGGAACTGGCACGATCGCAGGAATCGGACAGGAACTGGATTTGAATGTATGGATGGAAGGTAGTGTTTATTAGGAACGGGGAGTGCCTATGTTGAATTGGGATCTGGCATATGATTATGCGGCGATTTATCTGCTGCTTATTATAATCATATGGTATTTTCATGAAAAAAGAATACCGCTTGCGAGTCACCGGACATTTTTAGTGGCACTTGCCGCAGTCTTTGTTTCAACGGGACTGGAGATCGTCAGCACGAAGCTGGCACAGATGTCCGGCACGGAAGGAAATGCTGGATTCTGGGTAACAAGCACCTTGCAGCATCTGGCGCTGAATGCGATTCCGCTGCTGTTTGCGTACTATGTGTTACAGATCGTACATATCAATGCAAAGCAGATGCTGCATGCCAAATGGATGCTGGCATTGTGTGGCGTGGTTGATGTGGCTGCACTGGTGACGAATCCATATACCCATTGGGTATACGAGGCGGAAGGCTGGCAGTATACCTATGACTATGGAGTGCTGGCGCTGATCACGGTTGCGATAGCTGCAATTGTGGCAAGTTCGGTCGTGGCATTGCACCGGGTGAATCATACATTGTTTGCCAAGGCAATGGTTGTACTGTTTCATATGCTGCTTGTTGTGTTAGCGGTCTTTTTGCAGTTAAAAACACATGTATTGCTGTTGAATTTTGTGACAGCAACGGTCTGTCTGACGATTTATTATTATCTGCAGAATCCAAATGCGGTCATCGATACGGTGACAAAGCAGTTTAACCGGCGTTTTTTTGGCGAATATCTGCACACCTTTTTTATTAACGAAAAACCATTTGGAATCGTAGTCGTTGCGATGGATGATTTCAAGTTTATCAATAAGACCTATGGCGTTGAAAATGGAGATAATCTGCTTCGGCAGATCGGCGCTTTCATGGAGACGCTTCCATTTGCCAAGACGGTGTTCCGTCTGGGCGCAGACCAGTTCTGTATCGTGTTATACAAGGATCTGGATCAGATTGACGCGGTGGCACAGACGGTACATGAGCGGTTCCGCCATCCGTGGTACAGTGAGAATCAGGCAGGCATTATGATGTCTGCATCCATCTGTTGTGTGAATTGTCCGACAGATGCGTCTGCATATGGACAGCTGATCGAGGTTATGGATTATTCTATGTCAATGGCGAAGCGGTTGCAAAAGGGTAGAATCACGTATGCAAAGGACTACGATTTAGGCAAGATCAAACAGGACAAAGCGTTTGAAAAGGCGGTCAAGCAGGCACTCGACCGGGATGAGCTGATGGTATATTATCAGCCGATCTTCTCGGTGGAGAAGGGCGTTTATAACTCCGCCGAAGCACTGGTACGCTTGCATGATGAAGAACTTGGCTGGATATCACCGGAGGATTTCATCCCGATCGCGGAGCGAAACGGTATGATTATTGAGATGGGAGAAGTGATTCTGGATAAGGTGTGCCGGTTTATTCATGATTTCAAGCTGGCGCAGACGACGGTAGAGTACATCGAGGTCAATATCAGTCCGGTGCAGCTGATGCAGCAGCATTTTTCAGACCGGGTAAAACAGATCATGGAAAAATACGATGTGCGTCCGAATCAGATTAACATTGAGATTACGGAGACTGCGACCATCAGTATGGCGGATACGGTCAATGCAAATATCATGGATCTCGTACAGTATGGAATTAAATTCTCTCTGGATGATTACGGCTCTGGCTATGCGAATATTGATTATATCAACCATATGCCATTTTCAATCATCAAACTGGATAAGTATATTATCTGGGATGCATTTAAGAGCACGAAAGCTGGAATTACGTTGAAGCATACGATCGGTATGCTGAATGAATTAGAGTTACATATCGTGGCAGAGGGCGTGGAGACCGCGGAGATGCGCGATCACCTTGCCGACATTGGCTGCCATTTTATGCAGGGGTGGTATTACAGTAAGGCTGTATCCGATCAGGATTTCATCCGTTTGATCGAGATGCAGTAGCTTACATGTTCCACAGACCGTAAGCTGGGATATTCAAGGTGTCTCCATCGAGAGACACCTGATTGAAGCTTACTTTCACTGCAATGTTTGTATTTGAATTTTTACTTCGGAATGTCTTAATATTCTGTGCCTTTGAATTCGGGACGAAACGGATATCGACCGGAACCGGGGCATCTTCTCCTTCATAGACAAACGGAACGCGCGCGGTTGCGCCGGATACCCAATAGTACAGATAAGGAATCTTGGAGCTTAACTCCTGGAAGATAAACTGCTCTGCAATCGCACCACATTTTTCTGCCAGGATATCGTTCACATCAATCTCCTCGTTCATAGGAAGTCCATAAGCGGCACGGAGCAGACCGTGATCGATGAAGAACAGCTCAAAGGATTTGTAATCAACATGCTCTTCCAAAGGAAGATTTCCAGATGTCAGACGTGGCAGTTTCCGGGCGATTCCGAGGTTGCATAATGCCTGTGCTGCTTCAGCGTATTCCCGGCTGCGTGCATTGGAATCGACGGACTTGTACATGAATTTCTTGTTCTCACGGGCAAGCTGCTCCGGGATACTCCGGAAGATGCGCTTGCATCGCTGGTAGAGTGCGACCGGGTAAGTCTGTTTCATAAGCTGGACATAGTCTTCCAACAGTGCCTCCTGCATCGGACGGATGATGGACAGATCCCGGTTCTTCAGATACGCATGGACTACGCCCGGCATACCGCCAACTAACAGGTATTCCCGGAGCATAGAGGTGATTGCGCCGATTTCAAGATTGGTAAGCGGCGTGTCCTTATGCTTTGAAATTGCATCTATGAAAGGATGTGCCTTGCTTGCAATCATATATTCTTCAAAGGTCATCGGACGCATGCGGAAGATCTCAAAAACGTCCGGGTGACTGTATTCAAACTCTGTAAATTCCATCGAGGATGCAATCAGACAGATGGTGTAATCTGGATGATTCTTGCGGAAAGCATAGAAAAATTCCGCGCAGTCCGGCACTGCCTGTACCTCGTCAAAGATAAAAATACAATCTGATGCGTCTCCAAACGGAAAACGTTGAGACAGCAGCAGATCCAGATTGGAATCGCCGGCGATGGCATCCTGACAGGCAGAATCTTCTGCCAGATTGATATAGCATTGCTGCTTGAAAAAGGCTGTGGCAAAATCGCGAACCGCCCATGTTTTACCGACACCCTTTGCGCCCTTTACATATAAGATTTTGCGCTTTGTCTGGTCGTACCAGTTAGCAAAGTCGTTGATGATATTCCGATACATCTGTGCATACACCCCTTTGCGTATTATATGAAAATATTTTAGTCAATAATATAGGGAGTGTCAACAAGAATTAGGTTGTTTCTACCAATTAAAAATGCTATAATGAATCGTGATTATTGTATGAGTAGAAGGAGACAGATGCGTGAAAAATAAGTGGAATAAAAATATTCTTCAACTTGGGGTTATGCTTGCACTTGCTGGCTGTGCATGTATTTTGTTTGCAGAAGTCATAAAGCAGTGGAAGTCTATTTTCGGATTTTTCGGGAATGTTGTCTCTGCGATGACACCGATCATTATCGGACTTGTGATCGCATTTATGTTGAATCCAATCATGATCTATATCCGGCGTGGGCTTTCTTTTTTAATCTGTAAGATTAAGAAAGAAGCGGAATACGATAGGGTTTATAAGAAGGTGAAGGTTCCGGCTTTGATCCTGACGGTGCTTTTGTTCCTTGGATTGCTGGTTGGATTGTTGTGGCTGGTAATCCCACGTGTGTATGAGAGTCTGACAGATCTTGTGAACAGCACAGAGGATTATATCAATTCAGCTGAGGCGTGGATCAAAAAAGTATTTGCACAGAATCAGATGATTGAGGATAAGTTGTCACAGGTGCTTGATTATGCAGAAAATAATGTGTTTACGATTCTGAAGGATAAGATCATGCCGAACCTCGACACAATCGTGAAGACGCTTTCTTCCGGCGTGGTTGTCGGAATCAAGGCAGTCATGAATTTTCTGATCGGTCTGATCGTTATGATCTATCTGCTGATGAGCAAGGATGTGCTGCTGGCGCAGTGCAAGAAGGTGATCTATTGTCTGTTCTCCAAGAAGACAGGTAACAAGATCATGGAAGGATGCTCGTATGCAAATGTCGTGTTCGGCGGATTTATCAATGGTAAGATCTTAGATTCCTGTATCATTGGAATCATATGCTTTATATTTACTTCAGCCGTACACATGCGGTATGCGGTGCTGATCAGTGTGGTTGTCGGTGTGACAAATATCATTCCATTCTTCGGACCGTTTATCGGAGCGGTACCGGGTGCGTTGTTAGCACTGATGGATGATCCAATCATGTTCGTGGTATTTATCATCTGGATCATTGTATTGCAGCAGTTTGATGGCAATATCTTAGGACCATTGATCTTAGGCGATGCAACCGGAATCTCCGGTATCTGGGTATTGCTTGCAATCTTAGTGGGTGGTGATCTGTTCGGCGTGGCAGGTATGATCTTAGGTGTTCCGGTATTTGCGTGTCTGTATGCATTTTTCGCAGTACAGCTCCGGGACAAGCTGCGTGCGAAAGATTTATCTTCAGCCACAGGCGATTATATCCGCTTGAAGAAATTCGACGAGGAGACTGGAGAGCCGATTTACCAGGAGCGCCACGATGAGCGAAAGACATTGAGGGAAAGCCGGATGAAGCAGGTGTTCCGCCGCTGGATGGAGAAGATGCATCTGAAAAAGCATGAAAATGCGACGAAGGAAGCAGAGAAAAAAGAAACAGAGAAAGACGAGAAATAAAGGGTTACAAACATAGAGAGACAAGGAGGAGCGAGTATGGCAAAAGGTAGTTATGCAACAAAGCAGATCTTAAACTGGATGGAGTATTTTTCAAAAGAGATGCAGGTAAGTCCGGAGAAGATCAAACTTCTGGATATTTGTGGAAAACAGAAAAATGTAATACCGACCGTGGAAGGACACAAACGTGTGCTGATTTTTGCAGATGAATCCCATGAGGATCTGTTCTATGATTTCTGGGAGGCAGGCTTTGGCGATTATGATATGTGGTATGCGGTTGGCATCGAGGAAGAAGGACAGGTAAAACATGTCAAGATCAAAGAGGTGATCAACCGAAAGATCACAGGCCCGACAGTAATCTTCATTCTGAATGAGAAGACAAGAGAATCGTACCGGATCGGTATGCGCAACGAGATGTTCTCGAAGGGACCGATCAAGTATGTTGGCAAGGAAATCCGTGCCGTCATCATGAGTCTGCTCGGTGTGGATTCGCAGGATACGATCTGTTTAGTTGATGCAGAGAGTATCGCAATCGAGGCAGCTTTTGTGGCAAGTGATGGCGCAATCATCTGTGTGGAGAATGATAAGGGCGCCAAGGATACGATGGAGGATAATGTGAAGCAGTTTGGCGTGCACAACGTCCAGATCATCCCAGACTTATCCGAGGGATCTATGGCGAAGATTCCAACACCAAGACTTTCCTTTATCGTTGCGAACAAGCATCTCGAAGAAGATATTCAGAGACTGCTGAAGAAGAATCCGAAGATGCAGTTTGTCATCTATACATTGGAGTTAAATATCCTGTCTGGCATCAAGCCACTCTTTGATAAGTACGGTATCTCAAATATGGAGGTATTGCAGATCAATGTGGCAAAGACAAACAAAGATAGTATGTTTGTAAATCAACCAGCCCCTTGGCTGATTACCGGAGAGGTGTTATAATGGCAATCGAAAATTTACCGAAGGATCCGATGATGCTCTTAAGCTTTGTGAATACGAGACTGCGTGATGACGGCATCAATCTGGACAGCTTTTGTTTACAATTCCGGACTGCAAGAGAAGATCTCGAGCAAAAACTTGCGGCTGTGGATTATAAATATGATGATAAATTAAACCGTTTCGTATAAGAGGCGGATTTAGTAAAAGGAGACATTATGAGACACAATTTCAAAGTAATCGAGAAAAAATGGCAGAAAAAATGGGAAGATGCCAAGGTGTTTGAAGCACAGGACTTCTCAGACAAGAAGAAATTCTACGGATTAGTAGAGTTCCCTTATCCAAGTGGAGCGGGTATGCATGTAGGACATATCAAGGCTTATTCCAGTGTAGAAGTCGTATCCAGAAAGCGTCGTATGGAGGGTTACAACGTATTGTTCCCAATCGGATTCGATGCATTTGGTCTGCCAACAGAGAACTATGCAATCAAGACAGGTACCCATCCGCGTCAGATCACAGATCAGAATATCGCGCGATTTACCGAGCAGTTGAAGCGGGTTGGATTCTCGTTTGACTGGAGCCGTGTGATCGATACAACCGATGAGAAGTTCTACAAGTGGACACAGTGGATTTTCCTGAAGATGTTCGAGAAGGGACTTGTATTCCGTGATACAGCACTCGTTAACTATTGTCCAAGCTGTAAGGTTGTTCTTTCCAACGAGGACAGTCAGGGAGGTAAGTGTGATATCTGCCACAGCGAGGTTGTACAGAAGTCGAAGACGGTTTGGTATCTGAAGATTACAGAATATGCAGATAAGCTTCTGCAGGGTCTGAAGGATGTCGACTATCCTGCAAATGTAAAGCAGCAGCAGGAAAACTGGATTGGTAAGTCTACTGGTGCATTTGTAAACTTCGATGTCGATGGAACAGATGAGAAGCTTCAGATTTATACAACAAGACCAGATACATTGTTCGGTGTAACTTTCATGGTTATCGCACCGGAGCATCCGCTGATCGATAAATATGCTGACAAGATTACAAATATGGATGCCATCAAGGCATACCGTACGGAATGCCAGAAGAAGACCGAGTTCGAGCGTACACAGCTTGTCAAGGATAAGACAGGTGTGAAGATCGAAGGTCTTATGGGTATCAACCCGATGAACGGCAAGAAGATTCCAATCTTCATTGCTGACTACGTTATGATGGGATATGGTACTGGTGCGATCATGGCAGTACCGGCTCATGACCAGCGTGACTATGATTTTGCAAAGGCATTTGGCATTGATATCATTCAGGTTATCAAGGGTGGCGATATCTCGAAGGAAGCTTATACGGGTGACGGTGAGATGATCAACTCAGAGTTCCTGAATGGATTTACAAATAAGAAGGATTCCATCGCCCGCATGGTTGAGGAAATCAAGAAGATGGGTGTTGGCGAAGCAGGCGTACAGTTCAAGATGAAGGACTGGGCATTCAACCGTCAGAGATATTGGGGTGAGCCAATTCCTCTGGTACATTGTCCATCCTGTGGTGTCGTAGCCGTGCCATATGAGGAGCTTCCTCTGGAGCTTCCAGATGTGAAGAACTTCGAGCCGGGTGAGGACGGTGAGTCTCCACTGGCAAAGATTGATTCCTATGTAAACTGCAAGTGTCCGAAGTGTGGCGGTGATGCAAAGCGTGAGACGGATACTATGCCACAGTGGGCAGGATCATCATGGTATTTCCTGCGTTATATTGATCCAAACAACGATAAGGCATTTGCAGATCGTAAGAAGATCGACTACTGGATGCCGGTTGACTGGTACAACGGTGGTATGGAGCATGTAACTAGACATATGATCTACTCCAGATTCTGGCATCGTTTCCTGTATGACCTCGGCGAGGTAAATACACCGGAGCCATATGCAAAGCGTACGATTCAGGGACTGATCTTAGGACCAGATGGTGATAAGATGAGTAAGTCCAAGGGAAATGTTATCGATCCACTTGACATCGTAGAAGATTACGGCGCAGATACGCTCCGGACATATGTATTGTTCATGGGTGATTATGCAGCCGCAGCTCCTTGGAGTGACAGCTCTGTAAAGGGATGTAAGCGTTTCTTGGAGCGTGTAGCAGGTATGACAGATATGGTATCTGATGATCCTTCCACAGATGCTTTGGAGGTAAGCTTCCACAAGGCAATCAAGAAGGTAAGCAGTGATATCGAGGAAACAAAGTTCAATACAGCAATCGCAACCTTGATGGCACTGACCAATACTGTTTACAGTGCTGGTAAGCTGAGCAAAGAACAGCTTGAGATCTTCATCAAGCTTCTCTGCCCGTTTGCACCACATTTGACAGAAGAAATCTGGGAGTCTCTCGGACATGAAGATTTCCTGTCAGTTAGTGCATGGCCACAGTACGAGGAAGAAAAGACCGTTGATGCAACAATCGAGATTGGTGTACAGGTCAATGGTAAGGTAAGAGGCACAGTTCTTGTTGCAAAGGACGAGGATAAGGATGCCGTACTTGCCCGTGCAAAGGAGATCGTCGCTGATAAGCTGACTGGCAACATCGTAAAAGAAATTTACGTACCGGGTAAGATTGTAAATATTGTATGTAAGTAATATTTGCTGAAGAAATAGAAAGAAAACGGTTGTCTGACAATGGTTTTGTACCGTGTCAGGCAGCCGTTTTTTGTTACAGGAAAAAAGATTTGATCATCTGGAATTTCTGACGCTCCGCCGGAGACATGCTTTCTTCCATCGCTTCGAGAAGCAACGCGGATTCTTCTTTCGTGAAACTTAAGTTCCGGCGTTTTAATTCCTGATTGATCTGCAGGATCTGCGGCAGCAGCTCCTCGGCGGACTGGTATTTGCTCTGCTCCTTGATTTCGTTGATAATTCGTAATTTGGTTGGATGGATGTTTCGAAGTTTCGGGTTTTGTTCAAACATAGGAGAACCTTTCTATTTATTGGGAATTCAGGATATCCATGACGCTGGAATAAAGATCCTTGTGCCTGCCTGACTGGTTGTTGCAATTATGATCTGGATTTCTACCAATGTCCTGCCGCGGCGCATAGTCCGGTGGCGGAGGTGGTGCACCGCAGCCCGGTTGTGGCGGGAAATCACAGGGATTTCCACAATTATTATTTGGTGGCGGTCCCTGTGATCCAGAATCATTCATCGCCTGCATGACCTGCATCATTTTGAGCATCTGCTGCATGTTCTTGATATTGCCTGCAAAATCGCCCGGCAGGAAACGGCACATGCATTCCATCATTTCTTCGGAACTTTCCGGGTGACAGTCGAACCCGCAGGAGGCAACATAGTCCGGGTGGTCGAAGCATTGCATCAGGGCGCGGATTTCCTGATATTTGATTAAGAGGATCAACGGTTTTTTGTAGGCATAGTCCACAAAAGGAATCATGGCTTCCAAGAAAAACAGGGAGTCGTCATGGATCAGTTGATCGAGCGGATGATTATGCAGCATGGCGGATGCTCTGAAATCTTGTTAGTCTAATATATGTGCGACTCTGTAAAAATATGAGCCGGAGGAAGAGGATGCAACCGCTGTCATACAACAGATAACAAAAACTCCCTTACAAGTGAACTTGCAAGGGAGTCCCGAAGAATTCCTCTATTAACAACCGCAGCCGCAACCGCCGCCATTGTTATTTCCGCAGCAGAAGAGGAGAATCAGGATGATCCAGATACAGTCATTGTCGCAACCGCAACCGTTTCCACCGCAGAATCCTCCGCCGCCACAGCCACCGCACAATAACAACAGGATGATAATCCAGATGCAGGAACAGTTGCTGCCATTTCCGATGTTAAAACCATTTCCACAGCCGCAACCGCACTGTGTAGCTGACAAATCGCTCATGAGATGCCTCCGCTAAAAATTCTTATGGTTTATACTATGCGCCTGCCTGCGAAGTGTTAAAAAAAGTTGAATGGAAGTTCGTTAAATGTTAAGATAGAGAAAATTGACAAAAGGCGACAGGATTCGATGAAGCACAAGAAGTTTGAAATCATAATGATAAAAAATACATTGGCGATGATGCTCCCTATCATGGTCTTATTGCTTGTACTCATTTTTGTGGGGGTGCGTTATTCGCTGTTCCATGCGGTGCAATGTTATGAGCTTACGAAGATTGAGCCGATTGAGGATCAGATTGCGCAGCTATATTCAGATGGCACTACAAGTGTCCGGTACAATGCGGAGAATCTGTATTACACGGGATATAATTATCTGGTGGAAAACAAAATCAAGGGTGCCTATTATTATTGCTTTGAAGATGATCATATGGTGTTTCTGCTTATTAAAACAAAACAGCCACAAAACAGTATTGATAAGCGGACAGTGAAGGGACGTATCGTAAAGGACGAGGTAGTTACAGATCATATCATAGCCGGATTGTCAAAAAATGGAGAGGTTCCGATGAACATTTTAGATGGATTCTATGATTCTTATGTCATCAGTGAACCGGATTTCCCATATGTGTATACGGGGATTGCGTATATTATTGTTGCGGCGTTGTCGATGCTGTATGTCTTTGTGCTGGCATATGTTGTCCGGTTGTGGATGCGGCCATACAAGAATCCGCAGGCAAAGAAGCTGCGCGCCTATGGGCGTAGAAGTGCTGTGATCGAACAGCTCAATACAGAATTACGCGATAAATTATATTTTCATTATCATGGAATCTATGTGACAGATAATTTTCTGGTTGCAACATATTGGTTCCATACGGACGTAATCCGCCTCGATGATGTGCGGTATCTGTCCAAGAATCGGGTGGAGGAAAGGGGTGGTAGAGAATTGTACCGGCTGACCTTGTCAGAACCGGAGACGGATTTGTTTTATGAAATTGATTTTAGAGAAGAAGAGTTGATTGACGCGTGCGTGGATGCGATTCGGGGATAATGATGTAGATGATGGAGGATGGAACGCATGAATATAGTTTTGGAAATCATTATTTTTAATGTCGTGGTATTTACGATCTGCGGAATCAATATGGCAAAAAAAGGAAGACTTGGATTGATACAAGAGTATCCAAAAGCAATACAGAATCGATGCAGAGAGCTTGGACTGATCGAGGAAAGCTCTGGCAAGTTGATGAAAAAGGCAACGATCGGTAAGATTGGATTTTTTATCGGATACATAGTTTTGCAGACGGTATTGGCGTATTATATCGGAGGAGCACGCACGTTTTTCACAGGCTGGCTGCACGGTTATCTCATGTGGGTGGCAGAAATGTGGTTTGATGCACTGGTTGTGGACTGCCTCTGGTTTTGCCATAGCAAGAAAATGGTAATTCCGGGAACCGAGGATATGGTCGATGCCTATCACGATTACTGGCATCACATCAAATATGCGGTGATCGGAATGTTTACGCAGGCGGTGATCGCCCTGCCGGTAGGACTTTTCGTGATGCTGCTGGGAAAGTAATCATATATGGATAAAATAAAGGGTGTACCTGACGATGCAGGTGCACCTTTTTTATGTCAAAAATTATAGAATTAAAAATAATTTTTTACTCTCAAACCCGCATATTTCCTCAGCTTTTCTAAATGTTCCAAACTTACGCTTTACAAATATATGTATGCCATGATACGGTTTTTCAAACATTTTGTGATATAAAATCAAAATCTTTACAATGTGTATATAATGTGTATAATCAAAGGAGAAGAGATGAAACAGAGAGAATTGGTAAGAAAGTTAAAATCAATTGGATTTCGATTTGCAAGACAAATATAAAAAAATGGGGAATATAATATAGTATCCCCGGTAGATGAGGAGATGATTACTATGAAACAGGTGTATCCAGTTATATTTACAAAAATACAGGATGAGAAAAATACGATTTTGATTGAAGTGCCAGACTTGGAAATACTGACAGAAGGATTTGGCATTGTAAATGCAATTGACATGGCGAGAGACGCAATAGGTGTAAAGGGGATATATTATGACGATCAGGGAAAAGAATTGCCGAATCCAAGAGAATTGAAAGATATAGATATATCAAAGGGTACATTTTATGGAGATGGGGAAGGAACAGTCACACTGATAGATGTTGATTTTAATGAATATCGCAGAAAATTAGATAATAAATCTGTACGACGCAATGTGACACTTCCGAATTGGTTAAACCGAGAGGCAGAAAGGGCACATATCAATGTGTCGGGGGTTCTTCAGGAGGCACTTGTGCTAAAACTTGGGATACGAAAATAAACACCTAAAATAGGATTCAGCAGTTTACATTTTCGGGGTTGACACAGTTATTTATTGTGCTAAAATGTTTTTTGATAGATGCATTTACTGAATGATGATGCACCTGCAGGAACATAATAAATAGAAAGACGTTGAAGGTGCAACAAGGATTTTCAAGACCTGACAGAGAGACGGGGTCATGGCTGCAAGCCCTGTTCAGTAGAGGAAGATCTCATTTTCACACTGGAGTCGCGGATTTGAACATACCATTGTCATGGTGCAGTGGAAAGTAGGATTCGTCGTGTTATGCACGTTACGCATACAATGAGAGCGACTGTCACAGTCGAATCAGGGTGGTACCGCGGATATTACTTCGTCCCTAGTCAAGGGCGAAGTTTTTTTGTTGCCTTTTATGACTGGTTAGAAACACATATCAGATGATTGCAGTTCCAATATGTGGATTGAGTGATTCGTAATTACCAATTCTAAAGCAGACCGTTGAAGCACGCTGGTACTTAATGAACGACGGATTTATCGTCGTGAATTTAGTACCACTGCGTGATGAACCGAGCGAGAGCGTGTCTGCGTAGAAATGGTAATTATGAATCGCTCGTATGATGTGTTTCTGGTTTGCAATCATCTGAAATTGGTATAACATGGAGGAAAACAGGAAATGAAAGAAAAGTTGCAAAGCATCAAAGAACAGGCACTTTCCAAGATCGCCGAGGCACAGGATATCAACCTCTTGAATGATATCAAGGTGTCGATCCTTGGTAAAAAGGGTGAATTAACCCAGGTATTGAAGAGCATGAAGGATGTGGCTCCGGAGGATCGTCCGAAGGTTGGACAGATGGTAAATGAGACACGTGCAAACATCGAGGCAAAGCTCGAGGAGAAGATGAAGTCCATCAATTCTGCTATGCGTGCAGAGAAGATGAAGCGTGAGACAATCGATGTTACACTTCCGGGTGTGAAGAAGATCGACGGACACAGACATCCAAACCAGATCGCGCTTGAAGATCTGGAGCGTGTATTTATCGGTATGGGATATGAGATCGTATCCGGGCCGGAAATTGAATATGACAAATACAACTTTGAGCTTTTGAATATCCCTGCAAACCATCCGGCAAAGGATGAGCAGGATACATTCTATATCACAAAGGACATTCTGCTTCGTACACAGACATCACCGGTACAGGCAAGAATCATGGAGCAGGGCAAGCTGCCAATCCGTATTCTGTCACCGGGACGTGTATTCCGTTCTGACGAAGTAGATGCAACTCATTCACCATCTTTCCATCAGGTTGAAGGACTGGTTGTTGACAAGGGAATCACAATGGCAGATCTGAAGGGAACACTCGATCAGTTCGCGAAGGAATTCTTCGGTGAGAAGACAAAGACGAAGTTCCGTCCGCACCATTTCCCATTTACAGAGCCTTCTGCAGAGGTAGATATCACATGCTTCAAGTGTGGCGGCAAGGGCTGTCGTGTATGTAAGGGCAGTGGCTGGATTGAGATTCTTGGTTGTGGTATGGTTCACCCACACGTATTGGAAATGTGTGGCATTGATCCGGAAGAGTATTCAGGATTCGCATTTGGTATCGGACTGGAGCGTATCACACTTCTGAAGTACGAGATCGATGATATGCGTCTCTTGTACGAAAACGACACAAGATTTTTGAATCAGTTCTAAGATGGAGGTAAGAAGATGAATACACCGATTTCATGGTTAAAAGTATATGTTCCTGATTTAGACGTGGATGTACAGGAGTTCGTAGACGCGATGACACTGTCCGGTTCCCATGTAGAAGGATACGAGAAGAAAGATAAGAACTTAGAGAAGATAGTAGTTGGTAAGATCGAGAAGATCGAGAAGCACCCGGATGCAGATAAGCTCATTATCTGTCAGGTAAATATCGGTGCTGAGACAATCCAGATCGTAACAGGTGCTCCAAATGTAAAGGAAGGCGACCTTGTACCGGTTGTTTTAGATGGCGGTAAGGTTGCAGGCGGACATGATGGCGAGCCACTCCCGGAGGACGGCATCAAGATCAAGAAGGGCAAGCTTCGTGGTATCGAGAGTAATGGTATGATGTGCTCCATCGAAGAGCTTGGTTCATCCAGAGATCTGTACCCGGAAGCACCAGAGTATGGTATTTACATTTTCGGGGAAGAGTCGGGTGTAAAGCCGGGCGATGACGCGATTGCAGCACTTGGTCTGCATGATTCTGTTGTAGAGTATGAGATCACATCGAACCGTGTTGATTGTTTCTCTATGATCGGTATGGCAAGAGAGGCTGCTGCAACCTTTGACAAGGAATTCCATGAGCCGGAAATCAAGGTACAGGGCAGTGGCGGTGATGTGAATGATTACATTACGGTAGATGTACAGGCGCCGGATCTGTGCCCACGTTACACAGCCAGAGTTGTGACAGATTTGAAGATCGGTCCTTCCCCAAAATGGATGCGTGAGAGATTGGCTTCTCAGGGAATCCGTTCGATCAACAATCTGGTTGATATTACAAACTATGTTATGGAAGAGTACGGTCAGCCAATGCACGCGTATGACTTAGATACGATCGCAGGCAAGAAAATCGTTGTAAAACGTGCCAATGACGGTGATACATTTGTGACACTCGACGGACAGGAACGTAAGATGGACAAGGATGTTCTGATGATCTGTGACGGCGAGAAGGAAATCGGTATCGCCGGTATCATGGGTGGTGAGAATTCTATGGTTACGGATGACATCAAGACATTGTTGTTCGAGGCAGCCTGCTTCGACGGTACGAATATCCGTCTGACAACAAAGCGAATCGGTCTTGCGACAGATGCAGCCGCAAAATTCGTGAAGGGACTTGATCCAAACTTGGCAGAACAGGCAATCAACCGTGCCTGCCAGCTGATCGAGGAACTTGGCTGTGGTAAGGTCGTGGACGGTATGGTGGATGTATATCCAAACCCGGTCAAGGAGGTTGTACTTCCGTTTGAGCCGGAGAAGATGAACAAGCTGCTCGGAACAGACATTTCTTCTGATGTTATGCTTTCCATCTTCAAGAAGCTGGAGCTTCGTTATGACGAGAAGACAAATATGCTGACAATCCCTACTTTCCGTCAGGATTTGAAATGTATGGCAGATCTTGCAGAGGAAGTAGCACGTTTCTATGGCTATGCAAATATTCCGACGACTCTGCCACACGGCGAGTCCACTGCAGGTAAGAAGAGCTATGCAGAGCGTGTAAATGATATCGTAAGAAATATTGTCGAGGGCGATGGTTTCTCTGGAGCTATGCATTATTCGTTCGAGAGTCCGAAGGTATTTGACAAGCTGCTCATCCCACAGGATTCCGTATATAGAAAGGCAATCCAGATCATGAACCCACTTGGCGAGGACTTCTCTATCATGAGAACGCTTCCGTTAAATGGTATGCTGACATCCCTTTCTACAAACTATAACCGTAGAAATAAACATGCGAGACTGTATGAGCTTGCAAATGTATATCTGCCGAAGGCACTTCCATTGACAGAGCTTCCGGATGAGCGTATGATGCTGACACTTGGTATGTTCGGCGAGGGCGATTTCTTCGATCTGAAGGGTGTGATTGAAGAGCTGACAGAGAAGCTTGGATTTGCAAAGGAGATCAACTACGAGCCAACATCTGAGCATCCATTCTTACATCCGGGACGTCAGGCAAATATCACGAAAGGCAAGCTTTCGGTTGGTTATCTCGGACAGCTTCATCCAGAGGTTGTTGAAAACTATGGCATGAAGAAGGAAGTCTATGTCGCAGTTCTGGATATGCAGACAGTTACAATGCTTACGACATTTGACAGAAAGTACGAAGGTATCGCGAAGTTCCCAAGCGTTACACGAGATCTGGCACTGGTTGTAGATAAGAGTGTATTTGTTGGCGAAATCGAGAAGGTCATCAAGAAGTGTGGAGGCAAGATGTTAGAGAGCTACAAGCTGTTCGACGTTTACGAGGGCGCACAGGTGGCACCGGGTAAGAAGTCTGTTGCGTACTCTCTCGTATTCCGTGACAAGACAAAGACTTTGACGGATGCGGATGTTAATCCAGTCGTAGAGAAGCTTCTTGCAGAGCTTTCGAAGATGGGCATCGAGATCCGTGCATAATAGCATAGTTCTGCGTGCAGAATTTTATGGAGCAGATAAATATGAACGAAATGAAATTAAGTGATTTTAATTATGAATTGCCACAGGAGCTGATCGCACAGGATCCGCTCCTGAAGCGAAGCGATTCCCGGCTTATGGTGTTGAACCGTGCGACTGGAGGAATCGAACACCGACATTTCTCGGATGTGATCGAATACTTAAATCCGGGTGATTGTCTGGTTATCAATGATACAAAGGTCATTCCAGCCAGACTGATTGGCGTCAAGGAAGATACAGGGGCATCCATTGAGGTGCTGCTGTTGAAGCGCCACGATGATAAGGTCTGGGAGACGCTGGTAAAGCCGGGGAAAAAGGCACGTGTAGGTGCGCGTATTTCCTTTGGTGAAGGCAAATTGGTCGGCGAGGTTATCGACATTGTTGAAGAGGGCAATCGTCTGATCCGTTTTGAATACGAAGGAATTTTTGAGGAAGTGTTGGATGAGCTTGGACAGATGCCGCTTCCACCGTATATTACACACCGTCTGGAGGACAAGGATCGTTATCAGACGGTCTATGCAACACATACCGGTTCGGCAGCAGCACCGACGGCAGGCTTGCATTTTACGAAGGAACTTCTGGCGCAGATCAAAGAGAAGGGCATCAAGATTGCAAGAGTGACCTTGCATGTCGGACTTGGTACGTTCCGTCCGGTGAAGGTGGAGAATATTTTAGAACATCATATGCATAGTGAGTTCTATGTGATTGATGAGGAAGCTGCCAATACGATCAATGAGACGAAGGCAAATGGTGGCAAGATCGTATCGGTTGGTACAACGAGCACGCGTACGCTCGAGACGGTTGCAGATGAGAACGGACATGTGCGTGCCTGCAGTGGATGGACGGATATCTTTATCTATCCGGGATATAAATTCAAGGTGGTTGACCGCCTGATTACGAATTTCCACTTGCCGGAATCCACATTGTTGATGCTGGTTTCTGCATTGTATGACCGCGAGAAGATTCTTGAAGCATATAAGATTGCGGTTGAGGAGAAGTACAGATTCTTCTCATTTGGAGATGCTATGTTGATTTTATAAAATTGGAGAATGGCGTTGATAACAAAATAGAATACGATATATGATGGTATAATCGTATAAAGATTAACAAAGAAATGGAGGAAAAAGTTATGAGTCGTTTGAAGCAGGCAGTGAAGATGCTACGGTATAACTTTTCCTCCATTGCTTTTTTTGAGATAGTTTACCGGGTATTGTCATTGGCAATTCTGACACCGGCAATGTATGGACTGCTGAATGTGTCAATGGATATCGCAGGCGTTTCGTATCTGTCATCCGGAACGATCTACCGGTATATGCGGTCGCCGATTACCTATGTGGCATTCCTGCTGATTTTGATTCTGATCGCATTTTTCCTACTGATTAATCTGTCGGGAATTATTTACAGTATGGAAGCGTCGGTGCGGCGCGAGAAGCTGAATCCGATGGATATTTTGCTGCATGGAATCGGAAATGCCTGCCGGAGTCTGACACCGAAGAATCTGCTCACACTTGGTTATGTATTGTTTGTTCTGCCATTCACATATTCGCTGACATTGTCAGGCACGTTGCTCGGCTTGAAGCTGCCGGAATTTTTGACACATTTTCTGAAGAATTATAAGTTCGGAGTGATGGGGGGGCTTGCCATCTACCTTGTGCTCTGTCTGACCTTCTTCAAAGAAATTTTTACGCTCAACTATTTTGTCCTGTATAAGGTCAATTATAAGCAGGCACGCCGTATGAGTAAACAGGCGATGAAACGGCATGTATTACTTATGATGATCGGTGTCATTTCATTAAATCTGGCGATTGCCGTCATTGCGGTGCTGCTGGAAGGTGCATTTGCAGCGGGAATCTCGAAGGTTGTACTTAACCTGATTCCGAACAAAACGGTTGTGACAGTGATTGATACAATCTTCCGTGTCGCGACGGTGATTCTTTATGTGTTGATTGTCATAGTTGCAACGCCGCTGATTCATGCATATATCTGCGCACATTTCTATGAACGTGAAGGCGATATGGATTATGAGGAGTTCAAGAAACTCCATGTAAATAAGATTCAGGAGCGGGAGGAGAAGATTCTTCTGAGCCGTTCACGGAAGAAGCAGCGTACATTTTTGGCTTCTATTGTTGCGTTCGGTCTGATACTGAATGGCTGTTATGTGTATCTGTCAACCAACAATTACATGTCCTTTCGTATTGCATATCCGACGAATGCATCGGTGACAGCGCATCGCGGGGATGCCGGAAATGCACCGGAGAATACAATGCCTGCATTTGAAAAGGCAGTGGAAGCAGGTGCGGATATTATTGAGTTGGATGTACGACAGACGGCGGATGGCGTGTATGTAATCATGCATGATGAAAGTCTGAACCGGACCGCGAATGTCAAGCGTAAGGTCGGTGAAGTGGATTATGATTATATCAGCAAGCTGGATGTCGGAAGCTCCTATGACCGGTCGTATGATGGCACGCGGATTCCGACGTTGGAGGAAGTGCTGATTTTTGCCAAGGAAAATGATGTATTCTTGAATATTGAGTTAAAACCGGCAGATACTGATCAGAATTATGTGCAGGGCATTGTGGATCTGTTGCATGAATATGATTTTGTGGATCAGTGCATGCTTGGCTCGCAGAGCGTCGCGGCGTTACGCGAGGCAAAGGAACTGGATCCGGATATCTCAACGCTCTATATTATGACGATGGCATTTGGCGATTTTGCAGGCATGCAGGGAATCGATGGATTCAGCATCAAACATACGTATATTAGTAACAACATGGTAAGTCGGATTCACGCAAAGGGAAAGAAGATTTATGCATGGACGGTAAACAATGAGTCGGACATCAAGGATCTGTTGCTACTGGATGTGGATGGAATCATCACGGATGATCCTGCCAATACAAAGGAAGTTATATCCAACGCAAATGATTCCATCATTGAAGATTGGATGAAACGGTTGATCTATAAATACTAGATTGAATGTAAAAACAGATTGATTGGAAATGAAAAGGCTGCCAGATGTGGCAGCCTTTTTTGCTATGGTGACGTGAAAAATGCAGTGATCAGATCAGCTAAAGCAGTGTAGTCATCCTTGTGCATCAGCTCGCTTGCAGAGTGCATGGCAAGAACCGGAATACCGATATCACACGCGCGCATTGGCAGGTAGGAGGATACGATCGGACCAAGCGTCTGCCCGCCCGGCATGCCGGAACGGTTGACGGTGCGCTGCAGGGCAATTCCATTTGTGTTGCACAGGTCAATGATGCAGGCACCAGCTTCACTGTCACATACATAACGTTGACTGGCACTTGATTTCAGGACAGCACCTTTTCCGAGCAGAACTGTATTGGTAATGTCGGATTTCTCGTTGTAATTTGGATGTGTGGCATGTGCGACGTCTACGGACAGATAAAATCCATCTTCAATCAGTGAAAGCTGGCTGCCTGCAGCCAGGCGTTTTACGATATCGGAGAGTAATGTGCTGTCAGCTCCCTGCTTGGAGCGGCTTCCGATTTCTTCATTATCAAAAAGTGCGCCGATGCAGAGTGTATTGGAAGGCTCTGCACTTGCCAGTCCTTCTAGGATGGCACAGACCGAAGAGATATTGTCGATACGCGGACTTGTCACAAATGCATCATTCATACCGACGGTCGTTGGTGCATCGCAGATGTACAGGTACAGATCGAAGTCTAAAATATCATCTGGAGAGATGTTTAGTTTTTCTGCCACATAAGAAAGCAGAAAATGGGAATCTGCTGCGGGCGAGACCATATCTACAATCGGAATCAGTTCCTTCTGTACATCCAGTTCTTCTTCTTTGCCGCCACGTTTCAGATGCGGAGCAAGGTTCGGGATGATAGCAACCGGTTTTTGGGAATCGAATAGACGGACTTCCGGGTGGAAGCTTGTGTCGCCCTTGAGGATAACTTTTCCTGCGAGTCCGAGCGGACGGTCAAACCATGTTTCCTTGATAAGTCCACCGTATGGTTCCACGTTTATTTGCAGATATCCCAGCTTTTTTAATTCCGGGTTCGGCTTTACCTTGAGCATCGGGAAATCCGTATGGGCGCAGGCGATGCGCACCTGTGTGCTCTGTGCGCCTTTGACGAACGGAATCACGATCGAAGAAAATGGGGCAAGGTAGTATCTGCCAGCGGCGAGCTCGGTGAGATTTTCCCGGTCGGATATCTGTGTGAAGTTATGCGCATCTAAATATTCTTTAGCAAGGGCGGCAACATGGAATTGGGTTTTGCCGTTCTGTAAGAAACGCAATAAAGTTTTCATGTGATGATCTCCTTTTGGAAAAGTGTGAAACATACTGTGATTTGGATATATAGTTGTATCAGCATCTGTCACTATACGATGTATTGAAACTAAGAAGTACTAGATGTTCTGAAAAGGTGTATTGAGAGCATACGCAACCGCCGCCAATTCGCCATCCGTGGCTCAGTGGCGGCTTGTTTGAACATCGTGTTCAAACATTGCTGGGAATGTACAGAACATCAAGAACTTCTAAGTTCCAAACATATGTATATTGCCAGATACTGATAGAACTATATATATCCAAATCATAGTATGTTTCGAAAATGTGTGGTTCATGTATGTAGTATAGAGAGTTCCTAGTGAGATTGCAAGGCTGGGAGGAAACTTTTGTTGGTGAAATGGGCGTAGAGAGAAGCTTCCAGAGGAGAAAACCCACGCGATGGGTGTGGAGTTGGGGAGAGAGTTGGAAAAACCCAGAGATGAAGTATTAGGATGAAGGTTTACTGGTGAAATGGGCGTAGAGAGAAGCTTCCAGAGGAGAAAACCCACGCGGTGGGTGTGGGGAGCTGCAGAGAGCAAGAAAAGCCCAAGTATGGCTTGTGCATATGAGATGGGGTAAGTATAATAAAAATTGAGAGGAAACTACAATGAAAAAGATTAAAACAACTCTGAAATATATAGTCGTCTGTCTGCTCGTTGCACTATCTCTAGTGGGGTGTGTAATTGGGCAGAACACGGCAAATGATACGACCACGGCTGCCATAGAAGCGCAGGATATAACGGAGAATCCTGACACGCGAGATAAAGACTCGCAGCCAGATGCACAATCGGAGAATGGGCTTCCGCGTGCAATCCAGACGGGAACTCCAGTTTCGCTTGCTGACATTCCGGCTTACGACGGAACGTCGTATATCCAGCTTGAGAATAATATGCCGGATTTTACAGAGGAAGAAAAGAAGAGTACGGAAGCGTTTGAACGATATAGTGATCTGGATTCGCTTGGACGCTGCGGGCAGGCGTATGCGAATATCTGCCCGGAATTACAGCCGACGGAAGAACGGGGCACAATCGGAAATGTTCGTCCAAGCGGCTGGCACACGGTGAAGTATAATGATCTGATCGACGGGAATTATCTCTACAATCGCTGCCATCTGATTGCGTACTGTCTTGCCGGTGAAAATGCAAATGAGAAGAACCTGATTACCGGGACAAGATACCTGAATGTGGATGGGATGCTTCCGTTTGAGGAAAAGGTAGATGCATATGTAAAAGAGACTGGAAATCATGTGCTGTACCGGGTGACACCGATTTTTGAAGGGGATAATCTGGTTGCTTACGGCGTGGAGATGGAAGGATGGTCTGTCGAGGATGAGGGAGCTGGAATTTGTTTTCATGTGTACTGCTATAATGTACAGCCGGGAATTGGGATCAACTATGCGGATGGAACAAGCTGGGAATCTGAAATACAGGAACAAACACCGAATTCAGAACTAATGGGGGACAATAAAAATGAAACGGCACAGACCTATATTTTGAACACAAACACGAAGAAGATTCATCGTCCGACTTGTTCGAGTGTCAGCCAGATGAAGGAGAAAAACAAGCAGATCTATGAGGGAACGGTGGAGGAGTTAGAGAACATGGGATATACCCCGTGTAAGAAATGTAATCCGTGATTGTAATCCGGCTTCCTATATGTGCATCGAGGCAAAATAACACGTAAATTAATATGCAAACAATCCGCGGATGTGTGTAAAACAATCCATAAATCGGTTGTTGCTGGAAATGAGCCGTGTTATAATGATGTAGATTTTTATGGCGAGACGTTCAGACTTGAAAATGAAAACAAAAACTGTGTACAGATACAGGATTTGAAAAGACTTAAATATGCGTATTACATAATATTAGACATGCAGAAAGAGAGAAGGTTATGAAATTATCAAGAGTTCATGGACTCTCCGGCGAAGTGACAGTACCAGGAGACAAGTCCATTTCCCACAGAAGTATTATGCTTGGCTCGATTGCGAAGGGCAACACAGAGGTAGAGGGATTCCTGCAAGGGGCTGACTGCCTGTCGTCGATTGCCTGCTTTCGTAAGATGGGTGTCGAGATCGAGAATAACGGAGACAAAGTATTGGTACATGGTCGTGGCCTGAGAGGCTTGAAAGCACCGGATTCGATTCTGGATGTTGGAAACAGCGGAACGACAACACGTCTGATGTCGGGAATCCTTGCGGCACAGCCATTTGTATCAACGGTCAATGGCGATGCGTCGATTCAGAAACGTCCGATGAAGCGGATTATCACGCCGCTTTCCCAGATGGGTGCAGATATTCGGAGCTTACGCGGAAATGACTGTACACCACTTGAGATTCATGGAACGAATTTGCATGGCATACATTATGATTCGCCGGTGGCTTCGGCACAGGTCAAATCAGCGATTCTGCTTGCAGGACTTTATGCGGATGGCGAGACATCTGTGACAGAACCAGAAGTAAGTCGGAACCATACGGAGCTGATGTTTGAAGAATTCGGCGTGGATATCCGTACAGAAGGAAAGAGCGTGTATGTAAAACCAGCAGACGAGCTGTATGCAAAGAAAGTAATTGTGCCTGGTGACATTTCTTCGGCAACATATTTTCTGGTAGCGGCTGCGATTACACCGAACAGCTGTGTAACGGTGAAAAATGTAGGCATCAATCCGACACGAGATGGTATCCTGCGTGTGCTTTCGGATATGGGAGCGGATGTGACAGTTGAGAAGACATCTGGCGAGATCGGAGAGCCAACGGCTGATGTGACAGTTCGCACCTCGGATCTGAAAGGCTGTGTCGTTGGAGGCGAGGTAATCCCAACTCTGATCGATGAGATTCCGGCGATTGCGATTCTTGCCTGCTTTGCAGAGGGTGAGACAATCATCAAAGATGCGACGGAGCTGAAGGTGAAGGAATCCAACCGGATTGATGTGATGGTAGATAATCTGAAGAAGATGGGCGCAGATATCGAGGCGACCGAAGATGGTATGATCATCCGCGGTGGCAGACCGCTTCACGGCGCAGTGATCGACAGCCATTTGGATCACAGGGTTGCGATGAGCTTTGCGGTTGCTGCAATGAATGCAGAGGGCGAGACAGAAATCACCGGCGCTGAATGCGTGGATATTTCGTACCCGGGATTTTATGAAGACATGCGCAAGCTGGTGAAACTGTAGACCAGACAGCAAAATAGACAGATAGATCAAGTGTGCAAAGCCAATACATAACATGGATTTACGCTTTGCAACCAAAATAAAAAGTTCGATGAAACATGAATCGTCTCATCGAACTTTTTATTTCCGGATTCTCAGCAATTACTCCGCGTTAGCATCTTCAGCCTTTGCTTCTTCTACAGGCTCCTCAGCAGCTGCTTCCTCTGACTTCTCGGAATCATCTGGATTGATCGTCACGTAATCACGGTTTGCATCTTCCATCTCAAGATCGAGATCATCTGCAAACAGATCATCCTCTTCGATATCATCCTCGTTATCAAAGATCTTTGGCATTTTGTCCTTGATTGTTGTCTTTACTTTGTTGATCTTTTCATCAACGTTGTTATCCTGATATACCTTAGATTCTCTGATCTTGTCCTTGAATGCATAGCACAGACCACCAACTGCGGCTGCAGCAACTGAAAATTTTACGACACCTTTAAAAAACTTACCCATGTCTGAATCTCCTTTTCCATAATTATCTATATTTTACCACGATTATATAAAGACTATTCTAATACATGCAATAATAAAAAGCAAATGAAAATCTGTGGTTCACAGAAAGTTTAGAATTATTTCTTTGCCTTGCACTGTGGGATATGGTAGACTAGATTGTAGTAAAAAGACCGGAGGGTAATATAAAATGAAGAATTTAAAAGAATCCGAGAAGAATTTCCTTACCTGTGCGATTTTGATTGCGCTTGTTGGAATAGCATTGGTTTTCTTAGACCAAACTACATTAGGAATCCTGAGCATCATTGCGGCAGGCGTGTTTGTAGCAATCTTTTTCAAGATGGTAATCACGAGAAAAAAAGAGGAAAAAGAGGAAGAAAAAGGGCATGATGACAGTAAATGAGAATCGAAAGCAGTTTGAACAGTGGACGCTGGATTATCAGAACCAAAAGGAACGGGCGGACCGGTTATTCAGCCGGATTTCCACGTTTCGTATCCTGACATTTTTAATCGGTGCGGCGGGCTTGATCATTGGAATTACTGAAAAAGAAAAATCATATGCGACGCTTCTGGTGATCGCCGGTGTGTTGTTCCTGATCGGCTTTGTAGCACTTGTGAAATGGCACAGTGTTGTAGCGGAACGACAGGAGATGCTTACAGAAAAATGGGAGGTCTGCCGGCGGTATTGCAATCGTTTTACCGATGGATGGCGGAAGTTTGAAGAGAAAGGAACTGTGTATCTGCGCGAGGACGATTGTGTTGCCGCAGATATTGATCTGCTTGGAGAGAATTCTCTGTATCAGATGATTTCTGTCTGTCATACAGAGAAGGGAAAACAGACATTTGCAGACCATCTCACAACGCGGTATATCGAGGAAGCGGAGCGGGAGCAGCGACATGCTGCAATCAAAGAGCTTTCGGGGAAACCGGAATTTGCCGTAGAGTTTGAGACAGCCGGACGTAGGATGGAGGCGGAAAAAGAAAAGTTTGACGCGGAAGCATTTGAAGATTTTTGCGGTGATGTGGCACAGGGAAAACTCCCCGTATTTGCACATATATTACGGTTTTTGCTTCCAATCTGTGAGATCGTGAGTCTGGTGTTGTTCCTGACTGGCACGATTTCCTATGGATATCCACTTGCTGGATTTCTGGCATTGCTTGTCATTTCGTGGCTGACCAAGTTCATGACGGATGGTATCATTCAGCCGGTTTATTACGCAAGTACCGTGAGCGGTGAATACGAAGTGATGCTCTCCTTGATCGCAGAACAGGCATTTCAGAGCGAAGTCCTTGCCAGGATGCAGCAGCGCGCAGGCGGGGCGACCGGAGCGGTCCGGGCGTATCATAAATTAAAAGCAATCAGTCAGGCATATAATATTTCTTTCAATCCATTAGTACATCAGATCCTGTGTGGACTTTTCCTGTGGGATTATCAGCTTGCAGCGGTCGTTTCACGGTGGAAGAAAACATATGGAACACAGGTTGCCGGATGCTCGGACATGATCGCAGAGTTGGAGGATCTGATGAGCTTTTCCGTGCTGGGAATGGTGCGGGAGACTGGAGAAGGGCAGATTGATTATACGGAGACAGAGGTGCATCTGGAGGGAACGAATCTGTATCACCCATTGCTGTTGCCAGATCAGGCACAGGGCAACGATGTAACACTTGGCTCTGGTATCACGATTATCACGGGATCAAATATGTCTGGAAAGACAACCTTTTTAAGAACGGTTGCCATCAATCTGGTACTTGCTTATCTTGGTGCACCAGTCTGTGCAGAAACATTGAAGGCATCTTATATGCGCATCTTTACATCTATGCGGGTAAAAGACGATGTGGCGCATGGTATCTCCACTTTCTATGCGGAGATTCTACGCATCAAGGAGATGGCTGTCTACCGCAAAGAGGAAAAACCAATGCTCTGTCTGATCGATGAGATCTTCAAGGGAACCAATTCCGCAGACCGTATCGTCGGTGCGAAGGAGGTTATCACGAAGCTCGCAGGCAGCCGTTGCATGACGGTTGTTTCTACACATGATTTTGAGCTTTGCAGCATTACAGATAAGAACCAGACACCGGCGGTAAACTATCATTTTCAGGAATATTATGAGGGAGATGAGCTGCGGTTTGACTATAAGATCCGCGATGGCAGATGTACAACGACAAATGCGCGGGCAATCCTTCGGATGGCAGGCTTTGAGGTCTGATGATTTGTGAAATATTGTACAATTTTGATAAAAAATAGGTTTCCATTTGTCGAAAACGCTTTGTCAATTATGCACAATGCCAATTATGAATTATTGACAAATCGAAGGTTGACTTTGCCTCGTATTTTGTTATAAAATCGAAGTAGTGAAATTTAATTACAAGGGGGTATATGGCAATGGCATTACCAGCAAATATTACCGCAGAATCAGACAGCAATGTCCTTACAATTGCGGCATCAAATAACAAAGGACTGTTGATTCGTTTCCTGAATGAGCAGGTAGAAGATGGATTTTATGCATTGGTTATTGACTATTTAAAGGATAGTAATTTTGACCTCAAGAATATGATGGTTGATGACGATGTAAAGACACAGTGTACAAAGCTTTACGAGTTGGGTGAGTTCGTAGACACCAACATCAAGGCGACAGGACGTTATGAGATTGAAGAGTGGATTGAACCATTATTCAAGTTTGTATATGGCGATATCGATCCGTTGGATGTGGATGCTCCAATCAGCACATCCGGTATTTATCGTTACAGCATCTGGCTGATCTATCTGTATCAGAGAGAGTGCTTCGGTGATGCGATGCGTCTGATCGGTGAGCGTATTGCACCATTGCTGATCAATCTGAGCTATCAGATTTTAGAGGATGATGACAGACCGAAGAACTTTGATAAGGCAATTATGGGTTATCTCGATCTGATCAACGTTATCATGGAGATGGGACTTCCGGCGGACAATGCAAATTCGGATGCATATATGAACAATCTGGAAGTATTGTTTGATTATGTAGTAGAAGACCCACATGTAGGAAATGATTATAAGATTCAGTTCTCAATCGGACTGTTCAACGCATATATTCACAACAAGGAATACAACAAGGCATTTGAGTTTTATGGATTGAATGCAGAGTATATTCCAATCGACAATATGTCAGTCTATGAGAGCTTCAAGGAATTGATCCGCAACACGAATTCGGCAGCCGATACAACAGTGCTGAGCAGAAGTGTGATCAATGCAATCTCTAAGCAGGAGATCTATAACAAGCGTATTGATACACTGATCGCAGAGGTATCTTCCTTTGTAAGAAAGGTATATCTCTATATCGAGAACGAGCCAAATATGAAGAAAAATCTGCAGATTCTTGGCGCAGGTGCTTCCTTAAGTGACAAGCACAATATCTTCGAAGGCTTGTACGAGTATAACCTGGTGTTCTATGAGTGTGGAATCAAGGATCTGGTAAATCAGGACAATTCCAACAAGTCATGGGAAGAAAAGTACGAGATTCTCGATTTACTCTATACAACGTTGAATGTTATCTTTGATGGCTACAATGTATATGAGATCTCAAACAAGATTGAGCATCAGTATGTAGAGCTTACATGGATTGGAAATTATGTTAACGCGAATCCTTCTCTGCTCAAGCTGTTCTTCAGTGTAAAGGAGAAGATTAAGGCGTTTAAGGTTCGTAAGAATTCTATCCTTGAGAAGTCTAAGACAAACTACGAGATCAAGCAGATGATTGATGATCGCCAGAAGGCACTCGTATTTATGACAGCAGAGGATATGATCTGCAACGGTTTGAACAGTGGTAGAATCAATATTATTAATAATAACTATGATCCAAAGGTAGCTGAAAAGCAGTTGATTAAGACCTACGCAGAGATTGTAGTTCCTGCAAAGTACAAGAAGGCAGAGGCACCACAGTCTGGCGGTAAGTTCTTTGGTAAGAATTCTGGACCTGCGATGGATCCAGATCTGCAGAAGCTGTTGTCTGACACAAAGATAGAGGAGATGCTCCTGAAGTCTGAGTGGCTGTGGAACCAGTATGAGGACAAGGGAAATGATCAGCAGACACCAGAGGAAGCTACATACAGTGTTGTATGCCTGATCAAGGTAGTAGAAAAGCTCCTTGACAGAAAGGGTGGAAGCTCTTCTCGTTCAGAATCCTCTCCGAACAAGAAGGTTATCATCACAAAGACTGGTAAGGTTATCGAGTTATCTGATGAGGGTGCACAGACACAGAACAATAATACAACACTTCAGCCAACCGTGATCGAGAACCTGAACAACATCATCGTGACATTGAAGGACAAGTCCGATGCAAATGTAAAGTATGTACAGGCGTATGTAAATGACTGGTTGAATTCCGTTGTAGATGCAAAGCTGGATAAGAACTCTATGCTGCAGTTATATGAAGCAGAAGAGCTTCGTAACAAGACATTGACGGTGATCAAGAAGCTTCGTGCAGATCTTTTATAATCAGACCACAAAAAACCTTTATTATAAAGTGGGAGGTATCTTACGGATACCTCCTAATTTTATTCTGAATACCTGCAAAGAACAGGAGTCAATCGAAACATGGCAGAGAAGAGACAACGAATCAATGTGAATATTTATCGTGCCAGCCACAACGCGGAGGAAAGTCAGTATATATTCGACGTGGAGGAGGAACTGAAAAAGCTTCCGAAAAGTCCGGGTGTCTATATCATGCACAGCAAGAATGATGATATCCTTTATGTGGGAAAGGCAGTGAGTCTGCACAGCCGGGTGCGGCAGTATTTTCAGACCGGACATGGACACGGAGGATCTGCAAAGATTGCCAAAATGGTGTCGCAGATCGCGTATTTTGAATATATCGTGACAAGCTCTGAGATGGAAGCACTTGTGCTGGAATGCAATCTGATCAAAGAGTACCGCCCGAAGTATAACACGATGATGACGGATGACAAAGGTTATCCGTATATCCGCGTGACGGTGGAGGAAGCTTTCCCACGGTTTTTATACAGCCATTCTATGAAGCGGGATCATTCCAAATATTTCGGACCATACACCAATGCACGGGCAGTCAAGGATATCCTGGAATTGATCAATAAGCTCTATCATCTGCGTACATGCAACCGCAGACTGCCGCAGGATATCGGCAAGGATCGCCCATGCCTGTATTACCAGATCGGGCAGTGTAAGGCACCTTGCAATGGGAAGATCAGTCAGGAGGATTACGGCAGACAGGTGCAGGCGGCGTTGTCGTTCCTGAATGGAAATTACAAGGAGATATTGACGGAACTTCAGGAGCAGATGCGGGCGCAGGCGGAAGAAATGGAGTTTGAGAAAGCGGCTGAGACGCGGGATCTGATCGAGAGTATCCGGCATATCGAGGATAAGCAGCAGATGAATAAGGCGTCTGGTGAAGACCGGGATGTTATCGCGTGTGCATCGAACGACAAGGATATTGTCGTGACCGTATTCTTCGTGCGGGATGGTAAACTGCTTGGACGGGAAAATCATCATATGAATGGCAACAGCAAGGAACGGTTGTCAGAGGTGCTGGCGGCATTTATCAAGCAGTTTTATTCGGGGACACCGTATCTGCCGAGAGAAATTCTGGTTCCGGAAGTGCCGGAGGAACAGCAAATCTTAGAGGCGTATTTGAGTGAACGGCGCGAATCGAAGGTGCAGATTGTTGTGCCGCAGAAGGGAGACAAGAAAAAGATCTTGGATCTGGCGGCAGAAAATGCGAGATTGGTACTAGCGCAGGATATGGAACGTGTGAAGCGGCAGGAGAAGCGGACAATCGGAGCGGCAAATGAGATTGCGGAGCTTCTTGGAATTACGTCGGCGAACCGGATGGAGGCGTTTGATATCTCCAATATCTCTGGCGTATTGTCAGTGGCGTCGATGGTTGTGTTTGAACAGGGAAAGCCGAAGAAGAATGCGTATCGTAAATTCCGGCTGCGGACGGTAACGGGTCCGGATGATTATGCATCCATGAAGGAAGTGCTGTCGAGACGATTCACAGATGAGAAGATGGATGTTTTGCCAGATGTCATTATGATGGATGGTGGTAAAGGACAGGTAAACGTTGCATTGATGGTATTGGATAGCCTGGGGCTTGACATTCCAGTGTGTGGTATGGTAAAAGATGATAACCACAGAACAAGAGGCTTGTATTATAATAATGTGGAAGTGAAGTTCCCGAAGGGCAGTGAAGCGATGTTGATGGTGACGGCACTGCAGGATGAAGCGCACCGCTTCGCGATAGAATATCACCGGCAGCTCCGCAGCAAAAATCAGGTACATTCCGTGCTCGATGAGATACCGGGGGTAGGTGAGAATCGGCGGAAGCAGCTGCTCAAATATTTCGGTGAGATACGGAAGATCAGGGAAGCGACAATCAGCGAGCTTGCAGAAGTGCCGGGAATTCCAGAGTCCGTTGCGAAGAATGTGTATGAATTTTTTCATGCGGAATAAACTGTCTAACCGGTATTAGAAAACAGACGAATAAAGACTTAGGAGAACACGATATGTTTCAGAGATTTTTTCCAAACGAATATTACGACAGTACCTATCATATTGATTTTCAGGCATTCTATGACAAAGGATACCGCGCGGTACTGTTCGATGTTGACAATACACTGGTGGAACATGATGCACCTGCCAATGCGCGTGCAAAGGCATTGATACAGAAATTAAAGGATATGGGATATGGTGTCTGCTTCGTGTCAAATAACGATGAGGAACGTGTAAAATCCTTCAATGAACAGGTTGGAGCAACTTATGTATATAAGGCAGGAAAACCGTCAGCCAGAGGATATGTGCAGGCAATGCAGAAGCTTGGTACTGACCGGACGAATACGTTGTTTGTCGGAGACCAGATCTTTACTGATATCTGGGGTGCAAACAATGCGCAACTTTACAGCATCTTAGTACAGCCGATTGCAAAGCACGAGGAGATTCAGATTGTGTTAAAACGAATCCCGGAAAAATGGGTGTTGCACAGCTATCTGAAGAAACATACATTGCAGACAGGAAAGTAAAAAAGAAAACACACGAAAAAGAAAAAGACGCGGAAAGCGTCTTTTTCTTTGGGTTAAAATATATTTATCAATAAAATAATTAAGCAAGCTTGTTAACAGCAAGTGTTAAACGGGAAATCTTTCTTGAAGCGTTGTTCTTGTGGTAGATTCCCTTTGAAGCAGCCTTGCTGATCTCGGATGTAGCAACCTGAAGTGCAGCTTCTGCAGCAGCCTTATCGTTTGCCTCGATAGCAGCCTCAACCTTCTTAACTAAAGTCTTAATCTTAGACTTGATCATTTTGTTTCTTAAAGTCTTTGTCTCGATAACAAGAATTCTCTTCTTTGCGGATTTGATATTAGCCAAACCTGACACCTCCATAAAATATTATAATAGTTTAAGTTTATATAATTATCACTTTGGTCAAGACACGAACAATCCGTCCACACCACTAGACAGATTGGACCAGTGAAAATTTCTAATTGTGTTCACACACAAACCATAGAATAGCAAAAAGCCATTTTTCTGTCAATACTTTTTGATGAAAAAACCCGTAAAAACCTAAATTTTAGCTTGCAGAATAGTCCTGGATCATCTTATCGTAATCTGCGATTGGCATAGGTTTTGCAAACAGGAAGCCCTGACCGATTTCACAGTTGATGGAACTGAGCATTTCCAGCTGTTCGACAGTCTCGATGCCTTCGCTGACAACGCGGATATCGAGGGTGTGTGCCATCTCGATGATACTGCGCAGGATGCTGATTGCATTTTTGTCGTTTGTCGTTGACCGGGACAAGAAATCATGGTCAAGCTTGATGACATCGATCGGCAGATCCTTGAGCAGTGTAAGGGAAGAGTAGCCAGTTCCAAAATCGTCCATGTTGATGATGAAATCCATCGATTTCAGCTTGTTCAACACATCGATCATCTGTGAGTAATTCTCAGAGAAAATACTCTCGGTGATTTCGAATTCCAGATAATGATGTGGAATGTAGTACTTCTCGACGATCTCCTGTACTTTTGACAGGAAGTCCGGATGCGCCAGCGTTACCCGTGACAGGTTCACGGAGAACGGAATGACGTAGATGTCGGAATCGAGATACCGGCGGATGGACTTACAAGCCTGCTCGAGCATGAAACAGTCGATCTGATAGATGAAACCGTTCTTCTCGAAGGATGGGATAAAGGCTGCCGGTTCCAAAAATCCCTTGGAAGGAGATAACCAGCGCACCAGAAGTTCTCCACCGATCAGGCTCTTCGATGCAATATCGTACTTTGGCTGTACATATGCACAGAATTCGTTGTTCTCAAGGGCACCGTGGATGCTGTTCTCAAGCTGTGCATCGTTCAATACCTTCTTGTGGTATTCGTCATCATAGAATGCATACGATACGCCGGTTGAAGCATCGATGGACTTGCCAGCCATCATTGCGCGGTCGACTAAGCGGTTGATGCTGTAGCTGTGCATTGTTTCGTCGATGATAAGAATTCCGGTCGTGAAGTCTACGACGAACCGATCCTGAATGGCAAGGCATGCATCATGCACCTCTGCCTTGATGTTGTTGAAGATGGACATAAACTGATCTTCTGCCTTGTAGTGAATCAGCATGATGTAAGTATCGCTGATAACACGGGCAAATGTCTCACCTTCCTGCATATATTTGTTCAATACATCTGCGACTGCCTTGAGCGTCTGATCGCCCACATTATGACCATAGGTTTCGTTGATGTATTTGAAGTTCTTGATGTTAAAGTAGAACATAACATAATCGGTGTCCGGGTTGTCGTTTAAGATTGCCTGTGCATCGACCTTGAACTTCTCGAAGTTTCCATATCCGGTTACAATATCGCGGTAAGAAGCCTCGGCAATGCGCTTTTCGATGTTGATGTTCTGCTCGAGTTCCTTGCGGAGCTGTTCTGCCTTTGTCTCCTTGTGTGCGGAGGTTGAAATCAAAAATGTATGGCTGCCGGAACTCCAGTTGATCGTTGTCATATGGACATCCAGCGGCTCGTCGAGCGTGCGATTGTGCTTGATGCAGCCAACAGTCGGATTACTGTCAGAGATCTTATGTACAGGACAATCACGGCAAGGCCCGCTTTCCTGCTGCAGGCAGGTGTAGCATTTGCTGTTTAAAGCAAGTTTTGGAAAATATTCCCGCGCACATTCGTTGAAATACATGACGTCGTAGGAGTCCTTGTCGACAACGACCATCGGATTCTGTACGAGATCAAACGCCTTGATCGTGTCATCACGCAGCAATGACATCGCACGGTTTGCCTGTTTTGTCTTGATCGCTTCTCCGAACAGGCGGAAGATCTGCTTAAATGCGGTCAATGTCTGCGCGTTCCATGTGACGTCTTTGTCCATGGAATAGAAGCTGATAAAGCCAATCCGTTTGCCGTTTGTATTGATATCGCACTGCATGAGCTTGCGGATGCCTTCCGCATACGGGTTCATGCTTGCGGTGTTTGTCTTGATCAAAGATGTATCGGAGGAATAGGTAATGCCGTCCGTTCCCATCGCAGATAATTCCTCCAGAATCGCAGCAGGCGTATGCTGGCGGAGCGTCATATCGTTGTTGATTCCCTTTTTGCACCATTGATGCGTACAGTCAACGAAGCTCTTGTTGTAGCTGTATTCCCAGATGCTGATCTTGTCGATGGCGTAGTGCTCGCCTACGATTGCCATTGCCTGTTCGATCGCAGTGTAGGTGTTGGTGCTGGCAAACAGTGTAGAAAGCAGGGAATCTAAAAGAGCAGAGGTTTCTGTTTCTTTTACTGTCGGCTCGGAACGATCATTTTCGTACTTCCCACGTTCCATATCATCGGCATAGAAGAAGTAGCCGTTTTTGCCGTTTAACTTCGCCTGATACAGGGCAGTATCTGCATTTTCCAGCAGGACGTTATATGGAATCTGCTGGTTCGTTGCGGCGATACCGATACTGAGTGTGACCTTGCAATCGTGCTGGTACAGCTCACGCAGACGATCGGCGATCATAACGGCTTTTTCGCTTGCAAGCTGGGTATCTAACACATTGGATAAAAATACGCAGAATTCGTCGCCGCCGAGACGCCCGGCAATGCCGTAATCGCCTTTGAATTCCTGCAGCGCCTTTGCAATGTCGACGATGACTTCGTCACCCTTCAAATGTCCAAATGTATCATTGATCTTCTTGAAATCATCAATATCGACCAACATCAGAACCTGATAGCTGTTTCCGTTTAGTTCACGCAGGGATGCTTGAATTTTGCTCTCGGTTGTCGCCTTGTTGTAAAGTCCGGTCATCTGATCGGTCTCTGCACGGATCAGAAGCTTTTGCTGTTCCACCTTCTGGGCATGGATATTCCGGAGCAGACCAACGACACGAAGCGGCGTTCCCTCCTCGTCGTAGATGGTGGAGAATGTGGAGAAGTACCACTGGAAACCACCATTTTTCGTATTTAATTTGAACTCTGTCGAATGATATTCTGTGCCGGCTTTTGCCAGATAAAACAGCTCTTCGATCGCGGACTGTGTATCGTAAGAGACGAGTCCCATCTTGAGCATATTTTCGGTCGGGTTCTCAATCACAGATTCACCTTCAAAGATATGGTTGAACTTCTCGGCAAAGGTGATTGTATCGGTTGCAATATCATATTCGTAAGGAAGTTCCTCAGAGATATCAGAGATGATCAGATATTTCTGCTCTTCGAGCATTGCCTTTGTCTCTGCAATCTTCAGACTTGTAATATCTGACATAACGAGGTTTACAACCGGGAAGCCTTGTTCCTCGGAACCGGAGCGGGCGATGACTGCATTGACCCATTTGATATTGCCATCCGCACACTGGATACGGAAGTTCATGATCTTGGAATTCTCCTCGTTTTCCGTCAGGTCAGCGAGTGCGTCAATCACAAGCGCCAGATCCTCACTCAATACGAGCTGCAGTGTGCTCTTGCCGAACTTCTCCTTGTAATCATGCTCAGAGTAGCCACACATATCATAAAAGAAATTATTTGCCCATAAAAGAGAGAGATTGTTGTCGAGCAAATGCTTGCTCACGCCGCTCGGAACGGTATTTGCGAAAATCTCCAGATCGGTCTTGGCACGGACGGTCTCGTTCGCTGCATTTTCCAGATTCGTGATATCGGTAAAAACGCACTGTAATACGTCACGACCATCGTTCAAAGAAAATGCCTGTCCGTTGCAAAGCACCGTCAGAATCGTACCGCTCTTTGTCACGATCCGATGCTGGATACTGATCAGATTCGAGATACTTAACTGATAGTTCATGGAGGCGATCACTTCTGTGAAATCCTCCACATATAACAGATTATCCAGGGTACAGATCTTCTTGGACAATTCACGCGGAGAGTATCCGGTCATTGTACAAAGCCCCTGGTCAAAGTCTAAAATATTGTATGGTGCATCTGTCTCCAAGACAAATGTAGCCACGTCATTTCCATTTACAAAATTGCTTGATGCCATTATCGCCCCACCACCTCATGCTGTATAAAAAAACTACTATTATTATAGAGGAAAACAGCATATGACGCAAGGCAAAAATGACGCAGAATTCCAGCGATATTGGACGCATTTATAAAATGGTTTCTTTACTTTGCAGGGCGGAAATGGTAAAATAAATAAGCTTATAGGTTTTTAAGATTTTACAGGAAAAAGATAGTAATCAATTATTATGAAAAGAGAAGAATATAGAAAGTTTCAATGGCTGGCGAGTGTCTGCATTGCGGTGTTTATTTTGAGCTTTGCTGTGTGCCTGCTGGCGTTCAACCGGAGTGTGTACCGGCTTTCATCGACGGACTACCGTAACGGTGTGACCGTGGAGATCAGCAAGGCAGAGGCAGAGCTTTACTACGGACAGATTGCAGATTCGTATTGTCGCTTTTTTACAGGAAAATACAGGATTGCAGGATATGAATTATCGGACGAAAATGTGCATCAGCTGAACCGATTGAAAGGGTATTACCGGTTCGCATGGATTTTGTCCATTGCATCGCTGGCTGGGATGATATACAGTTTTCGCAGGCTTTGGCGCAGGCGGGAGACGATGCCGTGTTTTTATGGAAGTGCAGGCGGCGCGTGTCTGGTGGCGCTTTTGATGTTGCGGATCGTGACATCAAAAAGAGAGGTCTATGCAGGACTTCGGAATATGATATTCCGTGGCGATTATGGTTATTTTTCTTCCGGAGATGTGCTGTGTAAGATTCTGCCGGAAACCTTTGCAAGGAATCTGGCGTTGCTATATCTTGGCATAGTTGCAGCGGAGATTTTTGTGTTTGTGATGATTCGTGTGTGTGTCCGTCTGGCGGGGCGGCCACACCGGTTTTAGATTTAGAGAAGGATATTTTTAAGGAGGGTTACAAAATATGAACAAACGACTGGAAGATTGGGTAAACTGGATTTTGTACGATGAATTGAAAAATGGGGTTATCAATGCACCGAAGCATCTGCTCGGAAACCATGTTTATGGCGATGGACAGGTGATCACCGTATATCGTCCATATGCAGAGAAAGTCTGCGTCGTATCTCCGACAGGCAAAAACCGTGAGGAGATGGAATGTCTGGCAGAGGGCTTCTATGGATTTTACAGTGCAAAGAAGAAATATAAGGGAACAAAATACCGCATCGAGACAACCTATCAGGATGGTACAACGGTTGTGACTGCCGATGCATACGCGTTTGACTCACAGATCACAGAGTTTGACACATATCTTTTTGCAGAGGGCAAGCACTATGATGTCTACGAAAAGTTTGGTGCGCATCCGATGACGATCGATGGTGTGAAGGGAACATACTTCGCAGTATGGGCACCGCATGCGAGACGTGTCAGTGTCGTAGGTGATTTTAACATGTGGGATGGCGCACTCAACCCGATGCAGATGATGCAGACCTCCGGCATCTATGAGCTGTTTATCCCGGATGTAGCTCCGGGGGCTGTCTACAAATATCAGATTCTGACAAGAGACGGTGAAATCTTATACAAGGCAGATCCATATGGAAACCAGTGTCAGGTAAGACCGGACAATGCGAATGTCGTTGCGGATCTGACCGGATATAAGTGGAAGGATACGGACTGGATCGAGAACCGGAAGCAGCAGACGCGTGAGACCGAGCTGAAAAAGCCGATGGCAATTTATGAGTGCCACCTCGGTTCGTGGAAGAAGAAAATTGAGGATTCAGATTTTGGATTCTATACCTACCGTGAGCTTGCAAAGATGCTCTGCGATTATGTAAAGAAGATGGGATACACCCATGTCGAGCTGATGGGTATTGCAGAGTATCCATTTGATGGATCATGGGGTTATCAGGTAACGAATTATTATGCACCGACCAGCCGTTACGGCTCGCCGGAGGATTTCATGTATTTTGTAGATCACATGCATGCAAATGGCATCGGCGTGATCTTAGACTGGGTACCGGCACATTTCCCAAGAGATGCGCATGGACTTGGAAGATTCGATGGCATGCCGCTTTATGAGCATCCGGATCCAAGACGCGGCGAGCATCCGGACTGGGGAACCTATATCTTTGATTTTGGAAGAAATGAAGTATCAAATTTCTTAACAGCCAATGCATTGTTCTGGGTGGAGAAGTTCCACGTAGATGCATTGCGTGTGGACGCGGTTGCCTCTATGCTGTATCTGGATTATGGAAAACAGGATGGACAGTGGCTGCCGAACAAAGATGGTGGAAATGAAAACTATGATGCGATCGATCTGCTCCGCAAGATCAATACGGTTATGGAAGAGCGCAATCCTGGCGCGTTCCTGATCGCAGAAGAGTCTACGGCATGGGCAGGTGTTACAGCACCGGCGAGCATGAAGGGACTTGGATTCCTGTACAAGTGGAATATGGGATGGATGAATGACTTCTTAGAGTATATGAAGATGGATCCGTATTTCCGTTCATTTAATCACAACCGACTGACATTCAGCCTGTCATATACATATGCAGAGAATTATGTGCTTGTGATTTCACACGATGAGGTCGTACATCTCAAATGCTCCATGCTCAACAAGATGCCGGGCACCGAGATGGATAAGTTCGCAAACCTGCGTACTGCATATGGATTTATGTATGGACATCCGGGCAAGAAGCTTTTGTTCATGGGACAGGAGTTCGGACAGCTTCGTGAGTGGAGTGAGGCAAGAAGTCTTGATTGGTTCTTATTAGATCAGCCTCTGCATAAGAAGATGCAGAAATGGGTGGCAGATCTGAACCATATGTATACAACCTATGACGCATGCTACTACAATGACAACAATCAGATGGGATTCGAGTGGACCAAGGTCGATGATGCAAATACAAGTATTATCGCGTTTGTGCGTCGTGGAAAGACGGTGAAGGATCAGTTGTTGTTCGTATGCAATTTCGTTCCGGTAGAGCGTAAGGATTACTGGATTGGAGTGCCTTGCCTGACCGAGTATGAGGAGATCATCAATTCGGATGCGAAGATCTACGGCGGTTCCGGTACGAAAAACGGTAAGGTAAAGGCATTTGAAGAAAAGTGTGATCGTATGCCGTATGCGATCAGCATTGATATCGCACCGCTTTCCATGATGGTATTCAGATACGATTATGTAGACAAGAAACAGGCTGTTGTGGATGCACCTGCGACAGCAGCAATTGAGAAAAAGCCGGAGCCGAAGAAGGCGACAACGGCGAAGAAGTCAACAGCAGCAAAGAAGCCGACTGCAAAGAAAGCGGCTGTGGCAAAGACTTCCACAGAAAATAAGTCAGTAGAAAAAAAGACGACGAAATAATGGCAGAAAGATATGAGTAAGAAAAAAGCAGATAAGAAAAAAGGCGGATTTGTGCGGGCAATCAGGAATATATTTGTGTTCCTGATTGCGTGTGCGCTGCTGATCCTTCTTGGGTTGACAGGAATCTATATCTATGTTAAACATGATGTGAATCCCCGTCTGCTGAAAGAGGAGGACGCAACTGCACTTTCGGATGTGGATTGTATTATCATTCTTGGGGCATCTGTAAAGAATGGAGATACACCGAGTCCGATGCTGCGGGATCGATTGGATGAGGGGATTGCACTTTACAAGGCAGGCTGTGCACCGAAGATACTGATGAGTGGTGACCACGGCAGCGAATATTATAACGAAGTCAGTGTCATGAAGAACTATGCGATCAAGCAGGGCGTTCCGTCGGAGGATATTTTCCTGGATCATGCGGGATTTTCTACTTATGAGAGTATGTACCGTGCCAGAGCAATCTTTGGCGCGGAAAAAGTTGTGATCGTCACGCAGAAATATCATTTGACACGTGCGGTCTACAATGCCAAGAATCTCGGTATGGATGCATATGGAGTGGCGGCAGCACCGATTAACTACGGTGGACAGACCATCCGGAATATCCGCGAGTATCTGGCAATCAGCAAGGACTTTGTTATGACATTTATCAAACCGGAGCCGACTGTACTTGGTAACCCGATTTCCTTAGATGGAAGCGGGGATGTTACCAACGGCGCAGATTAACATAGACACAGAAAAGAGGAGGAGCGAAGAGCGTGAAGATGATTTCATTGGAAGAAGAATTGAAGGGCAATGCGTACCCGGGCAGAGGTATCGTGATCGGAAAGTCACAGGATGGCAAGAAAGCGGTAACTGCATATTTCATTATGGGACGCAGCGTGAATTCACGGAACCGTGTATTTACAGAGACAGAGGATGGCATAAGAACAGAGGCAGCAGATCCTTCCAAGCTGACTGATCCACATCTGATCATCTATGCACCAGTGCGTGTATTAGGCAACAAGACGATTGTGACAAATGGAGATCAGACCGATACGATTTACGAGCTGATGGATAAGCAGCAGACATTTGAGCAGTCTTTACGCACGCGAGAATATGAGGATGATGCACCAAATTATACACCACGTATTTCCGGCATTATGCATGTGGAAAATGGTTCGTATAATTATGCAATGTCCATCTTAAAATCCGCAGACGGAAATCCGGATTGCTGTGAGAGATTTACATTCTCTTATACAAATCCACTTTCGGGAACCGGACATTTCATTCACACCTATATGGGTGATGGCAATCCACTTCCAAGCTTTGAGGGTGAGCCGAAGCTGGTTGCAATCCCGGATGATATGGATGCATTTACCGATATGCTGTGGAACTCTTTGAATGAGGATAACAAGGTATCTTTGTTTGTTCGCTATATCGATATCGAGACAGGTAAGGCAACATCAAAGATTATCAATAAATACGACAGAGTCTAAGAAAGCGGAGGATGAAAAATCATGGCAAACGAAATTATGCTTAAGTATGGATGTAACCCGAATCAGAAACCATCTCGTATCTACATGGAGGATGGAAGCGAGCTTCCAGTCAAGGTGATCAATGGCAAGCCGGGTTATATCAACTTTTTGGATGCATTTAACGGCTGGCAGCTTGTAAAGGAGCTGAAAGAAGCAACCGGACTTCCGGCAGCAACTTCCTTCAAGCATGTATCTCCGGCGGGTGCGGCTGTGGGACTTCCGCTTGATGATACATTGGCAAAGATCTACTGGGTAGACGATCTCGGCGAGCTTTCTCCGCTGGCATGTGCTTATGCGAGAGCCAGAGGCGCTGACCGTATGTCTTCCTTCGGTGATTTCATTGCACTTTCTGATGTGTGTGATAAGGATACAGCAAGACTGATCAAGCGTGAGGTATCCGATGGTGTGATTGCGCCGGGCTACACAGATGAGGCAATTGAGCTTCTGATGCAGAAGAAAAAGGGCAATTACAATATTATTCAGATTGATCCTTCGTATGTACCAGCTCCAATCGAGCACAAGCAGGTATATGGCATCACATTTGAGCAGGGAAGAAATGAGCTTCCAATCAACGATGAACTGCTTTCAAACATTGTGACAAAGAACAAGGATCTTCCAGAATCTGCAAAGAACGATATGAAGATTGCTTTGATCACTCTGAAATATACACAGTCAAACTCTGTATGCTATGTGAAGAACGGACAGGCAATCGGTATCGGTGCCGGACAGCAGTCCCGTGTACATTGTACAAGACTTGCCGGACAGAAGGCAGATAACTGGTATCTCCGTCAGGCACCACAGGTTCTGAATTTGCAGTTTGTAGATTCGCTTGGACGTGCAGACCGTGACAATGCAATTGATGTCTACATCGGTGATGAGTATGAGGATGTACTTCGCGAGGGCGAATGGCAGAAGCGTTTCAAGGTAAAGCCACCGGTATTTACACGCGAGGAGAAGCGTGCATGGCTCGATGGAAATACCGACGTAACCCTTGGCTCCGATGCATTCTTCCCATTCTCTGATAACGTAGAGCGTGCAAAGAAGAGTGGTGTGAAGTATATCGCACAGCCGGGTGGTTCTGTACGTGATGATCTTGTAATCGAGTGTGCAGACAAGTACGATATGGTTATGGCATTTACAGGAATCCGTCTGTTTCATCACTAATCGGATGTTGTAAAGCGAAATAATAGTGGAAAGAAAAATGTGAATCCGCAAGGTCAGAAATGGCTTTGCGGATTTTTGGCACAATAAGAGGTATACAAGGGGAAGAAAAATATTGGTAAATCAGTAGAAATCACGTTTGACATATGACGGAATATCCGATATAATTCAAGCATGTATGCTCGGAAGAAGTCTGGGCAAGTATGTCGTGAAAGAAAGGAAAATAGAGATGGCTGAGAAGAAAAATCTGTTGACTAGAGAAGGTCTTCGTAAGTTAGAGGACGAGTTACAGGACTTAAAGGTAAATAGACGTCAGGAAATTGCACAGAAGATCAAAGAAGCAAGAGAGCAAGGAGACTTGTCAGAGAACGCCGAGTACGATGCTGCAAAGGACGAGCAGAGAGATATCGAGGCTCGCATCGAAGAAATCGAGAAGATCCTGAAGTATGCAGAGGTTGCTGACGAAGAAGAAGTAGAGCAGGGTGTTGTAAACTTTGGTTCTGAGGTATCTATTCTGGATATCGATATGGATGAGGTAAATACATTCAAGATCGTTGGTTCTACTGAGTCCAATATTCTGGAAGGAAAGCTTTCCAATGAATCTCCACTTGGCATGGCTATTTTGAAGAAACGTGTAGGCGAGACAGTCACAGTGGAAGCACCAGACGGAAACTTTGATTACCGTATTTTGGATATTCGATAAGAAAGAGAGAGTTAAAAAGTGGCAGAGAATAAGCAGCAGGATACAAACAAGCTGTTGCAGGTGCGTCGCGACAAGCTCGCAGAGCTGCAGGCAGCAGGAAAAGATCCATTTGAGATTACGAAATATGATGTGACAAATCACAGTGAAGATGTAAAGGAAACTTACATTGCGCATGAAGCAGAGCTTCTGGCAGGCAGACCAACACCGGATGTAGAGGGGCTGGATGACGAGCAGAAGAAGGAAGTTCTGGCAAACGATTACAATGAGAGAAGAACAATCATGGATGGCTCTCCGATTCATGTAAGTATTGCCGGACGTATGATGTTCAAGCGTGTTATGGGTAAGGCATCTTTCTGTAACATTCAGGATTTGAAGGGAAATATTCAGGTCTATGTTGCAAGAGACCAGATCGGCGAAGAAAGCTATGCAGATTTCAAGAAGTCTGATATTGGAGATATTTATGGTGTGAAGGGATATGCATTCCGTACAAAGACGGGAGAGATTTCCATTCATGCGGAGGAGATGACACTTCTGTCAAAGTCCTTGCAGATTCTTCCAGAGAAGTTCCACGGACTGACCGATACGGATATGCGTTATCGTCAGAGATATGTGGATCTGATCATGAATCAGGAAAGCAAGGCAGTGTTCATCAAGCGTTCCCAGATCCTGAAGGAGATTCGTAATTTCCTTGCAGACCGTGATTTCATGGAGGTTGAGACACCAATGCTCGTATCGAATGCAGGTGGTGCCGCAGCAAGACCATTTGAGACACATTACAATGCATTAAATGAAGATGTAAAGCTTCGTATCTCTCTGGAATTATATCTGAAGAGACTGATTGTTGGCGGTCTGGAAAGAGTGTTCGAGATCGGTCGTGTATTCCGTAATGAGGGTGTTGACACCCGCCACAATCCGGAATTCACATTGATGGAGCTTTATCAGGCATATACTGATTACGAGGGCATGATGGAACTGACAGAGTCTATGTTCCGTTATCTTGCAGAGAAGGTATGTGGCAGTACAAAGATTTCTTACAATGGTATTGAAATCGACTTTGGTAAGCCATTTGAGCGTCTGACAATGAATGACGCGATCAAGAAATATACAGGTATTGATTTTGATCAGGTAGCAGATGATGCAGAGGCGAAGAAGCTGGCTGACGAGCATCATATCGCATACGAGGATCGTCATAAGAAGGGTGATATTATCAACCTGTTCTTCGAGGAGTTCTGCGAGGAGAAGCTGATCCAGCCAACATTTATCATGGATCATCCAATCGAGATTTCTCCACTTACGAAGAAGAAACCTTCAGACCCAAGCAAGGTAGAGCGATTCGAACTCTTTATCAATACGTGGGAGATGTGTAATGCATACTCTGAGCTGAACGATCCAATCGATCAGCGTGAGCGTTTCGCCGCACAGGATGCAAACGCAGCCGCAGGTGATGATGAGGCAGAGCATACAGATGAAGATTTCCTGAACGCTTTGGAGATCGGTATGCCGCCAACGGGTGGTATCGGTTATGGTATCGACCGTCTGGTAATGTTGCTTACAGATTCACAGGCAATCCGTGACGTACTTCTCTTCCCGACAATGAAGTCATTAGATGGTGTAAATAAGAAAAATGATGTAAATAATACAGCTTCTGAAGCACCTGAAAAAAATGTAAAAACTGAGTCTGAAAAGATTGATTTTTCTAAGGTAAAGGTAGAGCCTTTATTTGAGGAATTTGT
>ERZ1108170.7-NODE-7-length-158923-cov-8.459979_pt1 | contig 158923 bp, 139 predicted proteins | sample MGYA00403705_ERZ1108170 | MGnify/ENA primary metagenome ERZ1108170 (study PRJEB35170, sample SAMEA104062422) | human gut metagenome | biome: human gut; feature: human-associated habitat; material: faeces | place: Denmark | collected 2012-06-15 ...
AATCCCTCCGGCTTGCCTTACGGCAACCCACCTCCCTTTACAAGGGAGGCAGAATCCCTCCGGCTTGCCTTGCGGCAACTCACCTCCCTTTACAAGGGAGGCAAAATCCCTCAGGCTTGCCTTGACGGCGATACGCATTCATTTGCAAGAGAGGTGAAAGGTGCACGGAGGGAGAAATTCAACCGTTATTTTTTATCATACGTGTTTTTTTGAACTGCAATCCGAAGTTTTTCAACTTATTATTATGACATTTTGCAAAAGAGCAGTTAAAAAGCAAAAAAATGAGCCTGATTTGTCACTTTGTTAAATTATTAATATATAAATATAAATACTAATAATCAACGTCATTGCTATCAATGACGCTTTCCTTTATTGATATTGTTCAAAAACCAATATTGATATTTATTAAAAATATCAATAGAAATATCAATACTAAGGTGATAGAATAAGGACAGCAGATGAAAATAAATGCTAAAGAGAATTTAATGAAAGGCGGCTTGTTTAATATGCTTGAAAGACAAAAGGAAATCGTAGTAGAGGTTGGTAAGTACTTATTTGAAAGAGGCTTTACACAGCTTTCCGGAGGAAATATAAGCGTCAGAGATCCGCAGACAAACCTTGTGGCGATAAAGCCGAGCGGCGTGGCTTACGGCGTTATGAAGCCCGAGGATATAATTATTGTCGATATTAACGGAAATGTGGTAGAGGGCTCGCTTAGTCCTTCCATCGAGACCGGTATGCATACCGGCGTATACAGAAACAGACCCGACGTAAATGCGGTTATTCATTGCCATACACCTTATGTAATTGCTTGGTCGCTGAAGAATGAACCGTATATTCCGACGGTGACAGTCAGTCAGTATGTGACGAACGGTGCCATTAAAGTTGCTCCGCTTGAGGGAGCGGGCTCACCGAATCTTGCGAAGGCGGCTGTCGAAACACTCGGCCCCGATTACGCAATCGGATTAAAGGGTCACGGCCTGCTTGCCTGCGGTCCTGATATGAAATGGGCGCTCGAGGCGGCGCTTGTAACCGAAGACGCGGCTAAAATCGCTTGCACCTGTAAGGCCATGGGCGGTGAAACCTGCTTCTTTGACAAAGAGCTCGGCGATATGGAGGGCTTTGACGCTCTCGCGAGAATTGCCGGTCTTTAAAGCTTGATTCTGTGTAAATTTTCAGAATAGATAAAAAGAGAGATTTCTCCTGTCAGCTTGATTTTGTATTTCGTTACCCCGATGCGCATAATAATTTCAGGAGAAGTCTCTTTTTTATTTTTATCGGCAGATTGTGATACTTTCGGAGGAGAAAAAATGATTAAAATAGGACTCGCTGCAACAAATGATGTTGCAGGTCTTGACAATAAAAATGTTTCGGCATTTATTGAATTGGCTCAAAAAAACGACTGCGAGGTTATAAAAGGCGAGTCGGAGTTTTTTGAGCCTGAGGAAGCTAAAAGGGTTGCAGACGGGCTTAAGGATTGCGATTTGATTGTTGTAACGGTCAAGGGCTTTACATGGTTCGGTGAGTGCATAAACGAGTTTACAAAGCTCGGCGTGCCGGTTTGCTGCTGGGCTGTTCCTGAGCCGAAAAAAGAGGGCGTGCTGCTCTTTAATTCAATGACGGGACTCAATCTTTTCACAAGTGTGGCAAATTCGGGACGCGAAATACCCGCCGTGAAATGGCTGTACGGAAACGCGGACGATACCCTTTTTGTAAACAGATTTCTTACTACCGTCGGTGCGATAAGATGTCTAAAGGCAATTAAGGGTAAGAAGATTGCGATTGCCGGAGGCGTTGCCGAGGGATTTGTCAATCTTGAATACGATAAGAAAAAGGTCGAAAGCCGTTTCGGCATAACAATAGAAGAAACGGACATTGACAAAATCATTGACGCGGTTCTTGAAATGAAGGATGAAGAAATATCCGAGCTTGCCGCGGAGATAAAAAGCAGCGCAAGCTCGTTTACCGCAGACGAGGAAAGATTTGTAAAATCATGCAAGCTTATCTGTGTTTTAAAAAGATATTTTGAAGAAAACAATTACGCGGGAATGGCTGTTGCGTGTTGGACGCGCTTCCAGGAGAGATTGGATATTTTCCCGTGTATGGCATACGGCTACCTTTGTGATCACGGGTACCCCGTTGCCTGCGAGGGAGACTTACTCGGACTCATAAGTATGATTATGCTTTCGGGTGCAACGCAAAAAAGAGCCGCTCTTATGGATATGGTGCAGGTGGATCCCGAGTTCGGCGGCGTTGTTTGGTGGCATTGCGGAATAGGCTTGCCGAGCTATGCGAATGAAAACGGAATGAAAATAAAAGAATACCCGTGTGCTCCCGGTGCTCCGCAGGATCCCGGCACGGTAGGAGATTTGATATTCAACAAACAAAAAGCGAGTATTTTCCGTGTCGCGGACAACGGCGACCGCTTCTTCGCCTTGAGTGCCGAAATAGGAAAACAGCGTGACAAGGGTCACGACGGCGTCAGGGCGTGGTTTACGGAGCTGCAAATGGATGAAGAGCCCGTAAGCATTCCGGAGTTTTTAGAAACATTTACAAAAAATGCGCTTCCGCACCATTATGCAATGTCGGGCGGGCGCGGAGAGGCAATACTGATTGAAGCTTGTAAGCTGCTCGGGATGCAGGGAATAAAAAAAGAAAAATACCATGATTATTTATAAGTAAAGCAGGAGGCACGAAGTGAAAGCGATAGTAGCATACGGAGCAAAGGATTACAGATTTTGCGAGGTGGATACACCTAAGGTCGGAGAGGGAGAAATACTTATAAAAATTGAAGCCGCCGGAATCTGCGCTTCGGACAGAGCGGTTTATATGGGCGGCGACCCGTGGGGAGGCATTGAGTCTCCGAGAGTACCCGGACACGAATTCGTGGGAACAGTCGAAGAAATCGGCCCCGGGGCGGAGAAAAAAGGCTTTGTCCGCGGAGACCGGGTTACGGCGGAGTGCATAATGCCGTGCGGAAAGTGTTATTACTGCAAGAAGGGCCTTTATCATCTTTGCGATGATGAAAACGGATTCCTTGAGGGCGGCTTTGCCGAATATATGCTTCTTCCGAAAAACGCATTGATTCACAAGGTTTCAAAAGACATTCCGGCAGTCGAGGCCGCTCTTTGCGAGCCGTTGTCATGCTCCGCATATGCGGTCAACCAAACCGGAATGGGGATGGAAGACACTGTCGTTGTTTCGGGACTCGGAGCCATAGGTATGGGAATGCTTCAGTTTGCTCTTCTTCGAAATCCGAAGAGAGTAATAGGAATAGATACCAACGACGCTCTTTGCGAAATCGCCAAAAAGCTCGGAGCGGCAGAGGTCTTAAATCCAATGAAGGAAGACGTCACAAAAAGAATTATGGAATTAACCGACGGAGTGGGCTGCGACATATATATGGAGGCGACCGGAAATCCCGCTTCGGTGGAAACGGGAATGAACTGTCTGAGAAAACAGGGAATGCTCTTTATTTACAGCGTGTTTAAGAAAAAAGCGGAAATCGACCTTAATCAGATAAGTGAATTTAAAGAGCTTCGTGTAATCGGAGGGCATTTGAGCCCCGGAGCTTTTCCGTACACAATAGATTGTCTGGAAAAAGGCAAAATAAATGCAAAGGTTATGGTAACCGATATCTTTGCTTTAAATGAAATTGATGAAGCCATGTCGGCGAAAAAGCCGGACAGAGTTTCAATTAAAACGGTTTTAGTGCCATAAGAAGGGGTAGTCACAATGAAAATATGGATTACAGCACCGTTTCAGGAACTTTATCTTGAAAAGCTAAAAAAAGACAACGAGGTTTGCTATGAAAACTGGTTCGATACGGGAATCATAAGAGAGGGCAAAGAGCTGGCAAAGCTTTTAAACGAAAAAGGAACTGAAATATTCGTAACCGAGGAGGATGTTGTTCAAAAGGAAGTTTTTGAACAATGCCCGACGCTCAAAATGCTTGTTGTCTGCAGAGCGGGTACCTCAAATATCGATCTCGACGCCGCAAAAAGGAACAATGTTATAGTTGTCAACACTCCGGGAAGAAATGCGGTAGGCGTTGCCGAAATGGTTGTCGGAATGATGATCAGCGTCTCAAGAAATTTCTATAAGGGTGAAAAAATGATACGCGACGGAGGCTGGACCGAGGATTATTATTTCAAATCCTTCGGAACGGAGCTTGACGGCAGCACAGTCGGCTTTGTGGGCTTCGGAAACGTTGCCAAGGAAACAGCAAAACGCCTTTCGGCATTCAATATGAGAATTTTAGCTTATGACCCATATGTTTCTGCAGAGACTATGAAGGAATACGGAGCGGAAAAGACGGAGGACCTGAAAAAGCTGGTTTCGGAGAGCGACTACGTATCAAACCACTTGCCGGTAACCCCCGATACAAGAGGGATGCTTGATAAGGAACTCCTGTCAAATATGAAGGAAACGGCATATTTCATCAATTCGGCAAGAACCGCTACGACAAACGAAGAGGACGTTCTTGATCTCCTTCGCGAAAAGAAAATAGCGGGAGCCGCATTTGACGTATACGGAAAAGAACCGCTCAGCGCGGACAGCCCGTATTTGGAGCTTGAAAACACGGAGCTTCTTCCGCATATCGGAGGCTCTACATACAACGCTATCGCAAAGCACTCAAAAATGTGCTTTGAGGCCGTGAGGGCATTTACCGAAAATACAAAAATCGATAACAGAGTTGTATAGACTTAGGAGAATAACGTGAAAAAGTACGCTATGGTTTTCGATGCAGGCACGGGAGCAGGCAGATGTAATCTCTTTGATATGTCAGGCCGTTTGGTTTCCTATGCTTACAGAGAATGGGAATACCTAAAGGACCTTTCCTCAAGCAACAAAGAGGCTATGCTTTTTGATGCGGAGCAATTTAAAAAAATCCTGTTTTCGCTTTGCCGTAAGGTAATAACGCAGGCAGGAATATCCGCCGATGAAATTGTTGCCGTGAGTGCTACCTCTCAAAGAGAGGGCATGGTTTGGCTTGACCGTTTCGGTAAAGAGATATATGCAGCTCCCAGCGTAGATTTAAGGGGAGAGGAAGCGGCAGATATTCTGTCGGGTAAGGAGCCGTTCATAAAAGAAATAACCGGCTTGCCTGTTTCCGGAATGTTCGGACTCGCAAGACTGCTGTGGTACAAAAAATTTAACGAAGCTGTTTATGACCGAATTGATACGGTTATGATGATAAGCGATTGGATATGTTATTTACTGTGCGGCAGCAAGGTCAGCGAGCCGTCTGTTGCCTCCTCGTCGCAATTATTTGATGTCAAAAACGGTAAGTGGTCATCTGAGCTGCTGAAATCTGTGGGACTCAGAACCGATATATTTCCGGAAATATCAGATTTCGGAGAGCAAATCGGCACTGTCACAAAGGAAGCGGCTTGTGAAACAGGACTTAAGGAGGGTACGCCTGTGATTTGCGGAGCAGCAGATTCTCAGGCCGGCCTTGTAGGGATGAATGTTCTGAAAAGCGGAATGCTTGCAGCCGTTGCCGGGACGACAACTCCGGTAATGCGCGTTACGGACAGATACGAAATCGATGAATTTGCTTTTACAAACCGCCATGGTGTACCCGGTTTGTGGCTGCAAGAGGGAAACGCGGGAATTACCGGGCTCGCTTTGAGATGGGTAAGAGACTTATTCCGTACGGATTATGAAATAATGACACAGGAAGCAATGTCGGTACCGCTCGGCTGTGACGGTATGCGGTGCTTTTCGGGGCACGAAATTGCAGGCCGAAGGTCTTCAACATGCCGCTCGGGATTCGTATTCCCCACTCCATGGGTTCTGGACAGCTATAAGCGAGGCCATTTTTTCAGAGCGGTATACGAGGCAAACTGTTATGCCGTGCGTGCAAATCTCGAAGCGATAAAGGCTGACTCGGAAGCTCCGTTGTATGTATGCGGCGGACAGACCGCATCCGATTTTTATAACGGCATACTAGCGGATGTATGCGGCAGACAGGTAATTACGCAAAAGGAAAGAGAGATTACCGGCCTCGGTATTGCCATGGGTGCCTTTACAGGCGTCGGACTTTACAAGGACATCAGAGAAGCAGCGGCGGAAATGAGCTTCGCGGGGAAAATATACGAACCGAAGCACGACTGTCAAGCGTTCTATGAGGATTGGTTGGAAAAGTATTAAAAGGGAGATGAAACGATGATTAACTCATTTACACATTATTTAAAAACAACAATTGAATTCGGTAACGGAAAACGTTTCGAAATTAAGAATTTGATTGAAGAAAAAAACGCAAAAAAAGTATTGCTTGTATGCGACCCTACGGTATATAAGCTCGGAATTGCAAACGATATTATCGCTTCCGTCGAAGAGGCAGGCGCATCAGCCGTCGCGTTTACAGAGGTGGAGCCGGACCCGAGGGTTGCAACGGTTGATAAGTGCGGAGCTCTTTGCAAGGCAGAAAAATGCGACCTCGTTATCGTTGCGGGCGGCGGAAGCTCCATGGATATAGCGAAGGGTGCCGCAATTCTTGCCACAAACGAGGGCAGTATTCATGATTATCTCGCGGGACGCGGAGAAGAAATAAAGGAGCCGGTAAATCCCCCGATTCCTTTGATTGCGATTCCCACAACATCGGGCTCGGGCTCCGAGGTTTCGGAGTGTATCGTAATTGTCGATACTAACAATATTAAGGATATTATGTTCAGCCCGATGCTTGCGGCAACATATGCGGTTGTCGATCCGGAGCTTACATACAGTGTTCCGAAAAACACGACGATTCATACGGGACTCGACGTTTTATCACATGCGCTTGAGGCTTATTCTTCGGTTATGGACGATGCCGTGGCAGAGCTTATGGCGCTGGAGGCTTTGAGAATCGTCTTCAGGAGTCTCCCGCTTTGTGTGAACGAAAACGATAAAGCCGCACGCAACGAAATGGCTTACGCGTCACTTCTTGCAGGCGTGGCACAGAGCAAGTGCGGATGCGTTATTCCGCATGCGGCAAGCTGTCCGTTGACGGTTTACCATAATGTGCCGCACGGACTCGGTTGCGGTGTGCTTCAAATTCCGACTATTGATTATAACCGTGACGTGTGCAAGGAGAAGTACAAAAGAGTGCTGGAGTATATCGGTGAAAAGCTCCCCGAACACGCACAGCCTGCGGATGTACTGATAGAAAAAGTCAGAGAACTGTTCAGGGCTGTCGGAACAGAAGAAAAGCTTGATATAGGAGCCGTTACCGAGGATGAGCTTAAAAAATATGCAAAAGACGCTATGATGGATGACGGTGTTAACGTGAATCCGAGAGCAGTCGGCGAAGAGGATCTGATGAGGATCTATAAAATGATTTTGAAATAATTTTTTGTATTTTAAATACAATGAAAAACAAGGAGGAAAAACATGAATAATTGGACAAGTCCACGCCCGTCGATGATCGACTTGGGTAAAAAATCAAAGGTCGCCCTTCTCGCGGGATGCGGCGGCGGAGGAGACATCATGAACACGATTCCTGTTATGAATCTCCTCAAAAAGCTCGGTGTTGAAAAATTCGTTTTGGCAGACATCGGCTGCAAATGGTGGGAGTTTAACGGAGAAATGGCTCTCGGAGGAGAGGTTATCGATCTCGATTGGCTCCAGCCGTCCGAAAGGCTCAGCGAAAACGTGGCGATTATCAGCAAGGAAACAAAGGTTGTGGGAGGCCATGGAAAAGGCGAATATCTGCACGAATCTTTGATGAAAAATGTCCTTGAGGATACCGTTATTGCCACAATAAGCATTCGCAAGGGTGTTCCCGGCATTATGCAGGGCTTTAGGGACCTTATCGCGGAATACGGAGCGGATTTGTTTGTTACGGTGGATATCGGAGCTGACGCGTTTTTCACCGGAACGGAAACACAGGTACAGTCTCCGCTGATAGACGCTATCTCAATTCTTTGCGCTTCGGAGCTTGAAATTCCCGGTGTGTACGGTGTAAATGCAATCGGCGGCGATGCCGAAATGCCGATGGCTCATATCGTAAGAAACATCGGAATTGCTATGCAAAAGGGCGCGTTTATCGGCGGTAACGGACTTACTCAGGAGGATATAAACACTTACGGTGAAATCCTCAAGTGGATTCCGGGCGAGGAAGTTGAAAAATGGCCGTATGAGGCGGCACAGGGACATTTCGGAACCTTCTACTGCAAACGTCTTTGGTCTGTTGAAATGACACCTGCGGCAGCGTTCACATTCTTCTTTGACCCCGATATTTTAAGAGAAGTAAATCCTATCGTTAATGCGATAAAGGATACAAAAACCTTACAGCAGGCTGAAGAAATAATTATGAAGGATTTCAACCTGTTCCCCGAAACAAGGCTTCCGGTAAACATAACGGCGCCGATCGCACCGCAAATTCCGGATTAACGCTTTAGCCGGCATATATTTGTTGGAGGAGATTCTAAAATGGAAAAGAATAAAAAGAGAGTTTTTACTGGCACAGTTGCTATGCTTGTTATACTGTTCGGATTATTGCGAATCGCAATTTTCACGGGATACCATATGGTTACGCCGTTCCTTCCCGAAATCGCAAGAAACTTAGATACGACAATCGTTGTTATCGGTCTTGCCATCTCTATCAGATCGGCAATGGGATTTTTAGGACCTGTATGGGGCGGTATTATTGACTTGTTCGGAAAGAAGAATTCGCTTTTAATAGCATTGCTCACATTTGCGGCAAGCTATGCGGCTATATACTTCTTCCCAAGCTTCCCTTGCTTTGTTGTCGCGTTACCCATTTCCTATGCCGCGACACTCACTTTTGACTCGGCAATGTACTCTTACCTCAGCGAAATGATTCCTTACGAGGGCAGAGGCCGTATGACTGCGGTTCTTGAAGCCGCATATGCACTCGGCTTTATGATAGGCTCACCGGTTGCAGGTGTTCTTATGGAAAACTTCGGCTGGGCTGTACCGTTTGTCTTAATGGCAGGTATCGCCGTGGTTTTTGCAATCGCTTTAGGCTTTATTCTCCCGAAGGAAGGAGAAAAACGGTTCGGTATCGACGCAACCGTTTCTCACGAGATGCAAGAGAACAAGGCGGAAAAGGGCTCATATTTCCACAGACTTTCGCTCGTACTCAAGGATAAAAATGCCTTGGCAGCTCTTCTTACCGGCTCGCTTCTTATGGGCGGTAACTGGTTCTGCCAGACAATGTACGGCGGTTGGCTTGAAGATAATTTCGACCAGGGCTTATCGGAGATCGGCTTTATTTCCGCGGCATTCGGATTAGCGGTATTTGTTGGTTCGCTCCTTTGCCTTACTCTTACAGACAAGCTCGGAAAAACAAAAGCCATGAAGCTCGGTGCCATTGTGACTATATGCGGAGGCGTAATAGCTGCATTCACCAACCAAAAATCGCTTATTATCGGTAGTATCGGTCTTTTCCTTTACTTTGCATTCGTCGAATTTGCAACAGAGGCTTGTATTTCTCTGTGCACGGATGTAAGAGCTGAAATACGCGGAACCGTAATAGGTTCAAGCTTCGGCGCGCTTGCGATAGGCAGCACAATAGGAACCGGTGTGTCACCCGTTCTTTATACGAAGTTTGGATACACTCCGTGTATTATCGTCGGTACGGTTATTGTAGCCATAGCTTTGCTTGTTATTGCTAAGGTTCTGACTCCCGGTTTTGCCAATAAGGAGAAAAACTGATTATACATTTAGCGTTTCCCTGTGTTCGATGTCTGTAGGATATTTATTTGCCGTAACGGTTGACAGTAATTAAGAATCAATAATATAATACATATGGATAGTCTTATTAATAAAATGCATAGGGGAGTATAAATGTGAAGAAGAATATAACAATAACGATTGACGAAGAATTGATCAAAGTTGCAGAAAGGTATGAGGCCGAAACGGCAAAGAGCGTCTCACACTTTTTCGAACACGCGGGATATTTGATGCTTGCGAGATACAGTGTTGCATCAGGCGGCGGCCTGTCCTTTGAAAAGGGAAAAGAAGCTATGCAGCTTGATGCAATAACTGTTGAAAATCGGGTGCTTTACGGCCAAGCGGAGACAGCCGCTCAGGGTAAAGAACCGATGTCAAACAAGAAAATTGTAAAGGCTTTTTCCGAATATCTTTACAAGTATCTTGAAGGTGTTGCCGATGAGTATCACTGGTCATACGAGGTGGACCCCGAAAGCCATGTGAGCTGGATGAGTCCGGAATTGTTCTCCGGTGAGACGAACGATGACAGTAACAGGTTCCTCGAATGCTGCGGAGAGGCACTTAACCGAGGAATAGATACCGATGACAGCAAGCTTGTTTTTGAAGCTGTCAGACTGTGTATGGATTGGGCGGGAGCTTTTTATGATTTCAGACACGGACCGCAAAAGGGAAACGAAACCGTTGTAAAAAAACTCTTTGACGACGGCACTATTGTTGAATTTATGCGGAAAAGCAGGGAATATATTTTATCCGGCAATATTGAGTCGCTTGAGTATTATACTTCCGGTTGGGCAATTGTATGGTACGTGCTTGATCCGGATAAAATGATAATTCTCGGCTCGCGAGAGGTCTGTGGGCTGAACAAAATTCTGATTGATTTTAAAAAAGAATATAACATTGAAAAGCTACCGAGAGAAATCAACTTCGGACAGTTGGTTTATCGGGACAATAAGAGGTTTATCGAGGGAATAAAATACGTTTACACTCCTAAGGGAAAGCTCAAGATGTATAAAAAAATACTGAAGATATTAAATACCGTGAAGGACCTTGGGGGATATGCTTGCTGCCATGAAATAGACAGAAAGTTGTTTATGATCGGCAGGTAGCAGCGTTTTTGTTCCGATCCGGTGAGATATCACGGGGGAGAAACATATGAAACAAAAAAATTCTATTTCAATTATTGTAATATCATTGATACCGATATGCTTGGCAATAAATGTTGTAGGCGGAAATCTGGCTTCTGCTTTGAAAATACCGCTCTATGTTGACAGCATCGGAACCATTCTTATCGGTATGCTGTGCGGACCTGCAATAGGTTGTCTTACGGGTGCCTTGACCGGTGTCGTGTCGGGAATATTTTCACCGATTATGTTTGCGTATATTCCCGTAACGGCCATTTACGGCTTGGCTGCCGGCTTCTTGAGCAAGAAAAAAATGATGACCAGCATACCGAAACTCATTACCAGCGGAATTATTATTGCGCTGCTTGGCGTGGTATTGTCGTCTCCTATCACCGCACTGGTGTTCGGCGGAATAACTGAGACCGGGCAAGGAGTAATTATAACATTCCTTCGCGCAACCGGACTCGGAGTGCTCCCGGCTACATTGATTTCGTCGTTCTGTACAGAATTTTTGGACAAGCTGCTTTCGTGTGTCGTTTGCTACATCATCGTAAAGGGAATGTCAAACAGATATCTCAGCAAATTCAAATTAGGTCACATTTATCTTAAGGAGAAAAAAGAGAAAAATGACCTTTTTGATGATGACGATATCGCAGACGAAAATACGGATAAAAATATGGACAGCGGAGAGCCGCAATAAGAAAAATACATTGACCGGGGTGGAGATTTATGGATAGACAGGCCATAGAAGAACAATTGAAAAGACAAGGCGGCACAATTAAAGAGCTTAGTCCGATTACAAAGTTTCTGTTTGTTATTTGTACGGCTGTTTTATCGATATTGTTCGGCGGACCCGTATATATTGCGGTGATCAGCGCGGTATACATAATACTGTCTCTTTTCGCTCACGTTTTTAAAGGATTTTTTAAATCGTATTTTAAGCTTTTTGTTTTCTTTGGACTTATGCTTATTTTGATAAGCTCATTGTTTCAAAATGCCGAAGCTGAAGTGCTTCTTTCAATCGGAAAAATCTCATTATATAAGGTCGGTTTTATACGAGGCTGCAGAATGTCTTCGGTAATTCTCACTCTTGCGGGAGGACTTTTGCTTTTTACCGCGACAACGCAGGTTCAGGATCTTATGGCGGTTCTCGGCAAAATGGGTCTGTCGTCCAATGTTGTTTATATGGTAGTTGCATCCTTTCGCTCCATAAACGAATTATCGGACAAAATGGGGCAGATTCTTGAAGCTCAAAGCTCTCGAGGAATTGAAACGGAAGGCAATTTGTTTGTCAGATTAAAGGCGATTTTACCTATGCTTATTACATTGCTGCTCAGCTCTATGGTAAGCGCGGAGGAAAAAGCAATAGCTTTAGAGGCGAGATGCTTTAACTGCCATTGCAAACGCACGTCTTTAAGAGTAAACAACACAAGCAGGGCAGATGTTGTGACTATGATAGGAATAGCTTTTGTAACAGCTGCACTTATTGCCGTGAAATTCATTTTCATCAAATGATAAGGAGACAAGTATGGAAGCCGTTAAAATAAGTAATCTGTCATACAAATACCCATCTGCCGACGAATACTGCCTGAAGAACGTTTCTTTTTCCGTTTCGGAGGGAGAGGTATGTGCGATTGTCGGCCCGAACGGCTGCGGCAAAACAACGATTTGCAATATCATCCGCGGCCTTATTCCGTCTTTTCACGGCGGAGAGGTTGAAGGGTCGGTTGAAATATTCGGAAAAAGCACAAAAGAGATCAGCGAAGAAGAAAAGGCCAAAAGAATAGGCTTCGTTTTCCAAAACCCCTTTACTCAAAACAGCGGAATAAAAGAAACTGTTTTTGAAGAGATTGCCTTCGGTCTTGAAAATATGGGAGTTGACCGTGAAGAGATTATAACCAAAGTAATGGACATCATAAGCTTGCTCCAAATCGAAGCTTTTATGTTCAAGCATCCCTGTGAGCTGTCCGGCGGACAGAGACAGAGAGTCGCTTTGGCTTCCATCATTGTTCAGGACCCGGATATTATTGTTATAGACGAACCGACCTCTCAGCTCGACCCGAAGGGTACGGAGGATGTATTCGAAATAATCAAATATCTGAACAGTCAAAAGAAAACGATAGTTTTGGTTGAGCATAAGATGAATCTGATAGCCGAATATGCAGACCATATAGTATATCTCAATGACGGCTCGGTGCTGCTTGACGGATCTCCGGAGGACGTATTGTCAAGCGAAATCCTTTATGAAAAAAATCTTGATATGCCCTATGTTGCCGTTCTCGGATTTCAGGCAAGAAGCAGAGGACTTTTTATCGACAAAATCCCGACAACGGTGGATGAAGCTCTGAAAATATTTACCGAATGTGTGCAAAAATCCAAAGGAGGAAGTGACGGCTGTGGCTTATCTTGAATTGAGAGATGTTTATTTTGAATATCCAAGCGGGCATGTTGCCGTTGAAGGCGTAAGCATCTCTGCGGATTTAGGCGAAAAAATAGCGATTATAGGCGAAAACGGAGCCGGAAAAACAACAACCGCAAAGCTTATGAACGGTCTGCTTAAGCCCACAAAGGGTGAAGTGCTTATAAACGGTGTATCGACAAAAGGCAAAACGACCGCGACGATTGCGCGAAAAGTGGCTTACGTATTTCAAAACCCCGACGACCAAATTTTTAATCAGGAAGTACTGGCCGAAATTTCATACACGCCGAGATATTTTAAGGTGGATGAAGAAACGGTGAACAAGAGATTAAAAAAAGCGGTTAAATTGACGGGACTTAAGCCGTATATCAATGAAAATCCGTACAATCTTTCGTATTCATACAGAAAGTTTGTGACGATAGCCGCGGCAATAGCGGCCGACCCGGATGTATTTGTTTTTGATGAGCCGACCGCTTGTCAGGACAGACACGGCATAAGACTTCTGTCCGGAATTATCAATGCACTGTCCTCCGAGGGAAAGCTTGTAATTACCATTACACATGATATGGAATTTGTTGCCGAAAACTTCGACAGAACCGTGTGTATGGCAGACAAGCATATACTTATGGACGATAAAACGAACAGAATCCTTACCGATGACTCGCTTATGGAGAAGGCCGCATTGAAAAAACCGAATGTGTCATATCTCGCATCAGAAATGGGATTTGAAGGTGTTATTACAAGTGAAGCTTTTCTTGCGGCTCTTACCGAAAATTCAAAGCGACTTTGAGCGGCGATGATGAAGTGCCGAAAGAATTGTCGGCGGCGACGCTTATGAATCGATTTTATTGCGATTGATTTTCGGAATAAGTCTCAAAAAAAGCACTGTCTTAATTTAAATCGGTTAATTAACCCTTTGAGAAATAAATGTTTCTCAAAGGGCTTTTTTGCGTGCTGTGTGAGATGACACTTCGTAAATTACTGTCGATTGACTTTGACCTACAATTTATATATAATTTATACTGAAAAATCTAATTGATAATCTCGTATGTGCATAAGCTTGCGTATGATTCGGAAGAGGCGGCGGATTTAATGTTAAGCTTATCACCTTGCCATGGCGGCTTGCGATACCTATGTTTATTAAAGGAGTGCTTGTCAAGTGAAACACCCCCGAAACATTCGTTTTAAAAGAGTTTTTAAAAATATTTTGATGCTTACGATAGCCGGAATGATAAACGCTTTCGGCATTACGATTTTTATGACCCCGGTCAAGCTGTACGACAGCGGAATTTCCGGAACGTCAATGCTGCTTGAGCAGATTACGCCGCCGAATTTGACTCTTTCTCTGTTTCTTTTAATCCTAAATGTGCCGCTTTTTTTGTTTGGACTTAAAAAGCAAGGCGCAGGCTTTACGTTTTATTCGATTTATGCGGTTGGCGTTTATTCGCTGTTTGCGTGGCTGATTACCGATGTGTTTCCCGTAGATGTGAGTATAGCATCGCCGCTCGCCGGAACCGATTTGTTGCTTTGTGCGCTGTTCGGCGGCGTCCTTTCCGGTATCGGAAGCGGTCTTGCTATCCGTTACGGAGGGGCAATGGACGGCATTGAGGTTATGGCGGTCATTTTTGCAAAGCGGCTCGGAATTACCGTCGGCACATTCGTTATGATATATAATTTCCTTTTGTATGTCATTTGCGGAATCGTGCTTAAAAGCTGGGTGCTTCCGCTTTATTCCATAGTTACGTATTCGGCGGCGTTGAAAACGGTCGATTTTATAGTCGAGGGCATAGACCGCTCAAAGTGTGCCGTTATTATAACCGAACGACCCGAAGAGATATGTCAGGTCTTGAGCGAGGCGTTTGGCAGCGGCCTTACAAGGCTCAATGCAAAGGGCGGATATTCAAATCGTGATAAGGCGATGATTTATTTCGTAGTTAACAGGTATCAGGTAGGTAAAATGAAGGACTACGTTCACGGCATAGACCCGACGGCGTATATCATAATGAGTGAGGTTGCCGATATTTTCTCAAATAACATTGATAAAGGCTGATATTTAACAAATAAAAACGAAACGAGCTGTAAAGGTTTTAACCGTTACAGCTCGTTTTTACTTAATGAGTGTTTTTTACAGTATGTCTATATGCTCGCCGGCGAGTGCCTTATTCATACTGCGGACGGCGCAGAACTTACCGCACATTGAGCAGGTGTCGTCGTGCTCGGGGGAGCGGTCGTCACGTATTGCTTTAGCCGTTTCGGGGTCAATGGCACATTTCCATTGGGCTTCCCAATCAAGTGCACGTCTTGCGTCGCCCATTTTGTCGTCGATATCACGGGCTCCGCGGACGCCCTTGGCAATATCCGCCGCATGAGCCGCTATACGGCTTGCGATGATGCCCTGCTTAACGTCGTCGAGATTCGGGAGAGCGAGATGCTCGGCCGGAGTTACATAGCAGAGGAAAGCCGCGCCGCTCATTGCCGCCATGGCTCCGCCGATTGCTGCCGTTATGTGGTCATATCCGGGAGCTATATCGGTTACGAGCGGCCCGAGAACATAGAAGGGAGCACCCATGCATATTGTCTGCTGAACCTTCATATTGGCAGCGATCTGGTCCATCGGAACGTGTCCGGGGCCCTCAACCATAACCTGAACGTCCTTTTCCCAAGCTCTTTTTGTCAATTCGCCGAGGCGTACAAGCTCTTCGATTTGACATACGTCGGTCGCGTCGGCAAGACAGCCGGGGCGGCAGGCGTCGCCGAGAGAGATTGTAACATCATATTCGCGGCATATATCAAGTATTTCATCATAGTATTCGTAAAACGGGTTTTCTTCACCTGTCATACACATCCATGCAAAAACGAGTGAGCCACCGCGCGAAACTATGTTCATTTTCCTTTTGTGCTTACGTATCTGGTCAATTGTTTTTCTTGTGATTCCGCAGTGGAGCGTTACAAAGTCGACTCCGTCCTCTGCGTGAAGTCTTATGACGTCAATAAAGTCCTTTGCGGTCAGAGTGTCAAGGTCTCTCTGATAGTGAATTACGCTGTCGTAAACGGGCACCGTGCCTATCATAGCAGGACATTCGTGCGTAAGCTTCTGCCTGAACGGCTGGGTGTTGCCGTGGCTTGAGAGATCCATTATAGCTTCAGCACCCATATTAACTGCCGAGAGAACCTTTTGCATCTCAATGTCATAGTCCTTGCAATCTCTCGAAACGCCGAGATTTACATTTATTTTTGTGCGGAGCATTGAGCCGACGCCCTCGGGCGACAGGCACTTGTGACGCTTGTTGGCGGGTATTACGACCTTACCTGAGGCTACGAGGGGTAGTAACTCATCTGTTGTCATGTGCTCTTTTTCGGCTACTGCCTTCAGCTCATCGGTAATAATGCCTTTTCTTGCGGCGTCCATCTGTGTTGCGTAAGCTTCTGTTTTCATTTTTGTTCTCCTTTGTATTAGGTTGATCGTCGAACGGCAGAGCCGCTCATCACTTTGACTTTTTATTCTCCGATGCTTTTTGCGGCGTATTTGCCGGAAAGCATGAAAGCGTGATTCATAGGACCGTTTCCCTTGCCTAAATCGAGCATAAAGGCGAGTGCCTCCGAGATGTAATCCTTGGCAAGCTTTACGGAAGCTTTTAAATCGTATCCCTTGGCGAGGTTGGCGGCTATTGCGCTTGACAGCGTGCAGCCGGTGCCGTGGGTGTTGGGATTGGCAATGCGCTTTCCGTAGAACCAAAAGCTCTCGTTTTCGTTATAGAGAAGGTCGCTTGCGTCCTCAATGCTGTGTCCGCCCTTTAAGAGCACGGCGCAGCCGCATTCCGAATGAATTTTTGCTGCGGCCTTTTCCATATCGTCCTTGTCCTTAATTTCCATGCCTGATAGCACGGCGGCTTCGGGGATATTGGGTGTTACGAGTGTAGAAATCGGTAAAAGTTCCTTTTTCATCACGGCAACTGCCGGAGATTCCATGAGTCTTGAGCCGGAGGTCGCAACCATAACCGGATCCACTATGATGTTTTGAGCATCGTAGAATTTCAGCCTTTCGGCTGTCACGCGAATTAACGCTGCCGTAGGAATCATACCCGTCTTAACTGCATCGGGTCGTATATCCGTGAATACCGCGTCAATCTGTTCCTTGAGAAATTCCGGAGATACCTCTGAGATGTCTGTTACGCCGGTGGTGTTTTGTGCCGTCAGCGCCGCAATGGCGCTCATGGCATAAACTCCGTTCATAGTCATCGTTTTCAGATCGGCCTGAATACCGGCGCCTCCGCTGCAATCACTGCCTGCGATTGATAATGCTGTTTTCATATTTGCCTCCGTTTTTTATAAGCTTAGCATTATTTTTATAGAGCGACAAAAGGTGGTGCCCCCGGTTTGCCGCTGTTTTGTTATTTTATCTTTTTTATATCATTTATAAAGTCGCTCGGGAAAAGAAAGTTGTTTAAGTAAATGTCCGATACGGCTTTCATCTTTTCGGGAGCTTTTTCGTGGCTGTCATAGACCGCTGCCACATAAAAACCCGCTCCCTTTGCCGTCTTTGCGGCGTGATATGCGTCCTCAAAAACAAGCGTTTCGTCTTTTTTTGTGCCGAGAAACGACAGCGCCTCACAATATATGTACGGGTCGTTTTTGTCGTGCCCGACTTCTCCGCAAGTGAATATTTTTTTGAAAAATCCAAAAAGGCCGCATCGTTTAAGTGCGCCCTCTGTGAGCTTTCGTTCCGCAGCTGTCGTAATGCACATACGCACGTTAATTTCGCGAAGAGCGGTTAGAAATTCTCGTACGCCGTTCTTCGGCTGTGCTTCGCAGAGATAGAAGTCGCCCACCGTTTTGTTTACGCCGTCAACTATTTCGTTTACGGATAAGGGTAAATCGTAATTTTTCTTGAGATATTCTGCTGCCCCCGAAAGGCTCTTGGGCTTAAGCACTTCACAGAGGTTTTCTCTCGGGACTTTGCCGCATTGCTTTAAATAATCTTCTCCTGCGGTGTCCCATACCGACATCGTATCAAAAAGAGTGCCGTCAAAATCGAATACGGCTCCGCTTAGTTTCATTTTGACTTCACCGTTTCCTCCGTCAGATTGCGAAGCGCGCGACACGTATTTTCAATGTCGTCTGCCGCAAATATCGCGCTGACAAGAGCAACACCGTCAATTCCCGTGTGGGATAGTTCCTTTATGTTTTTGTCGTTGATTCCGCCGATTGCAACAACGGGAATGTCTACGGCTTCGCAGATGCTTCTGAGCGTTTCCTTTTTCATTGCGCCTGCATTTTGCTTTGTCGAGGATCCGAAAACCGCGCCCGCTCCCAAATAGTCGGCACCGTTTTTAACGGCTTCAACGGCTTCTTCAACGGTATGTGCGGAAACTCCTATTATCATATCGTCACCGACTCTTTCGCGAACACAGGAGGCCTTCATATCGTCTTGGCCTACGTGAATTCCCTCGGCGTGACATTTGACGGCAATGTCCACATTGTCGTTGACGATAAACGGTACACCGTAGTGCTTGCATATCTCATGTATTTTAACCGCTTCCTCAAAAAATTCCGCATCGGAAAGCTCTTTTTCACGGAGCTGAACGCAGGTGCAGCCGCCCTTTAATGCCGCTTCTACCTGTTCGCAAAGCGTCTGTTTGCCGACCCAAGCACGGTCGGTTACGGCGTAGAGAAGCATATTTTTTTTATCGCATTTCATATTTTGCACCTTCTTTCAATCCTTGCGGTGTCATATTGCAGACAGCGTCGATTATGTAATTTCGGTATGAAGCGTTGCCGTCAAGAGGGGAGAGCCTGCCAAATGCCGTTTCGCCCGCGAGCCCCATGGCTGAGACGGCGGAAGCCGCCGCCGTCAGTATGTCGTTTTGATTTGCCGCGATAAATGCGGCGGTGAGTGATGACAGCTGGCAGCCCGTGCCCGTGACAAGTGACATCATATCGTTACCGTTCCTTATTACAAAAGCCCTGTCCTTATCGGCTACGATGTCTGTTTTTCCGGTAATTGCAATTACCGAGCCGGTCTTTTCCGAAAAGCTCTTTGCGAATGCTACCGCTTTATCGAGGGTTTCCTCGGTAAAGCAGTCGGCAATATCTGCGTCAACGCCTTTTGCGGAGCCTGTTCCGAGTGCCAATGTCTTGATTTCCGAGATGTTGCCGCGAATTACCGAAAAGTGTATGTTGTTAAGAAGCTTAAATGCCGTGTCTGTTCTGAATTGCGATGCCCCGACGCCAACCGGGTCTAAAACTACGGAATGGCAAAGCTCGTTGGCCTTTTTGCCTGCCGCAAGCATTGAGGGAATCGTGCGAGAACTAAGCGTGCCGATGTTTATGCAGAGCCCGTCGCACGCGGATGTGATTTCCGCCGCCTCTCTTTCGTCATCCGCCATTATCGGTGACGCACCGCATGCCAAGAGTATATTTGCACAGTCGTTAACCGTAACGAAATTTGTTATACTGTGAATCAGCGGTCTTTTTTTCCTGACGTTTTGCAGCATTTCTCCGAACATTTTTTCACGGCCTTTCGGTTCATAATATAAGTGCGATTTTTTTGTACCGTAAGGTACGACTTGACATAAAGCTTTATTTCAATCCGTTTTGCATTTTGGAAAGAACGCCGCATTTTTTAAGCGTGAAAACAATAATTCCCGAAATAATCGAGCCGACTGCGGTTGAGATGAAGAACGGGATTATATATGCGTAAAAAGCAACCTCCGAGGCACTTTTGCCCATGAGCAATACGGCTACGGGATATGCACAAAGGCCGCCGAGCAGAGAGGTTCCGCCGACCTCGCCCACGAGAGTAAGCGGAATATTTTTACTCTTTTTATAGATGAGACCGCATATGAGGGCACCGAACATGCTGCCGGGGAAAGCCATAAGGCTGCCGAGCCCGAGCAGATTTCTGATGAGAGATGCCGCAAAGGCGACGCCGAGACCGTACCACGGACCGAGAAGTACGGCGCAGAGAATGTTTACCATATGCTGTATCGGCGCACACTTACTGCCGAATACCGGGAAAGAGAATAAACTGCCGACAACGGCTACCGCACAAAACATACCTGCAAGGGCAAGCTTTTTAACCTGATTTTTTTTCATTTTAATTGCTCCTTAGAAAGTTTTATATCGGTCGAGGCTTTTTGGCCTCCTCTCACGCCGGAACACGGCTTCCCATCGCAGCAGTGTTGTCATCATACGGTGCAACATTGAAATTACAAAACTCAGGGCGCTCCCCCTGCTTTTTGCCGCGTCATTTTCCCCGCGGGGCATTTTCACATCCTTTTTTGTGCACAGTCCGACTTTTATTTTTGACAAAATAAAAAACGGAGCTTTTCACTCAAAATGCGAAGCTCCGTTTAACAAGTCTTTTTCGGGTGACTTCCTACGGCGGCATTATCCGCATCAGGTGAAAAAGGGTCGAAGTTGATGACTTCCTCTCAGCCTGCAAAAACAAGCTCCCCTGTACTTTAAATTATAGGTTGAATACCTTTTGTTATTATATACCGATAAGCCTTGGTTTGCAATAGCAAATTGTTGTATTGCAATATGAAACGATTGTATGATGCTCGCTGAAAGTGCTTGACTACGGCATTTAATAAAGATATAATTTTATTGCTACCTATCAAATGCTTTCTCGGAGGGAATAATGAAGAATACATATCAAAAAATCTTGGCAATAATACTGCTTCTTTCGGTACTTCTCGGGGCATTTTCAACGGCGTCGTTTGCCTCCGAAAAGGATTCACTGAAAAAAGAAGGCAATACATGGTATTATATGCAGGACGGCGAAAAGGACAGCTCATATACGGGGCTTGTCAAATACTATGACACATGGTATTACGTAAAGGACGGCGTTCTCGACTGGAGCTATACAGGTCTTACCAAGTATTACGGCACGTGGTATTACGTCGAAAACGGCATACTTAACTGGGATTATACAGGTCTTACCAAGTATTACGGTACGTGGTATTACGTCGAAAACGGCGTACTTAATTGGGATTATACAGGTCTTACCAAGTATTACGATACATGGTATTACGTCGAAAACGGCGTACTTAATTGGAATTACACAGGCCTTACCAAATACTATGATACTTGGTATTACGTAAAGGACGGCGTTCTTGACTGGAGCTATACCGGTCTTACCAAGTATTACGGCACGTGGTATTACGTATACGGCGGCATATTGCGCTGGGACACCAATACTCTCGTTAAATACGGTGACGATTGGTATGTCGTATCGGGCGGTGTTGTAGATTTCGGTTATAACGGTGCATACGTTTACGGCGACACTCTTAATGCCATTGACGGCGGCGTTTGGAACAAAAATTACAACGGCCCCATATATTATGACGGCAATGCCTATACTCTCACAAACGGTACGTTATACAGCTATTATCTTCACCCACAGGCGGTAAATCACAATGCGCCTTATCTTATAGCGGTTGATCGCACGAATAACTGTATCACGGTTTATGCAAAGGATAACAGCGGTAAATTTACCGTGCCGGACAGAGCCTTTGTGTGCTCGGTGGGAACGGACGGCTTAACCCCCGTCGGAGTTTTCAACACTCCGGCAAAATATCGCTGGAAGGAGCTTAGGGGCAACGTTCACGGGCAGTATTCAACGAGAATAGTCGGTAAGGTGCTTTTTCACTCCGTACCGTATTCAAAGCAGGACAATTCCACGCTCCTTTACAGGAGCTATAATAAGCTCGGCAATGCTGCTTCTCACGGCTGTGTCAGACTTACAACTGCTGACGCCAAGTGGATATATGATTGCTGTCCGCTCGGAACAACGGTTATGATATATGACAGCTGGGGAGGAACTGTTCTTCCGAAGCCTTCGGCGGTTAAAATCAGTGCCTCTGACGGTCGCCGCGGCTGGGACCCGACAGATCCCGATCCCGCAAATCCGTGGAGAAGATGATTAAACGCTTAAATTAAAAATAAAATCCCGAACAGTAGGCCTATAAATGTGCGGCCTTTGTTCGGGATTTATTTATTTTGGTATTTATATTACTGTATTTCGGAAATCTTTACGGGTCTGTGTTCCTCTACCGATTTTCTTGCGGCAAGGCCTATCTTTACAGACTGAAGGCCTGCGTGAATACCCACGGGAACCTCGGTATCGTTTATGACCGCCTCTGTGAATTGACGCATTTCCTCGGAGAATGAGCCCATATATCTCTCAAGGAAGAAGAAGAGCGGCTTTTCGCCGGTAACGCCGTCAGCGTTTGATATTACCGCCGAGGATACGGTGTCGTTGCTCGTCGCAACCATACCCTTAGAGCCGAAAAGCTCGGCGCGCTGGTCATAGCCGTAAGCCGCCTTGCGCGAATTGTCTATAACCGCCAAAGCGCCGTTTGCCATTTTCATGGTTATGATTGCCGTGTCAACGTCGCCCTGCTCGCCTATGGCCGGGTCAACGAGCACCGCGGAGTTTACATAAAGCTCTTCAACGTCGCTGTCGGTGAGGAAACACGCCATATCGAAATCGTGAATCGTCATATCGAGGAAGATACCTCCCGATACCTTTATGTATGCGGGATTCGGCGGTTCGGGGTCGCGCGAGGTAATTTTCAGTATGTGCGCTTCACCTATTTTTCCGTCGTCATAAGCCTTGCGTATAGCGGCAAAATTATGGTCAAAGCGGCGGTTGAAGCCCACCTGGAACTTAATATCCGGATGCTCCTTTAAAGCGTCTGCGACGGCTTGGATTTTTTCGATTGAGTGGTCAACCGGCTTCTCGCAGAAAACGTGCTTTCCGGCGTTTATGGCTTCTATCGAAATTGCGGCGTGTGTGTCGGTTGAGGAGCAGACAAGAACGGCGTCAATATCCTTGTCGTTCAAAATGTCCTTATAGTCTTTTGTCACCTTTGAAACCCCATAGCTTCTTATAAGCTTTTCGGTTTCTTCGTTCATAAACGGATCTGCCATTGCGGTTACCGTTGCATTTTTTACGTGGTAGGAGATTGACTCAAGATGCACCTTGCCGATGCGCCCTGCACCGATTATTCCTATATTAAGCATAAATTTCCTCCGTTTTTATTTTTTTAGATTGTGCCGTCCCAAGTGCTGACTTCCGTTGCGGTTTTTTCCTCTTCGTCAAACCAATGCGTTGTTACCGCCTTTGACTCCGTATAGAAACGGTAAGCATCCTTGCCGAGGCAGTGAAGGTCGCCGAAGAACGACTGCTTATGACCGCTGAACGGGAAGAAGCCTACGGGAACGGGTATACCTACATTTATACCTACCTGACCGCCGTCGGTGTGACGTGCGAATTCTCGTGCGAAATATCCGCTCTGGGTGTAAATTACCGAGCCGTTTGCGTAGGGATTTGAATTCATTATTTTAAGTCCCTCGTTAAAGTCCTTGCATCTCTTAATGCAAAGTACGGGGCCGAACACTTCGTCTCTGCCTATGGTCATATCTTCGGTGACATGGTCAAAAATTGTGGGGCCTACAAAGTACCCGTTCTCGTAGCCGGGAACTACGCAGTTTCTCCCATCAAGAACAAGCTCTGCGCCCTCTTTAACACCCTTGTCTATATCGGCGAGGACTTCCTTGTAATGCTTCTCGTATGTTATGGGGCCGAGCTTCGAATCTTTTTCCCAGGCAGGGCCTACCTTGATTTTTTCAGCCTGACGTTTTAACTCGGCAACGAATTTGTCGGCAATGCTCTCCTCGACAACGCAGCAGGAGAGAGCCATACAACGCTGACCGGCACAGCCGTAAGCCGAATTTATAACACCGGCTACGGTTCTTTCGAGAGCGGCGTCTGCCATAACGAGCGCATGGTTCTTAGCCTGGCAAAGTGCTTGACAACGCTTGCCCGACGCTGCGGCACGCTGATATATTTTAAGTCCGACGGGAGTAGAGCCTACAAAGGTAATGCCCTTTACATCGGGGTGGTCGAGAATTGTGTTTATCTCGTTTCTTGAGCAGGTAACTATGTTGATAACACCGTCCGGAACGCCTGCTTCTTTGTAAAGAGCTGCAATTTTAAGAGCGGTTCTGGGGGTGAGCGATGCAGCCTTTAATACCATTGTGTTACCGCAGGCTATGCAGGTCGGCGCCATCCAGCCGAACGGTATCATGGCAGGGAAGTTTACGGGTACTATACCGGCAAAAACGCCGATAGGCTCTCGGTATTTAACCGTGTCATAGCCGCGTGACGCGTCCATAATGCTCTCGCCCATCATAAGCGACGGAACCTGAGTTGCAAGCTCTGTGCCCTCTTTAGCCTTGAGAACGTCGCCCTCCGATTCAGACCATACTTTGCCGTTTTCGGTGGCTACCGATAAGGTCAGCTCATCCATATGCTCTATAATGAGGTCGCGGATTTTATACATAATCTGCGCTCTCTTTATAGCCGGAGTCGAACTCCAACCGGGGAAAGCCGCTTTGGCTGCCGCTATCGCCTCAAGAACCTCATCATCTGTGCAGCACGGTGCCTGACCGGTGACTTCTCCCGTGCTCGGATTGTGAAGGTCATACCATGTGTCGGTTTTGGATTCACGGAATTCACCGTTCACAAAGTATTTCAATTTTTCAACTGCCATATTTTTATCTCCTTAGAATCGGCATTGTACAAAAGACACAACGCCTTATTTTTATTAAAGCCCTGATTTCTCTCTTATATAAGCTCTCGCTTTGAGCGCGTATTCAAACGGGTTTGCTTTGGCCGGGTCCTGCTCCGCCTCTACGAGAACATAACCCTCATAGCCGCTGTCCGCAAGAATGTCAAATATCGGGCCGAAGTCTATCGCACCGTCGCCGGGAACCGTGAACGTTCCGAGCCGCACGCCTTCAAGGAAGCTGAGGTTTTCCTTCTTAACCTTATCTATTACCTCGGGGCGAATATCCTTTAAGTGTACGTGTTTTACTCTGTTTGCGTATTTTTTCAAAACGCCGATGTAATCCTCGCCGCAGTATGCAAGATGACCCGAATCATATAAAAGACTGAAAAGCTCGGGGTCGGTATTTTCCATAAGACGGTCTATTTCGGCGGCGGTCTGAACAACTGTGCCCATATGATGATGATATGTAAGGGCTATGCCCATATCCTTTGCGACCTTGCCGAGACGGTTTACGCCGTCGCAAAGGCGAGCCCATTCGTCATCGTTCATTATGTATTTGTCTTTGAAAACCGACTTATCGGTGCCCTGTATAGAGTAGCTCTGCTCCGAAATTCCGACAACCCTTGCGCCCATTTCTTTAAGAAAAGAAATATGGTCTGTAAAGTCTTTTTCTACTTCATCATACGGTTTCGTAAGAAGAAATGAAGAAAACCAAGCATTGCAAATTTGCATATTGCGAAGCGAGAGAGCTTTTTTGAGTGCGGGTATGTCATCTCGCGGATACTTGTTGCCGACTTCGCAGCCGGTAAATCCGGCAAGAGCCATTTCGGAAATACACTGTTCAAAGGTGTTTTCCGAGCCTAAATCGGGCATATCGTCATTTGTCCAAGCGATAGGTGCAATACCTAATTTAACTTTGTTCTTATCAAGCATATCAATATTTCCTCGCTTTACTTTCGTTTTCTTTTTTATTTTTGTAAGCCTCGTTGACTGCCTTGTTGTCAGAGGTTGACGCCACGCCGACATTCCACCATGCGCCATAGCCGTCAGTCATGGTTTTCGGCAAAACCTTAATGTCTATAAGCGTCGAAACCTTAGAATCAAGGCTGTCACGAAGTGCATTTTCAAGCTGTTCAAGAGTTCTTGCCGTGTACGTTTTAACTCCGTAGCCTTCCGCGCTTTTTGCAAAATCGATAGGAACAAGGTCGCCGAGCAGATCTCCGTTTTCGTCACGGAAGCGGAATTCCGTTGCGAGATTGCCTATTCCGTTTGACATTTCAAGATTGTTTATACAGCCGAAGCCGCTGTTGTCAAACAGCAGTACGTTTATTTTTTTATGCTCCTGGATTGATGTGACAAGCTCTGAGTGCAGCATAAGATAGCTGCCGTCGCCGCACATCGCATACACCTCTTTTTGCGGCTCTGCAAGCTTTGAGCCCAACGCGCCCGCGATTTCATAGCCCATACAGGAGTAGCCGTATTCCATGTTGTAGGAATATCTGCTGTCCGAGGTCCACATCCTTTGGAGATCTCCCGGCAGAGAACCTGCGGAGCCTACGCAAATCGCGTCGTGGGGAATGATCTCGCGTATTTTTTCGACTGCCGCCACCTGCGTTATTGTGCCGAACTTCTCTGCAAACTCCGGAACGGAGCGTTCGTACTGAGCTTTTATAAGTGTGGTGAAGCTTTCGTTGTAGCTGTATTTTGCAAAGCGTTCCATCTCATCGTTCCAGCACTTTTTTGCCTTTGCGATTTCATCGGTGTATTTTGTTCTGTATTCGTGAGACGACAAAGCCTTGCCGAGAGCAATTATTCCGAGCTTTGCGTCCGCGACGAGCTTAACGGCACCTAATTTGTACGCGTCAAAGCGGGAAGTGTTAATGGTTATAAATTTTGCGTCGCTTCTGAAAAGGCTCTTTGAGCCGGTGGTAAAGTCGGAAAAACGAGTGCCTATGCCGAGAATGACGTCGGCGCATTTTGCAATGTCGTTTCCTGCCGAATTACCCGTGACTCCGAGTCCGCCGAGGTTCAGCGGGTCGCTTGAGAGACAGGCGGTTTTGCCGCTCTGTGTTTCGGCAAAGGGAATGCCGAATGATTTGCAGAACATCTCAAGTGCTTCTCCCGCCTCGGAATATCTTACTCCGCCGCCGCAGATAACAAGCGGCTTTTCGGCGTTTAAAAGAATTTCGGCTATATCGTTAACCTCGTCGAGAGAGGGGACGATTCTTGTGATTTTATGTACTCTCTTTGCGAGAAATTCGTCGGGGAAGTCATAGCTTTCACCCTCAACGTCCTGCGGAAGAGAAATACATACTGCGCCCGTTTCGGCCGTGTCGGTTAAAACGCGCATTGCATTTATCATGGCAGACATCAGCTGCTCCGGACGTGAAATTCTGTCCCAATATCTTGTGACCGCCTTGTAAGCGTCATTTGTTGTTGTGGCAAGCGAATTTACCTGCTCAAATTGCTGAAGCACGGGGTCCGGCTGGCGTGACGCAAAGGAATCTGCGGGAAACAGCAAAAGCGGAATGTGGTTTACCGTAGCCGTTGCGGCGGCAGTTATCATATTTGCGGCACCGGGACCAATGGAAGAAGAACAGGCTATTATTTTTCTGCGATTATTCTGTTTTGCAAATGCGGTGGCAACGTGTGCCATGCCCTGCTCGTTTTTGCCTTGATAAACCGTGAGTCCGCCTCTGTCGGAGTCAAGTGCCTCGCCGAGTCCGCAAACTATTCCGTGACCGAATATCGTAAAAATTCCGTCAACGAATTTTGTCTCCTTGCCGTCAAACGAAACATATTGATTGTCAAGGAATTTTACGAGAGCTTGCGCGGTAGTCATATATGCCATAGTTTTATCTCCTTATTTATCGTCTAAAAGCCATTTGTGCTCCGGTGCGTCTATTCTTGTCTTTCTCCACGGGTCGCCGTCAAGATGCCTTATCATCCAAACATAGCACATTTTATATCCGGGAGCCGCTGCCTGCTGATGTGTATGCATAGGTGTTATGCAAAGACAGCCCTTGTCACCCACCTTATAGCAATCGTCTCCGTTAAAGCCGACGCCGAAGCCCTGCGGCTTATCAAATTCGTAGTAGTAGACCTCGGGCTGCGGATGATAATGCGGCGGATAGCTCGTCCAGCAGCCGGGCTTGTGGAAAACCTCGCCCAAGACAAGATTTGAATACGGAGCATTTTCATAGTCAAACACCGTAAGCACCTGTCTGTCGGCCGTGCCGTCCCATTGGTCTGCGCCGAAGTGCTGAACTGTCATATCCTCGCCTTTATAATAATGAACGCCGAAATCGTTTGAGTTATCAGTTTGCTCAATTACAAATCTCGACTCCTCGTTCGCCTTAACCGTTACTGTGTTATTCCTTGCAAAATGAATTGCCGTTGCCTTGTCAAGAAACGGAGAACGTCTCTTTGCATTTTCGGTTTTTCCGTCAAAAACAAAATCGACATCTCCCGCCATCAAAAGCAGAGCCGTTTCATTTTCCGCTTCGCAAAAGGTCATGGTTTCGCCCGCTTTGAGAATTTTAACTCTTATATCCATCAGCATATCGGAGTTTTTGCCGTTTCTCTCGCAGAGGATTTTTTCATTGTTTTGGTTAAATTTAGGATTTTCGTACATACATTACCCTCGTTTATATAAATTAAACTTTTATCTTATCATCCGTAAGCGAAGCACTTGCGGTTTTTATCGGTATTTCTTCACCGAGATAGGTAGGCTCGGGCTCAGCTATACAATAAAAGAAATCCTTTACCCTTGCCGCCGCTTCTCTTATGTTGTTTTTGACGGGAAATTTGAGCTCCTCCCTGTCAAGACCATATGCCTCAATGCCAAGCTGTCTTGCAACATACACAGCCCTGTAAAGATGGTATTTTTGCGTTACAATAAGCACCTTTTGAACCTTGAAAACATCTCTTGCCCGATACATTGACTCATAGGTTGAAAAACCTGCATGGTCAATATACACGCAATCAGCCGAAATACCGTTTTCAACAAGGTAATCCTTCATAGCGTTTACCTCGTCATAGTTTTTCGTGCCGTGATCCCCCGAGACAAGGAATCTGTCGCTGCACTCTTTATTGTATGCTTCAAGAGAAAAATCAAGTCTTTCCTTTAGCATAGGCGACGGCTTGCCGCTCCAAAGCCCTGCACCAAGTACCAAAATACAATCATAGCTGTCCGCTTTTAATTCGTCTGCGGTAACAAAATTCTTTTTAGAAAAAGAAATCATATATGCGTTAATGCCGATTACTGCCGCAAAAAGCAAAATACAAACACATAAAAGCGTTCCGACAATACCTTTGAAAATCTTGTTTTTGAACAGTTTTTTCATTTTGAGCCTTCCTGCAAATCAAAAAGGGAGCGGAATGATTTACACCCTTGCAATCATTTCACCGTATTCTTCTTTTTCTTTCTTAATGAAGTCCTTGACCGCTTCGACAGAGGGCATATCCTGTGAGCAAGCGTGAGAAGCTACAAGCATAGCCGCCGAAGCCGAGCCGAATTCGAGAGCGTCGATTATATCATAGCCCTCAAAAAGTCCGTAAAGGAATGCGGAAGCGTAACCGTCTCCGCCGCCGAAGGATTTAAGGAGCTTAACGGGGAACGGCTTAATGTTATAGCTTTCGCCGTCATTTGTATAAGCTGTCGAGCCCTCCTTGCCGTGCTTGATTACCACGATTTTAGCATTTTGCGAATGCCAATATTTAGCGGTTTCCTCGTCGGACATACCCTGCTTTATGAGCTTTTCGGTAAGGTCGTATTCCTCACGAGAGCCGAGAATAATATCAGCCTCACGGGCAACTGCGGAGTAATAGATTGAAATTTCGTCGTCATTTTTCCAATTATATGCACGGTAGTCAATATCAAAAATAATCGGAATACAATTTCTCTTTGCAAGCATAACAGCCTTGAGCGCCGCCTCTCTCGACGGGCTTTCGCAAAGAGCGGTGCCTGAAATCAAAAGAGCCTTACCCTGCTTGATGTATTCCTCGTCAATATCGGAAACCTCCAATTTCAAGTCGGCCGCATCGTTGCGATACATAACTATGGAGCTTTCGGTTTCGGATTTGATTTCGGTAAAGGTAAGACCGATTTTCTCACCGTTTTCACATCTCTTAACTCTTGAGGTGTCAATTCCCTCTTTCTCAAAGAAATCGGTTACGAATGTGCCGAGCTGGTCGTCGGAAACACGGGCAAAAAATCCGCATTTTTTACCGAGTCTCGCAAGTCCTACCGCTATATTTGCGGGAGAGCCGCCGAGGTATCTCTTAAAGGTGGTGCTTTCGTTAAGAGGGCAGTAATAATCGACGGGATTCAAGTCAACCGCAATTCTGCCCAAAAGAATAAGGTCATATTTTTTTGAAGAATCAAATTCTATGTATTTCATAAATGTCTCCTTAATTATTCCACATTGAAAACTTTAATATGTCTTTTAACATTTTGATAAACTCCCTCAACCTCACAGGCGGAGAGTTCAAAATAATTGGCTTTTTCCTTGTTATCACAATAAGTCTTTGCATAAGATGCCAAGCTGTCAAAGGAAGCTGTTGCTATATTTATCTTGCGAACACCGAGTGAAATCGCTCTCTGAAACTGCTCGTCGCTTATACCCGTACCGCCGTGAAGCACAAGCGGTGTATTGACTTTTTTATGTATTTCCTCAAGCACGTCAAAGCGGAGCTCGGGAAGTACGGGATAATTTCCGTGCGCATTGCCTATTGCCACGGCAAGTGCGTCAACCCCCGTTTCATCACAAAAGCGTTTAGCGTCATCGGGGTTTGTGCAAAGAATTTTGTGGCTTTTGCCCTCGCCCTCGTTTCCGCCGACAACTCCCAATTCGGCTTCTACGGTTGCGCCGTATTCCTTTGCGGTTTCAACGACGCCTTTTACCGTTTTAATATTTTCCTCAAGCGGTAAAAGCGAGCCGTCAAGCATTACCGACGTAAAGCCTATATCAAGAGCCTGTTCAACCGTTTTGACATTTAATCCGTGGTCAAGGTGCACCGCAATATCGACATTGGCATTTTCAGCCGCCGAAATCATCATCGGTCCCATCAATTCCAAAGGCGAACTTTTAAGTCTTACCTCCGCTATCTGCAAAATAATAGGGGCTTCAAGCTCCTCCGCCGCCTTGACGGCGCCCATTACCATTTCCATATTGCCTACGGAAAAGGCACCTATGGCAACACCTTTTTCTTCGGCGCGCGCAAGCAGCTCTTTCATAGCAACAAGTGACAAAAATAACACGTACCTTTCGAAATATTATATACAACATACTAAAAATATATGTATAATTATAACACGTTCGGGGTGTATTTCAATGTTTGAAGCAGTAAAAAAAGATTTGCAAAATCTGTATAAAATAACGAGAAAAGCGTCCCTTGCGTAAAACAAGGAACGCTTAATAATTGCATATGTATGCAGGCTTTTGTTATGCTCCGACTTTTTTCTGCTTTTTGTCGGGCAAAACTATTTCGCCGGCTTTAACAAGCGAGAATTTGGCAACGCCCGGGCCTATGATGGAGTAGATAAACGTCGAGCAGAGTATTACCGTGCGAAGCTGCGGAGCATAGTCGGGTACCATGCTTGAGGCGACGGCGATAAGACCGAGCGCAACACCTGCCTGCGGCATCAGCGTGGGGCCTAACCATTTGCATACTTTATCGGGCTGATGCGTAATTTTCCCGCTGACATATGAGCCGAGCATTTTACCTACAACTCTTACCACCACATAGATTATTCCGATAAAGCCGATGGATTTAAGTGCCGATACGTCGAACCCTGCGCCCGAAATTACAAAGAACATCATGTATATAGGCGGAGTGAAGCCCTCCGAGACTTTTACAACGTCGTCGGAATCGTGGATTATGTTTGTAAGCACTGCGCCGAGGCACATACATGCGAGCAGGCTTGAACCCTTGAGCAACGTGGCGAGATAATATGTAAGCGCCACCATACCGAGTATAACGCAAATACGGTTGGAGTGCTTTTTAAACCACTTCAGAAGAACCTTCATCACAAGAGCTAAAACAAAGCCGATAACTGCCGAAATCAGCACTTGATAAAACGGGTCGAGTATTGAGAGAACGAGGCTCCTGTCGCCTTTTCCGTTCATGGCGGTGACTATTGTGCTTGCAAAGCCGAAGCCTATAAGCGCCACGGCATCGTCAAGAGCGACAACGCTTAAAAGGAGTGATGTCAAGGGACCCTTTGCCTTATACTGATTTATTACCATTATTGTTTGGGCGGGTGCTGTTGCAGCGGCAATTGCACCGAGCAAAATCGACAGCTTTAAGTCAACCTTGCATATAATCAACGTTACCGTAAGAAGTATTACGGCACCCATGGCTTCAAAAATAGCAACTATTATGGGCGCGCTGCCTACCTTTTTAAAATAGTCAAGGCTGAAATCGCAACCGACGGAAAATGCTATAAACGACAGCGCAATATCTGATATTATTGCGAATTCGTCTATCATATTTTGGTCTACGATGTTAAACAGCGACGGGCCGAAAACAAGCCCGGCTATAAGATAACCGGTTACGTTGGGGAGCTTTATGTATTTACACAGCCTGCCGAAAAGAAGCCCCGATATCATCATCAAAGCGACTGTGGCAAGTGTTTTAATTTCCATCCTTATACAATCCTTTCACGTAACTTATCGGAACGGTGAAAACCACTCCGGTATCGGGCTTGGAAAGATCGCCTATAACATCTTCAATGGCCTTTACGGCATTTTCAACGTGATCGTCGTTTACTGCGGCGATTATAAGATTGCTGTTCTCGCGTTCAGGCTTTAAAAATGCCCTCATCGCACCGAAAAACGGAACCTCGCCCTCGTCGCTGTGAGACGCCAAAAGATGAACCATACCCTTGCTGTCAAGTATGGTAGCACCGTGTATGTCGTGATCCGCAAAGCTCGTCAGTATATCGTCAAGCATTTCGGAGCGGTTCAGTACAAAAAACAAAAGCTGCATAAATTTTTCCTCCGTATCAGATTCAATATTATTTTAATCCCTCGTGCGACAGCAGCGGCAGGCAAAACATAACGCCGGTATTGGGCTTTGAGAGCCCGCCGGTGACTTCGTTCGCAATCTGTTTTGCGACTGCGACCTTCTCGTCCTCCATAGCGCAGAGAAGTAGCTTGTTTTTTGCGGCACTTTCGGGGTTTAAATATTCGCGCAGGGAGCCGAAAACAGGCGGCGGATCCGAGGATGCGCGCCCTATTGCCTGAAGAGCACCCTCGCAATCTATAAGCGAGCCGCCCTTGATACCTGCCTCCATCATTTTTACGAGAATGGAATTCATGTGGTCGCTGTCGTGAATTATCATTATTACGAGCTGCATAGTATTCCTCCCTTTTAAATTTCGATATTATTTTACACCTTTATATGATATAATGCAATAAAACAGAATTTTAACGATGGTGGAATTATGGGTCGCAAAATCGAATTTTTTATTGACAATGACAACGGGAATGTCAAAATAAAAGATTATTTAAAGCACAATGGCGTGTCTCACAGAATGCTCTGCGTTTTAAAGCGCACCGAAAACGGCATATTGAAAAACGGAGTAGGGGCGAGAAGCATCGACATTTTAAATTCGGGTGATACGCTGACTTTGAATTTGCCGTCCGACGAAGGTACCGCCTCCGCTGTGCCTGCGGATATACCGCTCGACATAATTTATGAGGACGACGATATACTCGTGATAAACAAAAAGCCCGATATTGCCATGCACGAGTCGCACAATCACCGTTGCGACGCGCTGTCAAATGCGGTGGCATTTCATCTTATGAAAGAGGGGAAGGAGTGTGTATTCCGCTCTGTCGGCAGACTTGATAAGGGAACGTCGGGCATAGTGGTGTGCGCTCTCAATAAATTTTCTGCGGCAAAGCTGAGCGGTAAAATATATAAGGAGTATTTAGCTGTTGCCGGTGGCGAATTTTACGGCGATGGCGTTATAGATAAGCCTATTATAAGACCCGACCCCATGAAGACCTTGCGCGATGTCGGCGTGGGCGGCGAAAGAGCCGTTACACATTGGAAATCGTTAAAGGTAAAGGACGGCTGTACGCTTTTGAGAATACATCTCGAAACGGGCAGAACTCATCAGATACGTGTTCATTTTAAAAGTCTCGGAGCGCCGCTTGTGGGCGACGATATGTACGGCAGTACGGATAAAAGACTCAGCCATCAGGCTCTGCATTGCTGTTTTGTCCGCTTTACACACCCCGTTACCGAGAAAATTATGGAATTTACCGCACCTATGCCGGACGATATGAATAAGCTTACGTAACGGATTGCCGGCAGATGCAGTCTGTTCGTTTTTATATTATTTCCTGCTCAATGTCGTCGAAAAGCTCGACGTCAAAAAAATCCCGTATTGATATTTCCAAGCCGTCGCATATTTTTTGCAGCGTTACAACGCCGGGATTTTGACTTTTTGTGTTCAGTATGCTGTAAATCGTGGACGGATTTACGCCGCTTATGTTGCCGAGCGCGTTTATGGCAATGTTCTTTTCCTTACATAAATCGATTATTCTTTGAGCAACAGCATCTTTAATTTTCATAACTACCGCCTTTTTGTCAGTGATAGTTAAATCGTATAGGAATTTGGGATATATCGTGTGGGATATATCCCAAATTTTTTTATTGACTTTTATATGCGGCTAATGTAATATTCAATTATGCCGATTTCGCGGTATGTTGCGTGAGGGGCTTTTGCACAGGTGCTTACGGAGGATAAAATAATGAGAGATAACATAAAATATATGCTGTCGAATTGGCTTAAATGGGATAGGAAAAGCCTTGTGTATTTTCTTATACGCATACCGGCGCTTGTGTTTCAGCCGATTGTCACTTCTTATATACCAAAGGCTATGATCGATTGCATAAACGAGGGCGCAACGGTAGGCAGACTTACGCTTGTCGTGGGGCTTTTGAGCGTGCTCGTTGTGCTGACTACTTGGCTTTCGCCGTTTATGCAGGAGCTCTTAAACGGCAGCGCGCGTATTATTCGTATGCGCTATGCGGTGCTTGCTTTCAATAAGAATTTGAACACCGATTATACAAATATCGAAAGCCCGGGCGGCAGAGAAAAGAATAAGAGAGCAATGGAGTTTTACCGCAGCTATTATTCGGGTTCGTCGGATTTTCTCGATTCGTGCAATCAATTTTGCGTATGTGTTGTAGGCGTTGCGGCATCTCTTGCGCTGATTTATAAAATCAACATTATTATGATATTGATTATTTTTGCCACCTGTACGGCGGAGTTTTTCTTGCTCGGCTTTTTGAACGGTAAGGAAAAGAAAACCAAGAACGAGCGGAGCAAAATATTTGTTCGCTATGATTATTACTATAATCTTTGTCGTGATTTTTCTGCGGCTAAGGATATAAGATTGTACGGCTTTACGGATTATTTCCTGTTTGCCATTGCCAAAATAATCTGCGACCTTGAAAAAATCAATCAAAAATTTATGCGCCAAAATATCAGAATCGGAGGACTGAGAGCACTTTTAAATCTCATACGCGAGCTTGTTGCCTATGCATATCTCTCTTATCTTGTATGCGGCGGCAGGCTGTCTGTTTCGGATTTCATTTTTTATTTCGGCATTATAACGGGCTTTTCAAATTGGATAATGAATGCCGTGTATCAGTATTCGAATCTTGAGCGTTGCTGTAACGATTGCGCCGCCTTTCGTGAATTTGTCGAAAGCGAGGAGGAGGGTCAAAACAGACCAGACATTGATTTTGACGACGTCGCTTCAATTGAATTTAAGAACGTTTCTTTTACATATCCGTCCGCCGAAAAAAGCACGGTTTGTAATATGTCATTTAAGGTGAACAGGGGTGAAAACATAGCCATAGTCGGCGAAAACGGAGCAGGCAAAACGACCGCCGTTAAGCTGCTTTGCGGCTTATATTATCCTACTTCCGGTGAGATTTTGATTAACGGAAAAAGCAGTCGTGATTTTTCAAGCGACAGCTATTTTAACCTCTTTTCCGCAGTTTTTCAGGACTATTATTTTATGCCGATGACAATTGCGGAAAATATTTGTACTGCCTCGGACTATGACAGAAAAAAGCTTTTTGCCGCATTTGATAAAGCGGGTATTTCCGAAAAAATCAACAGTCTGCCGCTAAAGGAAAAAACCTATATGATAAAGGACGTGTATAAGGACGCTGCTGATTTCTCCGGCGGTGAAAAGCAAAAGCTGCTCCTCGCAAAAGCAATATACAAAAATGCACCTGTTTTGATTTTGGACGAGCCCACGGCGGCACTCGACCCCATTGCGGAAAACGAGCTGTACTTGAAATACAACGAGATGACAAGCGGCAAAATATCGTTTTTTATTTCGCACCGCCTCTCGTCGACGCGCTTTTGCGACAGGATTTTGCTTGTTAAGGACGGGAAAATTGCCGAGAGCGGTACGCATGATGAGCTGATGGCTCTCAAGGGCTTATATTACAGAATGTACCAAGTCCAAAGCTACTATTATAAAGAGAACGGGGGAGAGACCGTATGAACAGAGTAAAAACCGTTTTTGCGGCGTTCCGTGAAATGAACCGTCTCGAAAAACGCCTTATTCCCACCGCCGTTACTGTTGCGTTTGTTACGGCTGTTATGCCGTTTATCAACATTTGGTTCACATCAAAAATCATAGATTTGCTCGACGGCGGAGCAGGTATGAAAAGTCTCACACTCTATATCGGCTTGGCTGTCGGTATTAACGCCGTATTGTTTTTCGTCAACTGTTTTCTCGGCGAAATGCAGTTTGTTTATCGCTCGCTGATGTACAACAAGGAGCTTCGCGAAATTTCGTCAAAGCTGTTTCGCATTGAGTATCAACGTCTTGAAAACAGTGAATTTAAGGAGCTTGTTCACAAGCATTCGGAGGCTCAGGACAGGGTCTTTTCCTCATTTGTACAGTTTACATGGATGATGCGTGATTTTATATCGGGTGCGCTTACGCTGGTTATATCCGTTGTTATAATAATTCCGCTGCTCAAAATCGGCTTTGAGAAAACCGGCACCTCGTTTTTTGAACGTCCCGCATTTTTGCTTACGATTTTCGGCGCAATAGCCGTTATGGCGGTTATTATTCTTGTGGTAGCGGTCAGAATGAACAAGGCTTGGTTTAAGGCGAGCGACGAGTATTCGCGCCTTGACAGAATTTTTTATTATTTTCTCAACATGTTTTCGGATTACAATACGGGCAAGGAAATCCGCGTTTATAATGAGCAGACTCTAATAAAGCACACCGCAACGGACAAGCTTTTGACAGACGGAGAAAGGGTTTTGAAAAAAGCTTCAATGAATACGGCCAGGCAAAGCTCGTTCGTTGCGATTTTAGGTGCGCTTGTCGGCTTTGGAATTTATCTTTTTATCGGCACCAAGGGCTTGTACGGACTCTTCGGAATAGGCTCGCTTGTGCTTTATTGCGGAGCGTTTATGCAGATTATTGCGGGTATAATGAAAATGGCGGTAACCTTTGGCAAGACCGCCGAAATGGTGCCGCTCGTCAATTATTATTTCGAGATTGTAAATACGAATGACGAAATGACATACGGCGAAAAGAAGCTGGATTTATCCGCAGGCTTCGAGCTTGAATTCAAAAATGTTTCATTTAAATATCCGTCCGCCGAAAATTACGCTCTCCGAAATGTCAATCTCAAAATAGAAAACGGCGAGCATCTTGCCGTTGTCGGCAGAAACGGCAGCGGTAAAACCACCTTTATCAAGCTTATGTGCCGCCTTTATGATGTGACGGACGGCGAAATTCTGATTAACGGCACCGATATTAAGGAATACACAAGAGAGAGCATTACAGGTCTTTATTCCGTGGTTTTTCAGGATTTTAAAATATTTTCCGTATCACTTAAGGATAATATTTGCGCAAGCTCCGATTTCGACAGCGACAGATTTTATGCTTGCCTCGAAAATGCAAATATTAAGGACAGAGCCGAACGCTTGGCGGATAAGGAAAACACATATCTTTATAAGGATTTGGACGAAACAGGCGTTGAAATATCGGGTGGTGAGGCGCAAAAGCTTGCTCTTGCGAGGGCACTGTATAAGGACGCTCCCGTCGTTATTTTGGACGAGCCCACGGCGGCACTCGACCCCATTGCGGAAAACGAGATATACAGCCGTTTCAATTCCTTTGTTCAAAATAAAACGGCGATTTATATTTCTCACAGGCTTTCAAGCTGCGCCTTCTGCGATAAAATCGCCGTGTTTGACAACGCGCGGCTTGTCGAGCACGGAACGCATCGCGAGCTTTTGGGTGCAGGCGGCAAATACAGCGAGCTTTGGAATGCGCAGGCAAGGTATTATATCTCATAAAGGACTCGGCGAATAAATAAAAAAGACTGCATTTATCAAATGTGATTACGTACGTCACACGGCATAAAGGCAGTCTTTTTATATGTTATACGGCTTTTATTCAGTTTAGCTTTTTGTCGGTTGAGAGGATAAAGCGGAGAACGTTGTTTGCGGTTCTCTGCAGTTCTCCTAAGGCTATTCCGTCCTTTTGACCGTATGTTTCAAGCAGAGAGCCGTCGTTTCCGCCGCTCTTGCTGACAGCGGTTTTAAATCCGGGCATAAGCACGTCAACCTGCGCTCTGACGCGATATGCATTGTCTCTCAGCTGCGGAAATTCGGGTGACGGAGCGTAGCGCATCCACCAGTCTGTCATAACCATACCGCCGAAGTGCCATTCGTCACGCAAAACGGTGGTACAAAGCTCATAATTGTAGTGGCTCCAAACGCCGTTTATCTTGTTGTAGCTTGTCATAATGCAGTGCGGAGACGACTCCTTAACGCATATTTCAAAGCCCTTGAGATAGATTTCGCGAAGTGCCCTTTCGGACACTATGTCGTCGGTGTGATTGCGGTTATATTCCTGATTGTTGCCGGCAAAGTGCTTCGGACACGCCGAAACGCCGTTTTTCTGTATGCCCCTGACCGTTGCCGCAGCGGTTTTGCCCGTGAGGTACGGGTCCTCGGAATAGTATTCGAAGTTTCTGCCGCACAGCACGTTCCTATGTATATTCATACCCGGTGCCAACAGCACGTCGCTGCCCTTTTTTATCATCTCTTTGCCCATTTCCGTGAATAATTCCTCGGTGAGACTTTCGTCCCAAGAGCACGCTATCGCCGTACCGCAGGGCATCAGCGAACAGGCGGAAAGAAGTCTTATCCCGGACGGACCGTCGGTGGTGATTATCGGGGGGATTCCCTTTTCTCTGAGCGACTTTAAAACGCCGCCGAAAGCACCCGCGTTACCCTTTGCTCCGAGTGAGCTGTTCATAGGTCCCTCGCCTCGCGAGATTGCTTCGAGCTCGTCGAGTGAAAGTTGAGCTGTAAAGTCTTGTAGCTTTACTTTATCTGCCTTTACATCGGAGAGCTTATAGCCTTTGTCACCGCTGATTTCTTTTCCGTCCGGCAGAGAAGAGAGTATTCGATTTTTCAGACTAACGGTGCGAACAGGCACTTTTTCCTTTGACAGAGCGATTTTGTCGCCGTCGCAAACAGCTGCAAAGCGTTCAAACGCGCGGTTTTCGCTGACCGCCATAACTTCGGATAGCTCGGCGGTTACAACTGTGCTTTCAAGTGTAAAGCTATACACCTTTTCACAGTTTCGCACGCTGTTGCCTACATAAAAATCGTAAATTCCGCTTTCGAGTACATAGCAGCTCTTGTGTCCGGCCTTGCCGGAGTCGTCGTAAGAAGCAAAGCCGTCATTTGAAATCACCGTTACGAAGGTTTCACAGTCGCCGGGGGACAAAAGCTCTGTTTTGTGAAAAGCAACGAGTGATTTTTTGGCTTTTCCGAGCTTGCCGTTCGGAGCGGAAACATAAAATTGAACCGTCTCTTTGCCGGGCACCGAGCCGATATTCGTCACCTTAACATTGAATTCTGTTTTGCCTTCGGAATAGTTCGCTTTTTCCGTTTCGATTTTAAAATTTGTATAAGACAGACCGAATCCGAATTCATACAGCACCTTTTCGGGGGCGAAGGTTTCAAAATAGCGGTAACCCACAAAGATGTCCTCAACATAGTTGTTGTATTCCTTTGCGCCGAAGTTGCCGCTGCTCGGGTAGTCTTCATATCGTTTTGCGATTGTATCGCTGAGCTTTCCGCTCGGAGTGACTTCACCGGAGAGTATATCCGAAAGCGCGTTTCCGCTCTCCATACCGCCTTGCCAAGCTATAAGTATCGAGCCTATTTTATCCTTATATGCATCTATCTCTTCAAAATCAATAAGACTGCCTATATTGAGAACCAAAATGACGTCGTCAAAATGAGCCGTGACAAGGTCAAGCATCTCCTTTTCCCTGTCCGTGAGGTAATAGCTGCCCTTTTCAAGAACGTTTTCGCGATCCTCTCCGGCGCTTCTGCCTATGAATACCACGGCCTTATTGCTCTTTTCGGATGCACTTTTTACAATGTTGTCTTTAAGCGGCATTTCCGGATAAAATCTCGGCCAATGTCCCCAAAACCCCGGATCCGGTATGTTTTTGCGCTTATTGCACCAATCATTATAAATTTTTCTGAGATCTTCGTTTATATGTATTTTTTCGTTTTTTTCTATGCCGTCGGCAAAGCTGATTTTATAAGGCGCGCATACGTCTCCACCCGAGCCGTTGCCGACAAAAAAGCTGTCGTTTTGCACTCTGCCGAACAGCGCGACATTATCCTTGCCGTTTATGGGCAAAGCCCCGTTGTTTTTCAGCAATACGCAGCCGTCCGCCGCTGCCTGTCGCAAAAACGGGATTATTTTCTCATTCGGCTTGCCGTTTTTTATTATGCTCGCATTTTGCTTTTGCGCAAGCTCACTGCCGCTGATTTTACGAATCAGTTTATTTATAATCCTACTCATTTTACAGCTCCTTTTTTATTTTTATGTCATAATATCACATACTGATTGTTTTGTCATCACGTTGTTATCACGGAGAGAAAAATTTGAGTTTCCGAGACGAGTGTGCTAATATAATAAATATTACATAAAGCTGCGGAGGTAGAAAATGCCACATGTAAGTGTTCTTTTGAAGCCGGCTTCTTCGGCGTGCAATATGAATTGCAAATACTGTTTTTATAAGGATGAGGCAAATTGCCGCGAAACTGCTTTTTGCGGTATGATGTCGCTGTCGGACGCCGAGGAGATAATTAAAAGTGCCGCGGAATACGCAAGCGGCAGCTGTACGTTTTTGTTTCAGGGCGGAGAGCCTACGCTTGCGGGACTTGATTTTTACAAGGGCTTTGCGGAAATCGAAAAGAAATATGCAAAAAAAGGGCTCACATTCCACCACAGCATACAGACCAACGGCCTTTTGATTGATGACGACTGGGCAAAATTCTTTAAAAAGAACAACTATCTTGTAGGTTTATCGCTTGACGGCCCGGCACAGATAAACGACCTCAACCGCGTCGATGTGAGCGGCAAGGGTACATTTAACAGGGTAATAAAGGCGGCGGATGCTTTGGATCGTCAAGGGGCGGCGTATAATGTGCTCTCGGTCGTTACGGGCAAAAATGCACGCTCCGCAGAGAAAATATATAATTTTTTGAAAAAGCAGGGCTTCAGATATTTGCAGTTTATTCCGTGCCTTGAGCCGTTTTCATCGGAACGCGGTGAGAGCGCATACAGCCTGTCGCCCAAGGACTATGCCGAGTTTCTCGTAAAGATATTTAATCTTTGGCTTTCCGACCTTTTGAAGGGAAATTATATAAGCATACGCCATATAGACAATCAGCTGTCCGTGATGCTCGGCAGACCTCCCGAAATGTGCAGCGCGTTCGGCTGCTGTAACATTCAGTATGTTGTTGAGGCCGACAAGAGTGTTTATCCGTGCGATTTTTATGTGCTCGACGGCTATAAGATAGGCGAAATAGGCAAAAATACGTTTGAGGAAATGAGAAACAGCGAAACCGCGGTTAAATTTATAAAGGATTCGCAAAATGTTCCCGACGAATGCAAAGCGTGTCCGTTCTATTGTGTTTGCCGCAACGGCTGCCGCCGCGACAGAGTCACGGAAAACGGTATTATAGGCAAAAATTACTACTGCGATTCTTATAAGTATTATTATGCGAAGTGCAACGCCGGATTTATAAAGGCGCTGTCATTTTTAAATCAGAACAAACTGTAAAGGCGAATTATGGAGTTTTATGAAAACAGTCAAAGTCCCGAAAGAGCACTTTTGATAGGTGTGGACACGGGCGAATACAACGCTGAGATATCTATGGAGGAATTGGCTCTTCTCTCGGAAACCGCGGGAGCCGAGATAATCGGAACGGTGATACAAAAGCTTGAAGCTCCGTCGCCGGCAACATATATCGGCAGCGGAAGAATGTCGGAGGTTGCCGCCTTTTGTCGGAATAACGATATAGACCTTATAATAGCCGACAGCGAGCTTACACCGTCGCAAATCAACAATATAGAGACTAAAACCGATACAAGAGTTGTTGACAGAACCATGCTCATACTCGATATTTTTGCCGCAAGGGCAAGGTCGAGCGAGGGTAAATTGCAGGTGGAGCTGGCACAGCTTAAATATTCGCTTCCGTTTTTGTCGGGCAGAGGCAAGAGTATGTCGCGTCTTGGCGGCGGAATCGGCACAAGAGGTCCGGGCGAGAGCAAGCTCGAGAGCGATAAACGCCATATAAGACGCAGGATACATTCGTTGTCCGAGGAGCTTAAGAGGGTTGAAAAGCGACGCGACCTCATTCGTTCAAGGCGAAAAAAGGACGGTGTAATCACCGTTGCCATAGTCGGTTACACCAATGCCGGAAAATCGACTCTTATGAACACTCTTACAAGTGCGGGCGTGCTGTCGGAGGACAAGCTTTTTGCTACGCTCGACCCGACTGCAAGGAGGCTTACGCTGCCGTCAAAGCGAGAGGTTATGCTCGTTGATACGGTAGGGCTTGTAAGGCGTTTGCCGCATCAGCTTGTCGATGCTTTCAAATCAACTCTCGAAGAGGCAAAAAACGCCGACCTTATACTAAACGTCTGTGATGCGTCAAGCGACGAGTGTGCCGAGCATCTGAGCGTTACTTCGTCTGTCTTAAAGGAGCTCGGAGCGGATAATATACCGGTTATATCGGTAATGAATAAGTGCGACAAGCTCCAAAACGCATACGATATGCCGGTAATCGGCAAAACCGTTATGATAAGCGCAGTTAAAAACGAGGGGATTGACAGGCTGCTTGAGGTTATTGAGGACTCGCTGCCGAAAACCAAGGCGAGAGCGATATTGTTAGTCCCGTTCAGCGAGGGACATATACTCGGAGAAATTCGAAAAACGGGAGTCGTGTATTCCGAAAGCTATAAGGAGAACGGAACGCGGCTGGACGCCCTTGTCGATATTGATTATCTCGAAAAAATCAAGCGTTATATAGTGTCAATGTAAAAACATAAAAAGCAGTAAATCAAAGCTGATTTACTGCTTTTTGCTTAACTTATTATTTGAACAAGCCCGTTTTCGGCTCGCTCAACCATACGCCGTCATTCTTTACAAGCTCAATGTGGTCGCCCGAAACCAAATAAGCGTTATTTGCGAGGTCCATCATCGGCTTGTCACTCATGGAATCGGTGTAGAAACTGTCAATAGGCATGTCGCCGTAAATGCTTTTAAATGCCGCTATCTTGTTTTCCTTGTAGCAAACACGCTCTATGATTCCGTTTTCCATATCCACAACGCTGCCGATGTAGTTTTTTACGCCGATTCTTTTGCATATTTCCTCAAGTATGATTTCGGGGCAGGCCGAAACTATTACGTCGTCGGGAGCTTGAATCTTGGCATAGAAGTTTTTGATTTTCTTTTCGTGCTCGTCCCAAAACTCTGTGATGTCCTTGTGAATGTCCTTGATTTTCACGCAGTAGTCGGTGAGCATATCGCCGTATTGTTCGATAACCTCGTCGGTCTTTATTGCGCCTCTTTTGTAGCGTATGAACGCCTCGCCGAAACGCGGTATAAGCTTGGCAATTTCTTTCGGATCCTTTTTAAGATAGAACATAAAAATGTCAAAACCGCTCTCGCCGTCATATATGGTGTTGTCAAAATCGTATACGTTCACAGATTTTCCCTCTTTACACGAAAAATACATCATATTTATAACAATGGAATTTTAGCATTACAAATCTAAAAAGTCAAGGAAGCCGAACCATATAGGATCGGCTTCTTTGTTTTGCCTAATCGCTGCGTTCACATCCGCAGCACGTCGCGGTGCTTACGCCGGTCTGAAGCTTAGTCTCGTTGGGCGGGAAAAATTCGTCCACGGGGAACTGTATTTTTCTGAAGGCCTCGCACGGATCGTCCGTGTCACAGCTGCATTCCTTATCGGGTATGCAGAAGTCGTATGCCGGTATCAGCATCTGGACGTCGCGCTCAAGCTGAACTATCGTGAAAATACCTATTGTAACCGCAACGGCTTTTTCGACGGGACGGTGGCCGAAATCGTCCGGAAATTCGTCGCCGAACGCGCATTTCACGCAGGACGGGACAGGAATGCACGAGTCACCGAGACAGTCGCAGCAGTCGCACGGGCGGCAGAGCCTTGCTTCAAGGCAAATAGGATCGGCGACCTGTATTTTTGCTCTCGGATTTGTGTTTTGCGGAATGATTTGCCTGTCGCCCGAGTCCGCACGGAACTCTGAGGAGTATACCCTTACTTTGCCCTCGCTGCCGTAGAGTATGCATTTTTTTGAAAATGTGGTAAATCCGCACACCGTTTCGGGCGGAGCCGCCGCAACGGAATATGCGTCAAGCGTTACCTTGAAGAAAAACGTGATGTCAACCGAGTAAAAGCCGCGGTTAAACGGCACTCTCTCCACATCGATAAAGACGTTAAGTATCTCACAGCCCCTGCATCTTACATTAGTCGCCCTGTCTATTGTTTGCTGGTACTGCGGCGGAAAATACACCCTCAAGTCCGCAAGACAATCCTTATCCGCACAAGAGTCGTAAACTCGGTTAGTGTCTATGCACACGGCTTCGCGAATTTTGCCGGATACCTTGTCGTTACAGCATGATTTTGTTTCTGCCATAAAAATCCCTCCTGTAATTATTTCGGCGACCGAATGTGATTTTGCTTTTAAATCGCCGATTTTTACAGCCGACGGGAAAAACCGATGCTCTGTTCCCGCCGACCATAGCTTCAATAACATCTTATGTCGGCTTATTCAATGTGTTACAAAGCAAAGCTTTTACACAAGTTTACAAAGATTTAACGAAGTCTTGATTGTTACAACGTGTTTTCGACGAATATAACTTTTTTATAAAATAAAAAATAAAGATGAATTGCAAAAAAAGGAGAAAATATGGAAAAATACATCTCTAAAAAGGAAAAAGCCTCCTACGGATTTGCGGCAGTCGGCAGCTATATGGTAGCCGGCATAACCCAATCGTACCTTATGTATTTTTTTACCGACATACTTATAATTCCGTCGGCTTTCGTCATGATGCTTATGATAGTCGCAAGGGCCTGGGGTGCCTTAAACGACCCTATGATGGGTGTAACAGTAGACAGAACAAGCACGAAATACGGTAAAATGAGGCCTTATGTTTTGATAGGTTCGTTTTTGATGCTTGTCACCACCATAGTACTGTTTATGCCCTTGACTGGAGCGCCTACAATGTTTAAAATGATATTTGCCGCCGTTTCTTACATAATTTTCGGTATGGCATATACGCTTACCGATGTGCCTGCCATGGGGCTTATGAGTGTTGCTACGCCGAACAGCGACGAGAGAGCCTCGCTTCTGTCGTTCTACGTTACGATAGGTTCGGTAGGTAGCTTGCTCCCGGTGGGATTGCTTACGATATTCCGGTCTTTTATTCCGGAAAAATATGTTTACTTTGCAATGTCGATATTTGTGGGTATAATAACATCGGCGGCTTACTTAACGCTGTTCAAAAACTCAAAAGAGCGTTTTCCCACTCATACCGAAAAAATTGCCGTTCGAGACATGATAAAGGCTGCGTGCAAAAATAAGCCCATGATGGCGCTTCTTATGTCGATGGCAGCGTCGCCTCGTTACGTTATTATGCCGGCGGCATTGTATATAGCGACTTATGTAATAAATATTCCGGGGCTTAACTCCTTCGTCACTAAATTCAACAATGCAGGAGGCTTTATAGGGCTTTCTGCGGCACTTACTTTGTTTCATTTTATCGAGCCGTCCGCGGCTGGTGTGCCGGCTGTACAGAGTGCCTCCACCGTTACGGGTCTTTTCTCTCTTGTTACCGTAATTCCCGGGATTGGCTTTTTGCTCTCGCTTATACCGATTTGTTTTTATGATTTCAGCGGCGTTAAGAAAGGAAAAATATTATCTGAGCTTGCCGTAAAAAGAAAGGCAATCAAAAATGGAGTTTAAATTTGAACGAAAAACCTTTAATATTAACGAAAGGCTGAGGATCGGCATAATTTCCGATTCCCAGCTCAGCCCTGTTCGCAGAAAAAACGAGACGACGTTCCGAAACAATCTTGTCTTATCGCTTTCCGTACTCAAAAAACAGGGCTGTAATATGATTATATTTGCAGGCGATATAGGCAATATGGCGAGCGGCTTTGCGTATGATACATATAAAGCCGCGTTTAAGAGTGTTTTCGGCGAAAAAATTCCGATTATTCAAAGCATTATGGGCAATCACGACTATTACGGCTTAAGGACATCGGAAAATTGCAGGCGGCTTTTTACAAAAAAGATCGGTTCTTCGCCGTTTACTCACTATACGGTAAACGGCTTTCACTTTATCGGCGTATCGCCCGATTGCGAAAAAATGTCCGACGGCTACAGAAAAATTTTGCCGTACCTCAAAATCGAAATTGAACTTGCAAAAAAAGAATGCGGCGACAGGCCGATTTTTGTCACGACGCATAATTGTGCAGAAAATACGGTGTACGGCAGCGACGATTGGGGAGACAAGGGTCTTTTCGACTTGTTTTCTCAATATCCTAATTTGATAAATTTCGCAGGCCATCTCCACTATTCGCTTCTTGATGAGAGAAGTGTCTGGCAGGGCGCGTTTACCGCCTTCGGAACTCAGTCTACGTCATATATCGAGCTCGAAAAGGGAAAGGTTAACGGCTCCGTGCCGCCGGACGCATATATGTTCCCAATGGGCTATTTGCTTGATTTCGGAGAAGAAGAGAGCATAACCGTAAGGCGTATGAATTTCCGCCTCGGCAAGGAGGAAAAACCGAATATGAGCGTTAAAATACCGTACGCTGTCACGAAAGCCGATTTTATTTCCGAAAGAAAGCATAACAGCTTACCCGTTATGCCGAACGCTTACGGCCATACGGAATATGATGAAAACGGGAATACATATCTATGCTTTGACAAGGGCGAAAGCGATGATTTTGTTCACAGCTATGCGGTTTTTTACAGCGACGGAACGCGGTACGATTATTTCTCGGATTTTTATAAGGGTATCTCCTCTATGGCTGACAAAGTCAAACTTCCTGTTTACTCTAAGTCTCCGGGAGTGTATAATATAAAAGTATATGCGATTGATTCTTACGGGAGCATCAGCGACAGCTATACGTCAATAGACCGCTCTGAGGTGCGCCGAAGGAAGACTTATCGCAGGAAATTGGCACCGGAGATTAAATACTGATGGATATATTTTCTTTTGAAGGTTATATCTTTGACCTTGACGGAACGCTTCTTGATTCCATGGGACTTTGGGATGATATTTACGTTAAGGTTCTCGGCGACTTTAACATCAAAGCACCCTCGGATTATCTCTTTAACGTGAATCATATGAGCCTTTGTGACGGAGCCGCATACACGGTTGAGAGATTTCGGCTTGAAGGCGTCGTGAAAAAAGAAGAGATTGCAGATATGTGGACTCGTTTGTCGAAGAATCAATATGAATCTACCGTACCGCTTAAAAACGGTGCGGCTGATTTTTTGCACTACTTGAGCGGTATGGGTAAAACGCTCGGCGTGGCAACGGCTCTCTCGAAGGAGCTTTATATGCCATGTCTTGAAAGGCTCGGCATTCTACGGCTTTTTAAGGCTACCACATCAATAGACGAAGTGGCGCGCGGCAAGGAATTCCCCGATATATATTTGAGAGAGTGCGAAAAAATAGGTGCTGTACCGAAAAATACGGTAGTGTTTGAGGACAGCCTGACAGGTATAAAATCCGCTTCCTGCGGCGGATTTAAAACGGTCGGAGTATACGACGCTTCAGCCGAAAAACAAATGGCGGAAATTAAAAATCGAGCCGATTTTTACATAAATACGTTTACGGAGCTTTTAGATGAAAACTGAAACAAAACGCACTGTTGCCGCGAAGCTTATGCTTTTTTCGAGCGCCGTTATATGGGGCAGCTCTTTCTTCATATTAAAAAACACTCTGGATGAATTGCCGGTGTATTTTTTGCTGTGTGTAAGATTCCTTTTCTCGGCAATACTTTTGAGCATTGTATTTTTTAAAAAATGGAAATTGTTTAATTTGAAATACCTTTGGACAGGTGCGATTACCGGAGTGTTTTTGGGCTTTGCGTACATATTCCAAACAATAGGTCTTAAGCACACAACGCCCGGAACCAATGCGTTTTTGACCACGGTTTATTGCGTTATAGTGCCGTTTTTAAGCTGGGCCGTCAGTAAAAAACGTCCCGACATATATAATTTCATTGCCGCGGCGATTTGTATAACGGGGATAGGCCTTGTCTGCCTTGACGGGAAAATGTCATTTTCATTTCTCGGTGAGGGATTTACGCTGATATGCGGTATATTTTATGCGCTTCAGATTGTGGCGGTTGAAAAATGGTGCAGTGATCTCGACGTTATTCTTCATACGATTATACAGTTCTTTACCGCATTTTTTATCTGTTTTATTTTCTTTATTTCAAGCGAAAGCTTCCCAAAGCATATATCTACTGGCTCGGTGTTATCGCTTGTATATGTTACCGTATTTGTAACCGCGCTTTGCTTTGTATTTATGAATATGGGTATAAAGCATACAACCGCGTCAAGCTCTTCGCTTATACTTTGCTTGGAGTCGGTATTCGGAATACTTTTTTCAATGATTTTTTATCATGAGAGGCCGACGCTGCAAACAGCCGTCGGTTTCGTGATTATATTTGTCGGCATTGTTCTAAACGAGACTAAGCCGAAATTTGCATTGAAAAAGAATTAAACGGCCATGGACGGCAATAATATCTAAAAATATTACAAAAACAGTTGATATTTTGTGAAAAATATTATAAAATGGAAATGCCAAATAATATAACAGGGGGCATTTTTATGATATGTAAAAATTGTGGAACGGATTTTAACGGGCAGTATTGCCCTAATTGCGGAGCCAAGGCTGAGCCTGCTTCGGCTCCTCAGCAGAGCGCACCGCCTTACGGAGCGCCGCAGAATTTCGGGAATGGACAGAGCGTACCGCCTTACGGAGCACCGCAGAATTTCGGGAATGGGCAGAGCGCACCGCCTTACGGAGCACCGCAAAATTTTGGAAACGGACAGAATACTTACGGCGCGCCCGTATATATGCCGACACGCAAAATCGGATTCGGCGAGGCGGTAAAGTTGTTCTTTAAAAACTATGTGAATTTCAGCGGCAGAGCTACAAGAAGCGAATATTGGTGGGTTTACCTGTTCAATAATATTGTTTATATGGTTTTGGGCATATTGTTTGCGATTTCCGGAGGCTCTTCCCTGGCAGCGTATGATGCTTACGGCGATATGAGTATAGCGTATATGGGTGCCGGCGCGATATTTTATATTTTGATGATGCTGTATGGCCTTGCAGTGTTACTGCCGTCGCTGTCTCTTATGGTGCGCCGACTTCACGACATAGGCAAGAGCGGCACGTATATATTGATGGGGCTCATCCCGGTTGTCGGCTACATATTTATTCTCGTATACATGCTTACCGGCAGCGCCCCCGATAATCAGTACGGCCCTAAAAAAGTCTGAGTGTTTAGAAGCAATTCTTTGTTTTTACAAAACCAATATGTTTTGTCAATAACCCTCACAAGGTGACAGTCTTGTACACTTCCTCTGCTTAGGCATAATAAGCTTTACAGAGCACTTCAAATTATACATTTTAAGATGAACCCCTCAGATAATGCAGACGCATATCTGAGGGGTTCAATGTATTGTTTAAAAAGCTGTGTTGATACAAAACCACCTTATGAACACTCTGTTAGTCTCGACTCCTTTTGCTCTGTTAGATGTGTAATAAAAAGCTTTCTGTTAAAGACACCCTTTAGGTGTCTTTTTTTGTATATACAGCGGATTTTGTGTTGATTTAAAGTCTGTTTTGTACTCAAACAGAGAATAGATAGGCAGTTTTACAAGTGCTATAATTTTATGAAATCAGTTTTATACGGATTATTGATTTGTGCTAAAAATTTTTCCGTGTACGAGGAGAAGATTGTATATGTGCAGGATAGATTACGCATATTTTACCGATAAGGGAGACAGAGAGCATAACGAGGATTACATAGGCTTTTCCGAGGCGGGAGATAAAAAAATATTTGTCTTGGCTGATGGCTTGGGAGGTCACGGTAAAGGCGAGGTAGCCTCTTGTCTTGTAGTCGAAAATGTAAAATCCATGCTGAATGACAATAACGTAAAGGATGAAAAGTTCCTTGACAATTGTTTTGTTATGTCTCAGAAGCGTCTTTTGGATGAGCAGAAAAAAAGCAACAGCAACGGGAAAATGAAGACAACCTTGGTTATTCTGTATATCGACGGTACTACGGCGAAATACGGACATATAGGCGATTCAAGACTTTATGTGGTAAAGAACGGCAAAATACAAAAAAGAACGATCGATCACAGCGTCCCGCAAATGCTTGCCTTGGCGGGTGAAATAAGAGAAAAGGATATACGTCATCACGAGGATAGGAATAGGCTCCTGAGAGCTATGGGAAACGAATGGGATGATAGCTCACCCAAATATGAAATAGACGATACCTTAGATATAGAAAAAGGAATGTCATTTTTGCTTTGCAGCGATGGCTTTTGGGAATGGATAACCGAAAAAGAAATGGAAAAGTGCCTCTGCAAAGGTGATTCTTCACGTGAGGCACTCGACATGATGGTTGAGCGTGTTAAAAAATCCGGTAAGAACAAGAATATGGATAATTATTCAGCTATTCTTGTAAGGTTTGAATGAGGTGCTTCGGATGAACATAGTTAAGTGTACAAACGGGCATTTTTTTGACAGCGATAAATACGATGAGTGCCCCTATTGTGCTGAAAAGGGAGAGCATGTTTTTGAAGATCGCAGAGATATGGACGACCGAATGACTATTTCCGGAAATTCGGTATGCGATATGCTTTTTGAAAATCAATTGACCGAACGATATTTGGAAAACGTAAGAGATGACGAAAAAACCGTTTCATTATCAATCATTTCGGGAAATAACAGACCGGTCGTGGGATGGCTTATGTGCATAAGCGGTTCACAAAAGGGCAGAGCTTTATCGGTTTTTTCCGGAAGAAATTTCGCCGGTAGAGCAAAAAATATGGATATAAGACTTACTGATGATGCTTATATTTCCCGCGATAATCATTTTTCAATCGTTTATGACCCTAAGACAAATAATTTCTCGTTTGTACCGGGCGGCGGAGAAACGCACATTAACAATATGGTTGTAAACAGCGTACAACAGTTGTGTGAAGATGATGTCTTAGAAGCAGGACAAACAAAGTATTTATTTGTCCCATACTGTAAAGAGGGGAGAACATGGGATGAAGAGGGTTAACTGTTTTATTTTGACTTTGATATTGCTGTTCGGCTTTGCCGTAAGTGTTGCGGCTGAAGGTGAAAGCATACGGATAACTTATGCCGGAGCAAATCTTCCCGAAATAGTTGTCAATGCACAGACGGATAATATGGATATTGATTGTCAGGATGTGACTCTGAATTTTGACGGTAAGACCGTCAATGCATCCTCTGCGGAAAAGTATGACAAATCGAAACACTCAAGACGAGTATTCTTTTTATTGGATTTGTCAACTTCAATGAAAGCCCAATACTTTACAAGTGCCAAAGAGTGTATAGCTGATTTTGCCGACAACATGGGAGAAAATACGACGGTTTATCTTATTACGTTCGGCAAAGATGTCTCTTGTGTTTTAGACGGCTCAAACGATGCCGGCGAGATAAAATCGGTGCTGTCGACGCTGTCAAACAATCAGGGCGGCACCAAGTTTTTTGCAGCTATAAAACAGGCAATGGATATATCGGATACTTGTCCCATGGCAGATATGGAATATGCCGTGGTTTTTTCGGACGGTGAGGATTTCCAAACCGGAGATACCACTCAAAAAGAAGTTGAAGATAAAATCGGAAAGTCTGCAATGCCGATATATGCTATGCGCGCCGAGACCGGGAGGGTGTCTGCCTCAGATATAGGAATATTTCGTTCTCTTGTAGCTGAATCGCACGGGAAAATGTATTCTTATTCAACGGAAAACGCCGTTGAAGTTTTTGATGATTTGAATTCTGAGACAGCGTCGCAATATATAATACACGCTGATACGGGCAGCAATGTTTTCAATGGATTGTCACAGCTGCTGTATTTAAAAGTAAATGGTATTCAGAGCGAGCAAATATCATTTGCCGCAAAGAGCAAGACGGACATAACGGCTCCGGAAATAATATCCGAGCCGGTGATTTCGAAAAAAGATAATACTATTACTTTTGAGATTTCTGAGGATATTATAAATTCCGCAAATGTATCGCCTACAAAGGACGATTTTTCCTTGTATACCAAAAAAGGAAAAAATGTTGAGATTTCAGATGTGATATATGAAAAAACAGACAATGGTTATTTACTTACCGTTTGTCCGAAAAAGAAGATTGTTAAATGCGAGTACAGACTTATATGTAAAGACATAACGGATAATTCGATAGAGAAAAATCCGTTGCCGCAAACATATGTGTTTAAAAGTAATGTGGGTATTTCCGCCTTCTCGGCATTTATAAGAAGTTATTGGTATGCGTTTATAATTGCGCTTACGGTCATTTTACTGATTGTAATTATGCTCGTTATGATGAAGCGCAGAAATGTTAAGTCTATAAAGGAATTGTTTATCAATTCTGATAAAAACGATATAGAAATTAAACACTTCGTCAATGACAAGACGGAGGGCAGGCCGTTAAGACTTACGGTGATATCGGCAAACAATGTTGCAAAAACCATTGATATGAGTATCAAGGGCAGTGCAGTATTCGGAAGAGCTAATATCTGTGATGTCGTATTTGATGATATGAAAATGTCAAGACAGCACTTCTGTATCGGCGAAGAAAACGGTCATTTTGTGCTGAATGATTTAGAGACGACAAACGGTACATATTTGAACGGCGTAATGGTAAAAGCTCCACAGCTTCTGAAAAACGGAGATAAAATTTTTGCCGGACTCAGCACAATTACAATTGAGTTTAAAGAATAGAGTCGGTGAGTAATATGGTTAATCTTTGTCCCAATTGTTTTGCGAAAAGGCAAAATACCGATTGCTGTCCGTTTTGTCATTACCGATATAATGATTTGCCAGACGATAACGTTTCCCTGCGGCAGATGACAGTGCTAAATCATCGCTATATCATCGGAAGAGTTTTGGGCGTCGGAGGCTTTGGAGTAACTTATCTTGCGTTAAACAATGAAACCGGTGAAAAATGTGCCGTTAAAGAGTTTATGCCGTCAGAGCTTGCTGTCAGGGACGGAATGGGAAACGTGTATCCGAGCAGTGAGGACAACGCCGAGATTTTTGAGCATTGTAAATCAGGATTTTTAAACGAAGCGAAAACTCTTTACACTTTTCGCGGAGATCCGACTATTGTAAATGTCAATGATTATTTTGAAGAAAATCATTCGGCATATTTTGTCATGGAATATCTTGATGGATGTAATATGCGCGCTCAAATGCAAAAGAGCGGCGGCCGCATCCCGGTGGAAATGGCGACAATTATGTTGGTCACCGTGGGAAGTGCTTTGATGGACGTGCACAAGTTTAATATATTGCATCGAGATATCAGTCCGGAAAATATATTTTTAACGTCTAACGGTTCGTACAAGCTGATAGATTTCGGTGCGGCGAGATTTTTTACAAGCCGAGCAAATAAAAGTCTGTCGGTGCTGTTAAAACCGGGGTTTGCTCCGCCCGAGCAGTATTCTTCAAAGGGAAATCAGGGCCCTTGGACAGATGTTTACGGGCTCGCGGCAACTTATTATTATCTTGTGAGTGGGGTGAAACCGCTGGATGCAATGGACAGACTCAGCGGTAAACCTATGGCGGCACTTTGCGACCTGTGCCAAGGTGTACCAAAGAAAACATCCGACGCCGTTAACCGAGCCTTGGCACTTGATTATCATGCCAGATATAAGGACATGGTAAGTTTTTTAAATGACGTGGATCTATCTGTGCTCGGCGGTGTTAAGACCGACGCCTCAAAATCATCTGTTATCGACAGACCGCCTGACGAAAAACTCGACGGAAAAAGGAATATAACCAATATGTTGTCAGCCGGCAAATTCAAAAAGAATGCTGTCGGTAAAGGAACGATATGCTTAATAGGCTTTGAGGGAACACAGAGGGAAATAAAATACAGAATAGAACCAGATTGTCAGATAAAAATCGGTAGGGGAATGTCGGCAGACATTCGCATAGACGGTGATTTGAATATAAGCAGACTCCATTGCAGCCTCATATATAATTCTGACAAAAAGACGGTGTTTATACAGGACCATTCAAGTAACGGAACATTTTTTTGCTCGGGTAAAAGACTGCAACCGGATATGATATATGAATTAAAAGAACCGTTTTATTTGTCTCATCCGAAAAATATGTTTAGATTAAGTATCGATAAGTAAGGAGAAGAGCAGATGGATGATTATGCGGAGTTTTCGTTAAGCTCGGCTGCGGAAGATAAAGTGTATTCTGCGGTTACCGAAAATATTGCCGAATACTGGGTTGCATATTCTACGCACATAGGAACACGAAAATATCAGCAGGACGCTGTTAAAATACCGGATAAGAATAAACAGAAAGAAAGTAAGAATATTTGTGTTTTATCAGACGGTATGGGCGGTATGCAGGGAGGAGAAATTGCGAGCAATTTGACTGTGAATACCTTGTTTGATGATTTTTACAATCAAAAAGTCGAAAACTGTCCTGCATTTTTCAGCGAAGAAATCAAAAAGGTCGATGCGCTTGTAGCCGGAATCAAAGATGAGACCGGAAAGACAATTGAATCCGGAGCTACACTTGTATCGATTGTTATTGACGGAAATAATTTGTATTGGGCATCGGTGGGCGATAGCAGGATATATATTATCCGAGGCGATGAAATAGCACAGGTCAATGCAGAGCACAATTATTATATGATGTTGAAGAATCGAGTGGAAGCCGGTGAAATAACCGAAGAAGAGGCTAGAAACGATCCGAGTAAGGAGGCCTTGATAAGCTATATAGGCATAGGCGGAGTAGAACTTGCGGATATAAATCAAGAGCCGTTTAGCTTAGAGAACGGAGATTTGATAGTTTTGTGCAGCGACGGACTGTACAGAATATTAAATGACGAAGCGGTAAAGCTGATAGTTCGCTCTTGCTCTGAGAATATACCGCTTGCGGCGCATATGCTTGTAAACACAGCGACGGAAAATCGACAAAACAATCAGGACAACACAACGGCAATCGTTGTCAAATACAAACAATAAACAGGAGTGTTCAGTATGAAATTAGTAAGATGCGAAAACGGTCACTTTTATGATTCGGAGCAGTACACGGTATGTCCGTATTGCAGCGGAATGGATTCTGTGGGAGCCGATAACGTTACACAACCAATCTCACAAAAGGAGCCGGATGATGACATCCCGACGCAAAAAGAAAACAATGCAGGCTATACTCCGACTCAAAGCATAAGCGGCAACGGTATTCAGCAAAAACTTAAAACTGTTACTCATTTTGACGATGATGCAAAGACAATCGGAGTATTTAAAAAGGCAATAGGTTCCGAAAACGGAGAGCCGGTTGTCGGCTGGCTTGTCTGCACTAAGGGCGCGCATTATGGTCAGGATTTCAGACTTACGGCAGGCCGAAATTTTATCGGCAGAGCATCCGATATGGATGTTTGTCTCAAAAAGGACGGCACGGTTTCAAGGGAAAAGCATATGGTAGTTCTTTATGAGCCGAAGGCAAATATTTTTATGGTTCAGCCCGGTGAGTCAAAAGAACTTTCTTATCTGAACGACAACGTGATTCTCGAATCCAAAGTAATTAAAGCGTATGATGTGATATCTCTGGGAGAGAGCGAACTTGTGTTTGTTCCGTTTTGTTCGGATTCTTTTAAATGGGAAGAAAAGAATAAAGCAGATAAAGAAAAGTCGGAAGACTGAAATATGAGGGGTGACAAAAATGATTAAAAAGAGAGACATATTTCTTTTCATACTCTTTAATATACTTACGCTCGGAATATACGGGATAGTAATTTATTGTTTCATCGGCAAGGAGGTAAATAAAATATGCGAGGCTGACGGCAAAAATCAGATGCTTTATATTTTTGCATGGTTGCTCGGCCTTGTTACACTCGGTATATTTCCGCTTATTTGGATAAAAACATGCATGGACAGATTAGAGGACAATGCTTATAGGTATCCGGGTGTTAATGTTAAGCATTCGGGAACCGAATATGTGCTTTGGGCTTTGTTCGGGTCATTCCTTGCCGGCGCGGGGTACATTGTCGCCACAGTTTATTTTCTTCAGAGCATAAATGCTTATGCGGACGTATACGGGCTGGTTACTCCTCTTGAATACTCTTCAAATCCGGTTGAGCGTTTAGAAATAATGAAACAAGGTACTATAACTCCGTTACATAACAATAATTTTACCGGTTATGCTCCTGCTTTAAGCGATGACATCAGTACTGTGTCATATCTTCCGCCAGTGGGAAAAATAGTTTGGACAAACGGTACTTACAGAGGGGCAGAGGCGGATTTGAAGGACGGTCTTCCGCTTACAATAGGGCGTGATCCGAAACGCTGCAATTTTGTGCTTGCTGATTCTCTTGTTAAAATCAGCGGTGTTCACGTTACGGTATGCTACATTGCGGCAACCGACAGCTTTAATGTGACGGATAACAGTAAAAACGGCACATTCCTTGCGGACGGAACAAGGCTTCCTTTTGCTCAGACCGTAAGCTATCCGCGCGGTACGGAATTCCGTCTTGCCGATGGGGAAAATGCGTTCAGGCTTGAGTAATATGGGGGAAAAGAAATGAACTGGACTAGAGCGAGAAAACTGGGACTTGCAGCATCAATAGCACCGATATTTATGCTGTTTTCTTATTTTATCAGCTTTATAACTGTTGATATCGGCATCTTGGCTTCAAAGGAAACCGATCTTTTGGAGCTGATAAAAACTGCAAATGAATATGCCGATATGTTTGATGTTAGCTTGTTTGAGGCAATTTCCGACCAATTATCAGATGTGCTCTCTGATGTATCCGACAGCATTGCACCGATAATACTTGTTTCGATATTTTGCTTTTTGGTACCTATGCTGCTTGATACAGCTTCTTCGATTATCGGATTTGTATTTTTCGGAAAGAAAAAAGATACTCGTGCGCCGCATATTTTTGATATTGTAACAGCCGGTTATACTGTGATAGCAGATATTGTGCTTGTTTGCATATTTAATGCATTAAACAAAGAAATGAACGATGAAATCGGCATCAACAGAAAATTTGTAAATGTCGGTGCAGGATTTTATATACAACTTGTTTTTTGCGTTGCGCTTATAGTTGTGTCGATACTTGCATTTATAGCTTTAAAAAAAGAAGAACACCCGATAGATTCTGCTGACGTCGGGCTGGTAGGCGTTAAAGGAATGTGGGCAGGAGCTCAATTTATCAATAATACCGGAGAGGGTCTTGTTGTGGGACGAGATCCGAAACAATGTAATATTATTATCAGTCAAAACGCAAACAGTATAAGTCGCAAGCATTGCGTGGTGAAATATGATTATCAAACTAAGGATTATGAGGTTACGGATTGCTCTTCAAACGGTACATATGTAGCCGAAACCGGGCAAAGGCTGAAGTACGGCGTTCCCACACACTTGCCGTGCGGGACGGTAATTGAATTGGGAGATTTATCAAACAGCTTTATGATTAACTGATACCAAACATATGACTTTCTGCGCTTTGCGGTGCGGAAAGTCATATGTATACTATTGTAAATTGACATAACGGCTTATTTGTATTTACGGGGGACACCAATGGAAAACATCAATTTATGTATATCTTGTTTTAAAAATATAGGCAATACAACAATCTGTCCGTATTGCGGTGCCGAGCAGAAAACGAGGCCTAAGGAAGCGTTTCACCTCTATCCTAAAACGATTTTAAAAAATCGATACTACATAGGTGAAGTAATAGGTTACGGCGGCTTCGGCGTAACATACAAAGCACTTGATATGCGCTTAAACGAGACCGTTGCCATAAAGGAGTATTTCCCGGCCGGATTTGTAAACAGAGTCCCAGGAGAGACCGATGTAATTAAGTTCCCCGGCGAAAAAGGCGAAAGATTTGAAGAGGGTAAAGAGAAGTTTTTAAATGAGGCTAGAAATACAGCGAAGTTTTCAGATAACCCCAACATTGTAAATGTCTATGATTTCTTTGAAGCGAACAATACGGCATATATGGTGATGGAGTATCTTGAGGGAATTCTGCTGAAAGATTACATTAAACAAAACAGCGGAAAACTTGATGATAAGTCTTCGCTTGAAATAACAAATAAAGTGCTTGACGGACTGAAAGAAGTTCATAAGGCAGGAATAATTCACAGAGATATAAGCCCGGATAATATTATGCTGACAACAGACAACAAGGTTAAGCTTTTTGACTTCGGAGCCGCACGTTTTTCTTCTACGGAACAGGAAAGCACTTATTCGATAATAATCAAGCAGGGGTATGCTCCGCCGGAGCAATATCGAAGTAAAAGTAAACAAGGCCCGTACACTGATATTTATGCTGTCGGGGCAATGCTTTACTCTATGCTCACAGGCAAAATTCCCGAGGAATCGGTTGACAGGCAGATAGAAGATACGCTTTCTCTTCCGTCAGAGATTGATCCGACACTTCCAAAGTATCTTGACAGCGTCGTTATGAAAGCCCTTTCGCTTAAAAGTGAACTTAGATTTCAAAATACAGAGCAATTTAAAGAGGCTCTTAACGGTAATCGCGCGGTTTTGATGCCGGCGGAAGAACTAAAAAAACGGCAGAAAAAAAGAAGTATTGCATTTGCCGTAATAGGAGCTGTAATAGCTGTTTGTATATGCGTCGGAAGTGTTTTCAAAGTAGTAACGGACGACATTGACTTAAATCATTACATAAAAGAAGATTCGGTTGTCGAAATGTGGGTGCCGGTGAGCGACGATACGGAAAAAAGTGAAAAACAGAAAAGTATTTATGATGAAATATATAAAGAGTTTGCCCGGCAATTGACAAGCGATGAAGGCCATAAACCGTTAGATGCGGAGATAAATGTAAATATTACGTATATTCCGGAGTCTGAATATGCACAGGCTGTTGCGGATGCTGAGACAAACAATATTCTTCCCGATATTTTCAGAAGCGATCTTTTGGATGTTGGTATAAAAAATGAGATCTCATGCGAACAAGTCGATTGGATTAAAAAGAAAATCATAAAGAAAGATTATGTTTTGTATGATGACGATTTTTCGCCTTACGGTTTGCCGATATCGGTTGATGCTGCCACGATGTATATCAATAAAAAATATGATACCGATAATATATTGTCAAATGCAACGTCTGTGGATTCCATAACGTCAAAAGCGGACTCTATCAAAAACGGAATAATTCCGATAGTTGCAAATCCGGATTGCGATATATTTGATTCGGATAAAGAGGAAATAATTGCCGCAAACGGTGTAGCGGACAGTAGTGCGTTTGAACTTTTCACAGGCGGTAAAGCGGCATGTTATATAGGAAAAATCTCAGAGTTGCCGAAAATTAAAGAATCCTCTCTCAGTTGGTATGCACTGGAATACCCCTTAGGGGTGAAAGAAACATATAAAGCGGCGGAGGTATGGTGCGTAAGTGCCGAAAATCATGACAGCACAAACTATGCGGCACTATATGCTTTATCGTGGCTGTTGTCCGAAGATGCGCAGGAGACAATGTACATAGATAACAGCAGCTACGTACCGCTGAATAAAAATGTTTTGGACGTCTACGTTGATGAGACTCATAAAAATGATTCTTTAAACTATTTGAAAGATATAAGCTTATAGCCTTCGTTTTCGGAAAGGGGAACAAAATGGGAAAATTCAGATGCATGGGCTGCATGGAGGAATACGATGACAACACAACCGTATGCCCGTACTGCGGCTATGTAAAAGGGACTCCGGCAAAAGAAATATATCAGCTTCAGCCGGAGAGTATACTGAGCGGAAGATATATTATAGGCAAGGTTTTGGGCTTCGGCGGCTTCGGTATAACATATATCGCTTGGGACAGCGTATTGGAGAAAAAGGTTGCCGTAAAAGAGTATTTGCCGAGCGATTTCGCAACAAGAATGCCGGGGCAAACCTGCGTATCGGTATATGAGGGCGAAAAAGAGGAACAATTTAAGTCGGGACTCAGAAGCTTTATTGAGGAATCACAGCGACTTGCTAAATTTAATTCCGTAGACGGAATAGTCAGTATTTATGACAGCTTTGCGGAAAACGGCACGGCATATATAATTATGGAATACCTTGACGGTCGTACTTTGAAGTCTATTTTGAAAGAAAAGGGAAAAATTCCGTATCAGGAGGCCATAGGATATGCTCTGCCGGTGCTTTACGCGCTTGAAGATGTACATAAAGCCGGAATAATTCACAGAGATATAGCACCGGATAACATCTTTATAACAAATGACGGTAAAGTGAAACTGCTTGATTTCGGTGCCGCAAGATACGCCACAACTCTGCATTCAAAGAGTCTTTCGGTTATTTTAAAACCGGGATATGCGCCGGAAGAACAGTACAGAACAAGGGGCAATCAAGGTCCGTGGACGGATGTGTATGCTATGGCGGCTACACTTTATCGTGCCGTAACGGGCGTAATCCCTGAGGATTCACTTGAAAGAACAGCCAATGACACAGTCAAGGAACCGTCAAAACTCGGGATAAAATTACCGCAGAATATTGAGAACGCCATAATGAATGCTCTGAATATAAAGGCGGAGGACAGAATACAGTCCGCCAAGGAGTTCGCGGACGCTTTGGCCGGTGAGATAGAACTCGAAAGAGTAATTATTAAGCAAAAAAAAGATGATGTAGGTAAATGGCCGATTTGGCAAAAGGGATTGCTCGGCGGAGCCGTGGCGGCTGTGGTTGCCGTTGTTGTACTTATAACAACAGGTGTAATCAAAACTCCGCTCACACAAGACCGTTTGCCGAACGTTATAGATATGTCTGTGGAAGATGCGGAAAAGGCGCTTGCGCCGTATGGATATAACTATATGAAAGATTCGGAAAGCCTTGATTTAATTACCGAGGCTGAAAGTGACTTTTCTTCCGCAGATGAATCGAGCTCAGATGATTCAACAGCCGAACCTTCCTCGGATATTCCTGCTGAAACAGATGAGACTTCTTTATCGGGTATGTCATTTGTCCCTATGAGTGCCGATATGATTTCATCCGGTGAGCCCACCGGTGAAGTATCAAGCGACCCAATAACAGAAAGTACGGAGACGGCAAACAAAATACGAATTGAAGACAAGGTATATGACAGTGATATTCCTGAAAATTTGATTCTTGCACAGTCGCCGAATGCCGGTTCGAGAATCAACAAGGAGAAATATCCCGATGTTTATCTTACACTTTCGGCAGGAGCTGAGGAAATCTATCTTCCGGATGACAGCTTTGTCGGTATGAATAAGGATGAAGTGGTGGCAAAGCTCGAAGAACTGGGCTTTACGGTAAATGTGGTAGAACAGGCAAGCTCTGAATTTGCACCGGGGTATATTATCTCACAGGACTATGAACCCGGCACAAAGCTCCGCAAGGGTGACACGATAACAATCACCGTGTCAACGGGTTCGGACGGAGCAAAGGTTGCTTCTTTTGTGCCGGATGTCGTCGGCAGGACTTTTGAAGAAGCCAAGCAAATTATCAACGGGGCTTCGCTCTATATAGCGGTGCAGAGGGAAGAATACAGCGATACCGTACCCAAGGGCTGTGTAATATCTCAGGACCCGGTACCCGGCAGCGGTGCAACAACCAATGAAACGATTGTTTATTTGGTGATCAGTAAAGGCAGCGAAAAGGATGCAACAACACGTGTCCCGGATGTTGCAAACCGAAAGCTTGAAAGGGCAAAGCAGATGCTCACAAACAGCAATTTGGATATAAACGTAGAATATGCATACAGCAACACCATAGCGGCGGGAACTGTAATTTCACAGGATATAAGTCCCGACAGTAAAGTGCCAGTCGGAACAACGGTGACAGTTATAGTGTCTCAAGGAGCAAGGGACGATTCCAAAGCGCAGCAGGAGCAGGCTACAAAACGTGCGGAAGAACCGATTACAAATCCCACCAAAAAATCCGATGATGCAAAGCCGAAGCCTGATGTTGCATCTCCTCCCGTAACAGCTCCGCCCACAACAAGCGATACGCGGGTGAAAGTTCCGGATGTCGTTGGTTTGAGCGAGACTTCTGCAAAGAACAGATTGGATAATTTTAACGTGACAATTGTATATGTATACAGTTCAAGAACCGCCAAAGGATACGTTGCGGAGCAGAGCTTGGAGAATGGCAGTAAGGTTAACAAGGGGTCTTCAATAACGCTGAAAGTCAGTGCCGGAGCAGCCGAAAATGCATGGAGAACTTCATCTTCGTGGCCGTCGGGCGGCAACACAAATTATACGGTAGAGTACCGAAAAAAATATAAAACACAATCCGGATATAATAAGGACAATTGGGTGTTTACCGGCTCTTATCAAAATGAGTATTGTGATTTTTACAGGTTGACTGATAGCGGCGGCCATAGCGAACGTCACGCGAATAGTGATGTATTTAATGCTTACAACGATAAGGCAGGTTCTTATGTTAACGGCAATAGAAAGGTGGTTGTAACCGAAAACGGAGAGACCGGGAATTATTACTATTTCCATTGGTGCAGAGGCAGGACGTTGCAAGGCGGACCGACAAACAGCTCTGTTTGTATTGGAGGGCAATATCAATGCCGAACCGGCGATAAAACTGTGACCTTCCAAAGCCCACGTTATCATGCCTTTGTCGGAGACGGATATGTGGACAGATGGAGCGGTAATGTTTGCCAAAAGGCAAATTGGGCAAATTGTGCAGATTCATACTGGTACTATCGCATACCTATAAGACGACAGACTATATCGAGCTATGAAAACAGGCCCGTATATGTCTATAACGGTGTATGGACTTATACAGGAGAAACCGGCAGTTGGAGCTCTACAACCTCGCGTAAAGATTCCTATTCACCCTCAAATTCTTCTTCAGGATATGATATAGAATATCGGTACAGAGAAAATTTACAGGTTTATGATTGACAGACGCTTTTTTTGAGGAGCAAAGTATGAAAAAATCAATACGTTTTATATCGGTTTTTATAGCACTTACTCTTATAGCTTTATCGTTGCCCGTTTCATTTGCCTGTCCGCCGCCTTTTGACGAATTGGACGCAGAAATTCAAAATCGGCAGAGAATGTCCGACAGAATTTGTCCGAGTGAAATTAAGACGGACAAATACACCTTTAAGTATTCGACTGCGGGCGGAGAAAAGACGAGAATTGAATGTGATGACGGCGGAACGCTTGATCTTAATTGGATTTGTCGTATAGATAATAAAACCGGAGAGAGCACCGCAATTATTAAAGATGCATTATTCGGTCTTGCGGCGGATGATAATTATGTCTATTACGCTTCTTGGAAACTGTCCGACGGAGATATAAAGGGTGTAAACTACATAAGGACGGATTATAACGGCGATAACAAACAAATCTTATATACCGATTCGTACACACCTTACGGTTCCGGAGTGGGGAATCCGCCGAACTTTTTGTTAACGGCTCATGCACTTTATGTATATAAATTTAACCTCGTTGAAATCTCTCTTGATACTTTTGAAAAAACCGTTCTTGTCGAAAGCGTCCAGGACCATACAGGTGAAGCCGAATGGATGAATCTTGATTTTGTTTATGACGATACCTTTTATTTTTCGGTGGAGTGCAACGGAATATGTAATACCGATAACTGCTACATGCTTACTCCCATAAAGACGGGTTATCTGTGTTTTGCTCCGGATGTTGAGGCTTGTCCCGACACATTTCGTCTCCTTTTGGATGAAAACGACAAAGAGGCAAAAAAGGCAATGCCGACATTCACGAATACATCATTAGGTCAAAAGGCGGAGTTAACATCGGAGGGTATACATATTTATCCTTATTCCTCAAATACCGAAAGCTTCCCGGGCTGTTGGTACAGATTTGACGATGACAAGTTTGCAATTGATGAAGAGCGGCAAAACAGTGGAAATCCGGATACAATCCAGTATTTACTGTTTTCCGACCTGGCATATAAAAATCTTGACAATGTCAAGGGGAAGTATATCAAAGATATTGCGGATGATTTGTATCCGAGCGACGGCTCCGCCGATAATCGCTTCCAAAACATAACGGGTAAAATCCAAAAGGCAACGGTTATGAAAAAGTATCTGACCGACTGGACGGTTAAAGATACCTTGCGAAGCTCAAGCGGATTTTATGCGGCAATATTTCACAATGAAAAAAGTGATAATTATGTCTTGGCGGTAAGAGGGTCGCAAAGTCTTTTTTCATACGAGGGAGTGAAAGATTGGACTGATGATATAATTTACAGTGTGCGCAATGAAATATCTTCACAAATGGAAGAGGTGCCGAATCTCGTAGGGAATTATTTAGCTCAAAACAGTGATATTCTACCGCGGTTGTCGGTTACGGGGCACTCTCTCGGCGGAGGTCTCGGCATAATGATATCCAATATGTACGGATTGTATGCCGAAACCTTTGATGCATCGCCGATGCTTGATGTTTCATATTACAGAATGACATTTGAATATACCGCAAATTTCAGCGGCATAGACAAGTGGATATATATTGACCATGTGGGTGAGGGCGATGCTATCGGCGGGCATGAATATGATTATAAAAATGCCGTAAAGCATAAAAAGCAGGCTAATGTAATCACAACACCTTCATTATCTCCGGCACACAGCAGAGATTCTCTTATTACAATAGATGAGAAAAATCAAGAAATTGAAATGTCTCCGATAACAGACGAGCATTATTCAAAAAATATGGATAAAATGGAAAAGGCTGTTAAGCACCGTTTTATAGTTGCTGACAGGTGCTTGCCGAAAGGCTCGCTTGTTATGGGTACATCAAACTATGACAGCCTCTTCGGTTACAGCGGAGATACAACATGGTATATGAATACAATAGCCGTGCCGCATACGGACGTTATGTACGGAGGCGACGGAGATGACGTTCTGCTTCCGCAGACCGGCGACGATTACATAATAGGCGGCAAAGGTGATGACAGAATTTACGGCGACACCGGAGATGATGTATATTTTTACAGCCAAGGGGACGGAACAGATACGATAATCGATTCATCCGGAAATGATGAGATTTGGCTTTTGAACTATACAAAGGAGCAATTAAAAAAGTTTAAGATTGATACGAAGTCCGATAATAATTACATACTTGTCTATGATGACGTCGGTACCTTGATATTTAAAATATGGAAAACTTCCGGTACATCAACGCACAGTATGGATATTAAATACGTTACCGATGAAAAGACCGAATCATATACAAGACTTGTAGATTGGAACCGGGTAAAAAGTGTTCGCAAACTTAAATTCGCCTGTCCGGTCGACATTGGTATATATAACGGAAACGGGGACTTGGTAACAACGTTGTATGACGGTGAAGAGTCGTTATTTTCAGATGATAACGGTGTGTATTCGGTAGTGTATGACGGTGAGGAATATGTCAAATGTATTGATGTAAGCGATGAATCTTACAGCTTTGTTATTTCTGGCAAGGATAACGGCACTATGTGCATAGATGAGTGCTTTGAATCCGGCGACGGAAAGCTGCTTACCGAATATACCGCGAAATCTGTACCTGTTTATAAAGCGAGTACATATAAGCTCAGTTTAAACGGCGATGATGAGCCTAAACTCGACGGAACAGAATATAATGTGGAATTTGATAAAAAGCAATATGTTCCTGTATTATCTGCTAAAATGAAAAAGGATAATATAAGAATTGCCGTAGAGAAGGGTAAGCAGCTTTCCGTCAGTGTCAATCCGAAAAATGCAGATAACAAGAACGTTGAGTGGACGTCAATGGATGAAAGCATAGCTACGGTTGATGAAAACGGTTATGTAAAAGGCGTAGCACCCGGAGAGACAACCGTTGTTGCGGAAATAGACGGCAAAACGGCGGTATGTACCGTAAATGTTGCGGAAAAGCAGTTCAATTATTTGATTTTAATTATCCCCGGTGCGTTGATTTTATTAACTGCCGTTGGTGTTTTGATTGTTGTAGCCGTAAAAAGGAAAAACAAAAAGACTCTTGTGCCTTGTGAAAACGGGCAGCATCGCAAAAGTGCGTTTTGCGGCAGATTAAAAGTTGTAAGCGGCAATCAGTTCGGACAGGAATACAGTCTCGATTCGCAGAATGAAAAATCTGTCGGAAAAGCACAGGATTGTGATATTAAGCTCGATGAATCATATAAAAAAGTAAGTCGTCGACACTGCGTTATAAAGTTATCGGAAAATGGGCTGGGGTATGAGGTTATGGATACTTCAAGTAACGGCACATACGTTCAAAAGATCAGACTGCCGAGAAATGAGTTTGCATTTATACCGGCCGGAGCAACCTTACTTTTGGCGGATGCCGAGTGCGAGCTCCTGTTACTGCCGCCGATAAGGAACAACTGAAATTTTTATTATTAAAAAGCAGTTAATTATCTGCTGTTATATCCCCCTAAAAAAGCCGGGCTGTAAAGGACTTTTGTCCTTTACAGCCCGGCTTTTTTCTGCCGATTATTTTAATTGTCGTCCTCGGTATCGACAAGGCCTTGGTCTATCGACAATATATTTTCCGCCTCGGAGCGTTCTATATCTTCAACACCGCGAAGCTTTTTCTGAATTATGGAATTGCGGTGCTGTGCGTCGTCAAGCGAACGTCCTGCGTCGTCTATCTTTTTCTTTGCTTTTTGCAGCACCGTGCCGAATATATCATACTGTGTTTTGCACGCGGCGAGAAGCTTTCTGACCTCGTTTGCCTTTTCGTTTATCGCAACGGTCTTAAAGCCCATCGACAGCGAGTTTAAAAGTGCCGTTATGGTAATTGGTCCGGCTATCATAATATTGTATTCGTTTTGCAGCTTTTCGGGGAGTCCCGAACGCGAAGACGCAATTTCGGCGTACAGTCCCTCGGTCGCAAGATACATAATTGCATACGGCGTTGTTTTCGGCACGTTTATGTATTTGCGTATTTCCTTAGCTTCGCCGAGTATCCTGTCTTCGAGTGCCTTTCTGGCGGCGGCCAATGCGGCGGCATCGGCGTTGTCGGCTGCGTCGCAAAGGCGTATATAATCCTCCATCGGGAACTTTGAATCTATCGGTAGAAGCGTCGGCTCGGCACCCTTTTCGCTCGACGGTATTTTAACGGCGAATTCAACGCGCTCGGTTGCTTTTTCGCCCGTCGCAACATTCTCTTCGTACATGGTGGGTATTGTCTGGTCAAGTATTCCCTTGAGCTGAACCTCTGCCCATGTGCCGCGAGCTTTAACATTTGTAAGAACGCGGTTGAGAGTAGTGACATTGCTTGTGACACCGTTTGAAAGCTCTTTCATCTCGCCGAGCGATTTATACAGCTTTTCAAGCTGTTCGGAGACGGTCTTAAATGAGCTGTCAAGACGTGTTGTAAGAGTTGAGGTGAGTTTTTCGTCAACGGTCATACGCATTTGGTCAAGCTTCTTTTCGTTGCTCTCCTGCATTTTCTGAATGCTTGTCTCAATAATTTTCGATTGGCGCTCGTTTTGCTCTATGCTCTTGTCGCGTATCATATTGAGCGACTGTGCTATGGTCTCGTTCATTTTTTCGCGGTTTTCATAGCTGAGCTTTGTCATCGCCTCAAGCTTTGCCGACATATTTTCAAGGCTCTGATGCGTTTCTATACGGTTGCGCTGAAATTCGTCAGAGGTACTCTTTGTAAGGTCTGATATTTTAGAATTCAATACGGCAAAATCCTCCGAGGAGCTTTGCTTTGCCGCCCTTTTAGAAAAAATCAAGGCTCCGAGCGCACATATAAGCGACAGACCGGAAATTACGGACAATATTATTTCAAACGTCTGCATAAATTCATTCTCCTTTATTCTTTATAATATATTATAGGTGAGATAAAGACTTGAGTCAATATAACAAATGTGTGGATTTTAAAAGCCTTTTGTGTTAAAATGAAATAAACTTTAAACGACATTTGATTAACACCATTACTTTATAGGGGTAATTTAAATTGACAAAGAAAATAATTTCAATTTTGATATTGTTATGTGTAATTGCAACCTCCTTTACAGGTTGTTTCGGCAGAAAGAAGTCAGGCGAGGCTTTTTCAATGCCGATAATGGATGAGCCGACGAGCCTTGACCCACAGATAGCGGATTCGAATTCCGAAAAGCTCGTTGCGGCAAACTGCTACGAGGGGCTTGTCCGCATAATGGCGGACGGCACCATAGGCAAGGGCGTTGCCACGGATTGGAATATTTCAGACGACGGCCTTACATATACGTTTAAGCTTCGCAACAATTCGCATTGGGCTATGTTTTCGGGGCATAAGGCTGTGCTCGGCGAAAATTACGAGGATACGTTTGATATAACCGTAAAGGCAGAGGACTTTAAATTCGGCATTGAGAGAACCCTCTCGGAGCAGACCGGTTCCGCCGACGCGCCGTTGTTTTCGGCGGTGAAAAGCATAAGTACGCCGGATGATTTTACAATAGTTTTCAACCTTTCGTACGCCGACGACAACTTCCTTTATGCGCTGACAAATCCGGGTGCCATGCCGTGCGACGAGGAGTTTTTCAATCTCACAAACGGTAAGTACGGGCTTGACGCGAAATACCTTTTGTGCAACGGACCGTTTCACGTGTCAAAATGGACGGAAAAGACCTCAGTGAAGCTGGCTAAAAATAACGAGTATAACGGAGAATCCTCGGTTTTGCCGTCCTCCGTGACGTTCTATATAAACAACGACGATTCGGAAGTCGCCGATAAGATGAATTCGGTTACATATGATGTGGCTTTCCTCTCGTCATCGCAGTTTTCGTCAATAGAAAACAAAAAGGATTTGAATTCGGTTGCGGTTCAAAACGTAACCTATTCCTTTATATTCAATCAAAACGACAATAATTACCGCAATAAAAATATGCGGCTTGCATTTTGCCGCTCGTGCGATACTTCGTCGCTGTTTGACTCGCAAAGCGATATTTCAAAGGCAGACGGCATAGTGCCGCCGTCATGTAAGATAGGCGGCGAGGATTATCGAAACGGAAATGCCGCAGAGCTTTTGTCTTATGACGAGACGCTTGCAAAAAAGAATTTCAACGACGCGCTTTTGGAACTCGGCTCATCGTCGGTTGAAACTACAATACTTTGCACCGAGCAGTATGAGCCGTTCGTGAAGCAGATGGTGCAAAAGCTTCAGAAAACCCTCGGAGTGAAATTCGTCTCCACGGTAAAGGTCGTTTCGGAATCCGACCTTGAGGCAGCGGTAAACGACGGCAATTACAGCGTGGCGTTTTACCCGTTCAAGGCGAAATCGTCTTTTGCGGGCGAAATTATAGAGGTCTTTGACCAAAACAATATATTCGGATATGAGTCCGATGTTTTATCACAGAAAATCCGTAATATCAAAAATAATTCGGGCAGCCTTGAGGGTGAGCGTTCCGCCGTTGCCGATGCGGAGAACTATCTTGTTTCCGAGGCGGTAATAATGCCCGTGTTTTATGAGAACAGCTATTTTGTAACATCAAAAAAGACAAGCGGAATATACTTTTATTCCTCCGCGGATAACGTCTGTTTCATAAATGCAAAAAAATCGTAAGAGACGGTATTCAAAATGAAAAACAAATACGGCGTATCTCAAAAAATCTATATAGCAATATCTTGGACGCTCACAGTTGCACTGATGGTGACGATTTTTTGCCTGTCTTCTCAGGTTTCGTCAAAATCATCGGGGCTCAGCTCCGGGGTTATTTCCCGTATAACCGAACTCTTCCATATAACATTAACACAACATACCGTACGAAAAACCGCACATGCGCTTGAATATGCGGCACTTTGCTTCTTGTTTTCGTGCAGTTGGCAGTCGGTATTTTTAAAATCGCAGCACACACTTTCGTTTTTGTCCGCGGCACTTTATGCTTCGTCGGACGAGCTTCACCAATATTTTGTGTCCGGCAGAGCGTGCCAGCCGAGAGACATACTTGTGGATTGTCTCGGTGCGTCATTCGGACTTTTGGCGTTTTTTATAATATATACTGTATATACTCATATTCATAAAAATAAAGCGAGGTAATATTATGGCAGTTTTGAAAGCGTTCAGGGCGCTTCGTCCGACTCCGGAATACGCTTCCAAGGTAGCGGCTTTGCCGTATGATGTTATGAATTCGGATGAGGCGAGGAGGATGGTCTTCGGCAATCCGTATTCATTTCTGCATGTTGATAAGGCGGAGATAGATCTTCCGAAATCGGTTGACATCTATGACGACCGTGTCTATGAAAAAGCGCGCGAGAATTTGTCTAAGCTTGTTTCGGCGGAGGTTATGAAGCAGGACGAAAAACCGTGCTTGTATATATATGAGCAGACCTGGCGCGGCAGAACGCAGACCGGCATTGTAGGCTGTACGGCTATTGACGATTATATAAACGACGTCATCAAAAAGCACGAAAAGACAAGAGCCGATAAGGAAGCGGACCGCATACGGCACGTTGACACTCTTGACGCAAACACCGGTCCTATATTCCTGACATACAGAAAAAATAACGAGATTTCGTCTGCTGTTGAAGATGTAAAAGAAAAAAGCGAGCCTGTTTATGATTTTGTGTCCGATGATGTCCGCGAAAGAGTCTGGGTTGTGTCTGACAATGACACGATTGATTTTATAATCGCACAGTTTAAAAACATACCGTCTCTCTATATTGCGGACGGTCATCACAGAGCCGCTTCGGCCGTTAAGGTAGGGCTTCGCCGCCGTGAGCAAAATCCGAATTACACGGGAGATGAGGAATTTAATTTCTTCTTATCCGTAATTTTCCCGAGCGACGAGCTTCGCATTCTTGATTACAACCGAGTGATTAAGGATTTAAACGGACTTTCCGATGAGGAATTTTTGCTTGAACTCAGACATAAATTCGACATAGAAAAGCATGGGAAAAATGAGTACCGTCCTAAAAGGGCGCATTCCTTCGGTATGTATATGTCGGGTGAATGGTATGCTCTTTTCGCAAAATCTGAAATAACAGAGTCATCGGATGCCGTCAAAAGTCTCGACGTATCAATACTCCAAGATAATGTCATATCACCTATACTCGGCATTGATGATCCCAGAACCGATAAGAGAATAGATTTTGTCGGCGGCATCAGGGGCCTTTCCGAGCTTTCGCGGCGCGTTGACTCGGGCGAAGAAAAGCTTGCGTTCTCCATGTTCCCGACAACTCTTGACGAGCTTATGAATATAGCCGACAAATCTATGACTATGCCTCCCAAATCTACTTGGTTTGAGCCGAAGCTTTTAAGCGGCCTTTTTATACATTATCTTAAATGATGCGATGTTTTTCGGCGGTGCCGAATGTATTTGCGAAGCTTCATACACGTTTGGTTACTTATATACATATAATTTAAAAAATATTTGTGTTAATAAGTAACACTTTTCGTATATTATCGAATAGTTTTATATAATAAACAGTATAAAAGTACAGGCGAGGAGGTACTTATTATGCTGGGAGAAAAAATGAAGCTTATTCGTAATTACAACGGGTATTCTCAGCGTCAAATAGCGGAAATACTGAAAATTGAAAGGTCTACCTACGCTTCTTATGAAACAGGCAGAAATCGGCCGGATATTTTTGCGGTTCAGCGCTTTGCAAAAATCTTCAATGTCAGCGTGGATTATATTTTAAGCCTTGACGATATCAATATTTATCGTTTGCGCGATCAAGCGACCGATTATGCAAAGCGTCACAAAAAAGAAAGCGTCATTTCACAGCTTTCATCCGATGAAAAAATTCTGATAGGCCTTTACCGTCAGTGCGACGCAGGTACGAAAAAATCAATTCTTGAGGATGTTCGTAAGGCTGAACTTGAGACCGACGAATAATGAAATCCGTTCGCGGTAAAATTTAAGAGTTTAAAGGGAACCGTAAAGCTGTTTTTACGGTTCCTTTATCTTTATGCGATGGTTTTTGCGTTTTTTTCACAGTCTTTAAAGAATTTGTGAGAAAAGGGGTGCAATAATCGTCTTCGGCTGATATAATTGTATTGGTTTAAGTTGGAGTTTATCACAGCTTTTGCGATAAAGAGACGGAAAACCGCGCTACAATGCTTTGTGCCGGAGCTGTACGTTAGGCAAAGTGTAATTTAAAAGCAGGAGATGAATATATGATTTCCGTTGCCGTAATAGGAGGCGGTGCTTCGGGTATGGCGTTTGCCGTAGCCTTAAAGCAAAAAAGACCCGATATTGAGGTTGCCGTTTTTGAGAAAAATCCGAAGGTGCTGAAAAAGATACTTGTGACAGGCAACGGCAGGTGTAATATCTTGAATTTTGACGCAGTCGCCGAGAATTACTTTGAGGCGTGCGAATTTGTGCGCCCGGCGGTAGAAAAATATACTCCGAAGAAAACAGAAGCGATTTTTCGCGATATGGGTTTGCTTTTGATGAGTGAGCAGGAGGGCAGAGCATACCCGATTTCACAGACTGCCGCCTCGGTGGTGTGTGTGCTTTCATCTGCTGCCGAAAGAGCAGGTGTAAAGGTGTTTACAGACACACCTGTCAAAAGCATTAAGAAATCACAAGGCGGATTTGTAATAAATAATGATAAGAGCTTCAATTTTGCGGTTATTGCCTGTGGAGGTGCCGCAGCGCCTAAGCAGGGGACGGACGGCAGCTCGTTTGAGTTGTTTAAAGCCCTCGGAATACGTGTGACAGAGCTCTCTCCGGCACTTACCGGAATGTGTGTAAAGGATATGCCCTTTTCACTCAAAGGCTTGAGGCAATACTGCAAATGCACTGTTTTTTCAAACGAAAAAGAATATGTTGAGTCCGGTGAGGTTCAATTTAACGATTACGGACTTTCGGGTATACCTATAATGCAGCTCTCGCGCTTTATAGGCAAAAGTAAAGCTACGGCTACGCTCGATTGTCTGCCGTCGCTTACAAAAAACGAGATTACAGCTTTTTTGCAATCCCACAAGTTCCGTGAACCGTCGGGTGACGTGCTGTGCGGAATTTTACCGAGAGCACTCGCAAATTTTGTCCTTCGCGAATGTAACGTAAAAAAGGACGAGCCGTTCGCAAGCCTGTCAAGTGATAAAACTTTACAAATTGCTTCCGCGATAAAGTCACTTAAATTTTCCGTCACGGGTGTGCGCGGCTTTGATTTTGCCCAAGTGACTCACGGCGGAGCGGCTCTTTCGGAATTTGATAATAATACTCTCGAAGCTAAAAAAGTAAAACATCTGTATGCCGTCGGGGAGGCGCTCAATGTTGACGGTCCGTGCGGAGGATATAACCTCGGTTGGGCTTGGTCATCGGCGTTCCTTGCAGCGGAATCTGTTTTGAAGGAGTTATAAATGATAAGAATAAATGAACTTAAATTGCCTCTCGATGAGGACGAAAAGGAGCTTTACAGGCTTGCCGCAAAAGCTCTTAAAATCGGTGAGAGGCATATACGAGAGCTGACAATCTGTAAAAAATCGGTGGATTGTCGAAAAAAAGACGATATTAAATTCATCTTCAGCGTCGATGTGGCTCTTGATATTGACGAAAAGAGGGTGGCTTCAAAAGCCGGCAACAGGGTTTCGTTAAGTGAGAAAAGCGTTTATACCTTGCCGCCCGTAAAACGGAAGAGTACCTTGAGACCGGTTATAGTCGGTTTCGGTCCTGCCGGTATGTTTGCGGCTCTGACCTTAACCGAGGCGGGGCTTTCGCCGATTATCATAGAGCGCGGCGAGACGGTGGATGAGCGCACCGCTTCCGTCAAGAGCTTTTGGCGGACGAGAGTTTTAAATCCCGAGTCGAATGTGCAGTTCGGCGAGGGCGGTGCAGGCACTTTTTCGGACGGTAAGCTTACCACGGGAATAAAGGATAAGCGTTGCCGCCGTGTGTTTGAAAAATTTTGCGAGCACGGCGCACCGAGCGAGATTATGTATTCCGCAACTCCGCACATAGGCACGGATCGTTTGGCGGGAGTTGTAAAAGCTATCCGCAAAACGGTAGAGGGATGCGGCGGAGAGTTTATGTTCAATACAAAGCTCTGTGACCTTATAATTTATAACGGTCACATTCAGGGCATTACGGTTTGTCACAAGGATGGAAGCAAAGAGGACATTGAAACCGATACCGTTATTCTCTCGATAGGGCATTCGGCTCGCGACACGCTCGAAATGCTTCGCTTAAAAGGCATTGATATGATGCAAAAACCGTTTTCGGTCGGAGTGAGAATAGAGCATAGGCAGGAAATGATAAATAAAACCCAGTACGGTAAATTCGCTTCGCACCCAAAGCTCAATGCCGCAAATTACAAGCTTGCCTGTCACCCGCAGGGCGGCAGGGGCGCATATACGTTTTGTATGTGTCCCGGCGGAACCGTGGTTTGCGCGTCAAGCGAAGAGGGCGGAGTTGTTGTAAACGGAATGAGTGAATATGCGCGAGACGGCGAAAATGCCGATTCAGCATTGCTTGTCGGTATAGAGCCGGAGCTTTTTCCGAATTCGGACGTGCTTTCGGGAATGTATATGCAGCGCGAAATAGAGCGTCACGCATTTAAAATGGGCGGCAGCGATTACACCGCTCCTGCACAGAAGGTCGGAGATTTTATGAACAATCTCGCATCTTCTTCGCTCGGCAGCGTAAAGCCGACGTGTCCTACGGGAGTAAGGCTTACCAATCTGCGCTTGCTGCTCCCTGTTAAGGTTACGGAAACAATACTCGAAGCACTGCCGAAAATGGACAAAATGCTTCCGGGCTTTGCTTCAAATGATGCTCTTTTCACAGCACCCGAAACGCGAAGCTCATCTCCCGTGCGCATCATCCGAGACGAGCTTTTCCAGTCGAATGTGCGAGGCCTTTACCCATGCGGCGAGGGTGCGGGATATGCAGGCGGAATTGTGTCTGCCGGCGTTGACGGTATCCGCTGCGCCGAGGCTGTATTGCTCGACGAGGGTGAGGGCTGGTAAAGCGAAACGCACAAAATAAAGGATGCCTGTCATTGTGATAGGCATCCTTTACTATATTGTAATATTTTATTTTTTCCCGGAGGAATGAGCTCTTCCGTTTTCGGTGCGACGCTTACTCACCTTTTTGCGGCGAAGTGTGTCAAATACGATTTCAAATATGATAAGTGCTATTACAACAAGCACTACCGCAGTAATTCTGCCGGGAGTTACTGTTTTTCCGTTGTCGTTTTCGGTGCGGTCGGCAAGTGCTTCCATCGCAAGCCTGAGCGAATAATCGGCCTCCATAAGCTCCGATTCCGACATCGACGATGAAAGTGTGCTCTTAGCTTCCGTAATAGTCTTTTTAAGCTTGTTTGCCGTTGATGTGCTGCAAAGTGCAGTGTCTGTCGCCTGAGCTTTTTCAAGATCCGATGTGAGACTCGTTTTATAGTTCTTCACCCTTGCGCGGTATGCATTAAATCCCTCAATATCGTTTGTGATAATTACCGAGAACCCGCGTTTCGTTATATCGTTCCACCCGGTAGGATTATCTTCTCTGCCGCCGCAAATATCGCTGTTTGTCATATCGACAACAGCTCTTCCGGCGTCTTTGAATTTGGATTGAACGCCGTCTTTGAATACGGAGTTGTACGGATTTTTAGCTGAGAGAAGCGTGCCTATGCAGCCTGCCGAAAGCGTCTTTGAAACATAACTTTTGGCATTGCCGTTTTTTGCACTTGAGGATATTACGAGCGGCATGACGGTTTTTGAGGCAAGCCAAGAGGAGATTTCCTTTTTGTCGCCCGTAGCTAAAATTATTGAATTTGAAAGCGCGTTTTCGCTTGCGAGTATGTCGTAAATCTCATCTCTGTATTCCCAGCCGTCCGCAATCATCAGCATTGCGTTGCCGCCGAGATACTGTATGGCTTCGGCGAGGGTCGGTATTTTGCAGGATGTTATCGGCTCGTGCAGGCTGCCCGTGCCTGCTCTCAGATGGTATGACGAAAGCTCGTGATATCCCACGTCGCCGATGTCCTTGTTTACGGTATTGCCGAGCTCATCTACGCACATTCTCGAGAGATTGCTGTCGGCCATAAGCACCACGTATCCGTCGGAGGTTTTTTTCACCGAAACGTAAACAATGTCGGCACCCTTTTCTGCCGCCGCTGCAACGGCTTCGGCGGAATTTTCGGGGAACTTGTCGGTGTCGCCGTATTTTGACACGCAAATCAGCTCGCCGTCGGACTTTTTGAATTCGTTATAAATCGATTCACTCTTTGCTTCGCCGTCGCTTTGATTACTGTCCGCAGCAAAAGAAAGAGCCGGAAAAGCAAGCGTAAAACAGACCGCCAAAATGAGACTTATCAGTTGTTTTGTAAAACTTTTCTTCATAATTATATCTCCGAAAAAGCTCTGAAATTATTTTTTTCTGTAATATTATAGCAAAATTTTTGGGGCAATACAATAGATATAATTCTTTATTTTGACCATTATAAATGCGGTTACACAACATTTTGTGTCAAGCAAATTCTTGCACAAATTTGTTAGTTAAATTTTTACTTAATTCTCCTTGCCTCAAAAAGAGGTTTGTGCTAAAATTAAGTTCATTTAATGGGTGTGGGTTTGTAAATTATTGTAGGAGATGAGTATATGGCTTTTTGTGACAGGCTGAGATTGCTGCGGCAGTCTAAATTGCCGCCGCTGACGCAGACTGACCTTGCAAATGCCATAGGGGTTTCGCAGCGTAAGATTTCCTTTATGGAAACCGGCGTTACCGAGCCTTCGCTGAAGGACCTTTCGGCGATATGCCGCTATTTCAGTGTTTCCGCCGACTATTTGCTCGGCTTGCCCGATGATATGGAGTATTACCGTGAATAAAAAAGAACTTGCTTTAAAGTGCGTCGAGGCTCTGAAAAAAGAGTATCCCGACGCTATTTGTTCTCTTACGGCGAGAACGCCGCTTCAGCTTTTAATAGCCACTCGCCTTTCGGCGCAGTGTACCGACGCGAGAGTTAATTTGGTAACTCCCGCTTTATTTGAATCTTATCCCACACTTGACGCTTTTTGCGAGGCGGACAGGGAGGATGTGGAAAAGCTTATACATTCGTGCGGTTTCTATCATGGCAAGGCGCGTGATATAATCGGTATGTGCCGTATGATACGCTCCGATTTCGGCGGCGAGGTGCCGGATAATATCGACGACCTCATAAAGCTTCCCGGAGTCGGCAGAAAAACCGCAAATCTGATAGTCGGCGACGTATATAAAAAACCGGCGGTTGTCACGGATACACACCTTATCAGAATATCCAACCGTATAGGGCTTGTAAACACAAAGGACCCGAAAAAGGTCGAATTTGAATTAAAAAAAATACTTCCGCCAGAGGAGAGCAATGATTTTTGCCACAGAGTTGTTTTGCACGGCAGAGAGGTCTGTACCGCGAGACGTGCGATGTGCGATAAATGTTGTCTTTCCGAATTTTGTAAAAAGAAAATCTGATTTGAAGGCATAGATATGTTTAATGTAAACCCTGCGCTGTACGGCTCCGTTTTTGCGGTTCCGTCCGTGCTGACAGATAAATATTTAAAGCTCGCATCGCCTGCCGCAATTAAGGTGCTGCTCTTGATACTGCGCAATCCGGGCGAGGATTTTACAGTCGAGGAGCTGTCTAAAAGAATAGGATACTGTAAAGCCGATACGCTTGACGCCGTTGAATATTGGATAAGTGAAAATGTGCTTGTGAAAAACGGTACCGCTTTTACTTCCGAAACAGTAGAGCCGGTAAAGCCCGACGACAGCGGCGTAAATGCGCAAAACAAATCGGAACCGATGGCTTCGTGTGTTGCCGTTCCCGAGAAGCGGCCACTGCCCGAAATTAAAATTGCAAAGCCCACGCTCGAGCAAATTTCAAAGCGTATGGAGGAAAGCGCGGACGTTCTTCGTCTTATGTCCGAATCGCAGAGCATTCTCGGCAGAACAATAGGATTTGATATGCAGAGCACGCTTTTGATGCTTTACGATACATACGGCCTCAGCGTCGAAGTTATATTTATGCTTCTTGAATTTTGTGTGCATCAGTCGCGCTCGTCAACGGCTTATGTTGCAAAGCTCGGCAAGGTTTGGGCGGAAAAGGAAATTAACACGGTGGAGCTTGCCGCCGATTACATAGAAAAGAGCACCGAAGCCGAAAAAACCTTTTCCGTTCTGCGTGAGCTTACGGGTATGTCAACTCCGCGGCCCACTCAAAAGCAGACGGAATACATTTTGTCGTGGCGCGCTCTCGGGTTTGAAGCTCCGATAATCGCAAGAGCATATGACGAGATGGCTGAGCGCACCGGTAAAATATCGTTTAATTATATGGATAAGATTCTCCTGAATTGGCATACGGCCGGGTACAAAACGCCGGAGGACGTGGAAAACGGCGAACGTCTTTTCCGTGAAAAGAAACAGGCGGTAAAGCAAAAGGGGACGTCATTCAGCATAGATGAGGCAATATCCGACGCAGGAATGGGTGTCGTGAAATATAAAAAGAAAGGCGTGAAGTGATTGAAGTATTCAAAGGAAGTTTATGAAAAGACAAAATCCGTTCTTGACTCACGCCGTATAAAAGCGGAAACCGATGCGGAAAAAAGGCGCGTTGAGTTTGCGAAAGTCCATCCGGAATTGCTTGTGATAGAGGATGAATTGACCAAAACCGGGCTTGAAGCCGTAAAAGCCGTTATCGGCGGAAGCGGCGACGTTAAAAAGACGGTCGAAGAGCTTATGAAGACTAATTTGCAGCTTCAAAAGGATCGTGAAAACCTGCTTTTGAGCGCGGGTGTAGATAAAAATTATCTAAAACCTCATTATACCTGTGAAATATGTAAGGATAAGGGCTACACGGACGGTAAGATATGCTCTTGCAGAACGGAACTCCTCAAAAAGTTCGCAAGTGAAGAGCTGTCATATAAAACACCGCTGAAGCTCTCAAGCTTTGAGGATTTCAGCCTGTCATATTATCCTACCGAGAAATACGGTAACGGCATTTCCCCGCGTGAAAGAATGAAAGGGGTATATGAGTTTTGCCGCGAATATGCCGCCGATTTCAGCACCGAGTCACCGAACCTTTTTATGTACGGAGAAACGGGTCTCGGTAAGACTCATCTCTCGCTCGCCATAGCCAACGAGGTTATAAAAAAAGGCTTCAGCGTAGTATATGATTCCGCCCAAAATCTGTTTACGCGGCTCGAAAAGGAGCGCTTTGGCAGAGAAGGCGGCAATACAGAGGATACGGTTCTCTATTGCGATTTGCTTATTTTGGATGATCTCGGCGCAGAGTTTGACACAAAATATGTCCTCTCCGAGATATACAATATAATCAACAGCCGTATTTCCTATGGCAGACCGACCGTAATCAGCTCTAATGCAGCTCTTGACGAGCTCACCGGGCTTTACGGTGCAAGAGTCACGTCGAGAATTATAGGTGATTACGAGCTGATTTTATTTGAGGGCAGAGATGTGCGCCAAATAAAAAAGCGCCTTTCAAAGTGAGCCTTTAATATACGAAAAATATTCCGACGCCGCCGAGACCTCATCGCTTTCGGCGGCGCTTTCCGTTTCCCAACCTCTGCTTCGGCTCTCGTCGAAAAGTGTGTGATACATCGCGTGGTTTTCGCGCAGTATATTTAATATGTCCTCACGCAATGGCTCGTCCGCGCATTTCATTGAGCATTCGTTATATTTTATCGAGAGCGACCTCTGAACAGACAATAGGCTCAAAAACAGTATTCTGTTTTGATTGTTTTGCTTCTCTTTATTCATATTTTACTTCCCGTTCAAGATGTTCAAAAGTGTGTTGTAATGGTTAAGGTGCTGGGATGCTGCCTGCTCATAAAGCCCGCGAAGCACAGCGTCGTTTGTATTTACGGCGCCCTCCTTAAATTTCATCACGGCAGTAGCCTCCATCGGCAGACATTCCTTTAATATTTCGAGGGTGCTGCTTAAAATCATAGTGAAAATCTCCGTTTCTTACTAAATTCGGTATAGCAAGCATTTAAGACTAAGTGATTCCCTGCATTTCTGCGGAGAATCACTTTTTTGCTTAACGCATCGTTTGTCCGAGCCCGAAGCTTACGGAAAGAGCCCTGTTTACCTTGTTCATTTCATCCGTAGGCAAGTTTCCCATACGCTCTTTAAGACGCTTTTTGTCGAGTGTTCTGACTTGCTCAAGCAAAACGATGGAATCCTTTTGCAGTCCGCAGTCTACCGCATCGACGCTTATGTGTGTCGGAAGCTTTGTTTTGTATTTTTGGCTTGTTATTGCCGCCGCAATCACTGTGGGGCTGTATTTGTTGCCTACGTCGTTTTGAACTATAAGTACCGGCCGTATTCCGCCTTGCTCCGAGCCTACCACGGGGCTTAAATCGGCGTAATAAATATCGCCGCGCTTAATATTCATTTCCTCACTCTCCTGTTTTAATTCCCTTAAGCAAGCGAAGCATGACTCAATACGGCTTTGAGCTGCCGCGCCGACCTGTTTTCGGCATAATGGGTTTTGCTCTCTTGCTCAATATAATTTTGCCCATAAAAGGAAACTATAAACATATAAACCGAATTTAAGGCACATATTTGAAAGGCGGAGATTTTCCCTCAGCACATAATATGGCATATGACGGCAAAATGTGCCGCAAAACGCGTAATATAACTTTACAGAGATTTTACATATGCAATACAACAAATTTTACCGTTCGCGGATAAAATGAAATATAAGGCGGCAGTCTTGCAACAAATGTAAAAACAGATTATACTAAGAATCGAAAAAGGCTGCAAAGATAAAATCTGCCGATAGGAGAAAAATATGATTTATCTTGTTGAGGACGATAAGAGTATAAGAGAGCTTCTTGTATACACTCTTAATAATTCGGGACTTCCGGCAAACGGGTTTGAAAAACCGAGTGAATTTTACAGAGAGCTTAGGGCAGATGATGCAGATCTCATTATCCTTGATATAATGCTTCCCGAATGTGACGGGCTTACAATGCTTAAAAATTTGAGAGCCGACGAAAAAACGAAGCACATCCCGGTGATGATGCTGACCGCCAAGGGCTCGGAATACGATAAGGTCGTGGGGCTTGATATGGGCGCGGATGATTATATGACAAAGCCTTTCGGAATGATGGAGCTGATAGCGAGAGTCAAAGCTCTTTTGCGCCGCACAAAGGAGTCGGGTAAGAATGACAACGTCAATACCCTTAATATCGGCTGTCTCAGTGTTATTCCATCTAAGTATTCCGTCAAAGTAGGCGGCGAAAAGGTGGTGCTGACGCTGAAAGAATTTGACCTTTTGTGTTTGCTTTTGCAAAATAAGGGTACTGTTTTCACGCGGGATAAGCTTCTAAATAAAATTTGGGGATATGACTTCGACGGCGAGAGCAGAACCGTGGATGTGCACGTCAGAACCCTTCGCCAAAAACTCGGCGAAGCGGGGAAATACATAGAGACCGTTCGAGGTATTGGCTATAAAATAGGGGACTGAACCGAATGAAAAAACGAATTTCTCACTCTGTGTTTTTTGTGTCGCTTGCGGTAAATATTTGCTGTGCTACGCTGTCGCTTGCCGTTCTTTATAACCGCTTTAAGGCTGACGTCGGCTCCGCCGGAGCGGAGGAGCTGCCCTCGGATTTCCTTTTGGCAGTGCTTGTTTCCGCGGTAATATCCTTTGCCGCCGCGCTTTTTACGGCGCGAGTAGTGTCAAAGCGAACCTTAAAAGAACTCAACGACATAAATTTGGACGACCCAAACGACAGTAATTTCGGCTCGGAGCTGTCTTTGCTGTTCTATAAAATCCGCAGTCAGAATTCGCAGATTCAGTCGCAGCTTCGAGAGCTTGAACGCAGTCAGCAGGAATTTAAAATGATAACCGAAAATATGTCTGAGGGTCTTATAATAATCGACCTTAAGCACAGCATACTTTCGTTTAACCGCAGCGCAAAGCAGATATTCGGTGTTGAAAATATTAAAAAGCATGAAAATGTTTTTACAATAAATCAAAGCGAGCGGTTTGAGGCTGCGGTAAATGCCGCACTTTCGGGCAGACACGGTGAATTGACCATGAAAATGCACGACAGAATTTACAGCGTTTTTGCAAATCCGGTAGTCAACGGCGAAAAAATAGTCGGCGCGGTAATAGTTGTTCTCGACGTCACAGAGCGCGAAAAGGGCGAACAGTTGCGTCGCGAATTTACGGCAAATGTCTCGCATGAGTTAAAAACTCCGTTGACATCGATTTCGGGGTTTGCCGAGATAATAATGAACGGCATAGCAAAGCCCGAGGATGTAAGACATTTTGCGGAGAACATATATAACGAGAGTGCAAGACTTATAACGCTTGTAGGCGACATCATTAAAATTTCACAGCTTGATGAGGGCCTTGTCGGAGCGGAAAAAACTGATGTTGATTTGCTTGAGATAGCCCGAAAAACGGCAAATTCCCTGCAAAGCGTCGCGTCAAAAAACGATATTACGATAAGCGTTGCCGGCGAATCGTCGTGCGTCAAAGGAGTTTATGATATAATTGACGAGATGGTTTACAACCTATGTGACAATGCTGTCAAATACAATCGCCCGGGCGGAAGCGTCAATATTACCGTAGAGAATAAAACAATTACGGTTGCCGATACGGGAATAGGTATTCCTCTGTCTTCTCAGCCGAGGGTGTTTGAGCGCTTCTACCGCGTGGATAAAAGCCATTCCAAGGAGATAGGCGGCACGGGGCTGGGGCTTTCGATAGTCAAGCACGCCGCAATATATCACGGCGCAAAAATCGATCTTGAAAGCATCGAAAACGTCGGAACAAAAATTAAAATCAGCTTTTAGACAAAAAAGCAGCTGTAAAACCCGAGGTTTTACAGCTGCTTTAATATGCGGATTTAATCAGTCTTCGTTTTCTTCCTTGACCTTATCTATGATTTCCTGAGGAATAGCCTCACCGTGCTTTACAACAAGTATGCAAAGTATTGAGAGTATAAATGCTATCGGGCAGTAATAGAACAGTGACAGATATGTGCCTGTAAACATACGAACTATGCCGTAGATTATGGGCGTAGCTATCTGTGCCGAGAATGTAGCGGTGTAGTAGTAGCCGGTGTATGTGCCTACTTTGTCAATGCCGCCGATTTCAAGCACAAGGGGAAGTGTGTTAACGGTTATAAACATATTTGCCGCGCCGCCTACTATAAGAGCTACCCAAATAAGAGCACCGCTCAAAGCGTCGATGCCGAGTATATGTGTGATAAGGTAAGCCGCAAACGCGAGAACAAATATAAACAGACCTCCGAGTATGGTCTTTTTTCTGCCGATTTTCTTGCCGAGCCAGCCTGCCGGAAGAGCGGCGAGAGCGGAAGCGGCGGCAAAAGCGGTGGTCATTATGGTTGCCTGCGCTGTTGTCTTATGAAGAATTTCAGCTGCAAAAAGAGCAAAGAAAGTAGATATTGCGTTTGTTCCGCAGAAGAGGAAGAACAGACCCATAAGCATAAATACAAGGCTTCGTCTTTCGCCGGGGTTTAATTTCTCCGCCTTCATTCTTTCTTTTTCTGCCTTTTTAGCCTCTTTTTCGGCTTTGCGTTTTGCCTCTTCGTCGGCAGCCTCTGCCATATCGGCTTTAAGCTTTAAACGGCTGTCGGGTTCTTTTACGAAGAAGAGTATGACAAGCATACCTATTATCATAACTGCCGCGCCGAGCAGGAAAACATAGGGGAAGGTATCATATTCGTCAAATTCCGGAGATTTGGACGAAATGCCCATAGCCGCGCAGTAAATTGCGGTGACTATGGTTCCGGCAAAAAGTCCGAGAGCACTGCCGATACCGCCCATAAGGTTAATGACGGCGTTGCCTTCGCTTCGAAGTTCATTCGGGGTCAAATCAGGCATAAGGGCAACCACCGGTGCTCTCCACAGCGACATTACAAAAACAAACATAATTATGAAAAGCATTGTGAAGCCGAGTGAATTGAACTTTACGGCAATAATGGGAATTATCGCGAACAACAATGCGGAGATCGGCGCGCCGTAAACAACAAACGGGCGGCGTTTGCCTAATCGCGAATGAGTGTTGTCCGAGAGCTTGCCGAAGGTCGGTTGAAAAATTACGCCGAAGATGTTGTCAAAGGTCATTATTATACCTATAAACAACGGTACAAGGGTAATACCGCCTGCGGCTGTGCCCACGTCTTCGCCGTTAGCTTCCGCAAAGGACGCGAGAGCAGGAAACGCCTCGTTAAGCTTTGCGCTCCACGAAGTAATAACGGCACTTTCGTTAAGGAGCCTGTTAAGTATCTTTGTTATGTATGGGTCATATATGGCCCACGCTATGGATGAGGCCATAAAGCCGAATCCGGTGAGTATTGTGTGCCAATAGTTCAGCTTGCCGTTGCTTTTGGCACAGAAATATTTACTTTCCATTTCGTTCTCCCTTTCAAACTTGATAGCGTTTTTCCGAATACGGTATAACACTATCCATAATAATAACAAATTATTGCTGTGATTGCAATATTTGATTGTAGAAAATACACATATAACATAAATTTTATATATATTTATCAAAAGCGTTTTCCGTAAAATCAAAACCGATATTATCGCTTTTTTAATATTTATTGTCGTTTGATTGTTAATAAGTATTGTATTGAGGCGGTTTTTATGATAAAACTATATGTGCCGACGACATTTTACAAAAGGGGAAAAAGAGCTTGGAAATAAAACCGATAGCGCATATAAGAACTGATTTCGGCGAAAAATTCGGCATACCGCGTCAAAGCGGACTTTGCTCTCTTCTTGAGGGGAAAATAGTGTTCGAGCCGGAATTTGCAAAGCGAGAGAGCGTAAGAGGACTCGAAGAGTTCTCTCATATTTGGCTTATATGGCAGTTTTCCGAAAACCCTCCGACCTCGTCGCTTACGGTTCGTCCGCCGCGTCTCGGCGGCAACAAAAGAGTAGGCGTTTTCGCATCTCGTTCCCCGTTTCGTCCGAATGGCCTTGGGCTTTCGTGTGTAAGGCTCAAAAGCATTGAGTATTCTTCCTCGGGTGAGCCTGTGATAAATGTTTTCGGAGCCGATTTGTGTGATAAAACGCCGATATTTGACATCAAGCCGTATGTTCCGCTCTCCGATTGTGTGCCGGATGCTTTGGAGGGCTATACAAAAATGACAAAGGAACATATTTTATCGGTTCATATTCCCGAGGAGAAAGCCCTGCTGCTTCCGAAAAATAAGCTTGCGGCGTTAAAAGAGATACTGAAATTAGACCCGCGACCCGGATACGACGATTCGCCTGAAAAGCTGTACGGCTTGAGCTTTGCGGGATACAATATAAAATTTTCTGTTAAAAACGACGTACTGTGCGTTTCGGATATAGAAAAAATCAAGAGGTAGAAAGATTTATGGCAAATCCCATAGGGCATTTAAAAACCATCAACAAGCACCGCCACGCGGTAATCAAAAACTGTTTCAGAGCCGGAATACCGCTTCAGGGGCTTCGGCATGACCTCTCAAAGTATGCTCCGGTGGAGTTTTTAAACGGGGCTAAGTACTACGACGGCTCGCGCAGTCCGAACGAGCTTGAACGTAACGATAAGGGCTATTCGGAGGCATGGCTTCACCACAAGGGCAGAAACAAGCACCATTTTGAATATTGGACCGATTACAATCTCGCAAGAAAATGCGTAATGCCCATAAAAATGCCGCTTAAATATGTAATAGAAATGTTTTGCGACCGCGTTGCCGCAAGCAAAACATATATGAAAGACAAATATACCGACGCGTATCCGCTCGAGTATTTTGAGAGGGGCAAGAGTACGAGAAGCATTGACCCCGAAACCTCGGTTTTGCTTGAAAAGCTGCTTATTATGCTGCGTGACGAGGGAGAGAAAAAAACCTTTCGCTATATAAGAAAAGAACTAAAAAAGCATAAGGACTACTGAAACAGTCCCTGTGCTTTTTTGATAAAGTCGAGCGCGTTATGCGCTTTTTGCTGATTTGCGGTTTAAAAAGAACATTGCGGCCGCCATGGCTATTATGATAACGTAGCCGATAATACTTAAAACATCCGGTACCTGACCGAAAACGAAAAGTCCGAGTAGTGAAGAAAAAACTATCTGCGAATAATCATAAACCGAAATATCGCGCGCCGGAGCATAAATATAAGCCGCCGTTATGGTATATTGACCGCCTGTTGCGGAAAGACCGGCAAGGAGCAGATAACCAAGCTGTAAGGTTGTCATCGGTTTGTATTCGGCTATCATAAACGGCAGAAATACCAAGGTGGAAAATGCCGAGAAGAAAAACACTATAAACGAGCCATCAACCTTTTCCTGACCGAGCTTGTGAACCATTGTATATGCCATACCGGCCCCGAATCCGCCGAGCAGACCTATAAGAGAGGGGACAAGCTCCGCATTTCGAAACGTCGGCTTTATAACAAAAAGGCAGCCGATGAATGCAGCCAATACTATTATCGCCTTTTTCGGGCTTATCTTTTCCTTCAATATTAAGAGGCTTCCGAGAATCGCAAAAAACGGCGACATCTTATTAAGTATCGACGCATCTGCGAGGACAAGCTTTCCTATCGCATAAAAATTACATACTATGCCGACCGTTCCGAAAAAAGCGCGCAGAAAAAGATATTTTACAGCACTTTTCGGGACAGTTATTTTTTTGTGCTCTTTTAAAAGAACGGCCACGGAGAAAACGAGCGCGACAATATTTCTGAAAAAGCTCTTTTGCATTGCCGGCAAGTCACCTGAAAGGCGCACAAACATTCCCATCAGTGCAAAGCAAAACGCCGAGACTGTTATCAGGATAATTCCCTTACTTGTATTATTTAACTTTAATCTTTCCATAACTTATAGGGTATCACTTCTGAATTTTTAATCAAGATGTATTTATTACAAATTTCTTGCTTTTTCGCTCCTGTTATTTTACAATGAAATTAATCTGAAACAGGGAGGAATAAAAAATGTCAAAAATCAATTACAACGGACCCGATGTCTTTAAACCGCTCAGTCCCTGGGCTTATTTCGGTTTGTCAATTCTGTTTTCGCTCCCGGTGGTGGGATTTATTTTCCTTATCATCTTCAGCGTGAGCGACGCCAATATCAATCGCAGGAACTTCGCGCGTTCGTATTGGTGTATCTATGTTATAATAGCCGTTGCGGCGGTTGTTGCGGTAGCCTCCGGCGTTACACTCGGTTCTCTCGAAAATATGATGGCGGTGGTTCGCCAGATAGCCTGACGAACTGTGCCGTATTCGGTACAGCAATAAAAATCGACAATAAAAGCGACTGCTTTTGCAGTCGCTTTTTATATGTTATTGAATTTTTAAAAACGAAGGTCAGTCTATATCGGCAGTAAAGTCAACATACCATTGGTGACCTATTTTAACGAGTGTTATTATTTCGGGGTGCTCTGCGAATTCAACGTTTTTCTGTGCTATTGCGTCTTTGTCGCCGACGCCTGAGAGCACTTTTACCGTTTTGACTTCAGCTACCGCGGAGATATCGTTTGCGGAAATTCCGAAATGCTCATAGGCGGCCTTTTGACCGCTTGTAAGCGATGATGTGTAAGTCTTGACTTCGTCATTATCGTATTCACGTACGAGAGACGTGTCGGCGGTTATGGTATAACCGGCGTTGTATTTTTCATCATCGTCAGAGAGAACCGCCTTGTTTTTACCGAGATAATAATCGGCATATTCTTTGCCCTTGCCGTAAAGCACCTCGCAGTTATAAGCGTATTCATCCATATATGTGCCGAGGTTCCCTTCAAGTGCAGAGAACATATCATCGGTTGTAAATGCCTTGTTGCCGTATATTTCCTCGTAGCAGGGAACATATGCCGCAAAATATTCCGAAAACAGCTTGTCATAATTTTCAAATCCGTAGAGATCAACAAGGTCTGTAAATACGGGGTACATTCTGTCGAGAAGAAGTGTGAGCTTTTCGCCCTCTTCCTCGGCAGTCATTGCGGGAGCCGTGGCATTTTCGTCGATGTATTTGTCCATATAGTTCTCGGAGATGAAATTGCCGAACTTGGTGTTTTTTATAAGCACGGTATATTTAAGAGCGTCATAGCCGTCGTTTCCGGCGGTGTTTTCAACATACTGCTCGGCGACCTTTTCGGGTGAGAACATTATGTAATTGTTTTTATAATACGCGGTGACGAGAACCGAGAATAAAACGATTATTGCGATTACCGAAACTATTGCATACGTTACGTCAAATTTCTTTGTGGGACTCTCGGGCTGCTTTTCGTATTCGACCTGAGGCTTTTTCTTTTTTTCTTTAACAGCCATTTTTATGCCTCCTCTCCCGCAGCTTTTAACGCAGCGGCTTTTTCGCGGCGTTCCTGAAGCTCTTTTGCTATCATATCACGCTTTTTACCGTTGAGGTCATAGAAGAATATCGGAATCATCTGCCCCAAAACGAATATTGCCGGTATTATCGTGTATATCATAAGGAATCTGTTAAGGGTTGTCTGTGACTGAGTGGCATAAGCTATATTTGCGTTTGTAGAGGTAACATAGCCCGCCCATACAACAAGCGCGGGACCGAAAGACTTTGTGAGAGCGGCGGCAACCTTTGAGAAGAAGCCGAAGCCTGCGTAGCAAAGCCCCTCTTGACGCTTGCCGGTTTTCCATTCGATTTCGTCAACGCAGTCGGCAATCATTACGTTGGGTGTAAGATTGGTGTTGCCGTGCTGAAGTCCGACAAAGAAGTTAATGATAAGGAACGGTATTGTGAGCTCCTTGGGAACAAAGCCTATTACCTTTGATACCAAAAACAGTACCGTGAGTGAGAGTGCGCCGTAAAGGCAGCATACTATGTAAACCTTTTTGGTATCAAGCATTTTAAGGAGCTTTTTAACTATAAGCATGCCTACCGCCGTGCCTATGCCCATAGGCAACAAAAGTGCTATTTTGAGGTCCTTTGAGCCGAGCAGGTAAACTGCTATGTAGAGGCTTACGGTACTGTATACGCCTCTGCCGAAGCCGGTGAATTTCGTAAGCGAAACCATAAGGAGGTTTTTATTTGTGAATACGAATTTAAGGCTCTCTTTAAGGCTGACTTTTTCCTCGGTATAAGGAACTCTCTCTCGGTTGTTGGGGAAGAATATCATCGTAAAGAGAACGCAGCCGAGCGCGCAGACCGCCGTTGAAATCACAAGGTCAAGGCCCTGACCCTCTGCAGTTTTATACTGCTGCTTACCCATTATGGCTTTCATGGCAAAGCCCACGGCAGGCAAAACCGCCATACCGCCGGACTGACCGATAGCTTTAAATATACTTGCTATTGAGATTGCGTCGCCGCGCTCCTCGGGGTTCGGTGTACAGCACGCACCGAAGCACCCGGCGGGACTTTCTACGGCGCACGCCGCCGCCGTGTAAAGAGAATATATTATAAACATCCAGGCAACCGCAAGCTTGTAATTGCCGGTTTTTGGAGCAATAAATACGAGCATTGCAACTATTGCCATCGGGACAACGCCGAAGCCTATCCAAGGACGGATTTTACCCCATTTGGTTCTCGTCCTGTCAACGAGATAGCCTATAACAAGCTCGCAAACCGCGCCGACTATTCCGGCAAAGCCGAATACATAGGCGAGCATTTTGGTTATGGAGGCTGGGTCTATACCGCTTCCCTTAAATGCGAAATCATTGAAGAACGTATAGGTGTAATCGGGCATCCAGCCGGTGAGAAGACTGACGCCGAAAAGACCTATGCCGAAAGTCCATATTTCGGACTTTCTCATGTACCTTTTCATAAAAGACCTCCTTAATAAAAAGAAAAGGGTGCCGAAGTGTCAGCACCCTTCAAAGACATAACAAAAATTATATCCCAAAAAATAATATAATTCAACTGATATATTTTACAAAAACGGCAGTAAAAATTTTACAATTTAATGCGTTAAAGAGCGGCAAGCTCTTTTTCGTCTCTTTCGGGAGACGGACGGCCTGTGTTTTCGTAGAAGGTTGAATTTGCGGGAATTACAAAATTCAAAGCAGACGGCATTATTTCAAATGTGCTTTCTTTAACGTACTCGCATTCTCCGTCAACATTTACTGCGGCAAGCTCCTTGCTTTCTATATGCATTTTTTTACCGCGCAAAAATGTGGTAAAATCCCAATCGAGATGCTCACCGCGCTTATATGCGTTTATGAGCCCCGCAAGCTTCAATCTGCCTACGGTTTTGCGGACTATTATAAAATCGAGCAGGCCGTCGTCGGGAATGGCTTTCGGCGCACCCATATATCCTCCGCCGTACCAGCGCGAATTTCCGCAGAGCGCAAACAGCATTGTACCCTCTATCACCCTGTCGTCGTCAACGGTTACCTTAAATTCGCTGTTGAGGCGTTTGCCGAGACAGTAGAGGAGCGACGCGGTATATGCGGCTTCGCCCGTTATGAGCGGTATTTTTTTGAAATAAGCCTGCTTTGCACAGACCTCCGCGTCAATTCCCATTGAGCACTGATTAACTGCAACCTTATCGCCGCATTTGATGAGGTCAAGCTTATGTACGCTGCCGTTTACCTGCGAATCAAGGTTTGTGAGGTCTTCTCTTTTTCCGAAAAGTCTTGCAAAATCATTACCCGAGCCTAAGGGCAGAGACGCGACCTCGGCGTTCGGGTACTTGTATGCTCCGTTTACGACCTCATACAACGTGCCGTCGCCTCCGCAGGAATAAAACCTTACCGGTTCGCCTCGCTTTGCGATTTCCTCAACATATTTCATTCCGTCTCCGCTGAATTTAGTGACGTAAAGCTGAGCGTCAAGCTTATGTGTTTTACAGTAGCTGTTAATGACCGGGATTATTTTTTTCGCGGCTTTCCCTTTACCGGCAGTAGGGTTAATTATAAAAATATGCTTCATAATAACTCTCCCATTATAATACAACTTAAAAAAGTAAAATGCAGATTTTATTTAAAGTAAAAATACAACTGACATTTAATCATGCCGTTATATAGCTTACGCCTTTTATCCGCTTTTCTGCCGAAGGACTCTTCAAAAGTCTCCGACGGGCTTATTATGCTGTACGACCAACCGTGCTTTCTCGGAAATACCCTTCCCATTGACCGTATTAAATCGTCTACCTCCTTTTGCGACAGCATCCTTTCACCGTAAGGCGGGTTTGTGATAACCGTGCCCTTTTCGGATTTCGGCGCAAAATCTCTTATGTCCGCGCGTGCAAACTCGATTTTGTCGGCAACTCCGGCGCGAATCGCATTCTCCTTTGCCGTTTCAAGGGTTTGCCTGTTTATATCAAAGCCGTATGCTTTAAAGTCGCTTTCGGTAATTATTTCACTCTCTGCTTTTTCACGCTCGCTCTCCCAAATTTCATACGGGATAAACGGGAACCGCTCGGAGGCAAAATGACGTTTAAGCCCCGGAGCTATATTGTGCACAAGCATTGCGCCCTCTATAAGAATTGTTCCGGAACCGCACATCGGGTCGTAGAGAGTGTGGTACGGGCGCAGATGTGACAGAGCGCACATTGCTGCCGCAAGAGTCTCCTTGATAGGTGCTTCGTTTGCAACCGGGCGATAGCCGCGCTTGTGCAGGCCCATGCCGGTAGTGTCTATCATCAGGTGAACCTTGTTTTTCATTATCGAAAAATCTATCTGGAATTTTACGCCTGTTTCCTCAAACCATTGTACGTTATATTTTGTTTTAAGTCTTTCGACGATTGCTTTCTTGATTATCGACTGACAGTCGCTGATGCTGAAAAGGTCGGAATTTACGCTGTGGCCCTTGACGGGGAATTCGTCAAATTCTCCTATGAAATTTTCCCACGGGAGTGCCTTTGTGCCCTCAAACAGCTCCTCAAAAGAATGCGCCTCAAAGGAGCCTACGACTATCATTATACGTTCGGAAAATCTTGAGCGGATATTTGCGCGCGCTGCCAAATATTCGTCTCCCGAAAAGAACACTCTTCCGTTTTCGGCGGCGACGTTTTCCGCCCCCATTTTTTTAAGCTCGTCCGAAACAAGGCTTTCAAGCCCGAATATGCACGGAGCGGTAAAATTCATCTTCATAATTAGTCCTTTTAATATCAATGGTAGACTTTAGTATAATTGTTTAGCCTAAAAAAATCAATACCCACATATTGCGCTTATGTTGTCAAGGCCTGGCGAATTGCGTCTTTTTGCTGATTTTACGGGATATTGATCAAACAAAAAAAGGCAGGGAAAAACCTGCCTTTTTCGGTAAATGTTTAAGCTTACTGCTCAACCTCGTAAACACTGACCTTTTTGCGGTCTTTGCCGAGTCTCTCAAACTTAACGGTACCGTCAACCTTAGCAAAAAGGGTGTCGTCGGAGCCTTTGCCGACGTTTGTACCGGGATGGATGTGAGTTCCGCGCTGTTTAACAAGAATGTTGCCTGCGAGAACGAACTGACCGTCCGCACGCTTAACGCCGAGTCTCTTGGATTCAGAATCACGGCCGTTCTTTGTGGAACCCATACCTTTTTTATGAGCGAACAACTGGATGTTTATTTTAAGCATTATTCAGCACCTCTTTCAATTTTGATGTAATTCGGATAAAGCTCGGAAAGCTCTTTTAAATGCAGCTCAAAGCCTCTTAAAAGGTCATTTGCCGCCGCAGCCTCGTCTTTTGAGAGGCGAATTCCGAGAAAGCCGTCCTTTTCGATTATTTCGGGATTTAACAGCATTATTTCGGTCAGCGTATTGACGGTCATATAAGAAGCCGACGAAACCGCCGAGCAAATTATATCCTTGCCTATTTCGGCACTGCCCGAATGACCGGATACGGAAAAACCCGTGATAATGTCACCCGAATAAACGAATTTTGCGGTTATCATTTTACTTACGCTTTGATGTCGGCTATTTCAACCTTGGTGTACGGCTGACGATGACCCATCTTGCGTTTCTCGTTCTTTTTGGGCTTGTAGGTGAAAACAACGACCTTTTTGCTCTTGCCGTTCTTAAGCACCTTAGCGCTTACCGAAGCACCGTCAACATAGGGTGCACCGACTTTGAGACCGTCGTCGCCGCCGACTGCGATTACTTTATCAAAAGTAATATCGGCATTTTCGTCTGCTGCAAGCTTTTCGATGAATATAACGTCGCCTTTTTCGACTTTATACTGCTTGCCGCCTGTTTCGATTATTGCGTACATTTTTTTACCTGCCTTAATATAGACTCGCTATCGGAGGCGGAAACTTCGCTTAGTAGTATGCGGACATACTGCCCCCTAATATGCGGCTATGATATTCTAACAGAACGGTATGGCTTTGTCAAGACTTTATTGGATTCTTTTCCGCTTGCCGGACGGTGTTGAAAAGTATGCGGCATTATGCTACAATACTATTTATAATATAATGTGAGGGAGCTTTTAAAATGCCCGAGAAGAAAAAGTCAATCAGCAACAATAAAAGCGGCGTTAAAAGCGGCAATTGCCCTCTTTACAAAAAATGCGGCGGATGCCAGCTCCAAAATTTAACATATGAGCAGCAGTTACGATACAAGCAGGTAAAGTGCATAAGGCTGCTCGGAAAATTCTGCCGCGTCGGCGAAATCATTGGTATGGAAAACCCCTATCACTATCGAAACAAGGTTCAGGCGGCTTTCGCTCTTGACAGACACAGCAATATAATATCGGGAGTCTATCAGTCATCGTCGCACAAAATAGTTCCCGTCACCGTTTGTATGACTGAGGACGAAAAAGCAGATGAGATAATAGGCACGATTCGCCGGCTTTTGAAAAACTTTAAGCTTCGCCCTTATAATGAGGATACGGGCAGGGGGTTTTTGCGCCATGTGCTTGTAAAGCGCGGCTTTAAAAGCGGCCAAATAATGGTGGTGCTCGTCACCGGAACAAGGGACTTCCCGAAGAAAAAGGACTTTGTTGCGACACTTTTGAAAATACACCCCGAAATTACCACGGTGGTGCAAAACGTAAACAATCAAAAAACAAGTATGGTTCTCGGCAACAGAAGCGAGGTGCTTTTCGGCGACGGATATATAACGGAGCAGCTCGGCGATTTTTCGTTTAGAATATCCCCGAGGGCTTTTTATCAGATAAATCCCATACAGACCGAGGTGCTGTATAATACGACGCTTGAATTTGCCGGGCTTACCGGTAAGGAAACCGTTATTGACGCATATTGCGGCACCGGAACGATAGGCATTTTCGCTTCGCCGAAGGCTAAAAAAGTGGTGGGTGTGGAGCTTAATCCCGACGCAGTAAAGGACGCACGCGTAAACGCAAAGCTTAATTCCGCCGAAAATACGGAGTTTTACAATGCGGACGCCGGCGAGTTCTTGGCGGATGCCGCTTCTTCAAACGAGAAATACGATGTTGTTATAATGGATCCTCCGCGCAGCGGAAGCACGGTAAAGTTCTTGAAATCGGTTGTAAAGCTCGCACCGAAAACCGTTGTGTATGTGTCCTGTAACCCCGAAACTCTTGCAAGAGATTTGATGTTTCTTGTCAGAAACGGCTATAAGGTCAAAAAAATACAGCCCGTCGATATGTTTCCGCATACAAATCATGTGGAGACGGTAGTTCTTCTTTCCAAGGGAGAAATCGACTCAAAGAAAATTAAGGTGGAGTTCTCGCTGGAAGATATGGATATGTCCGGATTCCAGAAGGGTGCGACCTATGGAGAAATCAAGGATTATGTGCTGAAACAGACGGGATTGAAGGTTTCCTCTCTGTATATCGCTCAGGTGAAGCAGAAATGCGGGATCATTGAACGGGAGAATTACAATAAGGCGAAGTCAGAAGAGGCACGGCAGCCGAAGTGTCCGGCAGAGAAAGAAAAGGCAATTGAGGAAGCATTGCGGCATTTTGGGATGCTATCGTGACAAATGTGAATAGGATAGCTGTTGCCTTTTGGCCATTAGGGAGTTTCCAATGAAAAAAATTTTATTGATAGAGGATGATGCAGGTATTGTGTCCTCTCTTACTGTATTTATGAAAAACGAGGGCTTTTGGCTGGATCATGCCAATGGTCAGCAGGAAGCGTTATTAAAAGTCAGCCAGAATTTGTATGACATGATCCTTTTGGATATTTCCCTGCATGACGGAAATGGTTTCAGCATCTGTTCTGCCATCAAGGGTTCTTGGGATATACCCATCATTTTTCTGACGGCGAATGATGATGAATATAGTGTTGTAACCGGTTTGGAGCTTGGTGCAGATGATTATGTTTGCAAGCCATTTCGACCACGGGAATTATTAGCACGTATCAACACTGTCTGGCGAAGGACAAATGGGACAGACAAAAGCAATTGCATCACTTGTAAGGATATTACCGTAGATGTACAAAAAGCAGTCGTTCGCAAAGGTGACAGTGAAGTGTTTCTTTCAGCGTTGGAATATCGCTTGTTATTAGTATTTTTGCAGAATCCCGGCGTTGTGTTTTCAAGAAAAAGGCTTCTTGAAATGATCTGGGATGTGACAGGCGAATTTATCAACGACAACACATTGACGGTTTATATCAAAAGGCTGCGGGATAAGATTGAAACCAATCCTCAGGAGCCTGATGTTATTTTGACAGTTCGTGGACTTGGTTATAAGGCGGGTGAATAGCGTGAATTTCCTGAGGAACAGGGAAGTTAAATTGCAATTGATACTATGTATTGCCATTACGATTGCGGGCATTACGATGCAATTTTTATATGATAGAGAATTTGGCTGGGTTTTGTTGATCAGCTGCTTTTTGGTTGGTGCGGTTTCCATGATATTTACCTACAGGCGTTATGAGAAAATCGCATCGTTAAATCAGGACATTGACAGGTTGTTACATGGAGAGGAACAGGTTCGCTTTGATGATTATTGCGAGGGTGAACTGGCTGTACTCGGAGATGAAATTTCAAAAATGACAGTACGACTTTTAGAACAGTCTGACCAGTTGCATAAGGATAAAAAATATTTGGAGTGTTCTTTAGCGGATATTTCACATCAGTTAAAAACGCCGCTTACCTCTCTTGAAATCCTGAATGCGGCACTTTCGCAGGAAAATATGGAGGAAGAGCAGCGCACCCGGCTGTTGCAGGAACAACGCATGCTGTTATCCCGCATGGAATGGCTGATCGCTGTTTTATTGAAATTATCACGTCTCGATGCAGGCACAATAAAGTTTGAAAATGATTCATTTCCGGTCAGGGAATTGGTGGAAAGGGCGACGGAGGCGTTTGCCATTACATTGGATATCAGGAATATCACATTGGATTTATCGGAAGTACAGGATATACAAATGTATGGTGATCAGAGGTGGCTGGCAGAAGCAATATCCAATATCGTGAAAAACTGTATGGAGAGCACCCCGGTTGGAGGGTGCGTGAAGCTTCGGGCGGAAGAGAATGCTATGTATGTAAAATTGACGATTATGGATAACGGATCGGGAATTCCCAGGGAAGATATTCCCCATTTGTTTGAACGCTTTTATCGTGGCGCAAATTCTGCAAAAAACGGTGTGGGTATTGGCTTATCTCTGGCGAAAGCAATTGTGGATAAGCAAAATGGGTCGATTACTGTGGAAAATCAAATACCACACGGAGCAAAATTCATACTTTGCTTTTACAAGGGGATTGCATGAAGTGCAATCCCCTTTTTTCAAAGCCATGTGTCCGAAGAAAGCTCTCAGCGGCAGGTTTTGCAGGTGACATTTTTGTAATGAAAGAGTAATGATAACGTCACTTTCATCAGGTAAAATCCTATTATAATATGGAACAATAGCAGGAGGGTTAAGCGATGGAGATTTTAAGAGTTGAAAACATTTGCAAAATGTATGAAACCGGAGAGACATCCGTTCATGCGCTGCGTGATATTTCATTTTCGGTACAAAAAGGAGAATTTGTTGCAATCATTGGCGCATCTGGTTCGGGAAAATCAACACTTTTGCATATCCTGGGTGGAATTGATGCTCCAACATCAGGAGACGTATATGTAGATGGTCAGAACATCTATGAACAGACAGAAGATCAGCTGGCTGTGTTTCGCAGGAGGCAGGTGGGATTGATTTACCAGTTTTACAATTTGATCCCTGTGCTGACTGTGGAAGAAAACATTGCGCTGCCGGTCAGACTGGATGGGCGAAAAGTGAATAAAAACCGTCTGGCGGAATTATGTAAGGCACTTGGTCTGGTGAAACGGAGAAAGCATTTACCGGGACAGCTTTCCGGCGGTCAACAGCAACGTGTGTCGATTGGGCGTGCGCTGATGAATGCGCCGGCTATTCTTCTCGCAGATGAACCCACAGGTAATCTGGATACAAAAAATACACAGGAAATCATGCATCTTTTGAAAGAATCCAACCGAGTGTATCATCAGACCATCATTTTGATTACTCATGACCGGGAAATCGCTTTACAGGCGGATCGCATTTTAGAGATTCAGGATGGCTGCCTGATCAGAGATGAGGTGATTCGCTGATGGAAATGATGGTTTCACTTATGATCAGGACTTTGAATTATAATCGAAAGCGCACAATACTTACCATTTGTACTATTATTCTTTCGGTAGGTATGATAACGGCTGTTTTGTGCGGGGGCTGGTCAATGCTTTCTTTTTTGCGAGATAAGGAAGCTGTCTATGGCGGAGATTATGCGTATCGCATGGATTTGTCATCTGCGTATCAGGCGGATGAACTAATGCAGGAGAAAAATGTTGATGATGTATCCCTGCTTGGTGTTGTGGGGAGCAGCTTTTATGGGGAACCGTCGAATAAAACACTTCTTGCCATTGCAGGAATCAATGATTCATTTGTAGAGAACTTTTCTCTGCAACAGTATTTATTGGAGGGACGATTTCCGGAAAGCGAAAATGAAATCCTCCTGACCGAGGATTTTGTTCGGGAGAATGCACGGAATATTTCCGTTGGAGACACGATACATCTTTCTGTAGGCAGACGCATATGGGACGAAATTGATGCGGAGCTTTATGGCACCGTCAACTATCTTGGAAACAGAGAAAGCTTTCATCCGGAAGAGGAACGTGATTTTACGATCGTCGGCATTGCATCGGATATGAATGGTTCCAAAGTGGCAGGTGAATTTAATGCTTACACAGGAATGAGCCGTGCTGCGTCTCAAATGACGGCATATGTAAAGTGCAGTAAGGTCAGTAAATCCATTTTTGAAGAAGCAGGGGAAAATGCAGCGGCTGTATCAGGAGAGGACGTTATATTCCACTCTGATCTGCTTTTATATTATGGCATTTCAGAAGGAAAAGGAGCCGTGAAAACTGTCCTGCTTCTTACGGCGGTCATTTGCCTGCTTATGGCGGCCAGTGCAGCAATGATCAGTAATGTCCTTTCCATTTCTTTGCAGGAACGCATGATGCAATTGGGGATGCTTGCAAGCGTCGGGGCAACGAGAAAGCAAAAAAAGGCGACTGTCACGTTAGAAGCATTCATTCTTGGTGTGATAGGTGTTCCATTGGGATTACTGGTTGGACTGGGATTAACAGCCGGTGTTTTGGCGGTAATACGACTCCTTTATGAGACAACCTTCACATTCGGAATCGTTACGCTGCATATGCAGATCCACTGGCTGGTACTGCTTCTAAGCGCAGGTTCCGGGATTGGTGCACTATACTTTGCCGGGAAAGCACCGGGCAGGGCTGCGGCAAAGGCTACGGTAATTGATACGCTGAAGCAGAACAATGTATATGAACTTAAGAAAAAGCACGTTGCAGGCGGGAAAATTATGTCTTTGTTTTTTGGAATCCATGGTACATTGGCTTCTAAAAATATCAGACGCAATCCAAAGCGTTTTCGTGCCATTACGCTGTCCATTTTTTTAGCTGTCGTTTTGGGACTGTCACTATACAGTTTTTCGGATTTTATGCTTTATCAGACATCAATGGATATGAATCCGGATGGCACGAGTTATATTGACGTAGAAGCGTCAATTGCCTGTCAGGATTTACCTGAGGCCGTGGCTGCTGTTTCTGACGAAGGACTTCCCGCTGATATTTCCTATCGTATCTCCAGATACATGACAGCTTCCTTTGCGGAAGATGCTATCAATCCTGAGATGTCAGGATACTTTAGGAACGGCAATCTGGCAGAACTGTATGTTGTCGGAATGGATGAAGAACATTTTTCTGCTATCTGTGAGGAAAACGGATTCGATTACTCTGCATATGAAGGCAGGACAGACAGCGGAATTCTGATCAATCATACCACCGGAGAATATGGCGTTTCTTCGAATCGAATTGTGACTGGCTCGCCTTTTGTGCTGGAGGGCGGAGAAGCGTTGCAACTGAATTATGGAAGCGATGCTCAAAACACTGTAATTATCCGGGATGTTCTAAGAGATGATAATACCAGCCTTCAATCACAATTTGTCAGAGACAGAGCCGTTTTGATTGTTCCCATATCCTTTTTTACATGGCTTTTGAATGATGATACTTATATTGATCTTGCCATTCGAACCTCACAGCATGAAGCAGTTGCCAATTGTCTGGCAGACAGGGGATTTTTTCAGGTCGTTGATGTGGCACAGGTTACGGAGAACTCCAGACAGGTATATACGCTCTTAAAAATGATGGTCTGTATTTTTACTGTTTTGATGACATTTATGATTGGACTAAATGTATGTAACACGATTTCAAATACAATAAATGTGCGTAGAAGTGAGTTCGCTGTATTGCGTTCCATAGGCATGACATCAGACGGACTCAGGAAAATGCTGTTGATGGAAGCTTCGCTCTATGCTGCGAAATCCCTTTTATTCGCCTTACCAGTCAGCTTGATGGTACGATTTGGTATGTATTCTTTGATTTCCAGAGGCATGACTCCATTTGTGTTTTACATGGATTGGGGGATATACGGGGTCGCTGTTATTCTGGTAATTCTTATTGTCGTTATGGCAATGCTCTTTTCTCTGCAAAGCGTGAAAAAACTGGAAATTGTGAGTGAACTAAAGAGAGGCAGTATGTAATAACAAGTATTCTGAAATGGAAGGAAAATTATAAATGAGTAGAAGACGTATGAAATATCGAAAATGGAAAATGTTGTTAGGATTTTTTCTAATCGCTCTCTTAACTGCTTTTGTAGGAATAGGCGCAGGAAAGGCAAAGCTTCACCAAAACAAAAAGAATCTGATTGGGATATGGGAAGATAGTGATTCAGAGATTGTACTTACCATACAGAATGAGGAGCTACTTACCTTGAATAAAGATTTATCAGAAGCAGGATTGTATCGTGGCGAAGCCTCATACTATTTCAGCTATCCAGATACAATTTGTATTACGCAGAAGGAGGCAAGTGCGGAATTCAAGGTTGTTATTGACGCAGATCAATTGACCATTTATTTTATGGGGGAAGAGTATGTAGTATTGAATCGAAGAATATAGAAGGAACGGAACCACTCCGTGCGGGAAAAAGGGAGTGCAGAGGAAAGCATTCCCTGTGGCTCTGGGTCATCCAATAGGGGCGAGAGCATCCCTGTTGGCACACGATTTTCCGCAGGAAAGTCTAGTGTGTTATACCTTTGTGGAGTGGAGGGCAGCCGGGAATGCAGCACACAACTGGAAAGTGTGCTGTGTTTCCGGCGTTTTTGTTGGGAAAGGTTGCCTCGCAGAGGGGCAGGCTTGAACGGCAAAAAAAGGCTGGCTGGCAGTGCGTAAAGCACAGCCGGTCAGCCGAAGCCAGCAGAGGAACAAAGGTATATCCATCCCCTTCGCCCTGCTATATGGTCTGCCTGTCAAAACCACCAAGGCAATTCTACCCATAGATTATCAAGGGCTTGTGTTTCCAGTTTCTTTGCCCGGCTCTCGCTCAGATGAAAATGGATGGCTGTTCCAATCAGCGGATGTTCGATGTCATCTGTAAAGCCATAGCGATAAAGGAGATAGGTTTGTTCTCTGGGGGTCAGCATATCCAGTGTTTCATATAATTCCCGAATAGTCTCTTTTTTCAAATAATAGTCTTCCGGCTGCAGTGCATCTGGATTTGCGATTGCTTCCATTCTTTGCAGCTTTTCTTCGCCGGGGAGTAATTCATCCAGCCGGATTTTCTGGTAAATAAGCCCATCCTTCTTATCGGTCAGCTTCTGCTCAAACAGTGCGTATTCAGATCGGACTAAATCAATCATAGCATTGCGGATGGACGGTGCTGCATAGGTCAAAAATTTCATGCCTTTTCCGGCATCAAATAATTCTATTGCTTTCAGCAGACCGAGACTTCCCTCCTGCTCCAGATCGTCACGGTCAATTACCAGATCAGTATCTTCAAGTCCCATGCTCTGGTAGATTTCATTTGCGGTTTTCCGTATAAAGCCCAGATTGTTTATCAGAAGAAGTTCCCGGGCATAGGAATCCCCTTTTTGCGCCTGTATGCAGAGCTGTTCATTACTTTGTGTCTGCATCGTTTTTCCCCTGTGGCATGGATGCCTGTGCCATCCCCTTCATCAGTTCCAGAAACGCCTGATTGAAGTTGCCAAGCATTTCCTCATTGAGACCATCCACGCCGGATAAGCTGCCAGTCACTGCATCTGCAACCTGTTCCGGTGCGATGGATATTTGCTGCACATCCTGTCCTTTGGTCAGCGTTTCAAACATTTCTTTGGTAGCGGCCTGCGTTGCTACCTGTATGGTCGTAAAATCATGACCAATCTCCGTTTTTACTTCCCGGATTGCTGCCATAAACTGAGTCTGTATGGTTGTTAAGTCAGCTTGATAAACAGGAACCTTTTGACGGTTTACATCTCTGGCAGCCTGCACAGCGGCATCTGTTTTGACGGTTTTCCGAAGCAGGGTGCTGAGGGTAGTAAGCATCTGATTTTGAGCAGCAATACCGGATGCAAGCGAATCATCAAAATATTGTTCCAGCATATAAGTAACCTCAGCAAAACGTGGACTTTCCAGAAGTCGGTTGACGACCTCCGGATTGGCTTTACCAGTGTAAAGATTCCGGGCAGCCTGAACAGAAAGTCCTAATTCGCTGATTTCATAATTTTTTCTGTCTGGTATCGTTGTCACGCCCAATAAAAAGTCTGTGGACACATGAAATATCTTAGCCATACGGATGATATATTTTTCATTGATTTTATCCGTCTTGCCTGAGATGAGACGGCTGAGTGCACTGTCGGTACAGCCGATTTGAGCAGCCAGTTCCGTCTGTGTGAGCTTATTTTCTCTCATTAAGTCCAGCAGGCGTTCCCGCATGGGACTGGGCAGGTATTCTCCTTTGTTTTCCATGAAATGCCCTCCTTTCTGCATCCAGTCTATCATATCATATATACAATAAAACGGACAGCATAATCCACCCTTCAATTTGCAATTTTGCAAAAATGAAGGGTGGATTTTTTTCTTTTTGCATTTTCTCCAGATTTTCCGGTCTATAGCCTTTTTCTCCGTATATTCAGGCAGATGGGCAAGAACCATCAAAAATTTCAAGGAGGAAAAGCACATGAATTTATTTGAAACTGTCAAAGGAACGGTTACAGTAAAGCAGGCAGCCGAGTATTACGGGCTGACCGCAGGAAGGAACGGAATGGTCTGCTGCCCGTTCCACGATGACCGGCATCCAAGCATGAAACTGAATGAAGATTATTTCTATTGCTTCGGATGTGGAGCTACGGGAGACGTGATTGAATTGGTGTCCCGGCTGTTTGGTCTGAGTGCCTACGAAGCAGCTCAGAAGCTGGCTTATGACTTCGGGATTGACCCGGACAAGCCCCCGGTTGCGGTTGCCCTGCAAAAGCCAAAATATCAGCTGGTTAAGGCATTCCGGGAGAATGAATTGTATTGTCAGAGGGTGCTGTGCGATTATCTGCACCTGCTGGAGGATTGGAAGGTGCGTTATGCACCATCCGATCCAGAAGACGAACTGGATGACCGGTTTGTGGAAGCCTGCCAGATGCTGGATTATATCGAACATCTGGCAGATATTCTTACCGTGGCAGAGTTGGAACAGCGTGTAATGGCTGTGGATAAGCTGCTGAAGGATGGACTGATTGTGGAACTGGAAAAACGGTTGAACCGGCTAAAAAAGGAGGTGAAGTCCTATGGCAAAGAACAGGAACTTATTTGATGTAAACAGGCCGTTCTGGTTTGACGGACAGAACATCAATGAAGCGTTGTTCTGTGGGGAGTTTCTGCAATCGCACAAAATCCTCTTTTCCAATGGGGCTTTCTTCACGCCGGATGGCAGGGTGACGGACGATCTGCCGCTTCGTGGTGAAATCTATGAGGCATTGAAAGATTGTGCGGTGAATAATATTCCACGAAAAATCAGCAACATTTTGGAAGTGATGAAGCTGGCTGCTCAGGTGGAGGACTTCCCGCCAGAGCAGGACAGAATACACCTTGCCAACGGCACGTTGAAGCTGGACGGCACATTTACGGAGGGCAAGCCGGAGATTGTCAGGAGCCGCCTTCCGGTTTTCTATCGCCCGGATGTACCTTTGCCGGTTCTGTGGCTGCGTTTTCTGGATGGACTGCTTTATTCCGAGGACATTTGCACCTTGCAGGAGTTTATCGGCTATTGCCTGATCCCCAGCAATAAGGGACAGCGTATGATGGTGATTAAGGGAAACGGCGGTGAGGGAAAGTCTCAGATTGGTTCTGTACTGAGCCGGATGCTGGGCAGCAACATGAAGGATGGCAGCATAGGGAAAATATCGGAGAACCGGTTTGCCCGTGCAGATTTGGAGCACATCCTCCTGTGCGTGGATGATGATATGCAGATGGAAGCTCTGCGTAAAACAAACTATGTGAAGTCCATTGTCACCGCCCAGGGCAAGATGGATTTGGAGAAAAAGGGCAAGCAGAGTTATCAGGGTTGGATGTCTGCCCGGCTGCTGGCATTCAGCAACGGAGATTTGCAGTCTCTATATGACCGAAGCGATGGGTTTTACCGCAGGCAGCTTGTTCTTACCACGAAAGAAAAGCCGCTTGACAGGATTGATGATCCTGACCTTGCGGAAAAGATGAAAGCCGAAGTGGAAGGAATTTTCCTGTGGGCGTTTGAAGGCTTGCAGCGGCTGGTTGCCAACAACTTTAAGTTTACAGAGAGTGAGCGCATCAAGGCAAACCGGGAAGCTGTGAAGCGGGATAACAACAGCGTTGCAGCTTTTCTGGAATCGGAGGGTTATGTTCAGTTCCGGGATGGAGCCTGTATCAGTTCCAAGGAATTGTATGACATTTACCGGATGTGGTGTGAAGAAAATGCGGCAACGGAAATCAAAAAGCGCAGTTTCAGCGACTTCGTGATTGCCAATAAGAGCCGGTATCATCTGGAATATTGCAATACCGTCAAGACTTCCAGCGGCAGGCGGGTATGGGGTTTTAAGGGTATCGAGGCTGCATCAGGAATCAATACAGAGGGGTTTTACCCTGTTTCGGAGCGTACGTACGTACCGGAGGAATGGCGGTGAGTTTTCCGATGCTTTCTGTTGTTGGTACGTATGTACGCAGCGATTGACCGATATTCCCTTTTATATGGTTTATAGGGAGCGTATTCCTGTCTGTCTGCTGTTCAACAAAAACTGGCTAAAAATCGAGGCTGAAAATCAAGTGAAATGAAAACAGGAAAGAAATTGTCTGTAAAACGCATGGAGTTTGCGGAAACGAGATTCTTGAAATCATGCACTGGGATAACGGAACAGACAGTATTTTCACGGTTCCGGTAATAATTCCACGATACCGGAATGTCGGATGATGCCATATATGGACAGGACTACGCTGGACAGATTTTCAACAGCAATTTCGAAAAATTAACAGTTTACGGAAAAGTGAAGCGGCGTCGCTATGAAGCGGGCTGGCTTCTCTTTTTTATGCACAAAATCAGGAGGTAATTATCAGTATGAATGTACGAAATGAAATCAAGGCACAGATTATCCGTGCCGGATATACCATGCAGGAGGTTGTCGATCTGCTGCATGATGAATATGGCTGGAGTGACAGCGTTTCCAACCTGTCCGCTAAGCTTCAGCGGGAAAGTATTCGCTATAAAGAAATTTTGGAGTTGGCGGATGCGCTGGGATATGAAATTGTCTGGCAGAAAAGGAGGGATCGCTGATGGGAAAAGCACAATATGGTATTATGCGGTTCGCCAAATACAAAGGGCCGGAGATTGGAAACATTGAAGCCCATAATGAACGGACAAAGGAAAAGTACGCCAGTAACCCGGATGTGGATACAAGCCGCAGCAAGCAGAATTTTCATCTGATCCAGCCGAAAAGAAAGTATCGAGCCGAGGCAGAGAGCCAGATTGCCGCTGCCGGATGCCGTACCCGAAAGGACAGCGTTCGGGTGGTGGAAGCACTTTTTACCGCCAGCCCGGAGTTCTTTCAGGGAAAGAAACGGTCAGAGATTAAAGAATATTTTCAGGAGGCTTTGACCTTTCTGGAAAAATATCAGTCAAAAGAAACAATCATATCAGCTGTGGTGCATATGGACGAGAAAACGCCTCATATGCACCTTTCTTTTGTCCCCTTGACGGAAGATGGCAGGCTCAGTGCGAAAGAAATCTTAGGAAACAAAAAGAAGCTGACATGGTGGCAGGACGAGTTCTGGAAGCACATGGTAAAGGAATATCCGGATCTGGAACGTGGCGAGAGTGCCAGCGAAACAGGACGGGATCACATTCCACCGAGGGTATTCAAGGAAATGACGCAGTTGAATAAGCAGAAGGAAAAGCTGGAACAGTTGCTGACGGGAATCAATGCCTTTAATGCCAAGGGCAGGGCAGCGGAGATTGGGAAGCTGTTGGACAGCTACATTCCCAACGTGGAGAAGATGCAGACCCAGCTGAAACGTTACAGCGGCGCTTTTACCGATACGGTAAAGGAGAATAAGAAGCTCAAAAAGACAAATGAACAGCTTTCCGGGGAATTGAAGGAAGCCACCAGCGAGAGCGTGAAGAAAAAGATACAGGATATTCAGCTTCGTCGGGATTATGAAGATGCGCTGGGGGTATTGGAACGGATTCCGCCAGAAGTGCTGGATATTTACGCAAAGACACCCAAAAGAGGGAGGATGAAGACAAATGAAGAAGTATTATGATGATCCGAAATATAATGCGGCTTTTGACCGCTGCATAGATGTTATGGCAAGACTGATGCTGAAATATGGTTCCGATGTGCTGGAAAAGCAGCGCTTTGAGGACGCAACATTGGTAGAAGTCGTGAGAACAGATTCTGAACATGGTAACTGTCTGGATTATGTGATACTGTCAGACAATTTAGCAGCATAATTTTCTGATTTACACGTTGCGTGCGTCAATGGTATGTGCTATAATAAACACGCAACGTGTAAATGAATTTTGAGGGGTTATCATATGGATTGTAAGGAAAAGATAAAAGAGTTAAGGGAAAGCACAGGGATGAATCGTAAAGAATTCTGTGAGTATTTTCAAATCCCCTACCGGACAGTGACTGAATGGGAGTTGGATAACCGCCATGCTCCGGAATATGTTCTTCGGCTGTTGGAACATTATATCCGCAGTGAGGGATTGATAAAAGCAGGAAATGAAGTAAATGACATCAAAGAAGGAGGTGGCGAAGGTGAAGAAAAGAACTAAATGCTATTTATATACCCGTGTTTCCACCTCTATGCAGGTGGATGGCTACAGTCTGGATGCTCAGCGGGAGAAGCTGCGGAAATATGCAGAGTATGAAGAAATGCAGATTGCCGGTGAGTATTCCGATGAGGGCTTTTCCGGTAAAAACATTCAGGGGCGGCATGAGTTTCAGCGGATGCTTTCTGATATTGAAAACGGTAAAGACGGTGTTGAGTACGTGCTGGTTTTCAAATTGTCCCGTTTTGGAAGAAATGCAGCTGATGTACTTAATTCTTTACAAATGATGCAGGATTTCGGAGTGAATCTGATCTGCGTGGAAGATGGCATTGACAGCTCAAAGGACAGTGGCAAGCTGATGATTTCTGTTCTCTCTGCTGTTGCAGAAATTGAACGGGAGAATATCCGCACACAGACGATGGCAGGGCGAGAGCAAAAAGCCCGTGAGGGAAAGTGGAATGGTGGCTTTGCTCCTTATGGGTATAAGCTGGAAAATGGAAGGATGGAGATAGCGGAAGATGAGGTAGAAGTAATCCGAACGATTTATGACCGATACATCCATACCAACGAGGGAATCAGCGGTGTGGCAAAATATCTGAATAGTCATGGATATACGAAGAAGCTACGCCAGAATAACACAATTCCAGGGTTCTCCACACATTTTGTGAAGGCGGTTCTTGATAATCCGGTTTATATGGGTAAAATCGCTTATGGACGCAGGAAAACGGAAAAGAAGCTGGGGACCAGAAATGAGATGCATGTGGTGGCGCAGTCAGAATTCCCGATTTATGAGGGGCAGCATGAAGCGATTATTTCTGAGGAAGACTGGAATCTGGCTCATGCAAAACGGACAGCGAACGGCTATAAACGAGAGAAAATTCATGATTTAGAGCATGCTCATATTCTGTCCGGTATATTGAAATGTCCCTGCTGTGGAAAGAGCCTTTACGGGAACATTTCAAAGGCACACAGCAAGGATAAGAAGACAAGATACTACTATTATTGCAAGAATACGGTTACACCTACCGGGCATAGCTGTGATTTTCGTACCAATATTGAGCAGACAGAGATGAACAGCATGGTTGCTTCTGTTATCTCAGCAATGGTGAAGAAGCCGCAGTTCTCCGAGGCAATCAAAGAAAAAATCGGTTCTGCCGTGGATACAACAGATATGGAAAAACAGCTGGAAACCTTGCAGGGGCAGCTCAGACAAGCATTGGGAACTAAGTCAAGACTGGAAAAGCAAATGGATAATCTGGATGTATCGGATGCTTATTACGACCGTAAGATTTTGGATTTGCAGCGCCGTTATGATGAACAGTATGGTAAGATAGAGGAAATCGAAATACAGATCGATGATGTCCAGAGCCAGATCCGCAGTATCCGGCAGGAGAAAATCTCCGGTGACAACATTTACCAGCTGCTGCTGGCCTTTGATGAAGTGTACGGCTCCGCAAGCGAGGAAGAGCAGAAGGAATTCATGCGGGCATTCATTGAACGGATTGAACTTTTCCCTGAGAAACGGGAGGATGGCAACTGGATCAGGAATATTGTGTTCAATTTTCCAGTGCCGGTGAATGGAGGGGAAGTGAAAGAACTTCCCTTGGAATATGAAAGTACAGTCGAGTGCGTATGTGCTTTGAGCAGACGGTAAATATTTGAAACTGAAACTGCATTTGAATGATTTTTGAGACTCGGCGTATAGTCGAGCCTCGTTTTTTGCGCTTTTCGGCGGTAAAAAATACTATTTGCCGTTGCGTTCGAAAATTTGGTTGCATTTATTGCCGAAAAGGCATATACTTCGACATACTGCGCTCGTTTCGGGCGAAATGCTTGTAATTACATCACCTTTGTATTCAGGCGTAAAAATGAATTTTGTTTGGGAGAGCAAATTTTGTCGAGAATCGTTAATGAAGCAAGGATTAAAAACAAGGCAGTCGTCAGAGTAAGAGGGCTTTGGGAGCGTTGCGTATCATAGCTCAGGTTCTTGACCGACTAAGCCGAAAAAAGGGGGCTTGACCATATCGTTTTTGTATCGGCCGCCGTTGCGAGATGCGGAAAATCTCAGGGCACCGAGCTGTCGAAATGTATTGCCGAGGGCGATGATGTCTGTGTATAGAGATACATAAAAAATGACAACCAAGAGGTGGAAAAATGAAAAAGGTAAACACAGCTTTGCTCATAAGACTTTGTCTTCCGCAGTTTGCGGTAGGACTTTTCACTACAATGCTCAACAATTATCTTATTTACTTTTATCAGCCGTCAAAGGAGTCGGGGATACCGAATCTTATTCCGCAGGGCAGAATAGTTCTCGGAGTCCTTACGGTAATAGGCTTGATTAAGGCGGTAGGGCATATAATCGACGCCGTCACCGATCCGCTTATAGCGGCAGGCTCCGACAAGAGCAAAAACAAAAACGGCAGACGTATTCCGCTTATGCAAAAGGCGGCTGTTCCGTTCGGACTTTGCGCGTTTCTTATGTTCTTTGTGCCGTTGAATTACGTAAGCGGCTTTAATGCCGTTTGGATTGCGGCTTTTATGTGGGGATATTATTTCTTCTTTACTTTGTATATGATTCCGCACAATGCGCTCATTCCCGAGCTTGTGCAGGACGGCCCGATGAGAGTCAACGCATATACGATAAGCTCGTTTTTCTTTGTAACCGGCAGCGCGCTCGGCTATGTCAGCCCGCTTATCGTGAACGGCTTTAAATCCGCCGGTATGGCCACTCTCGGAGCCTGGAGAATGACCTTCGGTATTTTTACCGCAATCGGCATTGTCCTGCTTATAATCCCGGCGTTTACCATAAAGGAAAAGGATTACGTGCATTCGGTAATCCCCAACGTGACCTTAAAGGACTCCCTGAAGCACGCTTTTTCAAATAAGCACTTCAGAATTGTCACACTCGGGCAGCTTTTGGAAAATACCGGAATGGCATTTTTCCAGGCTTGTATTATGTACTATGTAACCTCACTTATGGGTCTTGCCGAAACATATTCGGTGCTTATCTTGGCAATATCTATTGCAGGCTCGCTTGCTCTTTATCCGCTGGTAAATAAATTTGCCAAAAGGAAGGGAAAGAAGCTTCCCGTTATGTTGGGCTGTATTGTGTTCTCGATTGCCGAAATCGTTATCTGCTTCAGCGATAAAATACCGGGCAATAAGCTCGTTTGGGCTTGCGTATTTGCGCTGTTCGTATCATTCCCGTTTGCCGTGCTCAATGTGTTGCCGGGTGCTATGATGGCAGATATCATTCAGTATGATACGGTAGTGACCGGCATTAACCAGGAGGGAATCTTCGGTGCTGCGAAGAGCTTTATTGTGAAGATGGGCAATTCACTCGCGATAATGATAGTGCCCTCGCTTGTTGTAACCGGTGCGGCGGCAGGCGAAAATGTCGGCGTGCTCGGCTTAAAGCTTACGGCGGTTGCAGGCAGCCTGTTTTGCATCCTTGCGATTTTTGTGCTCCTGCGTTACAGAGAAAAAGAGGTCCTTGCCGCAATAGAAAAGGCAAGCGACAAAAAGGAGAATAATTGTGACTGATAACATAAACGCTTCTTCGGGCGATAAGGCTCAATTTTACGCAGAGCGCCTTGCAAAGATGATAAGGTGCAAAACCGTGTCCGAAAAGAATGACTTTAAGCCGGAGGAGTTTTTAAAGCTCAGAAAGGTTATTGCAGAGCTCTTTCCGCTTGTGACTCAAAAGGCGGAGTTTACCGTTTTCGGCGACGACGCCTATCTGTACAAATTAAAGGGAAAGGATGAGACAAGGAATGTAATGGTTATGTCTCATCATGACGTAGTTGAAGCGACAGGTGATTGGCAGGAGGAGCCGTTCGGAGGCGTAATCAAGGACGGCAAGCTCTGGGGCAGAGGAACAGTTGATACAAAAACACCTTTGTTCGCTGAGTTTTCGGCAATAGAGGAGCTGCTTTTTGAGGGCTTCGAGTTCCCGGTCAACGTATATCTTTTTTCCTCTCATAATGAAGAGACGGGAGGAGACGGAGCGGTTCTCGCTCTCGATTACTTCAATAAAAATCACATAACCTTTGATTGGATATCGGACGAGGGCGGAGCGGTAATAGACCCTCCCATGGCCGGTATAAGTAAAAAGTGCGCCATGATGGCGGTTCACGAAAAGGGCAGATGTATAGCTGAGCTTACGGCAAAGAAGAGTAAGGGGCATGTCGGCCTTGCGGGCAACCATCAAACTCCCGTTATGCGAATGGTTTCTTTTATAGCGGAGGCAAATGAGAAAAAGCCATTTGTCAGAAAGCTTCACCCGGAGGTCAGAGGAATGTTTGAGGCCATGGCACCTAACATGAAATTCCCGATGAAATTCATATTTTCAAACCTTCGGCTGTTTTCGGGACTTTTGATAAAATTGATGCCCAAGCTAAATGATGCGGCCGGCGAAATGCTCGGAACCGGGTGTACGTTCAGAAAGCTCTATACCGAGGAGGACGGAAGCTGTAAGGGCGAGGCATTTCTTCGCTGTATCAACGATGAGGATTTGGCAAAGGACTTGGACGCGCTGAAGGAAATAGCCGCCAAATACGAGGTGGAGATAGTCGTCAGAGACTCCGACAATGAGTATTATAAGCCCACTTCTCTTGAAGGCGACGGCTATAAGTATGTCAGGAAAATCGTGCAGAGCGTATTTGACTACGCTGCGGCAGTTCCGTTTATTCTTCCTGCCGGAACGGATGCGAGAAGATTTACCGGACTTTCCGACTCGGTAATCAGATTTGCTCCCATTGACATTGACGGTCAGCAATATGCGTCGGTTCACAGCGAAAACGAGAACATAAATGTTGATAAAATTCCTTTGGCAGTAAAATTCTATAAGGAACTTTTGAGAAATTACAAATAATATTCTTAAACACACCCCGATTCGGCCGGCAAACGCTCGACTGAACCGGGGCGCCTTGATTTTAACCGGAAACAGTGGGATTGAATTTACAGACAAAACGGGGTATAATGTAAAAAACGGGCAACGGTTAATAAGTCAGGAGGACTCTGTTATGAGAATAATAGATATTTCCAACGATATTTTGTCGGCAGAGGTTTACGAGGGCGATCCGGTGCCTGAGCTTATTAGTCTGGCTTCCCTGAAAAACGGGGACAGATACAATCTCAACGCCGTCAATATGGGGCTTCACAACGGTACTCATATGGACGCGCCGCTGCATTTTATCGACGGTGCCGACGGAATCGACAAGGTAAAGCCCGACGCCTTTATAGGGCCGTGCACAGTGCTTGAGGTTTCGCCGGGAATCATAACCGGCTCCGTGGTTGAGGAGTATTTTCCGCGCAGGGCGGAGCGTATACTTCTGAAATCGGGAGGCAGGGCGTTTATACATCGCAGTGCCGCCGACGCCATGGCATATTTCGGGTATAAGCTTGTCGGTACCGACTCTCTTGACGTCGAGCCGCCGCAGAGCGAAAGCTATGAAACTCATAAGGCGCTTCTCGGGCAAAATATAGCTGTCCTTGAGGGACTTGACTTATCGGATGTTGCAAACGGAGAATACTTTTTGATTGCGCCGCCGTTAAAAATAGAGTCGGCAGAGGCGTCACCCGTAAGAGCTATGCTTATAACCGACTATGTGTTTTGGAGCGGAAAGCCCGAAGCTTAAATTCCGGGAAAGGTCTTAATCATTTGAAAAAAGTTATAATTATAGGAGCCGGACCTGCCGGCATAACGGCGGCTCTCGAGCTTCTTCGCAGAGGCAAAAATGAATATGATATAACGGTGCTCGAGGAGAGCGACTCGATAGGCGGAATTTCGCGCACGGTGAATCTTGACGGCAACCGTATGGATATAGGCGGTCACAGGTTTTTTTCAAAAGAGCAGCGCGTAAATGAGTGGTGGCAGAGTATTTTGCCGCTTCAGGGTGCTCCGTCAAAGGACGATAAGCTCCTAAAGCGCAAGGCGCATCTCGTAAAAGGCGGTGCCGACCCCGAAAAGACCGATAAGGTAATGCTCTATCGCCGCAGGGTGTCGCGCATATACTATCTTAATAAATTTTTCGATTATCCCGTGACGATGAAAATTGGAACGCTTATAAATCTCGGGCTTTTAAGAACGCTCGAGGCAGGCTTCAGCTACCTTTTTGCGATGATGTTCAAAAAGCCCGAAACCTCTCTTGAGAATTTCTATATAAACCGTTTCGGCAAAAAGCTGTATTCGATGTTTTTTGAGGACTATACCGAAAAGCTTTGGGGCAGACATCCGAGAGACATTTCGGCGGATTGGGGCTCACAGCGTGTAAAGGGGCTCTCGATAAAAGAGGTTTTGTCATCTGTTTTGCACAAGGGTAAGAGCGACGAAACATCGCTTATTGAGGAATTTAAATATCCGAAGCTCGGGCCCGGAGAGCTGTGGGAGGCTGCAGCCGGTGAATTTACCGAAAGAGGCGGTAAAATATTGAAGAATGTCTCCGTGAAAAGGATAAATGCTTCGGGTAACAGGGTTTTGAGCGTAATCGCCGATACGGAAAACGGCGAAAAGGAATTTACGGGTGATATATTCTTTTCGTCTATGCCCGTAAAGGACTTGGTAGGCGGAATATCCGGAATCGAAATCCCCGAAACGGTGAAAAGTGCGGCGGCGAATCTCCCGTACCGTGATTTTGTAACAGTCGGACTTCTCGTCGACCGTATGCTTCTTAAAAATAAGACGGATATTAAGACGGTAAACGACATTGTACCGGACTGCTGGATATACGTTCAGGATAAAAACGTAAAGCTCGGCAGAATACAGATATTCAACAATTGGTCACCCTATATGGTGAAGGAGCCGGAAAACACCGTATCTTTGGGGCTTGAATACTTCTGTAACGAGGGCGACGATTTTTGGAATATGCCCGAGGAAGAGTGTATAGCGCTCGCGTCCGATGAGCTTGTCAGAATCGGTGTTATAGACTGCGGAGCGGTTTTAAGCGCGCACCGCGAGAGAGTTAAAAAGGCATATCCCGCGTATTTTGATTCCTATAAGGATTTGCCGGAGATTATAGATTTTCTCAATACTCTTGATAATCTTTACTGCGTCGGCAGAAACGGCCAGCACCGCTATAACAATATGGACCATTCCATGATGACGTCACTTTTGGCTGTGGATAATATACTTTCCGGCAAAAACGACAAGAGCGCGATTTGGAACGTAAATACCGAAGAGGAATATCACGAGAAAGGCGATAGGAATGAATAAACAAAAAAGAGCGTCATGCTGCGAGCAATGCTCATATTACGACTATGACGAATATTCCGAAGAATATATCTGCTCTGCCAATATGGACGAGGATGAATTTATGCGCTTTATAAGCGGCCCGGGCTCATACTGCCCGTATTTTGACCCGTATGACGAATATAAAATAGTAAGCAGACAAAACTGATGTTTCACTCTTGCAAATCGAAAAAAATGTGTTATACTATTTAAGAAAAATTAATTCCGAAAACGCTGTGACAAAGACAGTAGGTATATATGATGCCGTAAAAGAGAGCTTGCGCCGTCGGCTGAGAGCGCATACTGCGGTTTATGTGCCGAAATTTCACTTTCGAGCGGTGCGGCTGAAAAATGCAGTAGGTCGCAACGGATTCGCCCCCGTTACGGGCGAGGGGAGTATAGGCTCTCTTGAAATCGGGTGGTTAAACGGTGTATAAATCTCCGTCCCTTTTTCGGGACGGGGATTTTTTTCGGAATTTACAGCTGAATTTAAGCGTTGTACGTGTGCTTTGCCATGTACGCGATATACAGAAAGGATGATTGCATTGAAAGAAAAGCTTATGGAAATTCGTGAGCGTGCCGAAAAAGAGCTTTCAGAGCTTCGTGATGCTACCGAGCTTGAAAACTTCAGAGTTCAAGTGCTCGGCAAAAAGGGTGAGCTTACGGGAATTTTAAAGCAGATGGGTTCGCTTTCCGCCGAGGAAAGACCGAAGATGGGTCAGCTCGCAAACGAGGTGCGCGCGAGCATCGAAGCAATGCTCAAGGAAAAGACCGCCGAGCTCAGAAGCAAGGAGCAGGAGGCTAAGCTGAAAAAAGAAACGATAGATGTTACGCTTCCCGGCAAAAAGCATGAAATAGGTCATAAGCATCCGCTCTCAATAGTTCTTGACGAGGTTAAGGATATATTTGTCGGTATGGGCTTCCAGATAGCGACGGGCCCCGAGGTTGAGTGGGATTACTACAATTTCGAGGCGCTTAATCTTCCGCCCGATCATCCGGCGAGAGATACGCAGGATACTTTCTATATCACGGAAAAAATGCTCCTTCGTACACAGACTTCTCCTGTGCAGATTCGTGTAATGGAAAAGCAAGAGCCGCCTATAAGAATTATCGCACCCGGCAGAGTTTACCGCTCTGATGCGGTTGACGCAACACATTCGCCGTTCTTCCATCAAATCGAGGGATTGGTTGTGGATAAAGGAATTACAATGGGCAATCTCAAAGGCAGTCTTATGCAGTTTGCAAAGAGACTCTACGGCGAGGATACCGAGATAAGACTTCGTCCGCACCACTTCCCGTTTACCGAGCCGTCCTGCGAAATGGACGTTACATGCTTTAAGTGCGGCGGCAAGGGCTGCCCCATGTGTAAGGGCGAGGGCTGGGTAGAAATACTCGGCGGCGGTATGGTTCACCCGAAGGTGCTTAAAAACGGCGGAGTAGACCCGGAGGTTTATTCCGGCTATGCTTTCGGCGTAGGGCTTGAAAGACTTACAATGTTCCGCTTTAATATCGACGATATGCGTCTGCTCTTTGAGAACGACGCTCGTTTCTTAAATCAGTTTTAAGGGGAGAGTTATATAATGAATTTATCTAAAAGATGGCTTCACGACTATGTGAATTTAGATGTGTCGGATCAGCAGTTTGCCGATGATATGACTCTTTCCGGCTCCAAGGTTGAGTCCTTTGAGACCGAGGGTGCCGACATCAAAAACGTAATTGTAGGTAAGGTTGTATCACTCGTAAAGCATCCCGATTCCGACCACCTTTGGATTTGCCAAATCGACGTCGGAGCAAAGGATAATATACAGATAGTTACCGGCGCTCAGAATTTAAAGGTAAACGATGTTGTCCCCGTAGCAATGGATGATAGCTTCGTCAGCGGCGGGCATCATATTAAAAAGGGCAAGCTCCGCGGAGTTGAGTCAAACGGTATGCTCTGCTCTCTCGGCGAGCTCGGACTTACGATTCATGATTTCCCGTATGCGATTGAGGACGGTATTTTCGTTCTAGGCGATGATTGCGACAAAACTCTCGGCAAGGATATACACGAGGCAATAGGACTTGACGACGTTATCACCGAATTTGAAATAACGTCAAACAGAGCCGACTGCCTTTCGATAACCGGTCTCGCAAGAGAAGCCGCGGCAACCTTTGACTCAAAGCTTGTTATTCCCGAGCCTTCGGTCAAAAAGACTCACGGCGACGTAAACGACTTTTTGTCGGTTGAAATAAAGGAGCCGTCGCTCTGTTACAGATATGCCGGCGCGGTAGTTGAAAATGTCCGCGTTAAGCCGTCGCCGCGTTGGATGCGCGAGAGACTTCGCGCATGCGGAGTAAGACCCATAAACAATATAGTTGACATTACAAACTTTGTAATGCTCGAATACGGTCAGCCGATGCACGCTTTTGACCTTCGCTATCTTGACGGTCACAAGGTAATTGTAAGAAAAGCACTTGACGGTGAAAAAATTACAACTCTCGATGGCGTAGAGAGAGCTTTAAAACCCGAAATGCTTGTTATAGCCGACGAAAATAAGCCGGTTGCCGTGGCAGGTGTAATGGGCGGCGAGTATTCGGGAATTATGGATGACACAACCACCATAGTTTTTGAGTCCGCAATGTTCAACGGCGTTTCCGTAAGAAGAACCGCAAAGGCGCTCGGAATGAGAACCGAGGCTTCGGCAAGATACGAAAAAGAGCTTGACGCCACGGGCTGCCTTCGCTCGCTCAAGAGAGCACTGCAACTTGTCGAAGAGCTTGACGCCGGTGATATAGTCGGCGGTGTTGTTGACTGTGACCACAGCGATAAAACGCCCGTTACTCTTCCGTTTGAGCCCGAATGGGTAAACAACTTCATAGGAATTGACGTATCGGCCGAGGAGCAGAAAAAGATTCTCGAAAAGATAGATTTCAAGGTTGAAAACGGCGTAATTACCGCCCCCTCATTCAGAAATGATATTGAGCATCAGGCGGATATATCCGAGGAAATCGCAAGGTTTTACGGCTATGATAAAATTCCGGACAGAGCACTTTCGGGTGTTGCCGACGGAAGATATACCGACAGGCAGAAGCTTGAAAAGCTCGTCACCGATGTTATGCTTTCGGAGGGACTTTCCGAGGTCTGCACATATACGTTTATAAGCCCCAAGCAGTACGATAAGCTCCGTTTGCCTGCCGATTCTCCGAGAAGAGACAGCGTAAAAATAATGAATCCCCTCGGTGAGGATACAAGCATTATGAGAACAACAGCCGTTCCGTCAATGCTTGATGTGCTCTCCAGAAACTACAACAACCGCAATCCCAAGGCAGCTATGTTTGAAATCGCCGTATCCTTTAAGCCGCGCGGCACAGAGGAGCTTCCCGAGGAGCCGAAGAACATTGTTATGGGTCTTTACGGCGAGGAGTACGACTACTTCACATTAAAGGGCGTTATAGAGGAGCTTCTCTGCAAAACAGGAATTACCGATTACGATATTGAACGCGTAACGGATGATCCGATACTTCACCCCGGCAGAGCGGCACGTATTACTGTCGGCGGCAAGACTCTCGCTCTGCTCGGAGAGGTTCATCCCGAAACGGCAAAGAATTTCTCCATAGGCACACGCTGCTATGTTGCAGAGGTTTCCATGGACGTTCTCTTTGAAAACGCAGGTGCGGAAAAGGTCTATACTCCGCTTCCGAAATTCCCGGCCGTAACACGCGACCTTGCATTTGTATGTGATAAGTCAGTACCTGTTGTCAGCCTTGAAAAAGAAATTCAGTCTGCGGTGGGTAAAACCCTTGAAAACGTAACTCTCTTCGACGTTTACGAGGGCAATCAGATAGAGAGCGGCAAGAAGAGTGTGGCATTCAGCCTGAAGCTTCGCTCAAAAGATAAGACTTTGACCGATGACGATGCCGATTCGGCAATGAAAAAAGCGATTAAGGCTATTGAAAAGCTCGGCGCAACTCTCAGAAGCTGAGAAAAACAGCCGATAAAATACAAAAGACCCGACTCACGCTTTAAGTGTGAATCGGGTCCTTTTTGTGCTGATTTCAATTAAAAGAAAAAGAATTTTTTCTTTTTTCCGCCTGCTATATTGTGCTTGTCATCTATGCGTACCGTGGTTTTTAAGCTGTTCTCAAGCTCTAAAACAACAATTTCGTTTTCGTCCTTCAATATTGTTCCGGGTATGTAGAGCGATTCCTGCGGACCTATGTCCCAATAGCGACCGAGGCAGAAGCCGTTTATGAATATGTAACCCTTTTTAAGCCCTGCTGTGTGAACAAAGCAGTCCCCGCGACTTGTCGTTTTAAATGTGCCGCGCATAAATGTCGGTGTGTCAAGTCCCTTTGTATCCGTATACCGAAGCTTGTCGATGTTATCGAGCGGAAGGGTGTATATATCCCAATGAGAGAGAACCTGATAATTTATTCTTATCTGGTCTACGCCCTTTCTGTCAAGAAGGCGCGGACCGTAATTTACCCTGCCCATGGCCTCTACCAAAATATCAATGTCGTTTTCGCCGGACAAGCCGTGGAGGTCAATGCATTGCTTTTTGTCGTTTCTGTAAATAACGCCCTTGTATTCCTTATTTACAAATATATATGCTCTGTCGGCGAGGCCGTCAAGATAGAGCTTGCCGCCGTATTTTCCGACGAGATGATGATGATAGCAGATAAAGCCGAAGTTCTGACCGAAATGTTCCATGCTTTCGGGGCTTACGCTCTCGTGCTTTTCGCCGAGTGCCTCAATGTTATCGATAAATGCGGCGTATTTTGTGAGCTTGATGTCTCCCACGGTCTGGCGGAGCGGTTCCTGCGGAAGCTCTGTTTCGGGGAGCGACTGAGCACTCAAAAGCTCCTTGCGGACGGCATAATATTTATCTGTGTAGCCGCCCCACTCATTCAAGAGTGCGTCGTCGTCGTAGCTTGTTATAGTCGGCTGATAGCATTTATCGTGATTTGCGCCTGCGGTAAAGCCGAAGTTTGTGCCGCCGTGGAACATATAGAAATTAAAGCTTGCGCCGCTTCTGAGCATATTTTTCAGCTCTGATACGACCGGAGCGGCAGCTCTGTGATGGTGCTTTTCTCCGAAGTGGTCAAACCAGCCGTTCCAAAATTCACCGCACATGCTCGGTGCCTTGAAGCCCTGATATTCCTTGAGCTTCCTGAATGAAGCGGAGGCTCTTGAGCCGAAGTTTGCAACCTTGAGTATGTCGGGCAGCGTTCCGCCGCTGAGCATATCGTCTTGCGGGCCGTCAGATGTAAAGAGCAGTTCCTTTACACCGCAATCTCTCATAAGCTCGGCTATGAATTTGAGATATTCCTTATCATTGCCGTAGCTGCCGTATTCGTTCTCCACCTGCATGGCTATTATGTTTCCGCCGTTTTCGTGGCAGAGCGGTAAAAGACGCGGCAAAAGCTCGTGATAATAATTTGAAACCGCGTCGAGATATGGCTTGTACATACAGCGAACACGCATATTTCTGTCTTTTAACAGCCATGCCGGAAGTCCGCCGAAGTCCCATTCCGCGCATATATAAGGACCCGGTCTTACAATAGCGTAAAGACCGACCTTCTTGGCCGTTTCAATGAATTTTACTATATCGAGTATTCCGTCAAAATCAAATTCGCCGGGCTTTTTCTCGTGCAAATTCCAACAGGTGTACGTTTCCACCGTGTTAAAGCCGGCTGCCTTTAATTTCAGAAGCCTGTCCTCCCAATATTCGGGAACGGTTCTGAAATAGTGTATTGCGCCTGAATAAATTTTCAGCTTTTCGCCGTCCAGATAAAAATCTTTTCCCTTATAAGTCAGCATAATATCCTCCGTTTTCTATGTAAAGTAAAATCAATTTACATAGTTATGTTGTGAAATTTCGCACCGATGAGCTCCGACAGATCTTTCGGGGACAGCTCAACCTGAGTGCCGATTTTACCGCCGCTCACGACTATTTTGTCAAGTGCCTCTGCGGCCGAATCTATTACGGTTTTAAACTGCTTTTTCATTCCTATCGGGCTGCAGCCTCCGCGTATATATCCGGTTATTTTGTTGATATCTTTAACGTGTATCATCTCAACCGATTTCTCGCTTACCGATGACGCGGCCTCTTTTAGATTGAGTTCCTCCGCGACGGGGATTACAAAAACATAATGCTCTTTTGATTTACCCTCTGTTACAAGCGTTTTGTAAACAAGCGCCGGATCCTGACCTAATTTCTTTGCGACGCCGACTCCGTCAAACGGCTCGTTGTCGTTGTGCTCATAGTAATGAGCTGTATAAGGTATTTTGGCCTTGTCAAGTATTCTCATTACGTTTGTTTTTTGTTCCTTTGCCAAAGCTATGACTTCCTTTTGATGTTTTGTCGGCACAAGTCCGTGTGCTGCATTTGTCTATATATTGTACTAAAAAAACGGGACGATGTAAACATCGCCCCGAAAAAAGTTTGAATTTGTTTATTTATAAAGGTATACTCTCGCTTCATACGGACGTAAAGCGCATATGTCTTTTTTAGCCGGAGCGTCGTGGTAGTTTGAAATAAGTACTTCACCTTTTGTAAGGTCAAAACCCTTCGGTGCGCGGAATGTTATAGTGTGGTCGGCAAATGAGCACACTATAAGAGCTTTTTGACCGTTAAAGCTGCGCTCATAGCAGTATATTTCGTTGCTTTCGTGGTAATGCTCCTCATAATCGCCGTAAATAATTATCGGATTTTCCTTTCTTACCTTTAAAAGCTTTCTGTAATAGTTGAGAATGGAATCAGGGTCCTTCTCCTGCTGTGCCACGTTTATTTCGGTGTAATTTGGATTTACGCCGAACCACGGCTCTGCCGTAGAGAATCCGCCGTATTCGCTCGAATCCCACTGAACGGGTGTGCGTGCGTTTTCACGGCTTGTTTTATTTGCGATTTCAAGATATTTTTTGTCGGAGAATCCAAACTTCTTGAACAGCCTTTGGTTGTTAAAAGTAACAACGTCCTTGAATTTGTCGATGCTGTCAAGATGGTTGTTGAGCATGCCTATTTCCTGACCCTGATAGATAAACGGCGTACCGCTCTGCATATAGCACATGGTGGCGAGCATTTTGCCGCTTTCGTTGCGGAATTTTTCATTGCCGTAACGGCTTATTATTCTCGGATGGTCGTGATTTTCAAGGTAAAGAGCGTTCCAGGCTCTGCCGTAGAGCTTTTTCTGCCAGCGTGTAAATGCCGACTTCATCTTTTTGAGATTGAACGGCGTCGAAATTGTATCGGTCATAAAGCAGTCTGCCTGCATATGGTCAAAGCTTATCATCATATCAAGCTCTTTGTCCTGACCCTCCGTAAAGCTGAGTGCGTCGTCAGCTCCGGTCATCGGAGATTCGCCGACAACAAAGCAGTCATAATGGTTGAGTACGTCATGGCGGAATTCCTTTAAGTACTCGTGAATATGCGGACCCTTGTTGTAATGCTCAACGCCGGTTGCTATGGGCAGAGGAAAACCGTTGGGCAGTCCCTCTTTTTTTGATATGAATGTGATTACGTCCTCTCGGAAGCCGTCTACGCCCATATCGAGCCAGAAGCGCATAATGCTCTTGACCTCTTCTCTTACCTTCGGATTATCCATATTGAGGTCCGGCTGTTTTTTTGCAAACACGTGAAGATAATATTCGTCAAGGCCTTTGTCATATTCCCAAGCGCCGCCCTCAAAGGTAGAGAGCCAGTTGTTAGGCGGACGCTTGCCGTTCTTGCCCTTGCCCTTGCGCCAGAAATAGTAATCGTGATATGGGTTGTCAACGCTCTTTTTGCTCTCCTTGAACCAATAGTGCTCATCCGAGGTGTGGTTGACCACCAAATCCATAAGAACCTTAAGCCCTCTCTTATGAGCCTCGTCAAGAACCTTTTTAAACAAATCAAGGTCGCCGTAGTCAGGCGAGATGTTTTTATAGTCGGAAATGTCGTATCCGTAGTCTGCGTTCGGAGACGGATATATGGGCGAGAACCAGATACCGTCAACTCCGAGACTCTTTATATAGTCGAGCTTATCAAGAACGCCGTAAAGGTCACCTATGCCGTCGCCGTTTCCGTCCTTGAACGAACGGCACCATATCTGATAGAAGGCGTCTTCCTTGTACCAAGTATTATCCAATTTAAATACACCTCTCTGAATACAAATTTAATATTAGGATTATATCACATATATATATCAAAAACAATTATGTATTTTTTGTTAACAATGACGAGATAAAATGTACTAATTTATTGATAAAAGTTCATTTTTGTTTGCACAAAATGCCGTTGAATTTTTTGCGTTTAGTGGTATAATACACAGATGTAAATAAGTTGTAAATAACGGTCTTTGATGACAAAAGGAGGCTTTTTTGTGGAAAATACATTGAGACGTATCGTAGACGCCGACAGAGCGTCAAGGCTCAGCGTCGAAAAGGCAAGAGAGCGCCGTGAAAATCTCTCCGAGGAGCTGTCTCGCCGCAAAAAGGAAATAGACGCCGCCCATAAAGAGAATGCCGAGGACGCCGTAAAAAAAGCGCGTGAAAAGGCTGAACTTAAGGTGAATCGTGCGTCGCTTGAGCTTGACGGTCAGACCAAACAAAAGTCAGACGCACTCAAAAAGATCTATGATGAAAACCACAATATGTGGGTTGAAAACATCGTTAAAGCCGTTATAGGCTGAAAAGAAACAAATTAACGAAAGGAGCGGCAGAAAATGAACTTTTCCGATCTGTCACAGAATGCCGTTCTCGCTAAGGCGAGAGCTATGTATGCCGGCACGCTGACAAATGAAAATTATGTTGATCTTGCAAACTGCCGCACCATCAACGAGGCTGCCAACTATTTAAAGGGCAGGACTTCATACAGTGAAGCGTTTGTTTCGGTACCTAATGTTAAAATACATCGCGCCCGTCTTGAGGCTGTTTTAAAGCGCTATATGCTTTCGCGTATAGCGTCGCTTTGTTCTTTTGAAAAGGCAATAGGTCAAAATCTCTATGAGATATTACTCCTCAGAAACGACATTGACTGCATAATAACCTGCGCCGATTATCTTGACAGCGACAATATAGGTGAATATCTTCTGTTTGTTCCGGATTTCTTTAAGGAACATTCGGAGCTCACCATGCTGCCCTTAGAAAGAGCACGTAATTTTGACGAGCTGCTGTCGGGGCTTCACGGTACAAGATATGAGAGCATAATCAAAAAGGCAATGAACGGCAAAACCGAATTTTCCGTTCAGCTTCTTGAAAATGTGCTTTATAATTATTTGTATACCGAAGCTTCGTCGATAATATGCGAAAAATATAAAAAAGGCAAAAAGCGCGATGAGCTGCTCGACGTCTTCCGTATGAGATCCGATATGAAGACCATCGAGAGTATTTACAGGCTCAAAAAATATTACGGCAGCGGCTCCGATATACATACAGGAAGCTTCTTTAATTCCGGAATCACCTCCTTTAGCGAAAAGGAGCTTGCGAGTCTTTTGGCGGCATCGTCTCCGGACGAGGTTTTGGAATTACTTAAAAAGACGCGATACGGTAAATATCTTCCTGCGGGCGATATGGTGATTGAACGCAAGACTGCAATAATGCAGCTTCGCATAAACGAAAAGCAGCTTCGATATTCCACTCATCCCGAAACGGTATTTTTGAGCTATATCGGAATAATGGAAAACGAAATGCAAAATGTAACCCATATCATAGAGGGCATCAGGTACTCGCTTCCGCCCGAGGAAATAATGAAATATCTGATAAAGTCGGATGATAAGTGATGAAAAAAGAGAAATTTAAAAGAGTCCGTGTGCTTTGCAGAGAAGACAGCCTTCGCGATGTTTTGGCGGTGCTGCTGTCGGGTAATTTCAAAAGCGAGGTGCCGGCAGCCAAAAACGAGGCCGCGCTTGATTTCAGGCGCGTCGAGGGCGACGACCCTTATGAAAAACCCATAAAACGGCTCTCTTCGGTGGCTAAATATGCCGGTTGGAAATATACTTTGCCGGAAAAAAAGCAGGATTTGCCGCAGGACTTTGACTCTAAAACCGAAGAGATATACAATAAATACAAGAAGTTTAAACGCGATAAGCAGCTGCTCCTTGAGCAAAGAGAGGAGTGCGAGGAGGGCAAAAAACGAATTCGCCTGTTCAGCGGCCTCCCTGTGGATATTCAAGCTCTTACCGAGTGCGAATTCGTCAAGGCGCGCTTCGGCCATATGCCGAAGGATTGTCTTAAAAGGCTTCTTGAAATCCATAAGGATGACCCGTACATAGAGTTTTTCAAATCGTATGAGAGCGAGACGGATTGCTGGGGCATTTATCTTGTGCCGCGTTCGGATTTTGAGCGAGTAGATTCGGTTTTTGCGTCGATGCTGTTTGAACCGATAAATATTCCGTCGGCATCCGGTGAAGCCGAAAAGGTTGAGGAGCAGATAGATAAAAACATCGAAATTCTCAACCGACAGATACTTGAAGCCGAGGCTCTTGAGGAATATTATTTTAAGTTGCATTTCGAGTTTTGCAATTCGCTTTATCACACGCTTGTGAACGAGTCCGAAAAATTTGAAATATTAAAGAGCGGGCTTTTAAACAATAATTCGTATATCCTGTGCGGTTTGCTTCCGCTTTCGACAAAGGACGAGACGGAGCAAAGGCTCAAAGAGATAGACGGTGCATTTTATACAGAATCGGAAACAGTCAAGATTAAGGTATCCTGACTGACCTTATAAAAACCGAAAGGAGACGGTAGGGGCTATGGCTATCGAAAAGATGAAGCTTGTCAAAATAAGCGGCAGCCTTACAAAGCTTTATGACTTGAGTGCAAGGCTTTGCGAGAGCGAGTGTTTTCATCCGGATTCCGCGGCGAAATACATATCTTCGTCAATGGGATTCGTACCGTTTGTTGATGACAATCCGTATGCCGGTGAGCTGTCGGAGCTTCGTGATATAGCGAAAGCTGCAAAATTTGATCTCGAATTTAAAAGCATAGAAGAAAGCGATTCGGACGTTGACGAAAAGGACGCGTCTTATCTTAAGGACGTTGAAAAAAAGGTTATAGGACTTTATGAGCAGCGAAGCTCGTTGCTCGACCAAAAGGCGGTATGCGAGGGCGGTATTGAAAAATATTCGCACTTTAAGGGCCTCGGTATTGACCTTGACCAGGTATCGCAATGCGAATTCGTCAAAATACGTTTCGGTCATATGCCGAAGGAGAGCTACGAAAAGCTGAAGACGGTGTTCAAAGATAATCCGTACGTTATGTTTTATCCTTGCTCCGAGGATAAAACGGATTATTGGGGCGCATATTTTGCACCGAGTGACAAGGTGAACGAGATTGACGGTATATTTGCTTTCCTCTTGTTTGAACCGTTTGAGGTTCCCGGAGCGGCAGGCACCGTTGAGGAAGTAATCGAGCAGATTAAAAAGAGCATTGAGATAATCAAGTCTCAGATAAAAGAGACGGACGATAAAATCCGAGAGCTTTGGCAGACCGAGCACGACCATTGCAACAAGATTTATTCAAATCTTGTATATCAGAATTCGCTTTATGAGCTCCGCTCTTACGCGCTGCACAATGACAAGTACTTTATGTTTACCGGGTTTATACCGGAGGGTAGCGAAAAGAAGTTCAAAAAGGAGCTTAAAAATGTCGGTGAGATTTCTGTCGAGATAAGCGATCCGCCGCATGACGGCAAGACTGTGGTTCCGGTTAAACTCAAAAAGACGCCGAAGCTGTTTAAGGCTTTTGTTGACCCATACAGATTTTATGTCGATATGTACGGCACCCCGTCGTACGACGATATAGATATTACCGGGTTCGTGGCTATAACATATACCATACTTTTCGGTATGATGTTCGGCGATCTCGGCCAGGGCTTCGTTTTAATGCTCATAGGAATATTTATGTGGGCAAAGAAAAAGATAAAGCTCGGCAAAATACTTATTCCGTGCGGAATTTCATCTATGTTCTTCGGCTTTATGTTCGGCAGCGTGTTCGGATATGAGGATATGCTCGATCCCGTTTACCACGCTCTCGGCTGGAAGGGCAAGCCGATGACCGTAATGGAAAGCGTAAATACGGTTCTTTTAATAGCTATCGGTATAGGCATAGGGCTTATGGTAGTTGCAATGCTGCTTAATATTTACGCATGCATAAAGCGTAAACAGTTCGGTGAAGCATTGTTCAGTCAAAACGGACTTACGGGACTTTTGATGTATCTGTCCGGCGTAAATCTCGCTTCCGGCTTTATGGGCGGTCCGTCTCCCGTACCGAATAAGGTATGCGCCGTAACGCTTGCGGTAACGGCGGTTCTGCTTATGATAAAGGATATCCCGATAGGTCTTATCGAAAGGAAGCCTGATTGGAAGCCGGAGAGCATCGGGGATTTCATACTTCAAAATGTATTTGAACTTCTCGAATATGTGCTTTCGTATTTGAGCAACACGGTATCCTTCCTTCGTGTCGGCGCATTCGTACTTGTCCATGCAGGTATGATGATGGTTGTATTCTCACTCGCCGGTGCACACGAGAACATCTTTGTTATCATCCTCGGCAATATTCTTGTCATTGCGCTTGAAGGTCTTTTGACTGGCATACAGGCACTTCGTCTTGAATATTACGAGATGTTCAGCCGCTTCTATGAGGGCGGAGGAACGGCTTTCAAGCCGATAAAATTAAACGCGCAAAATTAAAAGTTGGAGGAATAAAATTATGTCAACTCTTTTCTATGTACTTCTCATCCTTGCACCCGCAGCAATACTTGCAACAGCGTATGCAATAATCAAAAAAAGAAATCAGGGCAGAAGCATTAAACGCTCCGTTGCGGTAAATCTCGCAACCTTCGCTGTACTTACTGTTCTTATTGCCGCTCTTTCGGTAAGCGTTTTCGCTGCAGACGATAACAATGCTTCGGCTGCCGACGCCTCTGCTGCAACCACAGCTACCGAGACTGTTGATAATTCAAAGGGTATGGGACTTTTGGCTGCAGGCCTTGTAACAGGTCTCGCAGGTATCGGCGGCGGTATTGCCGTTGCCGCAGGCGCACCCGCAGCAATAGCCGCTACCGCAGAGGACCCCAAGTCATTCGGTAAGTCAATTATATTCGTTGCACTCGGCGAGTCCATAGCACTTTACGGTGTTGTTATTTCAATTCTTATTCTCCAGAAGGTCTAAAATGATTTGCGGCGGCACCGTGCTTTCAAAGGCCGCCTTATGACCGAAAAAAGACAGACTGTGAGCTGTTTTGGTTGCCGAAGGGCACATTGGGGGCTCCCCAAAAAGATTACGGATACAAAGGGTAATTGTTATGAAATTCTTCTTGATAAGCGACAATACCGACGCTATGATCGGTATGCGTCTTGCCGGAATTGAAGCAAAGCGGGTGACTTCGCGCGATGAAGCCGAAAAGGCTTTCAAAAAGGCTTTGTCTGCGGAAGACATCGGCATACTGCTTATAACCGCAGGAGTTGCCGAGCTTTGCCCCGAAACGGTAAAAAAATTAAAGCAGGGCAACAGGCCGCTGCTTGTCACAATTCCCGACGGCGACGGAAACGGCAGAAATCGTGATTCCATTACCGAATATATCCGCGACGCCATCGGTATAAAGATTTAAAGAACAGTGAGGTGAGATCATGGAAGAAATCAACAGCAAAAAGACAGAGGCGTTCTTAACTGCCATAAAGACTCTTGCAGACGAAGAGTGCAAAAGTATAGACGAAGAAACGGACCGCTTGCGTGTTGAGCGTTTGCGCGCTCTTCAAAAAGAGGCCGAGGATCGTTATAAGTCATATACCGAATACGAAACCGCTCGTATAAAGGCGGACTGCAACAGCGCCGTCTCCGAATGTGAAGAAAGGTCAAGAAAAGAGCTTACCGATCTTCGCGCAGAGCTTTGCAAAAAGGTGTTTGACGCGGCAGGTGAAAAAATTAACGAGTATACAAAAACCGATTCTTACCGCGAAAAGCTTGTTTCATCGGCAAAAGAGATTGCCGAGGCTTTTGACGGCGGTGATGTTGAGCTGTTTTTACGCAAAGAGGATCTCGTGTTTTCCGACGATCTCAAGGCGATATTTAAAAACGGTTGTGTCGTAACCGAAAGCGACGACATAGTTTACGGCGGTTTGAGAGCTGCGGACAGAAAAACGCACTGCCTTGCCGACGATACTCTTGATACAAAACTCAAAGAGCAAAAAGAATGGTTCCTTGAACATTCGGGACTTTCCATCGAGGAGTGATATATTTGTCAGAGAATGTAATATTCGGTATCAACGGCCCTGTCGTTACCATAAAAGGCGAGACTGATTTGAGCATGATGGAAATGGTCTACGTCGGCAAAGAAAAGCTGATAGGCGAGGTAATAGGCCTTGATAAAAAGATGACCACCATTCAGGTATATGAGGAGACTACGGGCCTCAAGCCCGGTGAGCCGGTATACTCAACGGGTCTTCCCATGAGCGTTACCTTAGGCCCCGGAATTATCGGCAACATATTCGACGGTATTGAAAGGCCGCTCCCCGCAATCGAAAAGAAGTTCGGCGCTTTTATAGGCAAGGGCGCTCAATTCTCTCCGCTTGACACCGAAAAGAAATATAAAGTAACCTTAAAGGTTAAAGTCGGCGACACACTTTCCGGCGGCGATATTTACGCCGAATGCCCGGAAACGCCGGTAATAACACATAAAATAATGTTGAGTCCTCTGCTTTCGGGTACCGTTACCGAGGTAATGCCCGACGGCGAATACACCGTAAACGATACGGTTGCAAAAATCAAGGACAAAAAGGGTAACGAAACGGAGCTTACGCTTTTACAGAAGTGGCCCATACGAAATCCGAGACCGATTAAAAAGAGACTCCCCGCCACTAAACCGCTTGTTACGGGTCAGCGTGTAATCGACACGGTTTTCCCGGTAGCCAAGGGCGGTGCGGCGGCAATCCCCGGAGGCTTCGGTACAGGTAAAACAATGACTCAGCATCAGCTTGCCAAATGGTGCGATGCCGATATCATAATTTACGTCGGCTGCGGCGAGCGCGGTAACGAGATGACTCAGGTTCTTACCGAGTTTTCGGATATTACCGACCCCAAGACGGGCAGACCGCTTCTTGACAGAACAATGCTTATAGCAAATACCTCTAACATGCCCGTTGCGGCACGTGAGGCTTCAATTTACACAGGCATTACAATAGCTGAGTATTACCGCGATATGGGCTATGATACGGCACTTATGGCAGACTCGACATCACGTTGGGCTGAGGCGCTCAGAGAAATTTCCGGACGACTTGAGGAAATGCCCGCCGACGAAGGCTTCCCGGCATATCTTCCGTCGAGACTTTCCGAATTCTACGAGCGTTCGGGTTATACCGAAAACCTTAACGGTACTGAGGGCTCAATAACGCTTATCGGCGCGGTATCGCCTCAGGGCTCCGACTTCTCCGAGCCTGTAACTCAGAATACAAAGCGTTTTACAAGATGCTTCTGGGCTCTTGATAAATCGCTCGCTTATGCGAGACACTATCCGGCAATAAACTGGACTCTCTCTTACAGCGAGTACACGGGTGACCTTGCTAACTGGTACAGAGACAATGTTTCACCCGACTTTATGAAATACCGCGAAGAGCTTTGCTCGCTTTTACTTGAGGAAAACTCACTTATGGAGATAGTAAAGCTGATAGGTGCGGACGTGCTTCCCGACGATCAGAAGCTTGTAATTGAAATTGCAAGAGTAATCAGAGTCGGATTCCTTCAACAAAACGCATTCCATGCCGACGACACCTTCGTTCCGCTTGAGAAGCAGTTTAAGATGATGCACGTCATACTCCATTTGTACCACAGAGCAAAGGAAGTAGTCGCAAGGCAGATTCCTCTTTCAAAGATAACGGCTACGGGACTGTTTGATAAATTTACAAAGATGAAATACGATGTGCCGAACAGCAACATAGAAATGCTTGACGATTACATCAAAGAAACCGATGCCGTTATGGACGGAATACTGAAGTAAGGTAGGTGAGCACAATGATAATTCAACATTTAAGACTTGATGCTATCAACGGCTCACTTGTTGAGCTTGACGGTGTAAAGGACGCTTCGTTTGACGAGATAGTTAATTTTAAGCTTGATGACGGCACACAGCGCACCGGAAGAATAGTTAAGATAGACGGTGAGCATATCACGGTACAGGTGTTTGAGGGTACAAGAGGTATTTCTCTTCAGAACGCCTCCACAAGCCTTACCGGAAAGCCCATGGAAATATCGCTTTCGCCCGAAATTCTCGGCAGAGTGTTCGACGGACTCGGCAGACCCATAGACGGTCTCGGCGAGGTCTATCCCGAAGAGAAACGCGATGTTAACGGTGCTCCGATAAACCCCGTATCACGTGAATATCCGCGTAACTTTATTCAGACGGGTATTTCGTCGATAGACGCTCTCGCAACGCTTATACGCGGTCAGAAATTGCCTATATTCTCAGGCTCCGGTATGAAGCATAACGAGCTTGCCGTTCAGATAGTGCGTCAGTCCACAATTTCCGATAATGAGGACTTCGCAATAGTTTTTGCGGCAATGGGCGTTAAAAACGACGTAGCAAATTACTTCCGCACTTCATTTGAAGAGGCGAATGTAATGAACAGGGTTGTTATGTTCTTAAACCTTTCAAACGACCCTATAATCGAGAGAATTATGACTCCGCGCTGCGCTCTTACCGCGGCGGAATATCTCGCATTTACTCTTCATAAGCACATACTTGTAATTTTGACCGATATGACTTCATATGCCGAGGCTCTTCGTGAATTCAGCTCGTCAAAGGGTGAGATTCCGAGCCGTAAAGGCTTCCCCGGCTACCTTTATTCGGACCTTGCATCGCTTTATGAGCGCGCGGGTATGATAGAGGGCGTTGAGGGCTCCGTTACGCAGATACCGATTCTTACAATGCCCAACGACGATATTACGCACCCCATTCCCGACCTTACGGGTTATATTACCGAGGGTCAGATAGTTCTTGACCGTGACCTTGATTATAAAGGCATTTATCCGCCGGTCAACGTACTTTCGTCTCTGTCGCGTCTTATGAAGGACGGTATCGGCGAGGGCTTTACAAGAGAGGACCATTCGGCACTTTCAAACCAGCTCCTTGCGACATATGCCAAGGTTCAGGATGCTAAATCGCTCGCGTCTGTAATAGGTGAAGATGAGCTGTCGCCGGACGATAAGCTTCTTATGAAGTTCGGCAAGGAATTTGACAACAGGTTCTTGAATCAGAGCTTTACCGAAAACCGTACCATTGACGAGACTCTCGACCTCGGCTGGGAGCTTCTTTCAATGCTTCCGCGCCGTATGCTCGACCGTGTTGATGATAAGACTCTTGATAAGTACTATAAAGGCAAAAACTGAGCCTTTTAAAATTCGGAAAAGGAGGAAAAGCCGATGGCACAGGTGTTCCCGACAAAAGCCAATTTGATGGCGACGCAGAAATCTCTCGATTTAGCCAAGCTCGGCTATGAGCTGATGGACAGAAAACGTAACATTCTTGTTCGTGAGATGATGCAGCTTATAAGCGAAGCAAAGGAAGTCGAGGCAAATATAAACGCGGTATACGACAAGGCTTATTCGTCCTTGAAGCTTGCCAATATTACGCTTGGCGTTTGCGGTAATTTTGCAAGAACCATACCCGTTGATAACGGGCTTTCCCTTGATTTTCGCAGCGTAATGGGTGTTGAGATACCGAAAATATCGCTTGAAAGCAGCAAGCTGATGCCGTATTTCGGCTTTAATTCGACAAACTCCCACCTTGACGAGGCTTACATAAACTTCAACGAGGCAAAGAAAATGACCGTAAAGCTTGCCGAAACCGAGGCTTCGATTTACCGCCTTGCGGATGCGGTTAAGAAAACGCAAAAGCGTGCCAACGCGTTAAACAACATAATGATACCTCAGTTTACGGGTACGATTAAGTACATCTCCGAAGCGCTCGAAGAAAAAGAGCGTGAAGATTTTACAAGGCTTAAAGCCGTTAAAAATCAAAAAGAGGAGAAAAAACGCGAGGCAAAATAAAAATCAGAGGACTGTAAAAGCTCGTCTTTTACAGTCCTTTTTATGTGCTTTTTTTGCGGTTGTTTTTTCTTATCCTTATTGAGGATTATATTCAGTGACCGAATCGTGAGCAAATATAAAAAATGCTGTGAAACGTATGTTCCACAGCATTTTTGCATCTGTATAAGCTTATTTTATTTCAACTATCCAGCCTTCTGGAGCTTCGATTCTGCCCATCTGAATTCCGGTGAGAGTATCGTAGAGCTTCTTGATGGTCGGACCCATCTCGTCCATACCCGACGGGAAGCAAATTTCCTTGCCGTGGTCATATACCTTGCCCACGGGAGATATAACGGCAGCGGTTCCGCAAAGACCCATCTCTGCAAAATCGGAAAGCTCGCTGAGGTAAACTTCTCTTTCCTCAACATTGAGGCCGAGGTAATCTTTTGCAACTGTTACAAGCGAACGTCTGGTTATAGACGGAAGAATTGACGGGCTCTTCGGAACGACTACGGTGCCGTTCTTATCAATAAAGAGACAGTTGGCGCCGCCGGTTTCCTCAACCTTTGTTCTTGTAGCGGGATCAACATAGAGGTTTTCATCAAAGCCGTTTTCGTGTGCGTCAACTATGTTGTAGAGCGACATTGCGTAGTTAAGACCTGCTTTGATATGGCCGGTTCCTCTGGGAGCTGCGCGGTCAAGGTCGGTTACACGAATGGTAATGGGCTTTGCACCGCCTTTAAAATAAGGACCTACCGGAGTTACAAATATACGGAACTGATATTCGTCGGCAGGCTTAACGCCGATAACCGGATTTGAGCCGAACATATACGGCCTTATGTAAAGGGTTGCGCCCGAACCGTATGGGGGAACATAGTCGATATTTGCTTTGACTACTTCTTTTACAGCCTCTACGAATTTATCTTCGGGAAATACGGGCATTTTAAGGCGCTCGCATGATGATTTCATTCTTGCGGCGTTAAGGTCGGGGCGGAAGCATACCGTTCTGCCGTCTTCCGTTGTGTACGCCTTAAGACCCTCAAAGCAAGACTGCGAGTACTGAAGAACACCTGCACACTCATTGATAACGACGTTGGGATCAGAGGTAAGTCCGCCATCCCATTTGCCGTCCTTAAAGTTGGCAACATATCTTTTGTCCGTGGGGATATAGCTGAAGCCTATCGAACCCCAGTCAATATTTTTCTTCGCCATAGTATTACTTCTTTCGTAATTTGAATTTTTATTCATTATATCACATATTTTCTGTTGTTTGCAATAGAATATGCGAGCTTTAACGCGGCGTTTTGACGAAATATCGGCCGATTTTTGCCATCGGTTTATAAAAAATGTTGTATATAAATGTCGCTTATGTTAAAATAATATAAAATGTGTATAAAATGCATAAGTGCCAATCCGATAGGGTTCGGCGCTGCGTTTAAAACAACAAAACTCAAAACGGGGTGATAATTTATGTCGGTTTATACAGAGCGCGCCGCGGAACTTTTCGGCAAAGGCTTTAACTGCTCTCAGGCTGTTTTTGCGGCGTTTTGCGATAAATTCGGAATGGACGAAAAAACCGCTCTCAAGGTCGCGTCCGGCCTCGGCGGCGGAGTAGGCAGAATGAGAGAGGTCTGCGGAGCTATGTGCGGAGCCGCTATGGTTGCAGGTATGGTATACGGTGACGATACAGGCGAAAACAGGGAGGCAAAATCCTATACGTATAAAAAGGTTCAGGAAATTGCCGCTGAATTTAAAAAGACCAATCCGTCTATAATCTGCCGCGAACTTTTGGGATTGTCAAAAAACTGCGCCGTTACTCCGAACGCCGAAAAACGCACGGCGGAGTATTATAAAAAACGGCCTTGCGCTCAAATAGTGGAAGATGCGGTGAAAGCTACGGAAAAAGTGCTTTTCTCGGAATAGTGCTCCATAAAAGCTCAACTGCAAAATGAAAAAGGAAATGTTTTATGAATAAAAATACCGCATTTGTCTCTTCCGATGAAGAGATAATATATATAGGAAACGAAAATACGGTGCGCGAAATATCGACCTCCGGTAAGGTATTGCGAACCGTCCGCATAATTAACAGGCGAATGGACGAGACCTCGTTTTCTCCCTCGGACGGCTCTGAGGAGTTTATAATATCCTATAAAAACGGTGTGTTCGGCAAGGGCAAAATACACTCCTCCGATTGCAAACTGAAAAGCACGGAGCTGAAAGAGGATGGGGCGGTTAAAAAAGCCGTATTTTGCTTTGAGCCGTACCGTATACACTCTTCCGACGTATTTGTGAAGGTGATATTTGAGGCGAGGGATTCTGACCACGTTATCAGAAAATATGTTACCATATCGTCAAGTGCCCCGAAAAAACTGTTCATTGATTATATCGACCTTGAATATTTTGTGCTCGGAGCCGATATTAAAATGCGCTTTTCAAGACCGGATATGGAAAAAGCCTATCTTTCGCAGTTTCAGTCGGCACTCGGTCAGCCGATATATATAAACGGTATGTATTTCGGCTGTGAATTTCCGACGACGGATAATAACATAGTAGATAATACGGCACATATAAGATATTTCGCCGGAAAAGCCCTTAAGGAGCTGTCAAACGGCAATGAAATCTATATTTCACATCCGACAATCGGCGGTGCGGCGCGCAGCTTTGATATGGAGGTCGTGAGAGCCGATTTCCTTGAGTATATAAAAGGCATTGCAAAACCGATTTATCTCCGCACACAGTACAATTCTTGGTACGACCATATGCTTGATATAACAAGCGAAAACATACGTGACTCTTTTTTCGAAATAGAAAAGGGCCTTTCGAGTGCGGGCGTTCCGCCGCTCAATTCTTATGTCGTAGACGACGGTTGGGTTGATTACGATAAGGATTTTTGGTGCTTCAATGATAAATTCCCCAATGAACTCTATGAGAGCTCTGCGCTCAGCAAGAAATTTTCGTCCGAATTCGGACTTTGGCTCGGACCTCGCGGCGGCTATAATTTGAAAACCGACAAGTTCGGCAGAAGAATGGAGCGCTCCGGCAAGGGCGGCTATAACAGGCAGAGCCGCGATGTGTGCGTTGCCGATCACCGATACACAAAAAATGTGCTTGAGTTTTTCCTTGATTGTATGGAAAAATTTGATATTAACTATTGGAAGCTTGACGGTTTTCTGCTGAAATCGTGTAAAAACAGACATCACGGGCATCCCGTAGGCGGAAAACACGGTATGTACTGCTTTACGGACTGCTGGGAAAACTGGACGGATATATTTGAAAAAATGCACCTTCTTCGCGAGAAAGAGGGCAAGGATCTCTGGATTAACCAGACAAGCTATTGTAACGCGAGCCCGTGGCACCTTATGTACAGCGAGAGCTTCTGGATGCAAAACAGCGGCGATATAGGCTTTATTGATAAAACGACAAGCGGAGAAAAGCTCTGCGGAAGCGATATTGACAGAATGCTTACATACCGCGATTCAAAGTATTTTGACTTCCACAGAAAAAGGCAGTATCAGTTCCCTCTGTCAAATATGTATAATCACGAGCCGATTTACGGCAACACCGCAAAGATTCATATGACGGACGAGGAATTCCGCAAATATATGTATATGATATCCACGCGCGGAACCGCATTTTGGGAGCTTTATTACAGCTTTAACCTCTTTACGCCCGATATGTGGCTTATCAATGCCGATGTTTTGTCGTTTATCAGGGAGAATTTCAGCATATTGCGAAATTCAAAGCTGATAGGCGAGTCTCCCGACACGGGCAGCGTTTACGGCTACTCCGCATGGGAAAACGCAAACGGTATAGTTTCGGTGCGAAATCCGGCTAATAAAAAACAGAGCTTCTCGTTTATTCTCGACAGAATCATAGGAGTTGTCGAGGGTGCCGAAAATATGACGTGCGTCACGGTTTTGCCGTATACGGAAAAACCCGATGAAAGGAAATACTCATACGGTGACACCGTTTCGGTGGATTTGGAGCCGCATGAAATACGAATTTTCAAGTTTACAAACGAAAATACATCTCCGTTAAAGCTTACAGAGGCAAAATTCATCGACGAAAAGACCGTTGAATTCAGATTTAACAGTCATATCGCTGTAAAGATGAGTACATTTACACTTGGCGGCGTGGCTCTTAAAAAAGAGCTTCGGGCTAATTACAGCGATGTCAGAGTGTATTTGCCTGCCGAGGGCGAAAATTTACAAAAGCTTGATATAGATATAGATGTAAAAGATATTTACGGAAACGTTCTTTCCGAAAAAGTACCCGTAACATATTTCAAAAACGGGTGTATACCTATATCCTACGGCGTTTCGGGGCGCGGTGACTTTGCGCTCAGGCTGACGCTTTCCGCTGTTCCCACAGACGGTATGATACTTCTCGGCGGCAAAGATATGAGCATTTTTGTCGCAAACGGGAAGCTTGTTTTCGACGTTAAGGGAATTAAGGCAAAATCCGATACGATAATTGCCGGCAAAGATAATGTAAAGGTATACGCCTTGCGTGAAAGAAACGGTATGATTAAGCTCTATATAGACGGTAAACTCGATTGCTCCGGCTATGATGTGAGAAATGCAGGCGCAGATATTGCCGCAGGTGAAATCAAATGCGGTGTAAGTGTTAAAAACATTGAGATTTTTAACCGTGCTTTCAGCTTTGATGAGGTAAAGGACTGATATTATGGAAGAAAAAACGCTTCATAAACACCTTGTTGCCAAAACGGACGGTAAGGCCGAGCCGGACAATATTCTTATAGCCGGCAGCATAAGAATAACGGTCATATTTCCGAATCTTATAAGGGTAGAGTGCGGAAGTGAGAAATCCTTTTGCGATGAAGCGACGCAAAGTGTTTGGTTACGCAATCACGGTAAGGTCGATTTTACATATGAAATAACAAAGACCAAAATCATAATAAAAACCGAAAAAGCCGAGTTTTGCGTAAACCGCAGAAACGGTACGGCGATATATGCCAAAATCGGAGATATGGAGTCGAGCTGTGATAACAGTGAGAATTTAAAGGGCACGGCACGCACTCTTGATCAGTCACACGGTGCGATTCCGCTCAAAGACGGAGTTATCTCGTGTGACGGAGCTGCCGTATTTGATGACAGCAAGTCGCTGCTTATGTGTAAAGACGGAGAAGTCAGACCGCGCCCCGCGAAAGAACGCGATATTTATGTGTTTGCATACGGCACCGATTATATAGGTGCGGTCAATGCTCTTTATAAAATTACGGGCGAGGTGCCGCTGGTGCCGCGTTTTGCTCTCGGTAACTGGTGGAGCCGCTATAAGGCGTATACACAGAGCGAATATCAAAACCTGATGCTTGAATTTAAAAAACACAATGTCCCGCTTACCGTAGCCACGGTTGATATGGATTGGCATTGGGTAGATGTTAAAAAGCAATTTCCGGATGCAGAATACAATAAAACGAGACCGCTGTTTTGGTCAGACGGATGGACCGGATACAGCTGGAACACCGAGCTTTTCCCCGATTACAGGGGCTTTTTGAATTTCCTGCATGAGCAGGGGCTTAAAGTTACGCTGAATTTGCATCCTGCTCTCGGCATACGATCGTTTGAAAACTGCTATGACGCGGCGGCGAGGGCTATGGGGCTTGACCCGGCCGAGAAAAAGCCGATAGAATTTGATATAACCGATACACAGTTTATAAACACATATTTTGATACGGCACACCATCCGTATGAGGATGAGGGGGTCGATTTTTGGTGGATAGATTGGCAGCAGGGCAAAAAGAGCAAGCTGCCGGGTCTTGACCCTTTATGGGCGCTGAATCACTATCATTATCTTGACAGGCAGCGTTCGGGCAAGCGTCCTCTCATTCTCTCGCGTTATGCCGGCATAGGCTCTCACAGATATCCCCTCGGATTTTCGGGAGATACATTTATGAGCTGGCGAGTTCTTAAATTTCAGCCGTATTTTACATCTACCGCGTCGAACTGCGGATATACCTGGTGGAGCCATGATATAGGCGGCCATTGCTTCGGCAGGCACGATGATGAGATGTACGTGCGCTGGGTGCAATTAGGCACTTTTTCGCCGATTATGCGCTTGCATTCAAGCAATGACCCGCTCTCCGGCAAGGAGCCGTGGAATTACGGCTGGGAAGCCGAAATGACAGCGGAACGTTATTTGAGGCTTCGTCATGAACTGATCCCGTATCTCTACTCTATGAATTACCGTACTCATAAATTCGGAAGAGCGCTCTGTGAACCGCTTTACTACGATAACCCGGAGTGCGAGGGTGCTTACAAATGCCGTAACGGATATATGTTCGGCAGCGAGCTTTTGGTTTGCCCCGTCACGTCAAAGATAAATAAAAAGACGCGCCGCGCCGAAACCCGTGTATGGCTGCCTAAGGGACGTTGGACTGACGTCTTCACGGGCAAAATATATCGTGGTTCAAAGACGGTCAGAATACACAGCGAGCTTAATACGATGCCTGTTTTTGCACGCGAGGGAGCGATAATACCGCTGTCTCTTGATGAGGGGAACAGCTGCAAAAATCCCACAGTATTGAAATTCAAGGTGTACCGCGGCAACGGCAGTTTTTCTCTCTACGAGGATGACGGTGAGACTAACAGCTTTAAGGACGGCGATTTTTCAATAACCGAGCTTTCCGTCAGCGAAACCGAAAACGGTATTAAGCTGACTCTCTGCGGCGGAAAGGAAAAGGATTATCTTCCGCTTAAAAGGCAGTATGTGTTTGAGTTTTCCGACATTGTATCCGCAGAGAACGTGAGGGTTATGTCAGGCGGCGAAAAGCTTGATTGTTCGGTCACGGATGCAGGCGGCAGAGTTACCGTTTCGCTGCCTCCCACGGAGATTTCCGCCCCGATAGAAGCGGAGCTTTACGGCGTTACGGTGCTTAAGAACAAACCGAAGCGCGAAGCAGTCCGTGAGGCTATGACAAAATTCAACGGTATCAATAACTTGAAAAAACGTCGTTATTTAATCCTTGAAAAGGCAAAGGACGATGCGGCGCTTCTTTCCGATGTGCGGATTTTGGGCAATTCGGCGCTGCGCTCCGAGCTGCTTGAAATTTTGGAGGACCTTGACTATACGCCGTAAAACAGGCGGATGTCGAATTTTGTTGACTTACCGTTCATTAAATAATATAATAAAATAACTTTACTAAAAAGCATTTTCGGAAAGGCGTGTTTAATTTGTCTGCATTACCTTGTGATATTGACTGTATTGCCGCTGATTTTTCAATTAACGGAAATTTTAAGGAATACACCGCTCTTAATGACGGGCATATAAATTCCACTTATGTCATATCCTTTGATGACAAAGGCGAAACCGTAAAATATACGCTCCAAAAAATAAATACCGGTATATTTAAAAACCCCGATGCGCTCATGAGCAACATTGTCGGTGTTACCACACATATCCGCTCCGCACTTTTAAAGGCCGGCAAAGACGCCGACCGCGGAACCTTAACGTTCCTTAAGGCGGCGGACGGTAAGTATTATTTCCGCGATGAAAACGGTGATTGCTGGCGCGTATACAAATATATAGATAATGTTTATACCTGCAATATAATCGACTCCGCCGAGGTGTTTGAAAATGCAGGCAGAGCATTCGGCGAATTTCAGCGTCAGCTCTCAGATTATCCCATTGACAGCCTTTTTGAAACAATACCGAAGTTCCATGATACATACTCGAGATTCCTTGATTTTATGTCCGCGGTAAAAGAGGACAGAGCGGGAAGAGCCGAAGGTGTGCGAGAGCTTATTGATTTTGCCGTTGCAAGAGAAAGCGACACGCACGTTCTTTTAGACCTTATAGAGCGCGGCAGTCTGCCGCTTCGCGTCACTCATAACGACACAAAGCTCAACAACATTCTTTTTGACCGTGATTCAAATGACGGAATTTGTATAATTGACCTTGACACCGTAATGCCTGGGCTTTCGCTCTATGATTTCGGCGACAGCATCCGCTTCGGCGCAAATACGGCGGCTGAGGATGAAAAGGACGTTTCAAAGGTATCGCTCAGCCTGCCGCTTTACGAAGCATATACAAGGGGCTATTTAAGCTCCGCCAAGGACAGCCTTACCGAAACCGAGACTGAGTATATGGCGTTTTCGTCTAAGCTTATGACATATGAGTGCGGTATACGCTTCCTCGGTGACTATTTAAACGGAGATGTTTATTTCAAGACCGATTATCCCGAGCATAACCTCGTAAGAGCAAAAACGCAGTTTGCTCTTGTGGCCGATATGGAAAAGAAAATGGACGAAATGCGCCGTATAACCGAAAACGCATTAAAATAATCCGTTTTGAAAATCGAACAAACAAAAACAGCGAAGCTCTCCTTCTTTGACGGAGGGCTTCGCTTTATAGTTGCCTGTTTGGTATGATGATGTTATTAACCCTTTGCAAGCTCGTTCAAAACCTCAAGTAAAAACTCCCAGGTTCTTTTTACAGAGGAAATGCTCATACTCTCGCGATAGGTGTGTATGTCTTTAAGGTTCGGACCTATTGAAACGCAGTCAAGGCCGTCGATTTTATCGGAAAACAAGCCGCATTCAACACCGCCGTGTATAGCGGTTATGACGGGTTCATTTTTATACATTTTCTCATAAACCTCTGTCATAACGCTTCTGAGGCGCGATTCTTTTTTATATTCCCATGCGGGGTAATCGCCGAAGGAAATTACCTTGCCGCCTATGGCTCTCATAATCAGAGCGAGGCGACTCTTGAGTTCCTCTTTCTTCAGCAGTACGCTGCTTCTTATACAAAATTCCGCCGAAATTTCACTTTCCTCGGTCTTCAATATGCCGAGGTTGAGCGAGGTTTCCGGAAGACCCTCTATGTCACGGCTCATTGAGATAAGTCCGCACGGGAGGGCGGACAGCATAGCAACTGCCTTTTCGGTAGAGTCGGCATTTGCGGCTTTTTCCTTTGAAGCAGCTTCTTTAACGTCTATAGCGATTCCGTCGTCAACGGAAGAATAATCGTTCCTTATTACTTCGCTTATTTCACAAACTGCTTTTTTGAACTCTTCGGGGCTTTTCGTTTTGACAATCGCCTCGGCACTTGTCGGGATGGCGTTATCCTTTAGTCCGCCGTCAACACTTATTATTCTTGCTTCACAAATGGGCAGCACGTAATTAAGTATTCTGCCGAGAAGCATATCGGCGTTTGCCCTGCCGCGGTGAATTTCGGCGCCGGAGTGACCGCCTTTAAGACCCGAAACGGTTATTTTTAATGTTTCGCCGTCGTATTCTTCTCTTTTTATGGGAAGTATGCAGCGCGTTCTGTTTCCGCCTGCACAGCTTACGGTAAATACTCCCTCGTCCTCCGAATCGAGATTTATCATCATTTTTCCGCGAAGGCTTGACGTGTCAATGTTTTTTGCGCCGTCCATACCCGTTTCCTCGTCCGTTGTAAAGACTGCCTCTACGGGCGGCCTTTTGTTGTCGGAGTCGAGAAGTGCGAGTATCATGGCAACGGCGATTCCGTCATCGGCTCCGAGCGTAGTGCCCACCGCCGAAATATTGTCGCCGTCAACCGCAAGGTCGATACCCTCTTTTTCCATATTCTTGGTGCAGTCGGGGGCTTTTTCGCAGACCATATCAAGGTGCCCTGCGAGAAGTATCGGCTCGGCTTTGTCACAGCCTACGGCAGGGGCAAAGATTATGCAGTTGTTGCTGTCATCCTGCAAACATTTGAAACCGTGACTCTCGGCAAATCTTACACAGTAGTCGCTTATCGCTTTTGTGTTGCCCGAACCGCGCGGTATTTTTGAAATTTCTTCAAAATAATAAAAAACCTTTTTCGGAGATAATCCGTCTGTTATTCTCATATTTTCACCTCATTTTATTTTGCGTCAGTTAACTCTCATTGCACTTTTCGGCTCAACCGTGAGAGAATTAACGGTTACCGCCGTATCGTTATAGTTAAAGTATATTATAATGCTGTTATTGTATTCCGTGCAGTAAACGCCGTCCTGAACCTTGTAGTGCGCCGTCATTCTCGCATTGCGGAGATTGCCGAGAATAGAGTCTGCTGTTTGATATTTTTCGGCGGCAGAGTTGAGCTGATTTTCATAGCTGTATTTTTCGTCAAGCTCAGATTTACCTGTCTTTGAGCAGTACCATTCATACGACGGTATTGCGCCGTATTCGAGCGATTTCAAAAATGCTGTTTCGCTGTCGTCGGCAAGGTTTACGGGGGCCATGGTGTAGTCGGAAATGCCGTGCAGTATCATTTCGACAAACGGCACCGAAGAGTACGAATCGCTTTGAGGGTACGCCGTGTCATAGGAAAGCCCCGAGACAAAGTCGGCGTTTTTCAACAGATAGAAATTGCCGCCGCATATCATAAGGTCGTGACCGTTCGAGAGCTTTTCAATTCCTTTTGAAACAGTCTGTACGGCGGTATCCCTGTTTTGACCGATCATTGAAAAATCCGAATATAAAAGACTGCCGGCGTCGTTTACACAATAGCCGTCAAAAGCAAAGTCGCTTGTGCTGTTTACGTAATCGGTAATATTTTTCTCGATTTTGGACAGAGCCAAAGCATAGCTCTCGGTCGTATTTTTCTTTGACAGAGCGCTGAATTTATCCGGCGTCTCAACGGTGAGCTTTTTGCCGGACATATCGCGCGCGCTCTTATCCGAATTTTCCCCTGTAGAGAAAATAACCGTGCTCACATCGCCGTACATCTCGAATTTTTGAGTCGCAATATACTGCTTTAAATTCTCAAACGATTTTTTGCCGCCGAGTTTTTTTATTGTTGAGGCTCCCGAGAGCAATTCCTGGTTGTTTGCTCCGTCAAGCACGCCGCAGTATCGCACGGTTATATTGTTTACGCTTTTTGCCTTGAGCATATTGAGAAGGTCGTATGCCTGGTCAAACGTAGTAAGGCTGACGTATCTGCCGCCGCTTTTTTGTGCCGTGCCGAGTATTGTCAGCGCAAACGGCAGATGAGCGGATGAAGTTACCGTTCTCGTGGATAAAACCGAATTTCTTATAAGCTGTTCGCGACAGGCTATTGCCATGCCCGAGTAGCTCGCGTTTTTGTTTGTGAGAAAGCGGTAGCATACGTTTATTTCTCCGCTGTACTGTGTTCCGACATACTTTGTCATTTTGCTTCCCGAGCCGACATATGACACATCGGTAATTGTATATGACGTGCCCGCGCGGTCGTATTTGTCACCGCTGCTTTTTTGAACCGAATCCACCGATGCTATGGTATCGCCCTTTGTAATAAGAGCCACAAAAGCACTGTTTTGCTGCTTCATTCCGAAAAATCCGAGCAGAGCCGAAGCATTTATTTTGCTCTCGTTTTCCGTCACGTCTTTAACTGCCGGGTCAGAGCCGTAAACCTTAAAGCTTTTTTCCGGATAATCTGATTTGCTGTCCGACATCATAAGCGAACCGCTGCCGTCGGGTAAAAGAATGAAGTCTCCTTCGGAAAAATCCTTTTCTGCGCCAAAGTAGCTTAAAAGATTTATTTTTTCGAGCGCATAACCGTCCGAGACCTTTATGTCTCCGCAGTTTACTTTGACGTCCATTACTCCGTCGGAGAGTATATAACTTACCGTGACCGACGCATACGGCGTATCGCCCTGCGGTCCGTTTACCGCACTGTCCTTATCGGACGCCATATTGTATGTTACCTGAAGTCCGTTGCTGACGGGCTTAAATTCAAAAGAAGAAAACGCTACGGAGTTATCCTGAGAATTCAGTATATATTTTTTACCGTCCTTTGAGAGCACCGCACTCAGAACATATGCTCTGCTCTCGCTTTCGTCATCCGAGGCAAGCGGCATGGAGTACCAGAATTTTCCCTCGGACGTCTCTTTTACCGCGACGGCACCCGTGGTTTTGTCATAGTAAAGCTCTATAAGACCGGACTGGGTGACAAATATCATATTGTCTTTGTTTATAACGTGAAAGCCGTTATCGGTATAGTCTCCGGAAACGGTTGAGAGAACCGAAACCTTCGTTTTGAGCGTTACATCTGGCGAGCCGCAGGAGGTAAATATCAGCGATAAAATAAGTATCAAAGCTGTTATGCAAGGCAGTAATTTTTTAGTGCTTTTCATATTTGTTTCTCCGTTAACATTATAAATAACAACTTATTTTACCATATATATATAATTATTTCCACTATTATTATTTATTCAGGACTTCTCCTTTAAGTTGAAAAAAGTGTTATTTTTTTATTTCACCGAGTGTAGTCTCGACTGCGTCCGCTATTGCCGCAGCATAGCTTTGCAGATTTTTATCGAAAAGAGCGTTGTCGCCGTCGTCCGTAATAAATCCCATCTCCGCAAGGCAGCTCGGCATATCCGTGTTTTTATTTACGTAATAGTTGTTTCCGTTTCCGGCTATTCCGCCTTTAACCCCTCTGTTTTTTGATAATCCGACTTCGCCGAGGGCATCCATTATGTTTTCGGCGAGCAGCAAATCGTCTGGAGGAGAGTTTTTAAGCGTCCATATTTCAAAGCCGCAGCCGCTGTCGGCACTGTTGCGGTGCAGGGATATAAAAAGGTCGGCTTTCTTTTTGTTTGCCGTTTTGCAGCGGTCCTCAAGCGATACATATGTGTCGTCGCTTCTTGTCATTATTGTGTTTATTCCGCGGGCTTTAAGCTCGGCTTCCACAGCCTTTGCAAGGCGCAGATTATCGTCTTTTTCATATCTTTCACCGTTTGTTGCTCCTACGTCGTATCCGCCGTGCCCTGCGTCTATGCATACGGTGTTGCCGCTTTTTTTCGGCATATGTACCGCTGCGGTGACAAGCAGCGCCGTAAATATCGCAAACGAAAGTATGAGCACAAAAAACGATATTTTGCCGAAGCCTTTTACTTTGCGCGCCGTTTTACTCCGTCTGTGTTTTGCCAATTTATCACCTTCCGAGAAAGCTTTAAAAGCAGTGCGTAAAATCTGCTTTTTGTTTAAATTATATTTCCGCGTTTCGGCTGAAGTCAATCGATTTGGCGTTTTTTAAAAAAATCTTAATATTTTTGTTGACAACCCAAGAAAAGTATGATATATTGATACCATACTAATCCGATAGGAAATGAGAGGTTCGAAAAAGGAGGCTGTTTTAATGGCTGATCTTAAAAGAATAAAATCAAGACAATGTAACTGGAGAAACAGCCGAATGTGTACCTGTTGACCTTTAATTTTAACAAAATATCATTTAAAAATTATTGAAAGAGGTACACAAAATGAGTAACAAAAATTATAAATTCGAAACCTTGCAGCTCCACGTAGGCCAGGAAGAGCCGGATATAGCATCGGGCGCAAGAGCCGTTCCGATATATCAGACAACATCATATGTTTTTAAAAATTCCGACGAAGCCGAGGCTCGTTTCGCTCTTAAGGATGCCGGCAATATTTACGGCAGACTTACAAACTCCACTCAGGACGTATTTGAAAAGAGAATAGCTGCTCTTGAGGGCGGCGTTGCTGCACTTGCCACGGCATCGGGTGCTGCGGCTATTGATTACACCATCCGCTCTCTTGCGGTCGCCGGCGACCACGTTGTCGCTTCAAACACCATCTACGGCGGCACGTATAATCTTCTTGAGCATACGCTTCCCGATTACGGCATTACAACTACCTTTGTAGACCCCGACGATATAAGTAATTTTGAAAACGCCATTCAGGATAATACAAAGCTTCTGTATATAGAGACTCTCGGTAACCCAAATTCAAATGTTGCCGACATAGAGGAAATAGCAAAGGTAGCGCATAAGCATAAGATTCCGCTTGTTGTTGACAATACCTTTGCAACACCTTATCTTGTAAGACCCATAGAGTACGGTGCGGATATAGTTGTTCATTCGGCTACAAAGTTTATCGGCGGTCACGGTACGGCGATAGGCGGAGTAATTGTTGACAGCGGTAAGTTTGACTGGATCGGCAGCGGCAAATTCCCGTCGCTTGTTGAACCGAACCCGAGCTACCACGGCGTAAGCTTCGCAAAGGATGTCGGAGCTGCGGCTTTTGTCACCAAGATTCGCGCAATACTTCTCCGCGATACCGGAGCTACAATTTCTCCGTTCCACGCCTTCCTTTTCCTTCAGGGACTTGAGACGCTCTCTCTTCGCGTCGAGCGCCATACGGAAAATGCATTAAAGGTAGTTGAATACCTCAACAATCATCCGCAGGTTGAAAAGGTAAATCATCCGTCTCTTGCAAGCGGCGAGCAGAAACGGCTTTACGATAAATATTTCCCGAACGGCGGCGGATCGATATTTACCTTTGAAATAAAGGGCGATGATACAACCGCAAAGAAGTTTATAGACCATCTTGAGATATTCTCTCTTCTTGCGAATGTTGCCGATGTTAAATCGCTTGTTATTCACCCGGCCTCAACCACTCATTCGCAGCTCAGCGACGAGGAGAAGCTGGAGCAGGGTATTCGCCCGAACACTATCCGCCTATCAATAGGCACAGAGCATATAGACGATATCATAGCCGACCTTGACGAAGCGTTCAAAGCCGTTAAATGATTTAAATAACGGAATTAAAGGAGATAATCATTATGTCAAAAATATATAAAAGCCTCACGGATCTTATAGGAAATACACCGCTTCTCGAACTGTCAAATTATGAAAAGGAAAACAATCTTGAAGCGAAAATACTTGTAAAGCTCGAATACTTTAACCCGGCAGGCAGCGTCAAAGACAGAATAGCGAAGAAAATTCTCGATGACGCAGAAGCTAAAGGCCTTATAAATAAAGACACAACCATTATTGAGCCTACAAGCGGCAACACCGGAATAGGTCTCAGCGCTGTTGCGGCGGCAAGAGGTTATAAGATAATAATCACAATGCCCGAAACCATGAGCGTTGAGCGCAGACTTTTGATGGCGGCTTACGGCGCTAAGCTTGTCCTCACCGACGGTGCAAAGGGCATGAAGGGTGCAATCGCAAAAGCAAATGAGCTTCATGAGCAGACTCCCAACAGCTTTATTCCCGGTCAGTTTGTAAATCCGGCAAATCCTCAGGCTCATTTTGAGACTACCGGACCCGAAATCTGGAACGATACGGACGGTAAGGTTGACATTTTTGTCGCCGGCGTAGGCACGGGCGGAACACTTTCCGGCACGGGCAAATTCTTAAAGAGCAAAAATCCCGACGTTAAGGTAGTGGCGGTTGAGCCTGCAACCTCGCCCGTACTTTCCGAGGGCAAATCGGGTCCGCATAAGATTCAGGGTATCGGCGCGGGCTTTGTACCTGATACGCTCGACACCAAGATTTATGACGAAATTATCACGGTTGAAAACGACGACGCATTCGCTTACAGCCGTGCAATTACAAAATCCGATGGAATTCTTGTTGGTATTTCTTCGGGTGCTGCCGTTAAGGCTGCCACAGATCTCGCACGCCGTCCCGAAAACAAGGGTAAGACAATAGTTGCGATTTTACCGGATACCGGCGAGCGTTACCTCTCCACTCAGTTGTTTAAAGAGGAATAATTAACCGAATACATCTAATTCAAGTGGCTGTAAAAGCGAGAGCTTTTACAGCCTTTTTTGACCGCTTTTATGACATTATGTAGAGTAGCGACATAAGCAGCTCCTCGTTTGCTCCCTCGGATTTTAAAAGGAGCAAAAGCGGAAGCAGCATGGCTCTGTCGGGGTCGTTCAAAATGCTTTCAATAATGCTGTTTTCGTTTGCCGAGGCGAAATTTGAAGCCGAATTGCTGTCGGTGCTTGCTTTGCTTACGCGGCTTTCTTCCGCACTCTCGCGCGGTGGCATATTTACCGGCATTTTTATATGATGCGGCTTCGTGTATGTGTTTTGCTCGGTGTGTGCGTCGGGCTTTGGCTTTTCTTCTTGTAACGAGTTTTCTCTTGAGACGGTTTCGCTTGCGCGCTGCTGCATGGCGCGAACTCTCTCCATAGCTCGGTCCTGCATCTCCTTAAGCTCGGAATAGCTGTAATCTTTCATACGTTAAAAAACCCCTTTAACAACGGAAGCATTTCCATAAGCTTTAAAAATTTCATGGCTTCATCCGCTTTTTTGCGCCTGTCCTCGCTCAGCAGAGGGCGAAGAGCGGAGATGAATCTTGTGTTGTCGTCCTCTTTATTCATCTGTGTGGCTACGGTCATCAGGGTTTTGGCCATATCGCCGCCGAAGAGTGACGATATATCGGCGTTAGGCGCATTTCGGTTGCCGCCTGCACCTTGCTCTTTCGGAGCGGATGACGGCTCGGAGCCGCTTTGCGACATCAGGCTTGACGCGACATTTTTAAGTCTCTCCATATCCTCCGGACTTATTGAGGACAGCAGGTCGCCTATATTATCCATAAGAATTGTCCTTTCGGTGTGTTTTATTCCGCGTCTTTGCCGCCGAGCTTTTTAAACAGCTCCTTGGCTCTGTCACTTGACAGCAGATTTTTTAAGGCGTTTTCATCGCTTAAAACGTCGCTGAGCTTTTTCGATTGCTCGGGCGACAGCTTGTTCTTTAAAAATTTTTCCGCGCCTTTTTTAGATTTTTGGCTTTTAATACCGTCTATTATCTCGTCGATGTTGTCGTTCTGCATTGATTTTACCTCCGTATTTTGGTATACTGTATAGTATGAATTTCACGGGGGTTTTATGAATGAGAATACTTGTGCTTTCGGATTCGCACCGTGACAAAATCTCGCTTATGATGGCGGTAAAGCTGCACAGGGAGGCCGATGTTGTTGTATTCCTCGGCGACGGCGAAGAGGATTTTCAATGTGAAAAAATGTCGTCTCTGCTATCGCTTAAAGAGGTGCATTCGGTTAGGGGTAACTGTGATGTTTATTCGAGCCTGCCGAGCGAAGAGACGTTTTCTTGCGGCGGAAAAACCGTGTTTATCCTTCACGGTCACACAAGAGGGGTAAAGCACGGTACCGAGGAGCTTTTGTGCGCCGCAAAAGAAAAATGCGCCGACATAGTTTTATACGGTCACACCCATATCCAAAAATCGGAGTATATTGACAATATGTATGTGATGTGCCCCGGCAGCATACGCGACGGCTCTTACGGCATAGTCGATATAACGGATAACGGAATACTTTGCTATACCGCGGATTTATCCCGTGAGCTTTAAAAGGCGGAAAGGACTGCTTGAATTGCTGATAAAGAACGTTAAAATAATCGGTGAAAACGAAATAACGGACGGCTTCGTCAGAACGGCGAACGGTAAGATAACCGAGGTCGGAAAAACTGCCCGTGAAGCCGAAAATGAAGAGGTAATCGACGGAAACGGCAAATATTTGTCACCCGGTTTTATAGATCTCCACGTTCACGGAGGCGGCGGATATTCCGCTATGGGCACGCCGGAGGATATTGTGAAAATGGCAACGGCTCATATGAATTACGGCACTACATCCATATTGCCGACAACGCTTGCCGCGCCTATTGCTCAGCTTAAAACCGCGCTTTTAAATATCAAAGAGGCAAAGCGAATTTGTAAAACATCAAATATTCTCGGTGCACATCTTGAGGGTCCGTTTTTGTCGCCCGAAATGTGCGGAGCGCAAAGCCCCGAAAACATATTGGTGCCGTCGCAAAATGAATACGAGAGCCTGCTTGATTTGTGGGACGGACTTAAAATAATGGGTGCCGCTCCCGAAACCGACGGCGGTATGGTGCTCGGTGAGGAGCTTAAAAAGCGCGGCATTGTGGCGTCGATAGCCCATTCCTCCGGGGATTACGATACGGCTCAGGAGGCAATAAAACACGGGTATTCCGATGTAACACATCTTTATAATGCCTGTACATCTTGCTATAAACGCGGAATTTTCAGGCGCGCAGGCACAGTTGAGGCTGCACTGACTCACGACGAATTAACAGCTCAGGTAATAGCCGATTTGTGCCATTTGCCGTTAGGTGTTTTAAAGCTGATTTACAGATGTAAGGGCGCCGATAAAATGTATCTTATCACCGACGGGCTTGAGTATTCGGCGACCGAGACAAAAGAGGGCACGCTTGTTATGCAGAAAAACGGCGTTCCGGCGATTTACGAGGACGGCGTTATGAAGCTTGCCGACCGCTCTTGCATAGCGGGAAGCGTAGCCACAACTGACAGACTTGTGAGAAATATGTATAAAAGGGTCGGAGTACCGCTTTGCGACGCGGTAAAAATGGCCTCTCTTACTCCGGCAAGGGTAATAGGCCTTGACAGCAAAAAGGGTAAAATCGAAAAAGACTTTGATGCTGACCTTATTATGTTTGACGACGACATAAACATTTCCTTTGTTATGGTAGGCGGAAACGTCGTAAAGGTGTGAGCGTAAAAAAATACTATCGTGCTCGGCGGGCTGTGAAGTGATTTCACTTGACAGTCCGCCTGTTTTATGCAAATTTACTTTTTATTACTTGAAAAAGCTGTAATTTTTATGTATAATTATAAATACAACTCTTTCGGAGGTCCTATATATGACTGTCAGAGAAATACAAAACATACTTTCCGCCGAGGTTGTTTGCGGCGGCGACTGCCTTGACAGAGAAGTAAACGATGCATGCGGAAGCGATATGATGAGCGACGTTCTTGCGTTTGTCAAGCAGCAGGCAGTTCTGCTCACAGGGCTTGTTAATCCGCAGGTGATAAGAACCGCCGAGATGATGGATATGAAATGCGTGGTTTTTGTGCGCGGTAAACGCCCCGACCGAGATATGACGGAGCTTGCCGAAAATCTTGATATTATATTGCTTACAACAAAGCTCCCTATGTTTTCGTCATGCGGCCTGCTGTATGAAAAAGGACTTGGCGGAGGTGAGGCGAAATGAGCGTTATCACGCTTCATTATGATGTTCCGGGCGATGATTTCACAAGGGCGGGCGAGGCGTCCGGTGACGTAAAGGCTCACCTTAAGAAGCTCGGATTTTCTCCCGAGGTAATCAGGAATACGGTAATAGCTCTTTATGAGGGCGAAATAAATATGGTAATACACGCGGGCGGCGGCAGGATAGACGTGGATATTGACCCCGATGTCATCTCTATGGTTTTGTCGGATGACGGACCGGGAATACCCGACGTTGCTCTGGCAATGAAGGAGGGATATTCCACGGCTCCCGACAATGTGCGTGCTCTCGGCTTCGGTGCCGGAATGGGACTTCCCAATATAAAAAAGTATACTGATGAAATGTTAATAGATACTTTGGTCGGCAAGGGTACAACCATGCGGCTGAAGGTGTATACAAACAGATAAATTATATAAACACGGAGTAACTGCGATGGAAAAGAGCGGCTTTTTTCATTCCGTACGTCTGGACGAAAGCAAGTGTATGGGATGCACCAACTGCATAAAGCGTTGCCCGACGGGAGCTATAAGAGTGCGCCGCGGTAAGGCATATATAATTTCGGAGCGGTGTATAGACTGCGGCGAATGTATCAGAATTTGTCCGCATCACGCGAAGTATGCCGAAAAATACTCGTTTGACGAGCTTCAAAAATACAAATATCGCATAGCCTTGCCCGCGCCTACGCTGTACGGTCAGTTTAACAATCTCGACGATACCGATTATGTGCTGACCGCGCTTAAAAAGCTTGGCTTTGACGATGTGTTTGAGGTGTCAAAGGGTGCCGAGATAGTGTCAGAGGCTACAAGGGCGGAGCTGTCACATTCGGGCAGAAAAAAGCCCGTAATATCCTCAGCGTGCCCTGCCGTAGTAAGGCTTATAAGGGTGCGTTTCCCCAATCTTATCGAGAACGTGCTTGATTTTAACCCGCCCATGGAGGAGGCGGCGCGTCTTGCGAGAGAGCGTGCGGTAAAACGGACGGGATATTCAAAATCCGATATAGGAATATTTTTCATAACGCCGTGTACGGCAAAAATCACAGCCATAAAACAGCCTATATGCAACAACGGCTCCAATGTGGACGGCGTGTTCGGCATAAAGGATATTTATCCGTCACTTTTGCATGAAATGGAAAATACGGACAAAACGGAGCTTTTACGCGATTCCGGTATAATCGGAGTTTCGTGGGCGTCATCCGGCGGCGAAGCCTCGGCACTTCTCACCGACCGATATTTAGCGGCGGACGGTATAGAAAACGTTATAAAGGTGCTCGAGGAGATAGAGGACGAAAAGCTTTCGGACCTTGATTTTATCGAGCTTAACGCCTGTCCGGGCGGATGCGTCGGCGGGCCGCTGACAGTCGAAAATCCGTATGTCGCAAAGGCACGCATACAGCATCTGAGAAAATATATGTCGGTGTCCTGCAATCATCTTGAAATAAAAACCGTTCCGCGCTATATGCGTTGGGATAATCCGCTGAAAGAACTGCCAGTTATGCGCCTTTCCGACGATATGGGCGAGGCTTTACAAAAAATGGGCGAGATGAAGAAAATAGAAAGCTCTCTTCCGGGGCTCGATTGCGGAACGTGCGGAGCACCGTCCTGCAGCGATCTTGCCGAGGATATAGTACGCGGAAAAGCGTCTATAGAGGACTGCGTATTCTTCTCGCGTGAAAATACCGATAAAAACAACTATATTCCGATACCTGCGCCGTTCAGAAAAACGGAGAAAAACGAGTGAAACGGAGAAAATATGAACATAAAAGAAATTTCTGAAAAGCTCGGCTTGAGCTTCTTAAACGAAGCGGAGCCGTCCAAAGAGGTCAAGGGCGGTTACTGCGGCGATTTACTGAGCTTTGTTATGTCGCATGCAAAGTGCGGCGACTGTTGGTTTACCGTTATGGGGAACGTCAATGCCGTGGCGGTGGCGGTGCTGTCTGATTGTGCGGCGATAGTTCTATGTGAAAATTCTACACTTGACGGTGACGCGCTCGAAAAGGCTAAAGAGCAGGGTGTTAACATCCTCTCTTCGGCAGAGGATGCATTTTCACTATCCGCCAAGCTTTCCGGTCTGCTATGATTATAAAGGCCGATTTACACATGCACACCTGTCTGTCGCCGTGCGGAGACGATGATATGACTCCTTATAACGCGGTAAATCTCGCCAAGCTTTTAGGGTATGATATGATAGCCGTCACAGATCATAATTCATGCCTCAATTGCCCTGCGGCAGTAAGGGCAGGCGAAGCGGCAGGACTTGTCGTTGTACCCGGAATGGAGCTTTGCACCGCCGAGGAGATACACAATGTTTGCCTTTTCCCGTCGCTTGACGCCGCAAAAGAATTTTCTGATTTTGTATACGACAAAATGCCGGATATTATAAACCGACCCGAAATATTCGGCGAGCAGATTATAACGGACGAAAAGGATAATATAATAGGCTACGAAAAACGGCTTTTGACCGTGGCGTCTGATATTACCGAGGGCGAAACGGTAAAAGCGGTTTCGTCATACGGCGGCGTGTGCTTTCCGGCGCATATAGATAGAAGCTCTTACAGCATTTTATCGGTGCTCGGCACCTTTCCGGAGACTCCGACCTTCAAGGCGGCGGGCTTGTCGCGGTATGCAGACGAAAAAAAGCTTTCGGCGGAAAATCCGTGCCTTGGCAATATGAAGCTTTTTGTAAATTCCGACGCGCACCGTCTTTCGGATATCCCGGAGCCGCAAAACGAGCTTGAGCTGCCGGAGTGCAGCGCGGAAGCTCTGATAGACTATATTAAAAACCGTTAAATAATTTAAATGTTGCTTTTTTGCCGAATTTGATTATAATATTGAGTATTACACGAAAATAAGGATGGTCTTATATATAATGGAAACAAAAAAGAAAAAGGCAGCCGTTACCGTACTCGGCATCTTTGTTACAGCTTTGTTTATATGGCTTGTTATCGTGGGCTGCAACCTCTATAAAAACAGATGGCATAAAATAAATTTTAATATCAACAGCATAACCGTCGTCAGAACCGAGGGCGACACTCCTTACGACGGAATATACAATGTAACCGTAAAGGGAACGGCAAGCGCATGGTTTTATGATTTCAATAAATATCAGTTCGACCTTGTGCCGGCTTCGTCGGGCGGATATTATCCCACCTTCTATCAAAAGACCGATACACTGGTTGTAACCAATAAGGATAAAACTCCGTTCGAGTTTTCATTTACAACAAAAGAAAATATGGATGAGGACTGCGTGGATACGGTTAGCCGTTTCATTTACGGAGCCGAAAATATCACCGTAAACGGTTCTCTCGACACAAGCCACGATATAAGGCTGTTCTTGTCGGAATACAGAGATAAAATAACCGTCGTGAACAAATAGTTTTGTTTGACATAACGGGTACGGAATGATAAAATATTATAAATAGTTCAAACGCGTTGAAAAAGCTTAAGGAAAGCGATGCGCATTTTAAGAGAGCCGCTGTTCGGTGCGAAGCGGTATTCGGCGTTTTCTGTCGTCACTTTTGAGCGTCTTTGCCGAAACTACATTAAGCAAAGACGGTTTGCCGCCGTTAAAGGCACAGAGCGGCCGTTTTTTACGGCAAAATGAGTGGTACCGCGGTAATTTTCGCCTCATACTTTTGTATGAGGCGTTTTTATTTTGTAATTTATGTTTTACAGGAGGATAAATAATGAGCAAGGAGCTTGCAAAAAAATACGATCCGAAAAATGTTGAAGACCGTATTTACAAGACATGGCTCGAGCATAAGTATTTTCATGCCGAGCGTCAAGAGGGGAAAAAGACATACACAATAGTTATTCCGCCTCCCAATATTACGGGTCAGCTTCACATGGGTCACGCGCTTGACAATACTCTTCAGGATATACTGATAAGATATCACCGTATGGCAGGCTATGATACCCTTTGGGTTCCCGGCACGGACCACGCGTCAATAGCCACGGAAGCCAAAATAGTAGAGGCTATGCGCAAAGAGGGCATAACCAAGGAGGACATCGGCAGAGATAAGTTCCTCGAGCGCGCATGGGACTGGAAAGCAAAGTACGGCGGCAGAATAATAGAGCAGCTCAAAAAGATGGGCTCCTCCTGCGATTGGGACAGAGAACGCTTCACTCTTGACGAGGGTTGCAGTAAGGCGGTGCGCGAGGTTTTTGTAAAGCTCTATGACGAGGGGCTTATTTATCGCGGCAACCGTATGGTAAACTGGTGTCCGCACTGTAATACCTCAATATCAGACGCCGAGGTTGAATATGAGGAAAAGGAATCCAACTTCTGGCATCTTCTTTACACGGTAAAGGAGACGGGTGAGAAGCTTGAGCTTGCCACAACAAGACCCGAAACCATGCTCGGCGATACAGCGGTTGCGATAAATGCCGACGACCCGAGATATAAGCATCTCCACGGTTGCCATGTTATACTGCCGCTTCTCAATAAGGAAATACCGATAGTTTGCGATGAACACGCCGATATGACAAAGGGTACGGGCGTAGTTAAAATAACTCCGGCACACGACCCCAACGACTTTGAAGTCGGCCTTCGCCACAATCTGCCTATCGTGCGCACATTTACGTACGACGGCCATATGACAGGCAAGGCGGATAAGGACTTTGCCGATGAGCTTCGCCGCAGCGGCAAGGCTTCAAAGGATGAGCCGGAGGTCCTTGACTGCGGCAAATACGCCGGTATGACTACCCTCGAAGCCCGCAAGGCGATAGTAAAGGATCTTGAGGACGGCGGATACATCAAATGTATTGAGCCTTTAAAGCATGACGTAGGTACGTGCTACCGCTGCCATACCGATATCGAGCCCATGGTGTCAAAGCAATGGTTTGTAAAGATGGACCCGCTTGCTGGACCTGCAATAGAGGCTGTCGAAAAGGGCAACATCAAATTCGTTCCCGACAGATTTAAAAAGAATTATATGAGCTGGATGCGCGGTACGAGAGATTGGTGTATTTCGCGTCAGCTCTGGTGGGGTCACCGTATACCTGCGTGGTATTGCGACGACTGCGGTGCCACTACGGTTTCAAAGTCGGACATTACGGCTTGCCCTCATTGCGGAAGCAGTAATGTGAAACAGGACCCCGACACGCTCGATACGTGGTTCTCTTCGGCTCTTTGGCCGTTCTCAACGCTTGGCTGGCCCGAAAAGACTGCAGACCTTGAGCATTATTACCCGACAAATACGCTCGTTACAGGCTATGATATTATAGGCTTCTGGGTGAGCCGTATGATATTCTCGGGACTTAAATATACGGGTAAGGCGCCGTTTGATACGGTTTTGATACACGGGCTTGTAAGAGACGCTCAGGGCAGAAAAATGTCAAAGTCTCTCGGCAACGGCATTGACCCGCTTGAGATAATCGACAAATACGGAGCGGACGCTCTGAGATTTACACTTGCAACGGGCAACAGCCCCGGAAACGATATGCGTTTCTCGGACGAGCGCGTACAGGCGTCCCGCAACTTCTGCAACAAGATCTGGAACGCATCGCGCTTCATCCAGATGAACCTTACCATCGACAAGGACAAGGCAGTCCAGTTGCCGGCAGACCTTGCGCTCGAGGACAAGTGGATCGTCTCCAAGTTCAACACGCTGGTTGCCGACGTTACCCGCAACATCGACCAGTACGAGCTCGGTCTTGCCGCCTCCAAGCTGAACGACTTCATCTGGGAGAACTTCTGCGACTGGTATATCGAGATCGCAAAGACCCGTCTCCAGACCGGCGACGAGAATGTTCAGAAGGTGCTGTGCTACGTCCTGTCGGGCGCAATGCAGCTGCTGCACCCGTTCATGCCGTTTATCACCGAGACCATCTGGCAGGCACTGCCGCACGAAGGCCCGTCCGTCATGGTATCCAGTTGGCCGGAGTACAAGGACGAGCTGCACTTTGCCGCTGAGGAGACACAGATGGAGAGCCTGATGGACGCTGTCCGCGCCATCCGCAACCGCCGCGCTGAAATGAACGTACCGCCCTCCAAGAAGGCCAAGGTACTCATTCTGACCGAGAAGAAGGACACCTTCTCCGCAGGCGCAGGCTTCTTCCCGAAGCTCGCATACGCATCCGAGATCGAGCTGATCGACGCGGTTCCGGCGGACGCTGCCAAGATGGCATCCGTAGTTACCGGCGACGCACAGATCTATATGCCGATGGGCGACCTCATCGACTTCGAGGCCGAGCGGGCCCGTCTCGGCAAGGAGAAGAGCAAGGTCGAGGCCGACATCGACTTCGTTATGAAGAAGCTGAACAACCCGAAGTTTGTCGATAAGGCACCCGAGAAGGTTGTTGCAGCCGAGCGCGAAAAGGCGGACAAGCTGCGCGAGCATCTCGCAAAGCTCGAGGAGTCTATCGCAGCTCTGGGCTGAAAATCAAGCTGAGATAAAAAGCGGAAGCTCCGGCTTCCGCTTTTTGCGTTGTCATGCTTTCAATTTCGCCCAGACTGTGCTATAATACAGCCATTACTAAACGAAAAAGGAAAGGTTTCATCATGGACACCGAATCCCCTAAGACAGCTGTTGAATATATCCACTCACTCGGCCGTTTTTCCGGCAGGCCCGGTCTGCACCGTATCCGTGCGCTGTGCAAGGCGCTCGGCGATCCGCAGGACAGGCTGCGCTTTGTTCACCTCGCCGGTACGAACGGCAAGGGCTCGACCGCTACCATGATCGCCTCCGCGCTTCAGGCAGCCGGTCTGCGCACAGGCCTGTACACCTCGCCGTATCTCGTGCAGTTCTACGAACGTATCCGTATCGACGGCTCGATGATCTCGAGCGACGATCTCGCGCACCTTTCTGAGCGTGTCGCGGTTGCCTGCGAAAGCCTGACGCTGCCCGAGGGAGAGACGATCGGTGAGTTTGAGTTCACGACCGCAGTCGCTTTCCTGTACTTCGTCGAGCAGCGCTGTGATATTGTCGTACTGGAAACCGGTCTCGGCGGCCGCTGCGACGCAACCAACGTCATCCGCAGTCCGGAGGTGTGCGTGATCACGCCGATCTCGCTCGATCATATGGCAGTCCTCGGCGACACGGTCGCTGAGATCGCGGGAGAGAAAGCCGGAATCATCAAGCCCGGCGCTGATGTCGTCTGCGCAAACGGTCAGGAGGAGGACGCTCTCGCCGTACTGCGTCATGTCACTGCGTCTCAGGGTGCGGTCTGGCACGAGAGCGCGGATACGCTGCGTGTGCTTCGCTGTGATCTGAACGGTTCTGCCTTTATATACGGCGGACAGGGCTACACCATCGCCATGCCCGGCCGGCATCAGCTTCAGAACGCCTCTACGGCGCTCCGCACTCTGGATGCGCTGCGTCTGCGCGGCTGGGATATCCCGGTCGAGGCCGCCGTGCGCGGTCTGGCACGCGCGCGCATCGCCGGAAGGCTGGAGCGCGTGGTGGACGCGCCTCTCGTACTGCTCGACGGTGCGCACAACGCCGCAGGCATCGACGCGCTGTGCGGTGCGGTGCATGACCTTTTGAAAATGCGCCGTCTGCATGTTGTCATGGGCATGGTCTGCGACAAGGAATACGAATACTGCGTGCACAGAATGGCGCGACAGGCTGATGCCTTTTATGCCTGCACAACAAATGCGGCAGAGCGCTCACTCGGTGAGCAGACCATTGCTTCACTCGCAGAGCAGGAATGCGGCGAGGTCTACGACTGCCGCAGCACCGAGCACGCACTCGAGCTTGCGCTCGACCATGCATCCCCGACGGACTGCATTCTCGTCTGCGGCTCGCTGTTTCTGACGGGCGAGGCTGAGAAGATCCTGCGCGGCCGACCGAAAACGACAGATTAAAACCGAATAACCTGCTAAAATAAGCCTGTACCGGCAAACGGTACAGGCTTTTTCTGTTTCGAGGTGAAAAATATGCTTGATATTACCCAGACCGAGGTCGACCGGACACTGACCGTCCGCTATACCGGCGAGCTCGACCAGCACACCGCCCGTCAGACCATAGAGCGCAGCGAGGATCTGCTCGTGCTCTATCCCTGCGACAGTCTCGTGCTCGATCTGTCCGGTCTGACCTTCATGGACAGCTCAGGTCTTGCGGTCGTGCTGCATCTGCACCGCACCTGCGCG